>Ga0256405_10001903_pt1 | contig 52614 bp, 41 predicted proteins | sample RumenRJG_02DNA_FD_189096 | JGI IMG/M metagenome (GOLD analysis project Ga0256405, IMG submission 189096) | Bovine rumen microbial communities from Lethbridge, Alberta, Canada - RJG_02 | ecosystem: Host-associated > Mammals > Digestive system > Stomach > Rumen | place: Canada: Alberta...
GAATAAATTCGCTTTTGACCTTTTGGTCTTTTGCTTTGGAGTTTTTTGATAAAAACTCCTCCGCTCTGAAAATTCTTTAGAATCTTCAGGGTCTGTGTATTAATCGATCTTTGATTTTCAAGGTTCTGTGCTGTCTTTTGCTCATCTTGCTTGCGACAGCTTAGTTACTATAACAAAGTTACTTTTTTATGTCAATTACTTCTTTTGATTTTTTATATTTTTTTATTCTTATTTCAGGAACTGTGTAAGACGATATAATATATAATGTTGTAAGTACTGATTTTGCTCAATATTATGAAATATATTGGTTTCTATATATGAAGATTTCTAAAGATGTTAACAAATTAAATAGCTGTAATAATCAGCCATTAAAAAAGCTAGCTGATCGTTTCTACGTTTTCAATCATTATGGATATACATTTGATGAATTTTCAAAATGTAAAGATATGATCAGACAGGCAGATTATGAGAATTCAAAGACGTTTTCTACTATCTTTGCTATTTTCATGGCTGTTTTTTTGCTGTTCAGCCTTATTGGTTTGGTTCCTGCTCCTTTCATAACCAAGTATAGTTTATTTCTTTTTCTATGCATGCTCATTAAATTTGGAACTGTGCTTTGGGATAAGACTCATAAAACATATATGTTATCCTCGATACGAGGTGTGATCTTTCTTATATTGGGATTTGGCATTGCCGAATCTGTCTATGACTCTTATGTTGTAGCAACCGCAATTTTACCACTTTTCGTATTAGCTTCTATTTTAAGCGCAGGCACATTTACGGAATTCTTTGCAATAATAACTTTTGTACTCACTGTTTTTATTAAATCTTCAATGATTATGAAAGACCCAATGATAGTTCACGGAGATGTTGTTAACGGAGTTTCATTTTATTTTTTGTCCCTCATAATCCATTACTTTTATCAAAAATCCAGAATATACAGATTTTTAATACTTTATAATTTAGAAAATGCAAAAAGAGAACTTGCAATATCAGCTACATTTGATCAATTATCCGGCGCTTTAAATCGTGCTACCTTTTCTCGTATAACGCATCGTATTTTTGCCCAAAATCATGATGAAATCGCAGTATGTTTACTAGATATAGATAATTTCAAACAAATCAATGATAGTTTTGGTCATGAAACAGGTGACTATGTGATTGAATCTGTAGGTGAAAACATTTGCGCTAGTCTGGATATGCCGTCTTTAACTACCGAAAGTTACTTAGATGTTATAGCGACACAAAATATTGATTATTTTGGTCGATTAGGCGGCGATGAGTTCTTTATCATCATACGCCAGGATGCCAGTAGAGCTCATGTTATCGAAACAATCGAGTATTTGCAACAATGTTTCTATGAGGTAGATCTGCCAAATGGACATGGTATATCATTTTCTATGGGTGTGGTATTTGTTTCACCAGATGAGCATGATTTTCACACAGTATACACCAATGCTGATAAGGCGCTTTACATATCTAAGGAAAACGGCAAAGACCGATATACTATTTATGGTTAAACTTAGTACTATATTTTTAACGTGTTTATCTATATGTAAATTTAATTTCTATCTCTATGTGTTTAATTGTAATCTACATATATCGTTAGAGACTTATGTTTATAATTATTAATAATATATAAAGAAATCTCTTATATTTTCTTTCGTCAAAGCCGATTTACATACTATCTCTTTTATTTAGTATTACAGGAGGCGCTTTATGGAAGATTTTATCATGAATGTATTTTTTATCGTTTCGTTTTTACTGCTTAGTTACTATATCATGCGTGGATACAGATACATTTTGGGCGTACCTGTTTTTGATCATAAGGATAAGCATAATAAGAAAAATTCTTCAAGATTTAGTTTTGTATATTTCTTGAGACATATAATAAAAACATCACATGTTAAGAATTAACAATACTGTTTAAGTAGTGTGAGGTAAAAATCTATTTATATAAATAATTTTTTTATAAACTAATACAACTGAATACATATTACACCAATACATCTAAATATTAAATGAGTCTGCGAAGCTTATTAAATTTTAGACTTTGAAGATCATTCAGCAATTAAAGCGTTGATTACATGCAAAGGGCAGCCTTGACGGGTTGTCCTTTTTTAGTTAAATACCGCTGCCACGATCATGACCCAGACTGGAAGGAGTAAAATGCTCAATATTGTTGACAGGACGACAACATTGGCGGCAAAGGTGACATCGCCCTCGTACTGGCTTGCTACTACAGCTGTCATGGAGGCTGCCGGCATTGCTGCAAGCACAACTGATACGCCCGCTGCCGTAGGGTCCATATGCACAAGATAGCAACCCGCCATTACAAGCGCAGGTATTATGATCAATCTGATAAAAGAATAAAGGCAGGTATGTTTTGTAATGAGCTCTCCAAAGCCACTCTCCGCAAGACTAATACCCAGAAACATCATTGTAAGAGGTGAGGTCATATTGCCAAGGCCCTGTATAGTGTTGGTCAAAAAAATCGGGAATTGGATCTGTGTGACCATGATTATGATTCCGATCCACACTGCATTAATGCAAGGGTGCTTCATTACTTTTTTAACTACCGTTTTAAGGTTAGGTGCATCTGTAAAATATGACAATCCTGCCGACCACATTACCACTCTCTGTGGTATTACATAGAGAGCAGAGTACAAAAGACCGAGGGAGCCGTATATCTCTCCAGCGATAGTGTTGCCGAGTATCCCGGAATTTGACGCTACAGTTGCGTACTGAAATACCATTTTATGCTTTTTTGGAAGCCAGTTATAGCAATGCGCTGCCGCAAAGGCGAGAACTATCTGTATCACTATAGAGGTGATGAGCATGACCATGCCCTGCTTAAGTATCTCCTCTGTCATGGGTATCATAAATGCTTTGATAATATTGCATGGCAGAGCCACATAGACTATGAGTGATGTCAATACTTTTTTAGACTCTGCCGGAACAATATTGAATTTCCTTATAGTGTATCCCACTGCCATTTCCAGGAACATCACTGCCTGGAGATCGATCAAAGATTTTAAGTTCATAATTATCTTGAACTCCTTTTGTATATCTCTCCAAATCATAACACATTTAAATTTCATGATGTATCTCTCCGCTATACATAAACTTCATAAATGAAATAACCTGGAACCTCAGAAATAAAATGATAATTTGATCCTAAAAACCAGGACATACACCATTAACTTGCACCATTAAAATAATAGGCAGATCAAATATCATTGATACAAATGAATGATTCAGGCACTGAGAGAATCTTATGATGAATGAATTTTATGCCAACGGATTTTTAATATTAATATGTGAATCTAATCATGTATAAATTCGAATATAATCATGTGTACATCTTAAACTAAAAATAGTTACACATATTAATAGGAGCAATAGACTGGCTATTGCTCCTATCAGTTTGATGACGTGTGTATATTAAAATGACGCATATAGATGTGTGAGAGATACGCCATCTAATACATGTGATATAGATACGTGCTATATAAATATCCTGAATAAGATATTATTGCAGTATGCCTTTCACAATTATCCCTGATGGTAATGAACTAGTATGTTTTGGATACACCTTTTATATATCAATCCAGAGGTATATCAGTCCATAGTGCATATATTTGTGAGAGCCACATATTTACAGGCATTTCCACAAAATGAATCACTTCTCAAGTGTCTTGATTGTATCGATAAGGTAATCTGTGAACTCAGCCGTTGATGCGTCCTTTGTCTCTGTTGTGAGGACTACCTTACGTTCTGTTACAGTTGTGATGTCCAGCGCCTTGTCAAGGATTGCCTTTCTATCTGCGTATCCGATATGTGCCATCATCTCTCCCATTGCACGGATAAGTGAACATGGATTTGCGTAGTGACCTCTGCCGTGCTCCATGAGATATGGGGCCGTGCCATGAATAGCCTCAAAGAGTGCGTACTGATTACCAATATTTGAGCTTGATGCTGTACCGAGACCACCCTGGTGCTCTGCTGCAACGTCTGTTACGATATCACCGTAAAGATTTGGTAGTACAACTACCTCCATATCCTTATTGAACTCTGGATCGAGCATCTTGGCTGCTGTAGCATCTACGAGCTTGTCATCAACAATGATCTCTGGATACTCCTCCTCACCAACTCTATGAATAGTCTTTACAAAGTTTCCATCAACGAGCTTAACAATATTTGCCTTTGTAACAACAGTTACATGCTTCTTGCCATTTTTACGAGCAAACTCGAACGCTGCACGGGCAATCCTCTCTGCGCCTGGCTTGGTCAGTACCTTAAAGTCAATAGCAAGATCCTCATTGACCTCTATACCCTTGTTTCCGAGAATGTACTCGCCCTCAATATTCTCACGGAAGAATGTCCAGTCGATGTTTCTGTCAGGCATCTTGATAGGTCTAACCGCTGCAAAAAGATTAAGTCCTCTTCTGAGGAGAGAATTTGCAGAAAGGAGATTTGGCCATGGGTCACCTGGACGAGGTGTTACAAATGGGCCCTTAACGAGTACGTCGCACTTTTTGCATTCCTCCATAACATCTGCAGGCAGTGACTCGTTGAGCTCTGAACGTCTCTCTATAGTCATACCTTCAATGATATGAACCTGAACTTTGCCGCTGGCAATCTCGTCCTTGAGAAGCTCATTTACCACTCTTAATGCCTGCTCCATGATAATAGGTCCGATGCCATCACCAGGAAGGATACCTATTTTTATGTGCTCCAGCTTGGAGAAATCCTTGATAGTGCTGTCGCTCTTCATAGTCTCAATACGTGCAAGCTCTGATCTGATAAGATCTCCAAACTTGGCTTCTGCTGCTTTGATCTGTTCCTCTGCTCCCATAGCTATAATCTCCTTTAATCTTTTATACAATCTACGCTCAAATATGAATACAATTTAATGCTTACACCGGTTGTTTCAAAAGCTGTCAGTCGTTTTGTAATGTCTTTGTAACTGACTTTTGTTCTTTTATGTAATAAGTTTAAGTCTGTTTATCCATAAAGTAAAATATATATCATAATATATTTAATATATATATTTATCTATGCTTCTAAATCTAATTTGTTTGTACTGTTTTACTCTTTAGTAATAGAAGATTTGAGTATTATTAAATTATTTATACTGTATCAAAACCATATTAAATAATCTGTATATACCTATATCTATACTATATTGGATAATCTCTATATACCTATATCTATACCATATTGGGCAATCCTTATATACCTATATCTATACCATATTTGGCAATCTGTATATATCTATATCAATGTCTCATCAGATCGTGTGCATGCTAATTTAATAGAAAATTAGTTGTTTGGGCGTGACGCTATCTTATCTTGACGTTTTTATCCACATATTTTATGAGATCATCCACCACCCGGCGTCTGTTTTTTTCCTTTCTGTAGATGAACCAGGAGTTTCTGGACACGGGAGTGCCGTCCGACCTAAGCATTGGCTGGAGGCACAGATTGTACTCATTGACGAAATTATCCGGAAGGAAGCACAGGAGATATTTGCCACCAATGAAATTATTATTAATATTAGACCGATAATTATCAGTATAAAATTTAGTATCGCTAAGCCTCTGACTATCAGTATTAAATTTAGTTTCATTATTTGTCTGATCCACTGTATGGTGTTTGGAATAATCTTGATAATTATGACTAGTAGCGACATTTCTGAAGGCGAACTCTATGTAGCCCACATCCTCTGCTGCATCCGGAATCTCGGTGCCGAATCTATCGCTCCACCAGTCGGAAATTTTTTGTATTGTTTTGGAGTTTGTCTGATACGCGATTCTCTCCATCTTTGGGAGGTCAGAAACATTCACAGGCTCTCTGGAGACAATGTAGCCTGTGGTGTGGTCAATAAGCTCGTGGTAGACATTCTCGATATAGTCAGAGCGGATAAATGCAACGTCCAGCTTACCCTCCAAAAGCATGTTGTACAGGAGGTTGCTCTGCTTGTTTACGATGCGAATGCTTACATCAGGGTGAGCTTTGATAAAATCATCGAGAGCATCGTACAATGTGTATTTGGTGTAGGTATATGCGGAGCCGATGATTATATTTTTCTTGGTCTGCTCTTTGATATATCTGAGGCCCTCGGCCACCTCATTCTCAAACTGGAGGTATTTGAGTGACTCATTGTAGAGAAACTCGCCCTCTCTGGTAAAGGATACGCCCAGAGGGGTACGCTCAACTATCCTGCAGTCCAGCTCCTCCTCCATGATCTGAATGCGTTTTGTGATCGCAGATTGAGACTTGTACATCATTGCTGCAACTTTTGTAATGCTTGGGGTCTCATAAAGTGCATTTATAATCTTCCAATCACTGTCTTTCATAAGAAAATCCTCCATGAATTTATCAGCTAAGCTAATGATAACATGAAGGATTCTTTTTGCCCTAATATGATTTTCCGTATTCTTTTCATAGATAATTTAATATAAAAGCACCTTTGATACTGTATCACCTCTCTATCATCAGATACTGATCTGATTTTGGGAAGGTGAATACATTTTTATCAAAGGTGCCGTATTTACATCACGTGACTGTAGGCAGTAGTAATTTATTAACCTGCGATGATGCCCTTGTCAATGAGCTGTTGTTTTAGGTGTCTCAGCTGGCCGCCATCAAGGATGGTCTCCATCTCGGCGTCTGATACGTCAAGTTTACACTTAAAGCTGAAATTTTTAGTTTTATCTGTGACCACAACCTCTCTGTTTCTAATTTGGCTCAGGAAGTCCTTGATCTCAAGGTCATCAAGCAGCTCGAGCTTGTCATAGTCGTCAGCATCTTCAAAGAGCATAGGGATTATGCCATGATTTATGAGATTTCCTTTGTGGATACGTGCAACGCTCTTGGCAATTACACACTTTACGCCGAGATACATTGGGTTAATCGCTGCATGCTCTCTGGATGAACCCTGTCCGTAGTTCTCGCCGCCGATAATTATCGACTTGCCCAGGTTTCTGGCTCTCTCTGCAAACTCCGGATCATAACGATTATAACAATACTTGGACATAAGCGGGATATTTGATCTCATGGATGAGAACTCAGCACCTGCAGGTGTAATGTCATCGGTAGAGATATTGTCACGTCCCTTGAGAGAGATCTTGCACTCAAGATGATCCTCTGGCTTTTCAGGTATTGGAAGTGAAGCAATGTTAGGTCCCTTGACTACCTCAACCTTTTCTGCCTCATCCTCTGGAAGTGGCTTTATTAGCATTGAGTCATCTACAAAGTAATGATCCGGCTCATGGATGTCCTTGAGCTTAGCTATATCGTCGCCCATTACATCCCAGGCAGATGCAAAGGTGCCCTTAATAGCAGTTGCTGCGGCAGACTCAGGAGACACGAGATAGATATTAGCATTTGGTGAACCTGCACGGCCGCGGAAGTTTCTGTTGGAGGTACGTACTGCGATTCCATTGGTAGGTGGAACCTGTCCGATAGCGCAGCATGGTCCGCAGCTCAGCTCCAGGATACGCACTCCTGCGTCTATGAGCATGTCAAGATAACCATCCTTCATTAGCTGCTTGTAAATCTGCTTACTTGCGATGCCTGCTGTACACTGCACATTCTCATCAACGTGATGACCCTGCATCACAAGTGCTGCCTTGGCAAAATCCGAATAGGAACCGTTGGTACATGAGCCCATAAATACCTGATGAACAACAGGATGCTCTTTTAATGAACTGATCGGCACCACGTTATCCGGCTGATGTGGCAGTGCTATAAGTGGCTCAAGGGATGAAAGGTCAAGTTCCATTACCTCATCATACTCAGCGTCCTCATCTGGTCCCATCTCAACAAACTCATCGCCTCTGTCCTGAGCTTCCATAAATTTCTTTACCACCTTATCGGCTGAAAAAATGGAGGTTGTGGCTCCCATCTCTGCGCCCATATTGGCAATCGTAAGTCGCTCCGGAACCTCAAGTGTCTCTGCACCTGGTCCTACGTACTCAAATACCTTACCAAGACCACCCTTGATGGTGACTCTGCGGAGCATCTCAAGTACCACCTCCTTGGCATTGACGCCTGGTCTAAGCTGTCCTGTCAAATATACCTTTACAACCTTTGGCATAGTAAGTCTCATAGGGAGACCAGTCATGGCTGTTGCAACATCCATGCCGCCTACTCCAATGGCAAGAGAACCTACAGCACCGCTGGATGGCGTATGAGAGTCGCCGCCCATAAGGAGCTTGCCAGGTGCAGCAAATCTGCAAGTGTGTATCATATGGCAAATACCATTACCTGGTCTTGATACGTATACTCCATATTTCTCAGCAGCAGTACGAAGGTAAATATGATCGTCTGGTGTCTTGAAATCTATGTACAGTAAGTTATGGTCAAGGTTTGATACTGATACCTCTGTACGTGCTCTTTTGAGTCCTATCTGCTCAAAGGCAAGATAAGTCATAACTGCATTGATATCGTGTGTCAATGTCTGATCAACTGTTACAAATACATCCTCTCCTGCTATCATGGAGCCTGATGCGTAATGTGACTTTATAATTTTCCTTGTAAGCGACTCTCCCATTTATTCCTCCTGTATTAGACCATTTTCTCGAGCCAAGGCCCACTGACAAGTTCCTTTTACATACATGCTTTAATTACTAACAGATTTTCTTTACTTACATGCTTTCATTAATTATAGATTTTCTCTTCTTACGTGCTTTCATAACGTATAGATTTTCATTACTTACATTTGTTCATATTGTCTATGCTCTAATATTAATATTAAATTGACTATATGTAGTAATATTATAATGAAATGACCTCATTCCAAAAAGTGATGAGATAATGCATAAATACCTCAGGGAATATCAAGAATAAAGAGTGTTATGGAAATGCACTTGATATGTACTGATATAAAACTTAAATCAGATCTAGTAAGTATTAAATATAGTCGGCAGAAAATGAATTAAGTTCTGAACATCAAAAAGGACCATCAGATTGCTCTGATGGTCCTTTGACTTACATATTACTGACAAATATTATGTCACTAAAGATTAAAGTGGCATAAGTCCAATGATGATTGCAAAGATCATGCAAATGATTGAGAAGCCCCAAACATATCCGAAGGATGCCTTGATATGATCCTTGATATCAACCTCAGCGACACCAACACCAAGAAGTGTTGCAGGTACCATTGGGCTGATGAATGTAGCACAGTTACGGCAAACTACCATTGCGATAGCGATTGGAAGTGCCTCAAGTCCGAATGATGCGCCGATAGCGATCATAACTGGAAGCATACCGTAGAAGTAAGAGTCAGTATCAAATGCAAGAGCAAGAGGTACTGAAAGGATACCAATAACAAGTGGAAGGTGATTTCCAAGTGCTGCAGGAAGAATCATTGAAATGATTGAAGCCATGTTTGAAACAACTGATGTTTTAGCCATCTCTACACCTGGCTTTGCGATAGCTGCTGCGCCATCTGCATTGAAACCATATACAAGGATACCCATAAGTACTGCTGCGCCCATGAGTGTTGAACACATCATAAGAGCTGGACCTGCATGACGGTTGATGATCTTTTTCTGCATCTTAACTGGTGTGTAGTTAACAAGGATTGCTGCTGCAACACCGAGCATGAATGGAACGTAACTTGGGAACTGATCCCAAACAAGAAGTGCAATTACAGCGATTGTAAGCAGAATGTTGAATACAAAAAGCTGTGGTCTAGCAAGCTCGTTGTCCTGCTTAGCCTGGCCTAATGTATCATCCTCATCCTCCTCAGCAACTGCCTGCTGAGCAAGCTTACCATTTAATCCTGCTCCTCTCGCCTTTTCCTGAACACCTGCAAGAACTGCATGTCCAAGACAAAGTACAATACCGAAAATCTGGATAGGAATGATAGTTCTCCAAAGCTGACCAGCCTCGATACCAAGAACTGAAGCAGCTCTCATAGTAGGACCCGCCCATGGCATAAGGTTAAGTACACCCATGGAAAGAACCGCACATCTGAGAAGTGTTGTCTTCCTCATGTGCATCTTTTTGTAAACAGGAAGCATAGCAGGAACAACAATAAGGAATGTTGATGCTCCGCCACCATCAAGGTGTCCGATAAGAGCGATAACAGCTGTCATAACTGTTACACCGATAACATTGTCTCCAACAAGCTTCATAAGCTTATCGATGATAACGTCAAACATACCAGCATCTGTCATGATACCGAAGTAAAGCACTGAGAAAACGAACAGTGCGGCAGTAGCTCCGGTGCTTCCGAAACCGCCCTTGATGAGCTTTCCTATCTGTCCGATGTTGTAGTAACCGCCAAGTACCAGAATAACGGCAAGAATTGACGGGAACACGATGAACGCAATACTAGGAATTGTTTTGCTCTTGAAAAGTGTTACGACGATAGCGATGATCGTCAGAAATCCAAGTAAACCAACTACAGTTGTACTCATTGATAATCTCCCCTTTATAAAATAAGATCTCTCGTGAATCACTTATGTGATCCATCATTTATATAGCGAAGTTATCTTATTAAATAAACCTTAATTGAACATCGTGTATACATTAATATTCTTTAATTTGAATCTTACAGTTTGTTAAGGTTGTTAATATTGTCTGCTATCTGCTCTGTAAGCCTGATGATCTCCACATCTGACACAGGTTTTTCCATATATCCGTTAATGAGGCCTCTCTTTCTGGCCTCAACTATCTCTCTGTCTATTGTGTCAGCCATGATAAGTTTTAAGGTATCTTTATAATCTGTAAGCTCCGACATGAATATCTCTATACCTGAGTAATTGCCAACGCTCTCATCTATAAGAACTATGTCCGGTGTCATATCACTTAAAGCTGAGTGTAAAGATTCCGTGGAATCACACATTACAGCATTTATCATCTCTCTGGCGTTTAAGCTGTCATTAAGGATAGATAAAATTTTATGATTGTCATCAACTACTATGACGTTTATATGCCTCGATAATTTTCCTTTAGCTGATGCCTTGTTATCTGTTTGATTTTGAGCTTTACCAGTTGAATTATCCACAGCCTTATCATAGATATCTGCAGTCTTTAAAGAAATTTTATCCGGTAAAGCAGCACCATCACCGTTTACATCCTCAGAAATCCCCGTGTCATCGCTGCCGGACTGCATCTCAACAACAGGGAAGTAAACATAGAAGGTTGTTCCCTTATTTATTTCAGTTTCTATATGTATAAATCCTTTATGTTCCTCAACGATCTGCTCAGCAAGAGACAACCCGAGTCCAGTGCCCTCCCCAGGCTTTTTAGTAGTGTAGAATGGCTCAAATATCTGTTTCTTTACTTTAGGGCTCATACCTATACCATTGTCACTAATCTCAAACACCAGATACTTTTTAAACACACTTTCCTTTGGCAGTTCCTTTAACTTGATATCTGACTGATTCTTAACGTAGGCTTTAAGCTTTAATATGCCATCGGTCTTATCTCCAATAGCTTGTACACCATTAACTGCAATATTTAAAAGTACCTGATTTATCTGGGTACTGTTTCCAAGGATATATTCGTCTCCGACAGTATTTTCCTTGATGACCTCCACTGACTCAGGGCAAATGGACTGAGACATACGGAAGAATCGGTTTACAAGTTTGGAGGCCTCAAGATTACGGTATATTGTCTCAACATTCTTCCTGCTCATAGAGGACATCTGATGTACAACATCCTTGGCCTTTTCCGATGCCCTAAGTATCTCCCTGGCACTGTCATACTCATCCGAATCCTCTGGAAGTGACATCATAAGCAGCTCAGCATGACCCATAATAGGTGTCAGGAAATTGTTGAACTCATGAGCGATACCTCCCGTCATAGTCCCCATGATCTGCAGCCTCTGCTGATGGGCGATAGCATTCTCACTGCGATGCATCTCCTCCAGCACCTGGTTTAGGTTCTTTAAATAATTGATCTCAGTGGATGCGCGGTCGTTGGCCTTGATGAGTTTCAGGATACTGACAAATGCAATTATAAATACGAGGAGAATGCCCAGGCCCACCAGTATGATGCCCTGGAATCCCTCCATAATAGGGCGGTAGAAATCATCGTAATCCACCACGGCGCTGACGATCCAGAAGTCCCGTCCAACAGGCGCCGGACTGTAGCCACTTATCTTACGAACTCTCGGGAGTGTATCGTCCAGCCACCAGTAGGAATAATAGACGGAGACATTCTCAATGCCACGGCTCTGCTCGTCAAGAAGCGCCTGGAGGCTGGTGTAATCAAGGTCCGGATACATCTCCATACGGCCAGGAATGACATTTATCCCCCACTGATCCTTGGATGGGTGCATGAGCATGAGGTTGCTGGAGTTTTTGACAACGATGTAGCCGTTGGTTCCAATGTGGATGTCGGCGATGACATTGTCATAATACTCATCCTCGTCAATTACCAGAGCGATATAGCGTTTATTATTTAATGTGGTATCAGATTCATCATTTGATGAAACATCAGTTTTTTCATTAGGAGCTATAATATCTGGTGCATTTATGGATGTATTTAAAGTGGAGTTTAGGGATGAATCGGAAACAGTATTTGTAAATGAATCTGATGCTTTATTTGTGACCGATCGAGCTGTCGAATACCCCAGCTCCTTTTTGAAAATCAGTACATCCTTTGTACCACTGTAGCCCTGCCAGATAGTAATACCATTTCCTGCGTCAGTAACACACTGGAGGCCAGATAGAGTCATTGGTCTGGCGCTTTTTATGACATTGCCATCGCCATCCTCAACAAAAATGTTTATAGCAAAATCCAGATGTCTGTCTACGTACTCTTTGATAAGGCGGTCATAAGCATCATCAACTGTATGTGAAAAGAAATTTATCTCATTTATATAGTTTTCTATGTCTGAACTCATGTTACGACTCAGGGAACGCGCCATGAGGAGCAGCTGCTCCTGCTGATTCTGCATAAGGGTGTTTCTATAATCATGAAAAATAGTAACTCCTACTGTGAGCAGGATACATGTGCTGATAATGCCTATACATGCGAGCACAGTGTACTTCCACTTATTTCTGTCAGATTTTTCTATTACACCTGTAGCTGGCTGATTTTCTTTTAAATTCTTGCTTGATGACATCTGATTTGACCTTCTGTGATTGTTTTATTTACATCTTCTATTTGACGAACTATAACATATAATTTAAAATCAAACATTAATATTTGTTAAGATTTTTATTTTGTATTAAGATTAGTAAAGTTTAAATTTAGGATTATATATGTCAGATAAAGTTTTAATAGTTGATGATGATGTAAATATTTGCAGGCTTTTAGGAAAGGTCATGCGCAGTAATGATCTGGAATCAGAAGTCGCAAACTCAGGTAAGGAAGCATTAGAAAAAATCTCCTTGGGACGTTACGATCTGATCCTGATGGATGTCACGCTGGGAGACATGGAGGGATTTGACGTAATCAAAAAAATAAGAGCAGATCATATATCCACTCCTATTATCATAATTTCAGGAAGAAATGAGGATTACGACTCTGTATATGGTCTATCCATCGGTGCTGACGACTATGTCACAAAACCATTCCGTCCTATGATACTAGGAGCCAAGGTCAAGGCTCTGATCCGACGCAACCGTCAGGCTCTGTCAGAGAGCTCTCCGGTAAGCAGCAACTCCATTGCTGTGGGTGACTTCTCCTATGATACCTCCTCCATGAGATTTTACAAATCCGGAGATGAGCTGTTTCTTTCATCAAAAGAGGCGGCACTGCTCCTTTTATTCCTCAAAAACCCACAGCAGGTATTTAATAAGAACACTATATATGACCATGTATGGGGCAACTCCATCGCAGTAGATGACAATGCCATCATGGTTTATATAAACAGACTCAGAAACAAAATTGAAGAAGATCCAAAAAAGCCCGCGCACATAGTAACTGTACGCGGACTGGGTTATAGATTTGTACCTTGATGTGTTATGCATCAAGGTTTTGATTTTAAAAAGTCAACTTACATTAGTTTGGTCAATTATCGATAGATAAAATCAGCAATAAGATAGTTACATTTTTACAACGTCTGTAGCTTTTCATATATCATACCGATATCCTCATCTATATCATAAAATAAATTATATATACCTATTTCATTTAAACATGCATTTTTTTCTCGAAGCAATAGTAAGATAAATGCCTTATAACAAATAAGATTTCTATTTAGCGGAGAAATTTTTAACGCTAGATTGACCTCTCTCAACCCATTTTTTATATCATCCTTATCAACGCACTCTATTGCCTTACGCAAACGTATATTTAATTCTTTTTTAAGTTCATCCGTTAGTTTTTTCTCGTCAGCATATTGTAGCACAAGTGTACGACGACGATTGAAATCACCATCTAATTTTATACCCCAGCCAATTAAATTTTCCGGAGATGCTGCTATTGCAAGTAGATATTCTTTAGATGCTATATCGGACTGATAAAAAAATGAAATCCATGGAACAAAAGTAAAATGAATTGCATCCATAATTCCATGTAACCCGTTACAAAAAACATCCACTGCTCTAAAGATTTGTTTTGAACTATTTAAAGTTTCTATTCCGTCAGATGGATTTGTGCAAATTTTGAATAGTTTTTCATCATTTAATGCATTAACCAGCCACTCAAATTTTTCCTCATCAGATTTATCAGAAGAATCTCCAATCGCTAACAGTATATTGCAAAAGTCATTAACCATCTTATTTTCTTCTATTGCGTTTATTCTACTATGTATCGCTTTTTTAGCCGCATCACTTATATCCGGAAAACGCATCAAATAATCCTTTAAATATATAGCTCTGTCGTATATCTTTTTCATGGAATCTGATGAACGAGCATTCACAGCTGTCAATCCTTCAGGATTATTGCTATTATATACGCTCATTACATGATTCAATACACCAATCTTACCATGGGCATACGCAACGGTTAACATCACATAATCTCTTGCCCAGAAAAAATCACTCCACTCATCAGGTATGATGTCATAATTATTTCTAATAAAATAAGAGGAGTAATGAACTATCCAATAATTAAATATCTGCTTTTCATTTAAATACCCCCATTCACCACATCCTTCATCTTTCATGAAATTTACATCAGGAATTATGTCATTAAGGTCATGAATCAAGGTATTATGAACGCATATACTACATTCAGAATGTGCTTCCATAAAATCATACTGTTTTTGTAATTTATATGGATCACACCAATAGTCATCACCCTCACATAGGGCTATGTATTCTCCTTTTGCTTTATTTAAAAGATTATTAAAAAAAGGGATTTTCTTTGAATACTGATTGGTTTTTTGCAGGATTGGAACGAAAATCCCTTTATATTTCTCACAATATTTATTTATTATTTCAACACTCCCATCAGTTGATGCATCATCATGAAGTATTACCTCAAAAGGGAAATTTGTTTTTTGTTCAGCTAACCCGTCAAGACATTTTTGCAAGTACTGTTCTTGATTATAAATAATACAAATAACTGTCACTTTAACTTCTTGGCCATCATTCATTGTACTCAAGCTCTCCTTAATCAAACATCATGACTGACTGCTATAATCTTGCAAAATGCCAAAAATATCAACTGTACTTTTGGCTTTTCATTATTTCAAGTATCTGCTTAACTCTCGCATCAGTACTGTCTACATCTAATGCATGATAATAACCGTTTAAAGCTATCATCTCAGCCTCATCTGGATTATCAAGCAACCACTTAATATCCGATACAGCTTTTTCTATATGATTAAGATCAAACAACATAATGTCTACACCATCAATATAATTATCCTCAAGATATTTAGACGTGTCAGAAACACAAACCGCTCCATTCAGCATACCTGCAAATGGTTTCTCGCTACTTCCACGTTTAAACCATGGCATTATACTCAAATCTATTTTGGCATTCCCTATTAGCTTATGACACTCATATGGTGATACTCTTTCATGGATGCGTATGTTGTCAGAAAATGGATTTTCTTTATCCTCCCATCCTCCTCCGTATACATCCACATGCACACCTGACATATCTAATGCATGCATGATCATTAACTTGTACTCTCTACGAACTATATCCTCAATTATCCTTGATGCTTTGTTATTAATAATAAGGTCATACAATGTTTCTAAATCATGTTTCAGATTATGTCTAATCAGATAATTTTCAATAGCCTTTTCAGCAGTCATTGAAGGATCATTTAAAATATACTTAACTGTTTCACTGTACAATTCTTTACCTTTATCAGGCAAAGAATCTATCAATACAATAAAATCTGCATTGGCTCGACAATTACCACAATACATTACATCAATATCTCTTTGATTATATGGCTTTATTGATTTTTCAATTTTTACACCACTATCAGGCAAATATATTACGTCTTTGATATTTGGAAAAAACCGTCTGATAAACTCTACATGATCCTCATCCAAACATATGATATGCATATTATCTGGTGCTTTTTTCAACGCATTATAATAATTTCTTGGATGGTCAAGAAGAAAATTATATACGTTTACTCCATAATCACCCCATAAGCATTCTTTCTTATCGTTAAAAATAAAGCCACAATTATTGTAGAAAAGCACATTACAATTATTAGAAAGCAGCATCTCTTTTATTTCAGATGTAATACAAATATTACTAGTGCAATCAAGTTCTACCACATTAACATCATTTATTTTTTTTAATGATTTTATCCATTCTTCTGTAAAAAAATTGATTAGATCATTTTTTTCTTTCGAAATGTTACATACTATAATATTCTGCATCCTACCCCCATTTATCAATAATTAAACCTACATAAGCAAGTATAAATTTAATTATTATCTAAAGTCAAAAGCTACTATTTTTTAGATTTTTAATTGATTTTATTTATTTCCCAATCCACATCATCCACGCCAATGTTTTTCAAAAGATTTAGATAATACTCCTGATTATTTTGAATCATCTGCGTGCACATAAACTTATTGATTCGGCCCTCAAGATATAATTGTCTTGCATATCCAACATTGATAAAGCACAACTCTTTATCCAAGAATTTCAAACATTGACCATTTAATGTATTGTTAACTACAAACTCAACCTTATACTTGCCTGTACTACCTAAAAATGCAGCAAGTTTTAACATAGAGTCGTTTGTATTATCCAAAATACATACTGTAGGATTAAATACCAAATCAGATAAATCTAAAGTAGCATCAACCTCTTGTCTAAATTTCAATGGTTCTCTAAATATTGACTCAATATAACAATCAAAATCATTTTTACATGAATTATAATTTTGAAAAACATAACGTATCTTATCTATGATCAATGAAATGTTATCATCCGTATCATCAAACTTATATTTTTCATCAATTGGCACATCAATGGCATTAGCGGCGGCACCACGTCGTCCTGTAATAACTACGCATTCTGATACCGCAGCTTCTCTTGGAATTCTGTCCTTTCCGGGATGATTTCCAAAATCTATATATACTTTTGCTTTAAGCAGATAGTTAAGAACCTCCATACGTGACATATTGATTATTGGAACCCATTTTATATCAGGAGCAAATGCAATAAGCTTTTCTGTAAACTCAATGCCCTTCTTAGGATTAAATAGAACAATATCCTCTTTGCTTTCACTTAAGTCCCTATAATGATTTCTTGCAATTAAACCATCCAAAAATATCAAATTTAAATAATCTGATACCTTTTTGATTTTTTCTTCAGGAACTCCGTTGTACATCAGAAATCTTTTAGCATACTCAGATTGAGCCCAATGCTCTACTTCCATATCGTCCTCAAAGCTATAACATCTGGTAAACCTTTTACTCAATGTGTGAGTAGCCAAGTCTTCATATGTTGTACTGAGCTTTTTATAAAAATTATCAACACTCAACCACCAGATAACTTTTCTTAATTTGAGTTCGCCTGCAGTATATAACATATCTGTCCCAATTTCTGAAACAATCAATATATTTTTTTCATCATCATCTATTTCATGCGTATATGGGATATGATAATGTCTTAAAGATGCATTAACAGTAACATTATCCGGAGATACATCTGTATATATCATGTACGTTTCTACACCTCTACTTATAAGATATGATGCAAATTGATGCATCAACTCAGGTCCTCCAGTAGCAAGTAGCGCCGTACATTGGATATAGATCTTGGAATCTTTATATACCTTCATATTCAACTCCTTTATCAAAATACGTATATTATTTTTATCGGCAGATATGAAAATATATTAATTTTCCCTTTAAATTTTAAAATATTACATCTTTCATTTTTGATAATCATCAATTTTAGCCTTTTGAAACGACAATATCTGTAAGCCTACGCTTTGGCACAAAATGTGTACCGGCAGCATCTCTATAATAATTAGTAGACTCATCATCTGATATATCTACAAGTTTTATAGTTTCTGCAGGCTCTCCCAATGCTATCACAAGAACTGGTGCAAGATTATCCGGAAGGCCTAAAAGCTCAGTGAGTGGTTTTGCCCCAAAGTTTAAGATCATGAGTCCTCCAAGACCCTTTTCCACAGCGGATAGAAGTATGGTCTGCGCAACAATGCCTGTATCTATGAGCGCAGCTGTCCTGTTAGGCTGAATATCTAGATCCTGCAAAATAATCACAAAAGCGGTTGGGTGTGTACCATCTTTTGGGAGATTAAGTTCTGGTAATGCTCCACCCCATTTGGTACATCCAAGTATCGCTTCCGCCTCTGTCTCATCAGTAGAAATATAATATTTTAATGGTTGTTTATTGGCAGCAGATGCTGTAACACGGGCATCATCCAAGATACTCAATATCTCCTCCCGAGTAATTTTCCTGTCCTCATTGAATCCTCTATAGCTCCTGTTTTTTAAAACAAGGTCTCTAAACATAACACACCTCCTAATGACAAATTTCTTTTAAAAAAATTCTTTCAATACAGTAAATAATTTTATTAAAAGTCTCATATGACTACTGTAAAAAATTAAACTGCATTTTTAATCTAAAATAATTATAAAGCAAGTTATATATTTTTTATAATTAATTACGATTATTACAGACTAAAATCACTTGAGCGTGTTAAAATATAGGCAATTACAATGTATCGTATATTCAGAAAAGGCAAATCCTATGACAACGAGAGAATTACTATATGTAAAAACTGTTGCTGACACACACAATATTTCAAAAGCTGCAAAAAAGCTTTTTGTCGCACAGCCATCATTATCACAATCTTTACAGCGTATAGAAGAGTCCATCGGCACCAAGATCTTTGTCCGTGGTTCCGATGGACTGAAGCTCACCTACGCAGGTGAGAAATATTATCAAATGGCTTGTAAAATTTTAAAAATATATGATGATTTTGAGTCAGAAATAAGTGATATGAACGACCTGAAGACTGGTCACATCAGTTTTGGTATCACCAATCATCTAGGTGCGATCACACTACCTTTGGTTATGCCACAATTTAAAAAGGAGTGTCCAGGTATTACTCTCGATATATTTGAGGGCCTGACTGAGGTACAGGAAGAAAAGCTAATATCCGGAGATCTGGATTTCTCTATAATGCATGCTCCTGTTGATGGAAGTGAAAGTAATCCATCTCTTAATTATGAAATACTTGCGAGACATCCTTTTGTCCTTGCATTATCAAGGAGCAATCCACTGGTGCGTCTTGCAGTACCTACAGAGGGATATACATATCCTGTACTTGATGTAAAGCTGCTGTCAGATCAGCCGTTACTGACACTACATAAAGAGCAACGTATAAGACATGTGACCGACTCTGTACTCAAAAAAGCCGGCATACATCCTGAAATCAGATTTATCTCAAGTAACTACATGACCTTGGAAAAGCTGGCAGCTCAGGATATTGGTTTTACCCTGCTGCCCTCTGACTATGTAAATGTCAACAAGTATGATAATCCTCCGGCATTCCTGTCAATAGACAAAAAATACTCGGCATACTGGAGTTTATGTATAACCACTCTAAAAGGAGCCTTTTTATCGAGAGCAGATCAACGTTTCCTGGAAATAATAAGGAGCAAACTATCAATACCAAGATAAATCAATCCTTTGGTCTCATGTAAAATCTACCTGACAGCTCTGTAGTCCTAATGGAATTTACAAAAGCATGTGGATCGATAGCCTTGACTCTCAATATTACCTTTTTGGTATCATCGGCACCAATGACAGAATATACCATACTATGCTGTTTATGCTCATGAGAGCCCTGGGCTATCATAATTGAGGCGCCGTGATGACTAACCTCATAAATCATCTCAGATATCTCTTCTGGTTTATCTGTAATGATAAAAAGTGTCTGTCTCTGATATGCTCTGTATAAGGTATGTAAGGTCTGTGTTGATACATACTGAAAAACAATAGAGTACAGTGCTTTATCCCATCCAAAAAGAAGTCCTGCTGCCGCAAGAATAATAACATTGAATCCCAATATGAGATTCCATGTCTCCATACCTCTCTTTTGACTGAGATATATTGCAATGAAATCTGTACCACCTGATGTAGCATCCACACTAAGACACAAACTAACTACTACTCCATTGACGATACCACCAAATATCGCTATCAAAAGAGTATCATAGGTTATGACGTGCGCTGGTATCAAGTCAGTAAAGAAACCTGAGCATACAATCATGATCAACGAGTAAATAGTGAACTTTTTACCTATATACTTGAACCCTATATATACGGGAATAGCATTAAGTATAAGATTTATAATTGTATAAGGAATCTCTTTTGGCAGATACATCTGGCTGATCCTCTGTATCAGGACTGTAAGTCCTGTAGCCCCGCCAGGATACAAGCCTCCAGTACGCACAAAAATCTTAATGTTAACAGCCATAAGAAGTGATGCTATAACGACCGTGATCAATCTTTTAATATCTTTTTTACTACGAAACTCCATAAATGTATCCTCTATATCTTTAATGCCCATATATTGTAGCACATTAAAACAGGCGTCACCTATTACAATATCAATTATCTTTTGATTTATTGTACACCATAGTGTATAAAGAAAGACCTCCTCTCCTATAACCAGAAAAGAAGGTCCATATACATAAAATATCGGTTGTTATAAATATAATCTCACTGCTAAAACATGATACACAAGAAGGTTGTAAAACTATCAAAATCTTTGGAGACCCAAATCTATATTAACCAACCTTAACTAATTTTTTTTTATCTTTGTCGAGTTCCTGATGCCTGATACGCTTTTGATCGTAGAGTTTCTGATCCGCTCTCCCAATAAGATCTGCTATATTATCATAATCTCTATCAGGATCATACTTAGCGTAACCAATAGATATACCAAGCTCAAATGGAATATGCTCCATCTCAACAGCAACTCGCAGCGATCTGTTAATACGCTCAATAATCTTTTTGATCTCCCGCTCATCTGCTGTATTCACAACTATAATAAACTCATCTCCACCAAATCGCGAAACAAATCTATTTTGTCCCATAGAGCATACTTTCTTTAACACTTTAGATAATATCTGCAGCGCCCTATCGCCCTCATTATGCCCATAGGTATCATTGATCTGCTTAAATCTGTCAACATCCATGATCATAAGATATATATCAGAGGTACCATATGCCATAGCTGTATGCATCTTACCTGTCATATACCTATAGAGCTCATTACGATTATTGAGCTTGGTCAGTGGGTCAAGAGAAATTAGATCGTCAGTAAACTCTATGAATGTAAGCAACAATGCTATGGTAAGTCCGAAGCAGAGGAATGGTATCTTTTGATGAAATACCTGAACTAAGCCAAGACTCACAGGAAATACCGGAAAAAATCCTATAGCACGATATATATGTCTTTTGGAATAGTTCTCCTTTAAGGTTGCTAAATATACAGCCCGTACCGCAACAATGACAGGATACAATATCGCTATCATGATAACTAACGGATACAGCCTGCCAGTAATTAACGCGCCTTTTTTATCAACATAAAAACACAACTTATGTATCGGGGTAGTTACAACAAGTGCTACATTTATCAAACAAGGTATAGCCGTTATAAAATGTATTTTGGGCTCCTCAATCCTATTACTGCCACCATAAACCAGCATGAAATAGGAAACCACATAGGACATGATGGAGCAACCTATATAATAGGCTATGTTTGTCAAATATACCCAAAACTGAGTCTGTGGCATCTCACCACTATCAACAAGTACCCAAAACATGTCAATAGTAAGATAGACCATGGCCGTAGCCAGAGTCTCTCCAAATAACACACGACTCCTCTGCCGATCAACACTATGAGATGTTTTAAAATACAGTATCAACAAAATGAGAATGCAAAAAGCATTGGCCTCTATATAATAAAACGCATAATTGCCAACTAAATCATTCATTATCCATCCACCTATAAAGCCACACAATTAAAACCCTAAAGAAGATAATAAAATATATTTATAGTCATGTCAAACGATACTCCCAACCATTTTATAGAAAAAAGGAATATTTTTGTGAATTTATCTTGATAAACTCATATAAACAATTTATGTTTTATGCGTTTTATTAATTTTACAAAGTATTTTGATGTTTTATTTGTTATTTATCTCAAAAACTAAATCATTGAGAACATTCTGATTTCTCTCCCATATACTAGTAATGTCTGTCTCCGGCAGTGGGCATGAGCCAAGTCCTATCTCGATAGTAACTGCAGGTATGCCCTTATATGCAAGATACTCCTTGTATGCACCTGAACCAACACTGTTTTTATTGGTTGAGGCGGCTCCAAGGATATATCCTGTATCCTGTTTTATCAGCTCTGCCAGCTCCTTACTCCTGGTCTCAACCGCATCGGTTGCTGCTCCAAAAGACCAGTATACTACTCCACCCTGAGCATGATAGTTGATTACCTCATCTATGGATGCCTCATTAAGCACCTGTATCAGAGCCTGAGTCTCCGCCTCTGACTCCGCTGATGCACCCTTATAATACTCGTAAGATGGATAATATCTGGAATCATCAAGCTGCTCCCAGCCTATGGAAAAGTTTCTGTTTATATCTACACCGTTTATATTGTTTTTCCATCTCCTGAAATACCAGTCAATATCTCCAGTGTAGCCCTCCCTCACCTTGTCATGCTCGATCATAGCGAGAAGATTGGCAACGTTTTGCTGTTTATTTACCTTGGCTGTACCAAACTGACTGAGAGTTACTCCATCCGGATTGTTCATAGGTATAACTCTAATGCAGGTAGTCTGAAGCAGTGCGGCCGCACCCTGACCATTTACACCACCACCTGATTGAGCCATAGAAAGCAGGCTATGCAGCTGTCTCATAATAAGCTGAGTAGTGATATACTCTCTACCATGCATTGAACCAATCAGCAAGATCTGATTATCCGCAGATGGATTACCTACTATAAGCTCATAAATATTTCTATTGTCAGCTGTAACTCCCAAAACACTGGAGGTAACAACACTGCCGTACTGAGACTGTAATGCAGCGATATCTGTCTGCATGTTCTCATAGGTATATGTGGTTACGGCATCGCAGTAATACCCATTGACCGGAGTCCCATAAACATTGGTATTAAACGGGCTGGCTGCGGATATACTCGTGTTACCAGTTGCTGTGCCGCCTGATGTAGGAACTGATGGTCCCGCACTTGGTGTAAGTGATGTACTTGTCTCTGCCCCCTTAACAGGGCCTGTCTCTGCAAGTGACATGATATGTGTACCTGTAGGAAATGTCATAGCAGCAGTTAAAGCAAGGGATGTCATGACCACTCTAATATTTCTTCTCATCTGATCCTCCAATCAATCATAAAAGGCAATAAATCATAGCCTGTAATCTATTTATCTAGTTAATCTGTTTAATATATTTATCAGAGCAATATATACACTGATAGAATCATCAATTACTTTCTAGCATTTTATCACAAAAAAACTCCTGCGATATTGATCGCAGAAGTTTGTAAGAAAACGTAAATGCAAATTTATAATCTATATGAAACTGACAATCACTCTCTGATCACTACAAATCCATCATTGTCCTTATGATACTGATATAATGTATCAGGTCTCTCAATGAGCTTATCAGCCCGTTCCTCAGTGTACAGTCCCTTTCTGTTGCTTACAATGTCTCTTAAGAGGCCCATAGCCTTGTCAAAGGAGTCTTTATCTACATTACCCTTACGGAGATAAAACTCGGCAACCTCAAGCTGCATCTCTTTTTTATAGATAGGATTGGAAGCGTATTGTATCTCCTCCTCCAAATACTGAATATCAGTATCCTCTCGTCCCTGAGCAGCTGCGATACGAGCCTCCTGAACTCTGATCTGCTGTTCCAGATTAGTAGATAACATCCTGGCTCTTTTATCAGCAAGCTCCTTTAAGTGCTTAAGATCATCTATTTGATAAGCAGCTGCCTCAAAATCTCTCTTTAAGATATTGAGATTGGCCTTTTGATTGACTATTAAGGATGAAGTAGTCAGTGCATGTATCTTTAGCTCTCCAGGATTAAGGTCCTTTATTGCATCCCAGGCACCGTCAAAATCTCCTAATGCCTCTTTGGCATAGGATATCCAATGCTGGCCATTGGCATACTCGGCAAGATTATGCGGTACTCTGGCATTAATCGGCTCAAAGCTCTCCAAAAAGCCCTTAGGATCTGCCTCAACAAATAATCTGCTCTGAACCTCTTTTAGTCTTTTATTGGCAAGTATTGCACCAATAAATCTAAATACTATTATCCCCGTGAATATAAAAAGTGCAAAAACGAAAACTGCGACTTTATCTTCATTACCCAATATCTTACCATGGTAATGAATTACTCCCATCAAAGCTCCTATAATTGCACCTAAGACCATCAGTAAGTTGGCCATACGCTTATAATAAACGATCATTTAACATCCCCCTTTTAACAATTGTTGAAATTATATCACAATAAGTAGTGTTTTTCAGCAATAGACCCTTACAAAAAAGACGCCCCTTTAGGAGCGTCTTTAAATCAAAGCCAGCTGCTTAATGTAGCTTTGAACCATTATTATCTATATTTGTTCTGCATCTGAATAATGCATATTTATTACAGCATGAATGAGAATACGAATGATGCGATGATCAGAACGATACCACCACCAAGACGTGATGAAAGCTGTGAATATGCAATAAGATCCATACGATCTGCAGCGCCAAGACAAGCAAGGTCTCCGTTACCACCTCTGTTGGCCATGCAAAGACCAGCTGTAATAGCTGCATCGATAGGATAGAAACCTACGAGGTAACCAACACCTGCTGAACCGATAATAGCACCAACTACGATCATGGCTGCCATAAGGATGTTAGATGGTGAAAGAGCGTTAAAGAGCTCTGAAAGATTGAAATCTGCACCCATACCAACCATGATGATGATACCAAGCTGACCAGAGAAGAAGCTCTGGAGTCTCTTAGCACCTGCTCTAACTCTTGCAGGAACTAAACCTGTTGCAGCAAGGATAACTACGAAGATGATCATGTATGCATACTTATGGATAGCTGCACCTGCGATCTTTGGAAGGAACTTACCAGCCATGAGCTCACCAACTGCGAAACATGCGAATGCAAGAAGAAGTGCACCAGCAAGGTCAGTGTTGTCTGTAGAAACCTTTTCATCATCCTTGGCGAGATTCTCTGCTCCACGGATAAGAGTCTTTTTATCACCTGTAAGTGATGGAACCTTCTCACCGAGTGCATTGAGTCCAGCTGCTGCAATGATACAGAAAATGTTTGCGATAGTAAGTACAATGATTGCGAATGAATAGTAGTTAGCTGCTGAGTCACCTGTTACCTGCTCATAAATCTGAGAAAGAGGTACAGCACCAGCACCGTTACCACCACCCATTACAGGAAGTGTGTACTTGATAAGTGTATCTGCGAATGGAATACCGAAGATGGCACCTGTTATACCACCAAGGATAGTTGCGCAAAGCAGACCACCAAGGATAGCAGGGATGTAACCTGCAAATGATCTCAACAGGATATCTCTCTCAAGTGATAATACAGAACCGCATATCAACATGATGATGAACATCTCAAGGAAATTGGCATCATCTGAAATGAAAGAGTTGATAGCATCAAGTCCAGCCTGTGGAATAAGGCCAAACTCCTTAAGTACTGCTACACCAAAGAATGTAAGAAGAAGACCACCGCCGATGTAAGTATTCCAGATAGGAATCCTCTCACCAAGCTCGTTGAAAATAACTGCGAGACCGAAACAAATACCAAGGACCGAAGCCATAGTAGTTGCTGCGATCATCTTTGGACCATCATCACTTGCCTTTGTAATGTACATAGGAGCAAGTACCAAGATGATACAAACTACTGCCAGCCATGCAGGCTGACCACCGAGCCACAGCCCGGTTCTTGCATGCTTATTATTGTCTGCCATATTTTAAATCCCCCTTAATAATTGGAGTGAAGCAGCCCACTCCTTTTTGAAATATGACGTTCCGGAAAATACCGGAAATGTTTTTGCCCATGAAAAAGGCACGTATCCATATGGATACGGGTCCATTTTATCATGTGGAACCTATTTTTACAATCTTTCGATTGCTCAAAACAACTTTCATTTAGTACACCTTTTTGTTTATAGTATTACAATACCCGCACACTTGCTGGACCCAAGATCATATACATTACCCGTCTCAATACCTACAACAACAGGTCTTAGCAGCAGATTGGCATTTCTCTGTACAACTCTCGCGGTCTCACCGTTACTGAGCTGAACCAGGGAGTCAACAGGATACAGGATCATCATCTGCATAAAGCTCTGCATTGCATCAAGATCCAGCTCCTCCGTCATAGCCATGAGCATCTCAACTGCCTCTCTGGGTGATTTGCCCTTTTTATATGGTCTCTCTGTGACAAGAGCATCATAAATATCTGCAACTGTAATGATTTTGGCATAGGGATGTATATGGTCTGCTGTAGCTCCATACGGGTAGCCACTACCATCCATCTTTTCGTGATGCTGAAGCATACCCAGTTTTACATCCACTGGTATCTCATGATTTTCTGAAACTATCTCATAACTGAAGGTGCTGTGTTTTTTCATCACCTCAAACTCTTCCGGTGTGAGCCTCGCCGGTTTATTGAGTATCTCAGGCGGAACCCTGGTCTTACCTATATCATGTAATAGTCCTGCCATACCAATCTCAAATATTTCTTTACTGCTCTTGCCCTGCCTTTTGGCTATGACCATACTTATTGTTGCTACATCCACACTATGCTTGAAGGTATACTCATCACTACATTTTAGAGCATTAATGTTTAGAGCAACCGCATCATTACTCTCTATTGCCTTCATAAGCTCATCAGTGATACCTGATGCCGCCTTGGCGACCTCATGCTTATCGGGATTTTGATAAATAAGCTCAATACCCTGGGATATACGTTTTTTAACTGTAGTTCCTAAAATAACAGTAGATGGATCCGGCCTGCGTAGCTCCTTTACAGCAAACTCTGCTGCTGGAGACAAACTGCTTCTTGTCTGGTTTTCAACCTTAATGAGAACTGTCTTTATACCATAATTTGTTAACTCTGCCCTTGCATATTTATTTACAATTGTACCGCTCTCAATAAGGTGTCTGCCCAATCGATCTTCTATAGACTTACCCACTATCATCCCATCTTTAAGTTTATCCACCGGGATTTCTACATACTTGACCATATACACCTCAACGCAATTTTATAAATTACGTTCTTAATTATTTCAATAATACACTATTCTACCATACTTTTTCATCGTGTAGCATAAATATGTATCATATGATATTTATATCGACAATATTTCATTCATCATTCATTAATTTCAAAAATTACTCTATTAAAAAAATTATATTTTTTTGAACTATATATACCTTATTAAACATATTCAATATGTCGATTAATTAATTAGCGATTAGATGACAGAAGGCTGACTCAGTTTGATTTGTGAGTTAATTATGTCAATAAAGTTTCGTACAGAAACTTTTATCTTCGTATATATGACTATATTCATTACGAATTATATTAAGGAGACAGAAAATATGAAAATCAACGAATTCTGTAACATGTCGGAACTCAATTCTATTTTAAAGAACTGGTCTGCACTTACTGGTTTAAAAGTAGATATCCTGGACCTTGATGGCAAGATCATTGCATCTTCGGTACAAATAGATCAAACATCCGAGGATCCTGCTGCTACGGACATGGATGAGACAGCTAGCGTAACTGATAACTCTTATAGTCGTTCAGTAAATGTAGATATCAAGTTAAACGAAGATGTAATAGCTACAGCAAGTGTTACAGAACAACCAGCGGGTTCAAACACTGATTTTAGTGTGGCCATCCCATTACTTGATCAGCTTGTTAACAACTACATGGCTTCTCATTACTTTACTTATGCAAATGAAAAGGTATTATCACATCTTTCTGAGGGAATTGAGGAGACTATCGGACTTGTCAAAACAGTAATTTCCTGTACCAATAATCTCAAAGACATTCAGAAGCGTCAGAAGATTGTAGCAATAAATGCAAGTATCGAGGCTGCTCGTGTTGGACAGGCCGGACGTGGCTTTGCAGTAGTTGCAGAAGAGGTTAAAAAATTATCTGACGCCAGCTCAGAGACTAATGGAAAGATTGAACGTGTTGTTACTCAAATAAGAAATATTGTATCAACACTTTCTCTTGATAATAATGAGGATTCTTAAATTAAAATAATTATGAAGAAAAAACTTCTCATGTCGCTGATCATATTAGGTTCAGCGACAGCTTTGATTTCATATCCAATAAAAGGCTATGCAGCAGAAGAAACCACAGCAGCTGCAGAAGCAGAATCCGCTGAGGATACAGGTGAGGAATCTACCGATGGAGAAGCTCCAGAAGAAGGTGAAACTTCAGAGGACGGTGAGCCCATAGAGACGGAGCCTAAAGAAACTGTTCCGCCGGAACCAGAAATTAGTTATTACGTGATAGTTACAAATGATGAAGGTGCAATGCTATATCAGGAAGCATCTCAAGACAGCTCCCTAAGCATAAACATCCCTATCCCACGTAATACGGTCCTGCATATCACAAATGAGGCGACGGATGAAAACGGAGATATTTGGGGTTTTACAAATTACTCTGATCTTAAAGAAGGTTATCTAAAATTAACCGATCTATCTACTATCCAAACAAAAACCGCAAAAGAATTTGTCGAGGACAAGCTGGATGGAAACTGGGGTCAAAATTTTGTCAAGGTAGACGGGTCTGGTGCTCCTGTATCTTTTAATGCTCTCTCACAAGAAGATCTGGATAAAGCCGAGGAAAGCAACGCAGCGGCAGCTAATCGTAAATCTACTGAGGAAGAGACAACAGAAGTTCAGACCTACGAGGATGGCTCACCAGTAATCGATGTAACCATGGAAACTGATGAAAAGGGCAACTACTACCCTATGATGACTGACGAGGATGGTAATCTGGTTCCATGGGAGACTGATAAAGATGGTAATCCAGTCCCATGGGAAACTGATGCAGAGGGTAATGTTTTACCACTGGCAACTGACGAGGATGGTAATCCGGTACATCCTGAGACTGAACCGCCACCTGAGCCAGAAAAGAAAACAGGTGGATTTTCCATTGTTTCGTTTATCATAGGATTTTTTACAGTTATCATACTGGAAGTTCTGGTTGCCGCAGTTATGATCCTGTTGAGACGTCTGAAACGTAAAAAACAGCTCAAGCAACAGGCCGCAGCTGAGGGAGGTGCACCTCCTGAGGATGATGCGGGTGGTGGCAAGAAGAAAGGTATCAAGTTACCGATACCAAAGATCAAGCTTCCAAAGATCAAAATTCCAAAGATTAAAATCGGAGGAAAAAAGAAAAAAAAGAAAGGCGAAGATGCCGAAGAATAAAACAAGGCTGTCCGGTTATGTTGATCATAGTCGGATGGCCTTTTTAATGTGACAATTTGAACTAAACACAAATCAAAACTAAAATTATAACCTGACAAAATTACTGTTTAAAAAACTTAATCTTAACTAATACAAAAGAAGACAACCGCCACGTTTTAGGGGAACGCTCTGGCGGTTGTCTCTACATTGGGGATGTTTATATAAAGTAGGGGTACTACTTCATATCATTTTAGTGCGGTACAAGGTATTATTAATACTTATCTGCGCCGTTTGGTGATGAATATTTTCTTAATGATGAAGGATCTACATTACTAAGATCAGTACCATCAAGGTGTGAAGGGACAAATACGTCTTCTCCCTTTGGTGGAACATAAGCCACATCATTTTTAGCTTTAGATGATGCCTTTTGAGCTTCTTCATCAAGCTTGGCATCGTGCATATCAGGAGCTACATAAGCTGTGGTTTTTTTAGTTGCACTACTTGCTGCAGGCTTAACTGTTTTAACAGGTTTATCTGCCTTTACAGGATCCTTTTTAACCTCTGGCTTTGCTTTTGGCTTTTCAACTGGCTTATCCTTAGGTTTTGTGTCCTCTTTATTTACTACATAATCACTGTTTGAATTTTCATCTGTCATTACAGGTGGAACGTAATCAGTGTTTTTATGTTTTTTATGTGTGACTGTAACGCCCTTTAACTGGAACTTATTAACCAGGTCATTCATAATATTGGCCTGTCCCGAAAGCTCCTCGGCTGCGGCTGCAGACTGCTGTGCAGTAGCTGAATTGGTCTGTACAACAGATGAAATCTGATCAATACCCTCTGTTACCTGAGAAACTCCACGAGCCTGCTCCTCAGATGCTTCAGAAATCTCGTCAACAAGATTGGTAATCATTATAGATTTATCTGATACTGACTTAAGTGAGAATGCTGTTTCCTCAGAAATCTTTCCACCTCTTTGAACAGCTTCTATAGTTTCCTCAATAAGTGCTGCCGTATTTTGAGCTGCTTCCTGAGACTTCTTTGCAAGATTACCTACCTCATCTGCTACTACTGCAAAACCCTTGCCTGCGGATCCTGCTCTGGCAGCCTCAATTGCAGCATTGAGTGATAAGATATTTGTCTGGAATGCAATATCATCTATAGTCTTGATAATCTTACTGATCTCATTGGACTTATCAATAATATCATCCATAGCAGATGACATCTCAGACATCTTCTCATTAGAAGTCTGCATAGCCTGTCCTGCATCTGTTCCAAGATTTGATGCCTCTTTAGCCTTATTAGCTGTCATCTTAATCTTGTCAGATATTTCATTCATTGTAGCGGAAAGCTCCTCTACCGATGAAGCCTGCTCAGTTGATCCCTGTGCAAGCGCCTGTGCACCATCGGACACCTGCTCTGCTCCATTTGATACCTGCTCAGAGGACTGTCGTATCTCAATCATAGTCTGATTAAGACTATCTGTTATAGCCTGCATGGAAGAAAGGAGTGGTGCATAAGCTCCAACATAATTACTATCAGCATCATTTAGCTCAACTGTGAAATTACCTCTGCTGATATCTCCCAGTTTGCTTTGAAGATCACTGATAATTTTCTGTATTCTTTCAATAACTGACTTTATACCATTAATTGCAATTCCGATCTCATCCTGGCGATCATACCGGAGATCAATATCAAAGTTACCTCTGGATACATTGTCAGCCGCATCACTGATTTTCTGAAGAGGTGAAAGATTCTTTTTAACTAAAGTAAGTGTTAAAACAAATAGTATAAGAACTATCACAACTGCAGATATCAAAATTAGATTTCTGATAGCGTTGGTTTCGGCATTAAACTCCTTGACTGTAACTGCAGTTTGAACCCACCAGGTCTTTGATCCTAATACTAATGGAGCATAGTAACGCTTAACCTTACCTGAGCTTGAATCTGTCGTAACAGAGAACTCTTTACCATCTGACCAACGAGATTTAATAAGCTCATATGCATCAGCAGAAATAGTATCTTTATACTGTTTTCCTATTACATTAGAATGTGTAGAGAAAAGAATGCACTCATCTTCATTTAAAATGTTTGTGTATAAAGAAGAAAATGCCAGATTATTTTCTGCTATATCACCAAATATATCTGAATAAATATCAAAAATGATAACACCAACTGTTTCATCATTTTTATCTTTTATAGGATAATAACTTGTAAAGATATTCTGACCATCCAGCTCATAAGTACTTGTATATCCTCTGGTACCCTCAGCCATACACCTGGTATAAAAATCTTTCTGTCCGTAATTATCATAGGGGAGATTTTTGATATTGTTGGACTTTACATCATCCACAGTCATATATGGTGCATAACTCTTGTTGTGCTCTGAGAATTTGCCAGGATCCAGGAAAAATCCAATTCCATATATCTTGTCATTATTTTTAATAGCCTCTTGAATCTCATGTATAACTATAGTCTCTGCCTCAAATCGGCTAGGTGAGATTGGCTCTCCTGTCACACGGCTGGTAAGGAGTAAGCCCTTACTGCTGACATCTCCTGCACGTATACCCGAATCGGTCGTATAAGGAGACTCGAAAGCACCTTCAAGGTCATCATCTCTAGTGTTTATGACTTCAATAGCACCCTTTAATGTATGATAAATCTCATCGGTTCTTGCTAAAACAGCATCGATCTTATGTACACTCAGCTCAGTACATGTAAATAGCTCTTCCTCCTCGTAACGAGTTATAGCATTACTGGATATAACAGTTACAAATACAGTCAAAATAAGAAGACACACTAATATAGCCCCACCGACAGTCAATGACAACCTTTGGCTAAGTGACATGTGTCCGTTTCTTGCATTACCAGATTTTTTTTCACGTTTCATTTTCTCTATGCCTCACTTAATGCTATTTTTGCATAACTATTACATAAACTTCTTATCGGCTATTAATTCGTGCATTATAAGGCTGAAATATCTTTTTATTAATTTTTGAAACAGCATTACAATTACATAAGTTTTAAAAACACCCGGTGACATACCTGAAATTGATTTTGATATCCTGATGTATTTTATACTTTTATATAGAAGAAACTCAAACAATATACTTTGTCACCAAATATCCCCCTTGATACATCGAAAAAATGTTTTCAATCCCTTATAAAAGCTTGATTCTATGCCGACAAATAACTATGAATAGCTAGTGACATCTGTGACTAGCCAAAAGAAACAAACGAACAACCGAAAAGTACATTCAGAAGGATCTGAATCCAGTCGTACGAAGGATCGTCGATAAGGAGTCGTTATGCTTAATCTTTATGGAAATGGCGTTAATTTAACACAACGCACCCTGGATTATCTCTGGGGCAGACAAAACGTAACAATCAACAATATTGCTAACGTTGATACGCCGGGTTACAAATCTCAATATATAACCTTTGAGAATGTTCTGGCCCGAAACATTCGCTCTGCGCAGCTAAGATCTGCCACTGGCAAAAATGTAGAAAATGCCATTAAAAGTACCCATGCAACAGTACATACAACTACCAATGAGTCAACTCGACTGGATGGTAACAATGTGGATATGGATCAGGAACAGGTTGAGCTTGTAAAGACGACCTATCAGTATCAGTTGATGGTCCAGTCATTGAATAATGATTTTAATCGTTTAAAGGATTCGGTTGCGACATTTTAAATGAATATTCGTTGTAAGACCTAATAATAGATGGTTTTGCTACCAAAATGTAGAAATTTTTTTTAAGCAGTCATCTTTTTCGTAAGATTGCTCTTATTTTTTAAAAAAGTTTTGACGAAATAGCTAATAGTGTTGAAATAGTTTCGGAATTGTTATTCTATTTTTCGTTTAAACGCTGGCCTTTTAGGCTAAATGAGCTCCCTGCTACTGCAGGACGAAGTGTCTCATAGTTAACATCGAGAACAAAATTGTTTTTTAAAGGTGGTACAGAATTATATGAATGCAGAAATGGAAGGAATGCTTGATACTTATCTCTTTGAGACTAATGGTCTGCTGGACCGTCTGGATGAGATCCTGATGAATGACGAAAAAGTCGGTGAATTCTCAACAGATGATGTAAACGAGATTTTCCGTATCATGCATACGATCAAGGGTTCAAGTGCAATGATGGAGTTGACTCCAATTTCCGTAATTGCACATCGTATAGAGGATCTTTTCTTCTTCATCAGAGATAAGGGTATCGAGTTCCTTAATCAGGATCAGAAAAAAGGTCTTTTTGATCTTATGTTTAAATCAGAAGATTATCTCCGTGGAGAGGTCGGCAAGGTAGAAGCCGGCGAGGAGATCGATCCGGACATCACAGAGTTCCAGTCTGCTATCGATGCTTTCCTTAAAAAGCTTAAACAAGAAGAGGAAGAGGTCGAGGAAGGCGGATCTGCTGGTGCTGATGCAAGTGCCGGTTCTGCACCGGCGCCTGTAGCCTCAAACCTTCCGGATGATCCTAATGCTCAGGTATTTATACATGTATACCTTGAAGATGGCATCGGAATGGAAAATCTCCGCGCGTTTATGATAGTCAACGCGCTAAAGGAGAATGGAATCGACTTCCGCTTCTATCCAGCAGATATGGATCAAAATCCTGATAGTGCCAAGATTATCATAGAAGATGGTTTTTATCTGGCTTTTGACTCTCTGGACACAGCTAATATGGCTGAGGAGGGGCTCAAACAACAGTCTTATATAAAGAGTTACGATGTATTGGATGCGCCAAAGGCTGATGATAAGCCTGAAGCTGAGGCTGCACCGGCTCCAGAACCAGCTCCTGCCCCTGCGGCAGCTCCTGCTCCTGCAGCTGCACCAGCTCCTGCCCCTGCGGCAGCTCCTGCTCCTAAGGCGGCTCCTGCTCCTGCAGCAGATAAAAAACCTGCAGCCAAGAGCAATGGCCCGGTTAAGTCCAGTCTTATCAGTGTAAACTTACAGAAGCTTGATGCACTTAATGACCTTGTAGGTGAGATCGTCATCACTGAGTCAATGGTCACTTCATCCCCTGTTTTAAATCAGCTTCCACAGGAAGAGATGGACAGTTTTATGAAGTCCGCAAGACAGCTCCGTAAGCTCACAGACGATCTTCAGGATATATCAATGTCTCTCCGAATGGTTTCTATTTCTGGTGTATTCCAGAAGATGAGCCGTATCGTAAGAGATATGAAGACAAAGTTAAATAAAGACGTTAGACTCACTGTAATTGGTGAGGATACTGAAGTTGATAAAACCATCGTTGATGCTATCCAGGATCCTATAATGCACATTGTCCGTAACTCTATGGACCATGGTATTGAGGAAACTGTGGATGAGCGTATTGCAGCGGGCAAGGATCCTCAGGGCGAGCTTGTTCTCTCTGCTACTCATACCTCCAGTGAGGTCGTTATTGAGGTTAAAGATGATGGTTATGGTATGGATCCAGACAAGCTCCTCATCAAGGGCGAGGAAAGAGGTATCCTTACAAAGCCTAAAGACCAGTATTCCAAGAAAGAAGCCCTTGGACTTATCATGTTGCCTGGTTTCTCGACCAATAAACAGGTTACTGAGTACTCCGGCCGAGGCGTTGGTATGGACGTTGTTAAAAAGAACCTTGAGTCAGTTGGCGGTACACTCAGTATCGACTCAGAACTCGGTAAGGGAACAACAATGACCATGAAGATCCCTCTCACACTTTCTATCGTTGATGGTATGAAGGTTGCAGTAGGTGATACAACATTTACAATTCCAATTGCCAATATTCGTTCTTCCTTTAAGGTAGATAATGCAGAGATCATCCGTGATGAAAACGGTAATGAAATGATAGATAGAGACGGTGAGTTCTATCCGATCGTAAAGCTCAATGAGTTCTATTGCATACGCGGTAAGCATGATGACGATATGCGTGATGGAATCATGGTTTGGGTAGAGGCATCTGACAAGAGTTGTTGCTTGTATGCAGATGAGCTCATCGGAGAACAGCAGGTAGTTGTTAAACCTCTACCTCAGTTCGTTTCAATCTTTGATCTTAAGTCAAGAGGTATCAGTGGATGTACAATCCTCGGTGATGGCACCATCAGTATTATTCTTGATGTACTTGGCGTTTACAATGCAGCCATTGAAAATGCCTGAGAGGAGGAGTATACATGGCAGAAGAAATTAATACACAGGCAGCTCAAGTAGACGATGTTATCAATGAGGAGCCTAAGAATCTCCAACGTTGCTTAACTTTTGAGTCCGGCGATTTAATCATGTATATGAGTACAGACTATGTTACTGAGATCATTACAGACCAGAACATCACTACTCTCCCACTTGTTCCTGACTATGTAAAGGGAATCATCAATTTGAGAGGATCTGTACTTGCAGTGGTAGATATCCGCCTGCTTATGGGACTGGATGCCACTGAATATACAAGCAAGACCTGTATCATAATTTTAAATATTGAAAATGTACCTATCGGAATTGTTGTTGATAATGTGCGTCAGGTTGTTGATATCGACCTGGACAGCGTTAAGCCAATCCCTATGAAGCGTCAGAAGAAGCTTCTTAATGGAATGCTCAATATGGATGACGGCACAGTAGCTATGTCTTTTGATTGTGATGCACTTATCAATGCAAATGTCTAATTAAATCAACCAGACAGCTATCCGTGTAATATCGGATAGCTGTTCTCATATGAGGGAGAACTATTGTGGTTACACTAACAGATGAAGATTTTAACCGTTTATATCAATATATTCAAAAAAATTACGGCATTGATCTCAGTAAGAAAAAGCAGCTAATTGTCAGCCGTCTTTCTAACTCCCTGACCGCAGATGGTTACGAAAGCTTTCACGATTATGTAGAGTTAATACTTAGTGGCAAGGACCAAGAGTCCACAGTAGCCATGCTTAATAAGCTCACTACTAACTACACATATTTTTTACGTGAAAAGGAGCACTTTGATTTCCTTTGGAACACTATCCTGCCAGAGATCAAGAAAAAACACGCTGCAGACAAAGCTGTATATATCTGGAGTGCAGGCTGCTCATCAGGTGAGGAGCCATATACTATCATGATGTATCTCCTGGAGTTTTTCGGACCTGAAGCCTCAAAGTGGGATCTCCGTATTCTGGCCAGCGATATATCACAGAACATATTGAACTCGGCCATGAATCCTACATATGGAGAAGATAGCCTGTCAAAGCTCCCTGCTAACTGGCAAAAGAAATATTTTGTGAAGCAACCAGATGGAAATTACACTATTGCTCCAATAATCAAAAATAATGTTGTATTCAGAACCTTCAATCTTATGAATCCGATACAGTGGAAACATACTTTTGATCTCATATTCTGCCGCAATGTTATGATTTATTTTGATCAGCCAACAAAGGATGCTTTGGTTAACAGATTTTATAATGTAACTGATCCTAAAGGCTATCTTTTCATTGGGCACTCAGAGGGGCTGAACAAAGCAACATGTCCTTATAAATATTTGATGCCTGCGATCTATCAAAAGGTTTAATCAAACTAACTGATATGATATAATATATTAAATAACAATACTGCTATATACATAGCAGTATTAGTTTGTTTAATACAAACATGAGCTGAGATAAACATCGACCCATGTATTTACTAAATTTTACGCAAAGGGGTTGTTACTTATGGGCTTAAATAAAAAAATCAGGGTTTTTGTTGTAGATGATTCTGTTCTTTACCGCAATTTCCTTATGAACAACATTTCTGTAGATGAGCGTTTTGAGGTAGCCGGCCATGCTGTTGATGCCTTTGATGCCATGAAGCAGATTCCTGATGTCAAACCAGATGTAGTTACTCTGGATATCGAGATGCCAGGTATGTCAGGCATCGATTTCTTAAAGGAGTTACTGCCTAAGCATCCTGTTCCGGTTATTCTGGTGTCTACCTTAAATATCCGTGTATTTGATGCATTGGCTGCTGGTGCAGTTGACTATGTAAGGAAGCCTGATTTTAGTGATCAAGATGCAGCTGTTTCTTTTGTAGAGAGACTACGCAATAAGATTTATGTAGCATCTTTCTCAAAAGTCCGTACACCACATCAGGATATGATAGACGCATCTAAACCACTCACAGTATCGCAAGAAACCATTTTAAAAGAAACAGCACAAGCCAATCTCAAGGTACCTGTCAGCTCGGCACAAAAGATCGTTGCCATAGGCGCATCAACAGGCGGAACTGAGGCAATTTTAAGTGTAGTACGTAATTTCCCGGCTGATATGCCCGGAGTTGTCATAACCCAGCATATGCCTGCAGGATTTACCACCATGTACGCGGAAAGACTCAATCGTATTTGTAAAATGGAGGTACGTGAGGCCAAAAATGGAGACCATGTAAAACAGGGACTTATGCTCCTGGCTCCTGGTGGATATCAGATGCGTGTCCAAAAGATGGGCAGCGGATATACTGTCAGTGTCACTCAGGAGGACAAGGTCAATGGTCATGCCCCATCTGTAGACGTATTATTTAACTCAGTTGCACAAAATGTACGTGACAATGCACTTGGAGTCATACTCACGGGTATGGGTGCCGATGGTGCTGCAGGGCTCTTGCGTATGCGTAAAAATGGTGCATATACCATCGGTCAGGACAAGGATTCCTGTGTAGTTTATGGCATGCCTATGGAGGCTTACAAGATTGGCGCTGTTTGTCAGCAGGCATCACTTTTAAATATCCCTTCACTGATTTACAGACAATTGGGTATAGTTAGATAATCAGATAGTTTTTTCAGACCGGCACATTGGTTGCCGGTTTTTTTTATTAAAAATTTTACAATTACCATCATTATATATTAAGCGTAATTAATCGATATTAAATATGATGGGAAGTTTTATACATTATTGTAATTTACGACAGATATTATGGATATAAATGCAGCAAAAAACAAAACAAAGACCTGGGACGGTATAAATTATGACCGCAGGGATGCGTATGTCGCCGGAAGCCTGGCTGCCGGTGGTTTTGCTGCGCATAAAACTCTGAAACAACGTATAAGTGGCTTACATCGTTCAACTACTTTATTGTCTGACTCAATACAGGATCAGTTTGCCGCTTTTAAGGAATATCTAAAACAACAGAAAGCTGAGAATCAGCTTTTAAAGGCCAGTCTGACTAAAGAGGAATTATTAATTGGACATGCTATACGCACTGGTATAGCACTCTCTGCTATCACTCTCACTATGAGTGCCGCATATATGGTACATCCATATACACCGATGGATGTGTTGAATGCCGGAAAAGCTGCAGTAAAAACTGTATCAACAACTGTTCAGATCCCTATCAATGCTTATAGAGAATACAGTGAAAGAAGGGCTGCTGATAAAGCTGCAAAACTCGCACTTATTGAACAAGAAAGAGCAGAACTGAGAGCAAAGGAACAAGTAGAAGCACATCTTGCCGCATCTGGTGCAGATGGAAACCCTACTTTATATGGTCAGGATGCAGATGGCAATATGGTCGAAATGATGCTCCCTGAGACTCTACATTACGTATACAACGACTATAACTCTATACTTGATACATCTATGGGCTCAATGCTCTATTTCAGCCAGGGAGACACTCACTGGAACGACTATCTTATAGCTGGTGTGGATCGTATGGGCGGATATGGTTGTGGCCCAGTCACCATTTCCATGCTTGTTAACAGCTTTGCAGAAAACAAAGAGGCAGTTACTCCGATAGACGTAGCCGAATGGGCTGTAGAGAACAACGAGTATGCAATACATGGCGGCAGCTATCACAGTCTCATACCAAATGCACTTGCCCACTATGGACTTAACTGCGAGTCCGTACAGGAACGTACTCCGGAAAAGGTACGTGAGCTCCTAAGGACAGGTCATGTACTCATTGCACTAATGGGTAAGGGATCTCTCACTGATGTAGGTCATTTTGTAATAATCACTCAAAATGCACCTGATGGTGGTGTTATGATTGCTGATCCGGCAAAATTTGGAAACTGTCAGAAATCCTGGGATCTGGATTTAATTATAAAAGAATTAAAGGCTGCATATGACGCAGGCGGACCACTGTGGTCTGTGACGTGGTGACAATTATGATTATTTCAGATTATATTAATACAATTGATCGAAATGATGTATCGATTCATATACCTGATAAATTTTTTGAAAAAATCGAATGTACAAATGGAATACTTCTTTTTTCACACGACCTTACTAGAACTGGTGCACCACTTCAACTATTGGAACTTGCAAAAGCATTATGTGAACTTGGCTATCAACCTTTTGTTTATTCGTTGCGAGATGGATATCTTATTGACAGTTTTTTAAATATAAATGTACCTGTTATTTGTGAAAATGCTTCTGCCACAGCTTATGAATGGATAGATAAATTAGTAAAAGAATTTGATACTATTTTTATTAATACTCTTGTTTTGGCAGATTATATTAGATATTTTAGTAACAAGTCTAAACGAATTTTTTGGTGGATACATGAGAATTCATATTATTTCACAATAGACCAATATATCAATATTCCAACCTATGAAAATTTAACAATTCTTGCTGCAAGTGAAAAAGCCCAGGAACATATCATAAAATATATGAATTTACAAGCTGCTATACTAAATGTATGCGTAAAAGATTATGGTATTTCATATAAATCTCCTTCTGACAAAGCATTTTTTCTCTGGTCAGGTACTTTAGATTTAAATAAGGCACCTCAAGTGTTATTTAAAGCAATATTAGAATTACCACCTGAATATCTTGATAGTACAGAATTTATTGTAATCGGCGATATAAAAAATCACGAATATGACATAATAGTCAAATTATTATCTTCAAAATTAGATAATATTCATTTTTTAACTAACATGGATCACAACGATTTTTTGAACATGTTTGATAAAGTCGATGCCGTTATTGTTACATCAATTGAAGAAACGACCAGCATGGTAGCTGTGGAAGGTCTCATGAAACAAAAGGCTGTTATCTGCTCTGAAGGTTGCGGTGTAGCAAGATATATTGAACCTGGAAAAAATGGTTTTGTTTTTCCCACACGTGATTATGTTATATTGTCGGATCTAATACAATACGTTGCTGATAATAACCAATCACTGGACAGCCTAAAAAAATCTGGAAGGTTACTTTACGAGAAAATATATTCATTTGAAATATTTAGACAAAATCTAAAAAAAATATTAGAATCAAGCAAAAGTGTATGTAATTGATTGGGGGATGTGAATGCGCTTTATCTTATTCTATTCTGGTATAGAATCATTTAACTATTTTACTGATGAAATCCAGAATGAACTTAAGAGCTTAGGACATGATACTTTTATCTTGGATTTAAGAGATGCAAATAATGCACCAGGACACTCGCTTAAGGATCTTTTAGACTATACAAAATCAAAAGTTCATGCTGCTATAGGTTATGATCAAATGCCATGTATCGGCTCTGCATATGTAGATTTGTGGAATGATCTGGATATCCCAGTTATTTCTATTTTTATGGATCCACCATATCGTTTTGGTGATTATAATCTCAATTTACCCCAAAAATATATACGATTTTGTTGCGATATTGAGCATGTGACCTGGTGCAAAAGATTTCACAGTGATACTATGCCTAATGTCTATTTCCTTCCACATGCAGCCACCATACCTGATGTACTGCCACCTTTCTGGGAAGATAAAAAATTTGATGTTCTTTTTTCTGGAACATATTACTCTCCTGATAGTTATATAAGTACAATCAAGGAAAAATATGATGTAGATAGAAGAAATCTTATATTGGATATCATTGATTTCATGGTCGCTCATCCCGCATATTCCTTTAACACGGCTGTAGATAGAATACTGTCTATAAAGGGATATAATGCTGATGACAACATACGATTACAAATCATGAACTCCAGTGAAGAAGCAGATTGGTTTATACGCATGTATTACAGAGAAAAAGTAATTGGTGCAGTATTATCCTCAGGCATACAACTCCACGTTTTAGGACGCGGATGGGAAAACTATCCTAACTTCTCAAATAAATCATTCCATCATATTTCCCAACGCGTAGCATTTGCATCATCCCTTGATTATATAGCCAATTCAAAGGTAAATATTAATATCATGCCATGGTACAAGGATGGCACTCACGATCGAGTACTTAATACTTTACTTCGTAACTCAGTTCCGCTGACAGATCCAAGCTTATATATGAAAGAACATTTTAATGATAAAGAGTCTATCTTCTATTACGAGCTTGATAAACTTGATAGATTACCCACAACACTAGTGGATATTTTATCATCTCCAAGTGAATCAAAAAGTGTGATTGAACATGGAAAAACAATCGTTATGAAAAACTACACCTTGAGCTCAATTGTTAACGAATTGATAAAAGCATCAAATGCATTTATTGCTACATATTGTTAACTCACTATAAATCTATAACATTTTAGTATGTATTAATATTTGAATAATTATTATAAAAAGGACTTATATAATGGTTCAGCTTAATGAAATGATAGAACTATATGAATATATGGAACTCCATAAACACGACTATCTAGACTTGAGACAAAAGTTTTTATCTAAAATCAATAATTATGTTCAAAATCATGATTTAGACAGTCTTAATAATCTCTTTTGCGATATCAAAGATTACACACAAAAAAATAAAGAAATGTTATACAGTTATTCTGATATTTATAGGATTGAATCCATAAAAAACGCCATTAATAATGAATCTCATCATAAATTCAATTTATTTTGGAATGATACAAAAAGTGTTGATGAGCTTTTAGATAAATATAACAGAACAATTTTTATGATCAGACGTTTAGACTCAGAATTGCCATTGCCTTTAAAGCAAGAGGCTCACGATTATTTGAGAAACATCAGTCCATTCATTGTAAATGCTGCTGCAAATGATCCAACAGTTATAATTGCTAAACCAGATTTTACTTATATTACATTAGCAATGGATTTTTTAAGTAATAACAACTATATATATCCTTTAATTTATTTACGTTTTATAAATAACAAAAATCCCGAAATATTCGGACTTATAAATCAATTAGAAAACATACAAAACAATAAATCTTGAATGGAGAAGCTAATGAATGACCATCAATTTTGTTTCATCATTTGCACAAATAATGATACTTATCTGCAAGAATGCCTGTTATATATAAGCAATCTAATAATACCTGATGGGTACACCATTGATATACTAACTATTAAAGATGCTAAATCTATGACTTCGGGGTACAATGAGGGCATGCGAGCGTCTGATGCAAAATACAAAATATATATGCACCAAGATGTTTTTATACTAAACCGACATTTTCTAACTAATATTTTGAATATTTTTAATTATAATGAAAATGTTGGAATGATAGGAATGGTAGGTGCACCAAAACTAAATAAAGAGGCTATCATGTGGTCAGTATCCAGAGTAGGCACTCTTGCAACAAACAAGACTCATACTTCTACATATGAGTCCGAAATTTATGATAATCCCGATGATTCATCAATAGTAAAAGCTATAGATGGTTTGATGATGATTACATCTGTTGACATCCCATGGAGAGAAGATATCTTTGATGGTTGGGACTTTTATGATATGTCTCAGAGTATGGAATTCAACAGACGAGGCTACTTCATAGTAGTCCCTCAGCAAAATCACCCATGGTGCATGCATGACGATGGTGTATTGTTATCTCTTTTAAATTATAATCATTATCGTAAATTATTTATGCGTGAATATGAAAACGAATACTAAAATAAAAGAAGGGGCAACCCTTCTTTTATATAATATTTGAACATTTAATAATCTGTTCCAGCCTTATATCAAAAGTATGTTCTTTACAGATTTTATTATAAGCATTCTGTGAAATGTCATATCGCTTATCCGGATTGGCTAGATAATAAGAGATTTTATCCCTAAGATCATTTATTGAATCATAATAAACATAATCTTTACCAGATTCAAAAAATTTCAGAAAATCCTCCTGATAGTTACTAATCAAAAACCCACCACAGCCCATAATATCGAAACATCTAAGTGGTATACCTTTCTGTATGCTCCGCAGTGTAATATTTAAATTAATATCTGTACATTTAAAAATATATGGCATTTCCTCGTAATACTTAGCAATACCATGATTCACAACACCAGGTGCTGTAACATTAACATCTTTTGTATATAAATCGAGCTTCCACTTTTCACCTATCTTTTTTAATGTTTCAAACCTTTCTATACCAGTAATCTTTCTATTTATTACATAGTCAGCATAGATATATATTTGACTTTCTGCCCCATCTGCATTAACTTCTAAAGGTAATGCTTTATACATTGAGGAAATGATATCTTTGCTAAGATTATTTTCTATAAAATTGTAACCCTGAATCTGCATTTGCGAGTACATCAAACCATCTAAATAACCTAGTGTATATTTATCCAGCTTTTCAGCCATACGATCATACAGATTATGCTCCTCTGTATAAAGTGACCCAACAAAACTAATTTGAGAGCTATACCGATCCTTTATCTCCTCTGTCACATTAATATCTCTTAGACGTTTCACAGATGCAGCAAGAGGCAAATAATGTACTGTTTTTATTCCTTGAGATGCAAAATCCTCATACATCTTTGAATCAAATAAAAAAACTTCATTACAGCTGTTAATCAATGTATATGAAAATAGTGCTATATGAGGATTATCATAAACCCAAGAAATATATTTAATGCCTACTTTCTGACAAACCTTAGAAACTATAGGGTAATAGTTAAAGGAAAAAGCAAAATCCGGAGATACTTTTCTAATTTCTCTTATCATATCTTCTTCTTTTAGTGGATCGTCCCTCTCACCATGATTAACAAATGAATATAAATATATATCCGTTTTAGCACCATGATTTCTGAATTGTGAAAGAGCCTCAATAAAATCCATATTACCAAAGCTTTCGATATTGATATAGAATACTTTCATCTATCGTCCTCATTTACTAAATAATATATTGATCAGATACAAACTATCTATCTCCATCAACAAATCTCAAAATCGTAGACACTCTTTCTTTATAATTGAAATCTGCTTTAACCCTGGCATATCCTGCACTACATATTTTCTTTCTTAAGTCATCATGTTTAAGATAAAAATCGGCCTTACTCACAGCATCTTCAATCGAATCATATAATACTAATTCCTCACCATCCTTAAAATAATAAGAAAGTTCTTGCGTAAAGCCAGATAACAAAAAACCACCACAACTCATAATATCTAAAGCCCGCTGAGGTATGGCTGACCATACCGCTCTAAATGGTGGATTAAGATTTATACGAGAACATCGGAAAAGATCTGGCATTTCTCTGTAGTAATCCATCTTAGGAAGATGAATCACTTTACCCAAAATAGATTTTTCACCTTTATCAACAGCTCCTGTTGCAAAGGCAGTTTTATAACGCTTACTCATTACTGACAGCAATGATAACCTGTCAAGATAAGTCATATATGCTGCCATAGAATAGGATAATTGCTCAGGCAAAAGGGTCAATTTTGTATCATTATTGATCTCATTAACCGTAGAAATCTGATCTTTTAAAAGATCAAGTACAAAATAGCTGCCATATATTCCTCGCTGAGCAGCTATGATACCATCAAGATATCCTATTTTATAATCATCCAGCATATCTTTGATCTTAGGATAGGTTGCTTTATATAAGTTACCGATAAATGAAATATCATACTTATACTCATTAATACTACTTTTTAAAGAAAAAAAATCAGATGCCAAAGGGAGATAATATACTGTATCTAGACCAATGTTTTTATATTTCTGATACTCACCATTATCAAAAATGAATATTAGATTTGTTGGATTGTCCATTGTATCTGTAGAATAAAGATCCATTGGTGTATCATAGGTCCATGACACATATGTCACATTATGGTTATAACAAATATCCGCGATAATAGGGCTATAGTTTACCGTAAATATAAAATCATATTTAACTGCACTAATATCATTTGCCAACATCATTTCTAATTTGGCATCATGATACTTGTCTGCCGGTGTGAAATAATCTTTTATACATACAGCACATCCTAACTCAGAAAATGCTTTAACTATGCTATTGATGGTATAATGTTTATATAAATTACATATCAAGATTTTTTTCATATATTATCCGTTTAATATTATCCATGCAAAGTAGGGATAACTATATCCTCCATCTACAACATTTCCTTTTCACTTTTGTCCAAAATATCATACATTCTATCTGATAAATCTTTATAATCTGCTTCATTACTCGCTTTATATATAAGAAGCTTATCAAGGGATATCTCAAATGAATAAATCTTATTTAAAAATCCTATTACCATTTCAGCTGTTGTTTTACCTGCTTTAAGTGCTTTTAATAATGTCACTAGAGCAAGATAATTTTTCTTATCTTTTTTCAGCACACTACTTTCTATAGATACTGCACCTTTTAGATTATGACACTCATAAAGTATATTACCAAATTGAGCATATGCTAAAAGTAAATCACCGAATAAGTTCTCCGAATTACTATCACTACCATATTGCTCTAACTTTTCAAAGGCTTCCTGATAGTATTTAAAGGCTTCCTGATATTTTTCTTTATTGTAAAAAAACAAACCTGTGTAATAAGAAAAATCGCCGTTTTGTGGCATCTTTTTTTCTGCCAACATCAAAGTTTCTATAATTTGCTTCTCTTTGTCTTCAAGACCTAATGTTATAATAAGCTTTGTAAATGTATCAGAACACCTTGTATCTATAGAGTCTATATTTTCTGGCATATTCTCTATTGCTTTATTATACAACTGTATAGCCTTCTCCCTATCATCAATTGCAAAATCATCCGCTAGATAACCTAATATTTCCGAATCTTTTGGATGCTCACTAAGTTCTTTTAACAAAAGATTCCTGTTTCTTTTACTTGCATGTTTTTCTTTTACAATCTCATCTGCATATCCTGTATGAATAATGTTTAATTCTTTTGTTGCATCATAAACATTTAACGAACCAGGATAAGTTAATATTTCATGAATTCGACGTTTATATCTTAACTGTTTTAAATTTTTAATTATACGAACCTGAGTAGTTTTACTAATTATGTCACCATGAATGTTTATACTTGTAAGGCTTGATTTGATTGCAGCATATCCGTTTTTATCTGCTATCTCTATAATTTTTCTTAGCTTAGCAACATCTTCTGGAACAAAAAATTCATCTGCATCCAATATTAATATCCAATCACCGATGCACTGCTCAATTGCAAAATTTTTAGCAGCAGAAAAATCATCTATCCACTGGAAATAGACTACTTTTGCACCCATTGCTTCAGCCTTCTTTACAGTATCATCAACAGATCCCGTATCAACAACTATCTGTTCCGAAGCTATATCTTTACCCCAGGATAGTGCTGACTCAATGTTTTTTTCTTCATTTTTTACAATCATTGTCTGAGATAATCGTATCATTTTATTTGTCAAATAATCCTATAGCTATTTTTGCTCGGTTTATATCACCTATCTCAATATATTTATTGCATACTTCGGTCAAAATACGTTTTCTTTGACTAAAACAGGAATATTCGTTATTTAGAATAACAGATAAAAAATATGGTGATATGGTACTCGCTGTAGCAAATTCAAATGCCTCTTGCTGCAGATGATCAGGTAAACCCATTTCAATACGTCTCAATAACATTTGAGTTTTAATATATTTATATCTTAATTCCTTTAAATCATTTACATCCTCTAAAAATATATGAAGTCCATTATCATATTCATTTATCACAGAAATAAAAACGTGGTGAACTCTCCTTATATCCACACTCATCCTATATATAACATTAGAACGGATCTCTTTTTCCATATAACCCAAAAACATATCTATTCCTGATATATTTTTTGATTTAATGAACTCCTCTGCCTTACCTAACACTGTAGCTGTATCTTCTTGTATTACATTAGATAATTTAGATATCATTTTATATTGTTCTATTCTTTCTTCTATAGTTTCCTGGCCCTCCCGATAAACTCTTTCGGCTTTTCTTTCTATATCATATGTTTCTATATCTTTTTTATATTCCGACAAAAAAATCTTTCTATACTTTTCAAAATTATAAAGTGTTGATGTCAAATCATCAGCGTGAAAACACCATTCTACTTCCTTTTGTTCCGGAACTATAACCCTATAATTTTGTCTGTGAAACTCCATAGATTGTGATATATCATAATAATCCCAACCATCGAATAAATCTTCTCTCCATTTTAAATCATATTGAGTAGCCATAATAAAGCCGTCAATTGCTTCCACATCATAAATATAATCATTATCTTTAATTTTATTGGAAACATATTTTTGTAATGTAAAATTCATGTTATATCCAACATATCTTGACAAATCAAAAGAGATCAAAGCATCATCATCAAGATGTACATTACCACCCATTCCTATCATGCCTATATCATCGTCACTTTTAAATATTTTCAGAATATTTACCAAAAAATATCTATTTAAAATCATGGTATCGTGATGCAGATATATTTTGTACTTTGCATTGGATGCATTCATTGCCGCGTTATATCCTGATGCCATGGACGACGCTCCCTCTATGGTTAGAATATCTATTGTATAGCCTTTTGGAATCTCTAAAAGAGAAATATAAATTAAACATTCATCTAAGTATTGTCTGTTATTCGTACATATTATAAAACAGAACTGTTTTTTATCCATACTCATACTTTCTCCATTTCAAATTCCAAAAGCAACAGAACAAGTTTATACATTCGCTCCATTTATTCAGTAATCGCCTCATCTAATCCTTTATAATCTACCGCTCTTGCCGCCGCCTTTAATACTTCTATATCTCTTAATGAATTAAAATCATAAATCTTTCTTAAGTAATTTATTACATCTGATACAGGTATAGGATTATCATCATAACCTTTGAAACTACGTAACAATATAATTAGTCCTTTTATAGATGACCTATTAACAGATATAAGTGTTGATGAATATTTGACTGCACTCTTAATGTCTCCTAATTTATATGTACTGTCTGAAAGCATTTCATATATTAGATTTATATTTTGCATGGCAATCTGTGATTTATTTAAAGTTCCAAAAGTTTCAAGTCTTCTAATTGCTTCTACCAAACATTGACAAGCTTCCTCATATAAACCAGCATTATATAAACATCTCCCCATAGTAAAAGGTATATCTGCATTCTGTTTTATCCTTATAACTGCATAATTATAAGCATCAAATAATGTTTTAATATCTTTATCTTGTTTTAATAAGCAATATAAATGATGCAAAAAGGCATCTGCAGCATCTGCATCTGTTCCTAAAATATCACCTGATATATGATCAATGTACATTTGATATGCTTTTTCTGCTAAATCGAAACGGTCTCTATTGAAATATTCGTTGCCTAAATGGACATACATATCGTATCCATCAGGGAAATCCTCTATCTCTTTTAATATCATATTCAGATTTCTGTTACTTTTTCTTTTTTCCAGACCAGTTTCCCCTGCATATCCTGTATGCCATATTGTTAACTCCTGAGTAGCATCAAGAACTTTTATATTATGTCCATCCTCATGGCACAATTGCTCATGTATACGCCTTTTATATCTAAGATTTGATAATTTTTTGAAAATTCTAATTTGCGAAGCACTTGTCGCGGGTCTACCTTCAGAATCCAAGTTGACAAGCATAGTAAATATCCCTTCCCCGCCATTATCATCTGTCTCTTGTACATACTTAATTAATCTTTTAGAATCTTGTTCATTAAAATACTCATCTGCATCTAAGAAGGCTATCCAGTTTCCATTACATTGTTCTATAGCAAAATTTTTGGCTGCTGAGAAATCATTTATCCACTCAAAACGAAATACTTTAGCGCCAAGAGACTCTGCTATTTCCACAGTTTTATCAGTGGAACCTGTGTCAACTACAATCTGTTCACACATAATATCTTTTCCCCAGGTTAAAGCTCTCTCTATATTTTTTTCTTCATTTTTAACTATCATTGCTTGAGAAAGTCTTATTCTTCTTTTCATAAAACATCTCCACTGCTAAAATCAAATTATTAAAACAAAAATTGCATCAACAATATGTCAATACAGTAAAAATATCAATTTAATGATTTAATAATTTTCATCTCATTTTCTGAACTTATATCTGCTATATATTTCATTAAATCTATAATATCTAGCTTTTCTGCCATCATATAAATCAACGCTTTATCTTTTAACGTATTTACATCATAAAATTTGGAAAGTAATGTTATTTCATCCTTTAAACCATATCCTTTTATCCCACTGTCATTTATTTCTTTAATAGAAAGTAATAAAATCTTCAATATATCTGTATTATATTTATCTGCGGTCATAACAACTACAGCAGTCTTTATTGACGAGATATAATCTTTTATTAAAAAATAGGAATTTGCAAGATTACTGTAAATTAAAGCAAGATTGGTGTCTACATAATCAGATTTTAGATATGCACCATATTTGTTATAAATATCAAGTGCTTTTTTATAAAATTTTGCTGCTTCTTTGAAGTTACAATAACGATAATAATGATCAGCAACCAAACACGGAAAATCTGCATCATGAGGCAATATTGTACTCGCATAGTTATACACTTTTAAAAGGTCATCTGTACGGTAATTATAACCACCTAAAATAACCAAAAGATTGCGTAGAGTTGTACCTCTACGCAATGACTCATCGCTTATAGCATTATCCATAAATTTAATTGCTGTAAAATATAGTTCCTCAGCCTTATCATAATCTCCTTCTCCAGCGTAAATATCTCCTAAGTGACCATAATAGTCTGAATTATCAGGATGTAACTGTAACTCCTTTTCCAACATAGACTTATTTCTTTCAGTCTTGTTTGTAGACTTGTAACTTGAATCACTATATCCCGTGTGAAAAATCATTAATTCATTAGTTGCGTCATAAATATTTATCTTATCATCACTGCATAAATACTCATGTATGCTACCCTTATAATAAATCCCAACATGATTTTTAAAGATTCTGGCTTGAGTCATCCCACCAATTATCTCACCTTCATCATTAAGATTTATAAGTTGCACAGCTATAACATATGACCTGTTTTGCTCAGCTTTTTTTATTATATCCAATATTTTACTAGTATCATCCTTAAAAAACTCATCTGCGTCCAAAAAAGCAATCCAATCACCCTTACATTGATCAATCGCATAATTTTTGGCAGCAGAAAAGTCATCAATCCATGTAAAATGTAATACTTTAGCCCCTAAGTCTTCTGCTATTTTTACTGTATCATCAGTGGACCCAGTATCAACTACTATTTGCTCTGATACAATACCTTTGCCCCAACTCAATGCCCTTCTAATATTCTTTTCTTCATTTTTCACTATCATAGCCTGTGAAATACGCAGGCCTTCGTTTTTCTCAATCATAAAAAAGTATATATATTAACCTTGTAGTAATGACAGAACGCCCTGTGGTGCCTGATTTGCCTGTGCAAGCATTGACTGTGCTGCCTGGTTAAGGATGTTGTTCTTGGTGTATGCCGAAATCTCCTTAGCCATATCTGTATCACGAATTCTTGACTCAGCTGATGTTGTGTTCTCATTAGTAACCTTAAGGTTATTAATGGTATGCTCAAGTCTGTTCTGCTTTGCTCCGAGCTGTGCTCTGTAGGTTGATACCTGATTGACCGCACTCTTGATAGATTCAATTGCTGAATTTGCTGATGATACTGTCAAAACATCAATTGCATTTATTCTCAAACTTGATGACCCTAGAGCCGATGTAACCATAGTAGATCCCCGAAGCTTTAATATTTCATCAGAGGATGTTCCTATTTGGAATTGTCTCGTATCTTGATTTGTAAGAATCTTAATACCATTGTATTCTGTTGAAGATGCTATACGATTAATCTCTTCTCTAAGTTCATTAATCTCAGCCTGAATATTATTTCTTGCGGTACCATCCACTCCAACTGTTGCATAAGTACCGTTAGCTGCCTGTGTTGCAAGAGTTGTCATTCTTTCCAACATTTCATGAGTTTCCGTTAATGCACCTTCTGCAGTTTGAATAAGACCAATAGCATCATTTGCATTAGCTTCTGCCTGATCCAAAGCGTTTAACTTATTTCTCATTGTCTCAGAAATTGCAAGACCTGCTGCATCATCGCCTGCACGATTTATCTTATATCCAGATGACAGCTTTTCTAGATTTTTATTTAAAGCGGATGTGTTTGTTGCTAAATTTCTATAAGAATCAATAGCTGCTATGTTGTGCTGTATTACCATACCTTCCTCCTGTTTCGGCTTTACAGAACATCCATGTCCTAAACTTTCATCCTTTAAAATATACCGATAATTTGAATTTTTTTATTGTACTACTATAATTTTCGACTAAATTTTTACATAAATAAGTATTCATCAAAAAAAGGGAGCAAAAGCTCCCTTTTTAAAACACATATTAAAATGTTTTCTCCTGACCAGATTATCCAAGGAGTGACAGAACACCCTGTGGTGCCTGATTTGCCTGTGCAAGCATTGACTGTGCTGCCTGGTTAAGGATGTTGTTCTTGGTGTATGCTGAAATCTCCTTAGCCATATCTGTATCACGGATTCTTGACTCAGCTGATGTTGTGTTCTCATTAGTAACCTTAAGGTTATTAATGGTATGCTCAAGTCTGTTCTGCTTTGCTCCGAGCT
>Ga0256405_10001904_pt1 | contig 52608 bp, 73 predicted proteins | sample RumenRJG_02DNA_FD_189096 | JGI IMG/M metagenome (GOLD analysis project Ga0256405, IMG submission 189096) | Bovine rumen microbial communities from Lethbridge, Alberta, Canada - RJG_02 | ecosystem: Host-associated > Mammals > Digestive system > Stomach > Rumen | place: Canada: Alberta...
CTTAAATTTTGCCCCGGAGGGATATTTGATATTTGGCTTTAATGTTTTTTAAGTGTGTATGGGTTTTCCTTTAGCCTGTTTGCTCATGTTCAGGTTCCTTTCCTCTGATTGACGTTTCTCCTTTCGTGCTGTACCTCCACATCACCTCCTAAAACTATACCCATACACACCTAAAAGATATTAAAACCAGATAATAACTCTAGCAGAAGGGAGATGAACTGGTACTTGGCTGCTAAAAAGTATAGTAAAAGTAATGATGAACTCAGGCAGTCAGCACCAATTCTGACTCCTGAAGAATGGGAGAACCATCTTATAGCTCTTTCATATCAAGCCGTTGAGCAAAGGATTCTTGATGGAACTGCAACTGCTGCTGAATATGTACATTTTTTGAAAGCCGGTTCTGTTAAGCAACGTGAGGAGCTTGAGAAGCTTCAGAAAGAGAATGAACTACTTAAAGCCAAGACAAGTGCAATTGAATCTGAGCGCAACAGAGGTGAACTCTATAAGCAAGTTATCGATGCACTTAGCTCTTATAGAACGGAGTCTCCAGATGAACTCGATGACGCGTACGTATACTGAGCTACTGCAAATCCCGGACTATCTTGGTCGCTATAGATATTTGCGTCTTGGCGGAAAAGTTGGCGAAGAGACGTTCGGATGGGAACGCTATCTAAACCAGAATTTTTATAGGTCAAAAGAATGGCGCGACTTTCGAAGAGAAATGATTATTCGTGACAACGGCTGCGATCTTGCTCACGAAGATCATCCGTTTGGTCCTGGTGAAGTCGTCTTTCTTCATCACATTAATCCAGTTAAAGTAGAAGACATAGTAAATCATGTTGAGCTACTTATGGATCCTGAAAACGTAATCTGCGTTCGAAAGAGAACGCACGATGCGATACATTACGGCGACGAATCATTTCTAGCTGAATTTGAGTATATTCCAAGGTCCCCAAATGATACATGTCCTTGGAAAAATGTAAAGTAGGCTAATGCTATTTAGGAGGGCCTCGTCAAAATGCCAGAACAATCTATTCTCAGAACAATCAGGCGTATGATCGGGCCTGATGAAGATTATGAGTACTTCGATACTGAACTGATCATTCATATAAACTCTGCTTTTTCGCGACTTTGTGAGCTTGGCGTTGGGCCAGAGAACCCGTTCTATATTAAAGGAACCGAGGAAACCTGGAGCGACTTCATTGACACTGGCGAAGAAGAACGAGTAAAACAATATGTGTATCTGAGCGTTAAGAATATATTTGATCCGCCTTCATCTGCTTCTGTAATGAGTGCTTATAAGGAGCAGATTGAGAAACTTGAATGGCTTCTCAAAGAGACGGCGGTAACGGGACATTGATTCAAAATGCCCTTTCAATTTTTCAACCCGAATCCAAATGGAAGGTTCGTTGGCGACTGCACTATAAGAGCAATCTGTAAATTGCTTAACCAGGACTGGGATACAGTCTATGCCGCCACTACCTTCCAAGGATTCCTGTATAAAGATATGCCCTCCGGGAACGCCACCTGGGGAGCATATCTTTATAAACTTGGATATATACGAAAATTTATACCTGATTACTGTCTTGGAAGATATTCTGTGAAAGATTTCTGCAGAGATCATCCTCAGGGCAGTTTTTTATTGGTCTTAGACCAACATGTCGTAACCGTAGTAGATGGCGACTACTATGATACGTGGGACTCTGGGAGCGAGATGCCCACGTATTATTGGACGAAAGGAGAACAATAAAAAATGAGCACAAATACATTTGGATTGAACCAGGCTCCGGTCGGGGCATCCGTAACCCAACCATTTACCAATCCGGTGGTTCCATCTCCGGTCCCATCCGCTGGAGCCGCGAAAGGATTCTCGACGCTGCCTACAGTTAACACTGCCGTAAATCCTCAGCCGATGAATCCCGTTATGAGCGCGGCAGCAGGACCGAAGTGTAACATCGTATGGGTCGAAAGCATTGATGAAGTTCTTGCGCATCCAACATCTCCGAGCGAAGAGATGTACTTCCACGACAAGAACAATCCTATCATTTATCGTCGTGAAACGGATGCCAACGGCAACATTAAGAATCCGATTCATGCTCTTCATTATACGGTCGAGGAAGTTCCATTCGGCCCCGAAGCTCAGTTTGTCACGAAAGATGAACACAAGCAGCTCTACGATCTGGTTGAGAAACTTACTCACACTGTCGACGGAATGAACGGAAAGCTTGAGAAGCTTCTGAACGGCTGAAGGAGGGCGTCAAAATGAATCCATTTTTTAATTCACATCAACAGCAACAGCAGCAGAACTTCGATCTGAATTCTGCGTTACAGAACTTGGCAAGACAGATTGCCCCGACAGGTATGTCAGCTGAGCAAATCGTCCGCCAGAAAATTCAAAATGGTGAAATGAGCCAGGAACAGTTTAACCAGTTTGCCGCCATTGCGAACAAGCTTACTGGGAGAAACAGATAAAACAACACTTAATGAAAACCAATCACTGGAGGAACTAATTATGTGCATTATTGTAGAAAAGAACTACAACAAGAAACTGGATGACGGAACCATTGTAGTCATGCGATATATCGAAGCCAGTGGTGACTCCAGTGAGACCAAACCGACCAAAAATATTGTGGATGGTAGCATCTTTGTTGAGTCAAACACTGGCAACGTCAGCCTTTTCAACGAAAAGACATCTTCATGGATCCCTCAGTTTAGTTTTAAGGGGTGATATACAATGCGTAGACATTGGTCAACTCTGAAAAAGCTAATATGGCTTTATGTGACAAAGTTTAGAAGCGGTGGTGGAGAAGACAAGAGTAATAAAGTAGGTTACGCTATTGTCGGCACCGCATATGCTGAATGAGAATGTGAGGGATAACATATGAGCTATACGAAACAAACTTGGCAAACCGGCGATACGATAACTGCCGAAAAGCTAAATCATATTGAAGATGGTGTAGATGATGCAAGTCGCCAATTAAGTGACTTAGAGGATTCCATCAGCGACGCTTACGATACAATCGCGAGCTATGCTGTCGGAGATTTTTGCATCAACGAAAACACGCTTTACAGATGCAACACGGCTATCCCCACCGGCGGAGAAGCATGGACACCGGCTCACTGGGATGCTGTACAGATTGCTGATTTCTTAGGTTCTGGTGGTGGTGGCGGTGCTGTCTCCGACGTCCAGATCAACGGGACGAGCATCCTGAGTGATGGCGTGGCGAATATACCACGAGCCACATACTCCAAGGAAGGCGTAGTGAAGGTCTACGAAGGATACGGCGTAATGATATCAAACGGTGTATTGTTTGCGGCGAATCCGTCTCTAAATGAAATTAAAAGTGGCGCACTGTACAAGCCTCCATCTGCGCAGCAGATGTATCAAGCAACATTCTACGGCCTCGCCAAAGCCGCAGGAGACGCCACGCAGTCTGCGAGTGCAAATGCGGTCGGAACGTACACCGAAGATGCCAAGAGCGCAATCCATGAGATGTTGAACGGCTCAGTCGCTGTCAGCGGCACAACTCCTACGATTGCCGCAAAGGCTGGAATCAGCTACGTCTGCGGTGAGGTTGCTACACTGGACATCACGCTACCTGCAAGCGGTTGTTTCGATGTGGTTTTCCAGAGTGGAAGTACGCCGACAGTCCTGACGGCAACCGGCGTGACATGGGCAAATGATTTTGATGCAACTGCACTTGAGGCAGATACCACCTATGAAATTAACATCAAGGATGGTCTGGGGGTTGTTCAGAAATGGACGTAATGGCACGCAGACGAGCGATAATGGCTCATATCGCTAGGCTGGTCAAGAAGATCATTAGCTCCGTAACCGGACTGGTCAGCTTCACGACAAACGTCATAAGGCCTGTCAAAGTCACCTGCGAGTTCAGTCCTGTGCAGGAGGGAACTGGCGATCCGTCACCGGATAACGTGCGGCCGATCAGCGGGTGGACTGGGTGCGAGATAGGGCATACGGGAAAGAATTTATTTGATTCAAGTAATCCAGAAAAAGTAAGCGGAAAGATCAAAAATGATTCTGGCGACATCATTAAAGATTCGACCGGAAGTTTTTCCCAACAATTCGTGAGAGTTAAACCCAGTACGTCATATTTCATATCGGGACTTATAGAAACGCGTTCTAAAAGAGCATATTTTTATACTAAGGATAAGACATGGATAAGTCGTACATCTGCATATTCTGGCGTTAGCGAATTTAGTATAACAACTCCTGCAAATTGTTTATTTATTCAATTACAATCTGGATATAATGACACGTATGAAACTGTACAAATTGAAGAAGGGAATTCCGTAACAGCCTACGAACCATACCAAGGCGCCACTCTCCCCATCACCTTCACCGACCCATCGACCGGCGATCCTCTCACAGTCTACGGCGGCACGGTCACGCTCAATGAGGATGGAAGTGCGGATCTTGTAGCAACACAGGCTTTGTGGGTGGAAGATGGAACAAGGCAGCCAACATATACCATATGGAAGACCAGCGGTGAAGGAGACCTCTACAACTGCACACTATTTGGTCGTTTGCCACGTCCCCAGCATGATTATGCTGGCGGCTATTCAAAATACTTTATTTCAGACAACCGAATGTTTATAAATGATATAAACGGTCATGGATGGGAAAATAAATTATGTTTTGCATCATATAGATCATCCGCACTTAGTTTTGCATATTCCATCCCCAAAAATTTGTCGACAAAAGCTGAAGTAGCCGCATACTTTGCGGAAAACCCAACAACTGTTGTTTATTCGCTTGCCACTCCCATCACCTACCATTTTGACAACATCGGCCAGCTCAATTCCTTCCTCGGCGAAAACAACATCTGGCACGACATGAACGGCTCAATCACAGCAGAGTATTACAAAAAACAGTAAAGGAGATAGAACAATGAGACAGATCTACATCGTCAACGCAACACAGGTAGTCACCAGCACCGCGCATCCTGAAGGAGTTTATAAAACTCTCGACGGTTTCCCGAAGACTTTCGACAGCAGATACTATGAAGCTACCACCGAGAATCCGAACGGCAATCCTGAGCGTGCTTATGAGGTCGCAGAAGCAGAATTTCACGCTCAGTGGGCTGAGTTCCTGCGCTCCACTACTCGCGCTATGTGGACTGTGACCTTTGAGAGAGCCGACGGTCGGCAGATTTCTCAGGCTTCCAAGGGAGCCTTCCCGGATATGACACCGCAGACAGAACCGGCGGAGGGCGAATGATGCAGGTCATCAAGATTCGACTTGATACCGGCGAAACCAGAGAATGCAACTACAACTCAGAGGAAGAGATGTTTGCTGAGACAGAAGCAAGCAGTGAAAAGGTAATTGAGTGGTGGTCATGTGCTTAGTGATTTAAAGGCGGAGGTGATGCCAAATGAAGGAATTACCATATCTCTATAATCAGTAGCACAGCCCCGAAAAGGGGCTTCGATTAAGTCACTTAAAGGCCTATTTAAGTTACAAACTATAATATTGTAAACTCCTATATTTCGAAGAGTAAAACTTAACACCTTAAACTGTCAACAGGTCAGTTTCTTGTTTTACAACTGTTGCCCTTCGCGGGTTAAAACGATCAAGCACGTTTCAAAATAACTTTGTCAAATCAGAGCTTTGCGCAATTTTTGCGTGAGGCTCTTTTTATATTGGTTTAGACCAACCAAGGAGCAGCTAACCAGAGGTCGGTTTAAATATTCCTCATACGTCGGAATGATCCGTGCTCATCCTTTTTCGTCCGGACGCAACTTTTTCTGTATAAATAGAGCGCGAATTGAAAGAACGTAAATTCATATTCTCAAAGGAGAAGATTACCATGTCTTACTCTGAAAACGGTAATGCCAATTTTACGATGCCCGTAAGTCCGATGTACGGTGGCAATGGCGGTTTCGGTAACGGCTTCTTCGGCGGTGACGCTGCCTGGTGGCTGATTATCCTGCTCCTGTTCGCCAACAACGGTTGGGGCAATGGCTTCGGCTTTGGTGGCGGCATGGGCGGTATGATGCCGTTTATGATGGGCAACCAGCAGAATGCCGATGTCCAGCGCGGGTTCGATCAGTCCGCTATCATGGGTGCTCTGAATGGCATTACCGGTGCTCTTAATACCGGCTTTGCAAATGCTGAGATCTCCCGCTGCAATGCCAACACGAATATTCTTCAGGCTCTGAACACCAATCAGGCAGCGACGATCTCCGGTATGAACGGTCTGGCTATGAATCTGCAGAATTGCTGCTGCGAAAATCGTGCTGGTCTTGCCGACCTCAAGTATACGGTTGCGACCGAGAACTGTGCGGATCGCACTGCCCTGAACGAAGGTCTGACCAACATGCTCATGGCGAACAATGCCAATACCCAGGCGATTGTAAATGCTACGAATGCCGGTATTCAGACCGTTATGGATAAGATCTGCCAGCTCGAGCTTGCCGGTAAGGATCAGCAGATTGCTGCTCTTACGGCTCAGCTGAACGAAGCGAATCGTCTGGCCTCCCAGGCCCAGCAGACTGCAACGATTCAGGCCGGTCAGCGTGCTCTGGCGAATGAGATCGAGCAGTATGTCCTGCCCACTCCGCGTCCGGCGTACATTGTTCAGAATCCGAACTGCTGCACTCAGAATACAGGCTGCGGCTGCATGGGTTAAGGAGGTGCCGAGATGGCTGAATGGACTAGTGTTGCCGTTCAGACGGTCAACCCCGGTGAGGCCATCGTCTTCACCGATACGGCACAGTCTTGCCCAATGGGCTATATTCTGCACCGTGAGGATAGTGGCGCATTTCTGATGAAGGGGATCGACACCGGTTCCGGTATTCGCAGATGCTGCTGCAAGCCGGCTACCGTGAAATATATGGTAGATTTCGGCGCCAATATCGCTATTCCTGAAGGAGAGACCGTTGGACCGATTTCGGTCGCGTTTGCTCTTGACGGAAATACTCTGGCAGGAACCGAGATGGAAGTTACACCGGCCGCTGTGGAACAGTATTTTAATGTTTCCAGAGCTGCTAATGTAGCAATCTGGAAGGGCTGCTGCCAGACGCTCAGTATTCGTAACACTGGAACAACACCGATTCTGGTCCAGGCTGCGAATATTGTGTTCGCGAAGAAGTGAGGAGGAAATTCAAAATGGAACTTAAAACCGAATCTATGGAACACATGAAGAAAGTCGTGGCCAAGTGTCTCGAAGATCTCATGGCGAAAAATGACCTCACTCCTGCCGAAACCAAAGCCGCCATCGACGGATTTCATCTGCACGATGAGCTGTGTTGCCGCATTGAGGAATGCAAGGCTGAGGAAGAGAATAAAGGTTCTGGTGAGTATTCTGAGCGTGGATATTCCATGCATGGTGAACCATACCGCCAGTATCACATCACTTCTTATGGCATGCCTGAGCGGGCCGTTTACTCGGATCGTAGATATGACAATATGAACCGCGGAAGTTACGGGAATCCGAACTATGGCGTCCATGGCTGGTATCAGAGCAATTCTGATGGCTACTCCGGCTATCCTGGTCGTCCGTCTGAATTCATGGACCGTAGTTACTGCGGTGATCCGTACTATGAACGCGGCTACAGTCGTCACAGCATCAGCGACCGTGCAGTTGCCTGCCTCGAAAAACTCTTTGACACATCTGCTTCCGACTATGAGAAGCAGGAACTCAAGAAGTACATTTCGATGGTTCGTGCAGCCGGCATGAACGACTAATTTTAAATGAGAGAGCCTTGTGGTCATCCTCAGGGCTCTCTTTTTAATATTGCAGGAAAGTGAGGGCTAAATAATGGAAACAATATTTATTCCACATTCTGATTATCTGGCCCATCACGGTATTAAGAATCAGAAATGGGGCCAGCGTCGTTTTCAGAACTATGACGGTTCACTGACTTCCGAAGGACGTAAACGTTATGGAGTTGGAGAATCAAATCTGAGTAAACGCGAAAAGAAACAGGCCGAAAAGGCGAAAGCGAAGGCGGCCAAAGAAAGAGCCAAAGCCAGCAGCAAAAAGAAGGCTGATGCCCAGAAAGCGGCCGAACAGAAACAAAAGCGGATGGAGTATCTGAGGGATCATCCCGAAAAGATCTACAAGTATCGCAAAGAGCTAACTCAGGACGATGTAACGGATATTATGCAGAAGGTTAAGTTTGATCAGTCTCTGCAGGATATTCGCAAAGCAGAAGTTCAGCGTGGCATGAAGAAGATCGACGACATTCGCAATAATGTTGAGACGGGCCTAAAGTGGTATAAGACCGGAAAAGATGCATATAACACTATCGCTGAGGTCAATAATGCGCTTATCGATATGGGCGTAAATAAGAATGGCAAACGAATGCTGAAATTTGGCGAGAAAGATAATTCATCTTTGAAAGAACTTGAGAATCTTCTTAGAACTCCCGATGGCGTTGAGCAGATTTATAAGAATAAAGATAAGTATTCAACCGACGATCTGAATAAAGCGTTCAAGCGCAGACAGATTGAGAATCTGCTCGAGAATCAGATTAATCAGAACAAGAAATCAGATTCGTCTCAAAAGAAAGATTCTACTCAGAAAAAAGAAACGATCAGCGATAAAGTTCGAGAAGCAGCTTACAGCAATTCTCCGACTAAAATTATGGCGGCCATGTCTGGAGCAAATAGTGCCGAGCAAGAGCTTCTTCAAAAGCAGATGGCAGAGTATGAAAACGTTGTCGAGCTTATGCGAAAGTATAGATAAGAGGTAAATCAAAATGGCGTTATCGAATACCGCTGTGCCAAAGTATTACGGCGAGTTTCGAGACGCCGTGATTCGTGGCGAAATTCCAGTTAATAAAGAAGTCTCCATGCAAATGAATCTTATCGATGATCTGATCGCCGATCCAAGATTTTACTACGATGATCAGGCAGTAGAAGGCTTTATACGATTCTGTGAGAACGAACTGACTCTTACTGACGGTGGAGACCTAAAGCTGCTGGATTCTTTTAAACTCTGGGGAGAAGACTTATTCGGATGGTACTACTTTATTAAGAGAAGCGTCTGGGTAAGAAACAAAATCGGCAGTGGTGGTCATTACGAGTACCGCAACATAAAAAAGCGGCTGCGCAACAAGCAGTATCTGATCATCGGCCGCGGTGCCGCAAAAAGTCTATATGATACCTGCGTTCAGGCATACGGGCTGATTGTAGATCCGGATGCGACGGATCAGATTGTTACTGCTCCTACTGTAAGACAATCCGAAGAAACGACGCTTCCTTTAAAAATAGCGATCGCCAGAGCAAGAGGGCCGGTCCTTCAGTTCATGACGGAAGGATCTCTCCAGAATACGACAGGAAATAAAGCAGACCGTGTGAAGATCGCGTCAACAAAGAAAGGCATCGAGAACTTCGTCACCAATTCCATCATAGAGTCCCGCCCGATGCGTATCGACAAACTTCAGGGAGCCAGATGCAAGTACGCGACGATTGATGAATGGCTGTCCGGAGATGTTAAAGAGGACGTCGTCGGCGCTCTTGAGCAGGGCGCTGCAAAAGTGGACAACTGGGTTATTGTTGCAACAAGTTCCGAGGGGACGGTTCGAAACGGACCCGGCGATACAATCAAAATGGAACTGATGGAGATCCTTAAAGGGGATTATTTCCAGCCACACGTATCCATCTGGTGGTATCGACTGGATGATAAGGACGAGTTGAATTATCCGTCTATGTGGTTGAAGGCAAATCCGAACCTGGATAAGACCGTCACCTATGAAACTTATCAGCTGGAGCTGGAGAGAGCGGAGAAAAACCCATCAGTCAGAAATGATGTCCTGGCCAAGAGATTCGGGATTCCGATGGAAGGCTTCACACGTTTCTTTACCTACGAAGAGACCAAAGTTCACCGAAGACAGTGGTACGACGGTATGCCATGTGCACTCGGTGCTGACCTCTCTCAGGGTGACGACTTCTGTGCTTTTACGTTTTTGTTTCCGATTCCCGGTCGAGGTTTTGGAATTAAGGCACGAAGTTATATTACATCATATACGCATCAGAAACTGCCGAGAGCTTTGCATGCCGAGTATGAGAAGTTCATACGAGAAGGCAGCCTGATTATTATGGAATCCACGGTTCTTGACCTTAATGAAGTGTATGAAGATCTTTACAAGTTCATTGACGAGAAAAAATATAACGTCTTATGTCTTGGGTATGATCCATACAATGCCCCGGTATTTATTAATCAGTGGGAAATCGACAATGGACCGTATGGAATTGTGAAAGTTCCGCAGGGTGTTAAGACGGAATCTGTTCCGCTTGGTGAATTAAAGATCCTGTCGGAGCGCAGCGAGCTTCTCTTTGACGAAGAGATCATGTCATTCTGCATGGGAAACTGTATTGCTCAGGAAGACTCCAACGGAAACAGAAAGCTCATGAAGCGAAGACGGGATCAGAAGATCGATAATGTTGCGGCACTGATGGATGCGTATATTGCATATAAACAAAATAAAGATATGTTCGAGTGATTAACTCAAAATACAACGAAAGGTGTGATACCGAATGAGTGATTATAACTATATCATCACCATTGATGAAAATGGTTCTCCGTGTCTGTCTCACGCTCTTTTTGGGGGCGGCGGTAACACTAAAGGCTCTCAGAGACAGAACCACAAATACTATGCCAGAGCGCAGGACAAAGGGCGTTGGAGATATTTTTACAGCCCTGAAGAATTTCGTGTGTGGTCTTCCGGCGGAATTAAGAAGGTTAAAAACGCCGTAACCGATGCCGTTAATAAATCCGGTATCAAGCAGCGCAAGGCCCTCAGTGATGCCAATAAGCAAACCGGTCTTCTGTCTGGATTGAAGCGCCGTCAGGCTCAGAATGCTTATAACAAGACTGCAATGGGAAGAGCCGAGAAAGCGGTTCGGGATGCTGCCGATGATATTGGAAGAAGTGCTTCTGAAGCGACAAAAACCGCCAGAAAGAAAATCAAGAATCTTACAGACGCTGTCCAGGAGCATGGTAATAAGGCTCTTAGTGAACTTAGAGAAGCTGCTGGTAATGTCAGGGATAAGGCCGAAGGTGCTGCTCGTGATGCTGGTGCTCGAGCCAGAAAAGCAGTTGAAGATAAATCTGGCGTAACTGATCAGAAGAATCGTGAAGAAGCTCGCCGCAGAGCACTGATGGGCCTTGATGACTCAGTCGGCGATTATGCGGATTCTGATAATCGTTATCAGAAGAGTGCCAAGGGCAGAGCTGATAAGGCTGTTGCCGGAGCTAAGAATGCCGCTGGCAGAGCCCGCGATGCCGCTGAAGAAGCAGGAGATCGCGTAAGAGACACGGCAGGTAGAGCTAGGGATGCTGCAGAAAATCTCAGAGGTCGTGCTTCCGAGGCAGCTGGAAATGCTCGCGAAAGAGCGAGTGCAGCGGCCGATTCCGTTGCCGATAAAGCCTCTGATATTCGTGATCGTATTCGTGGTCTTGCTGATTCAGCCGGTTCTGCTGCTCGAAACGCAGCCGGGCGTGCTCGTGATGCAGCAAGTGAAGCAGCTTCCAGAGCACAGAATGCTGTAGGAGAAGCAACGGGTACGAACGCCAAGAAAGAAATGGACGCTCAGGGACGTAAAGCTATGATGGGTCTGGATGACGCTATCGGCAGCTTTGTTGACGCGCAGACTCGTTATGATAATTCTGTAGCCGGTAGGACTGCAAGTGCTAAGAGTAATGCAGAAGCGTCTCTTAAGTCTGCACAGTCTGCAGCAAAGAAAGCGCTTGCAAAGGCCATGGATTATCTGCCGGAAGAGCAGATCGAAGAGATCAAAGAACTGATCCGCGGCAAATAATCATAAGGAGGTTTTTATGAATCCTCATGATTACGAAGCCGATAAGATTGCAGATGAGCTTAAACAAAAATGATATTTGGAGGTAGATTCCAATGCCAACGCTGATTGAACGCGTTCAGAAGGCCTGGAACGCCTTCAGAAACAAAGACCCCACCCCGGATCGATTTGGCTATGGTTATAGTTCATACTATCGTCCGGACCGCAGGAGACCTCAGCCTGGAACCGAACGTACGATCATAGCGCCACTTCTCAACCGCATTGCCGTTGAAGCTGCCAAGGTTGATATTCGTCATGTCCGACTTGATGACCAGGAACGTTACAGGGAAGACATCCATGATGAACTGAATGATATTCTGACCCTGCAGGCCAATCTCGATCAGACCGCAAGAGAATTTCGGCAAGATGTTTATGCGTCTATGCTTGATGAAGGTTATGTTGCCGTATGTCCAATCGTGGCAGATGTGAACTACTCCACGCTGAGCGTAAACAAGATAAAGTCTGCTCGTGTCGGAAAGATTAAGCAGTGGTATCCAAAAGAAGTAGATGTCGAACTCTACAATGAAGATACCGGACAGAAAGAGACCGTTCGATTTCCGAAGCAGCTATGTGTTATTCTGCAGAATCCGTTTTATGATGTGATGAATGCCCCAAATTCAGTCATGGCCAGGCTTCGCAGAAAGCTAGCTCAGATCGATAAGGCCGATGATCATGCTTCGTCCGGAAGAATGGACATGATTATTCAGCTTCCATATTCGACAAGGCATGAAACACAGATGGAGCGAGCGGAAAAGCGTCGTAAGGACATCGAAATGCAGCTTACCGACAGCAGGTATGGCATTGCTTATATCGACGCCGCCGAAAAGGTAATTCCACTATCGAGACCGCTTGACAACAATCTTCAGGCTCAGGCCGAATCTTTACAAAAGCAGCTGTATGATCAGATCGGCGTTTCTCCGGAAATCCTGAATGGAAATGCAAACGAAACTACCGAAATGAACTTCAGCAATAATATTATAGAGCCGCTTATCTCAGCATTCGCTGATGAGCTGAAGCGGAAATGGTTAACACCGACTGCCCGAACAAAAGGGGAGTCGATTTTGTTTTTTAAGGATCCGTTCCGTCTGGTTCCAGTTTCCAATATCGCTGATATCGGAGATCGACTCATTCGCAATGAGATTCTTACGGCAAATGAAATGCGAGGAATTCTCGGCTTTAAGCCCTCTCAACAGGAGAGTGCCGATCAGCTGCGAAATCCGAACATGCCAATTGATATGACGGGCGCTTATGCGGAAGGCGGCGCGGTACCGGAAGGGACCGTTGAGTTTTCCGGAGGACAAGAAGAGTACCCGACAGATGAGGAGCTTCCTGCAGAGGACGAGTATGTGGAAGATGAATACGACGACACAGAATGAAATCAAAATGGAAGTTAATCATATGACTAGACAGGAGGTCACATAAATCATGGCAAAACATACCGGCTATGACTTCTGCGGCTGGGCTACTCGGAATGATCTCCGGTGCAGTGACGGCCGCACAATCCGCCGCGATGCGTTTGCCCACCAGGACGGAGCGAAAGTTCCGCTTGTATGGGGACATAATCACGACAGCCCTGAGGCAGTTCTCGGACATGGATATTTGGAGAACCGGCCTGAGGGCGTTTTCTTTTATGGCTATTTCAACGACAGCGATCTCGCACAGGCTGCGAAACGCGATGTTGAGCACGGCGACATCACCTCCCTTTCTATTTGGGCCAATCAGCTCAAGCAGAAAGCGGGAGATGTTCTTCATGGTTCTATCAAAGAAGTAAGTCTTGTTCTTGCTGGAGCCAATATGGGTGCTCAGATCACTTCTCCGATCGTTGCACATGGAGACGGCTACGAGACGCTGGAAGATGAAGCCTTTATCTACTTCGGAGAAGAATTCGGCCTTGAGCTGAGTCACTCTGACGATCGTGACGATTTTTGGGATGACGTCGATTTTGAGCATCTTTATGACGATGACGATGACGATGACGATGATGATGATGATCTGGCGCATTCCGATGAAGATTCAAATGAAGGCCTTGAACCTGAGGCCAATGACGATTCTGAGGAGGAATCTGTAATGGACGAAAATAAGACTGTCCAGGACGTGCTTGACACGATGGACGAAGACCAGCTGATGGTCACTTCCTATCTGGTCGCTCAGGCAGCGGCAGAAGGAATCAATGAAGACGAAGACAACGATGAAGTTGAACATTCTGAAGGAGGATATTCCATGAACTTTAATGCTTTTGAAGGCACTGCGCCTACCGCCGGCGCTTATCTTTCCCATAGTGATGAGGAAGCCATTATTTCTGTTGCGAAACAGTATGGCACCCTGAAGGAAGCTCTCAAGGCCTACGCCGATGAGAATAATCTCCAGCATGACGATCTGGCTCCTGTAAGCGGCTTTACCTCTTATCCGGTTGATCAGACTCCTGCCGGCGTGGACGCTCTGTTCCCCGACTGGCACGATGTTCGGCCTGGCGCCCCGGAAATTGTAACCAACGATCAGGAATGGGTTAAGGTCGTTCTGAACAAGGTCCACAGAAGCCCGTTCAGCCGTATTCGCACTTCTCAGGTTGACCTGCGCGAGATCGAGGGCCTCCGTGCGAAGGGTTATCAGAAGGGCAAGGAGAAGACCCTTGCCGACAACTACACCGTAGCAAAGCGTACCACCGAGCCTCAGACCATTTATGCCAAGAGCGCTCTGAACCGCGATGACGTTGTCGATATTACCGACTTCGACTATGTCGATTATCAGTACAAGATTGACCGCATGCAGCTTGAGAAGGAGCTTGCCCGCGCGATCCTGATCGGTGACGGCCGCGATGCCGCTTCCGATGATAAGATTAATGAAGAGCGCATCCGTCCTATCTGGACCGATAACCAGATCTTCACCATTAAGAAGACTATCTCTGTGGAAGCCGCTGCAAACGATCCCGGATTCGGCTCTAACTACCTGTATGCTCAGGCTGTTGAGGAAGCCATCCTCGATGCGAAGATTGACTATCGCGGTTCCGGCAACATGGACATGTTCTGCAGCCAGCGTTTCTTCAATAAGATCCAGCTTGCCAAGGACCTGAACGGCCGCCGCATTTATACCAATAAGGGTGAGCTCACCTCTGCACTCGACGTCAATGGCGTTTATAACGTTCCCGAGTTTGACGGCCTGACCCGGACCGAAGGCGGTAAGACCTATCGTCTGCTCGCTATCATTGGTAACCTCAACGACTATAACATCGGTGCTACCAAGGGCGGCGAGATTACTCACTTCACCGACTTCGACATCGACTTCAACCAGCTTAAGAGCCTGATCGAGACTCGTGTCTCCGGTGCGAATACCCGCCTCTACAGCTTCATCGTTCTGGAAGAGGAAGTTGCATAATTTAAATTCAAAATGGAAGTGATTGCGTGAAATTCTATGGATCAGTCGGGTTTGTTGAAGTTGGTGAAAAACGTGCCGGAGTAAAAACGCTTATCCCGACGGAACGAAAGTATTCTGGCGATGTTTTGAAACGTAGTATTCGTTATCAGAGTGCCGAAAGCGTCAACGACAATATTGGCGTTCAGCAGCAGATTTCAATTGTGGCCGATCCATATGCACGCAATCATGTCGGGTCCATGCGTTATGTGAAGTGGATGGGTACTGCATGGAAGATCACTGACGTCTCTGTGCAGTACCCTCGACTTATTCTGACACTGGGAGGCGTTTATAATGGAGCGACGGTCTGATCTTCTGCTGCAGGAGTTACGAGACCTGCTCGGCACGGATGAAGTGTATTTTCAGACCTCTTCAGATGCCGGAATTGACGATGGTGAGCCATACATTTTCACAGGAATAAATTATCCCTGCTTTATTGTAAAACGTACAAATGCATATCAGCCGAAGGCGAACGATAAGACCTATCTGTTTCGTCCGGCTTACGAAGTTACATACATTAACCGTGATGAACCGGATCCTGAGATGCTTTATGCAGTCGGGAAACGGTTTTCTCTTTGCAATTATCAGAGACATTTTATTTCTGATAATCTACATCACGATGTATGGACGATTTACTATTAATAGGAGGAACTATTATGGCAGTTCTTAAATGGGACCAGACGGGAGAAAAACTCTACGAAACTGGTACTAAAAAGGGTGTACTGTATCCTTATGATAACACCAAAACCGGCGAGAACCAGCACCCGTATTCGCCTGGCGTTGTCTGGAACGGCTTGACGTCAGTCTCCGAATCTCCAGATGGCGGTGACGCGAATGATATTTATGCCGACGATATCAAGTATCTGTCTCTTCGCGGTGTTGAAAACTTTGGTGGTACAATCGAGGCTTACATGTTCCCCGACGAATGGGCAGAAATTGACGGCAGTGCTTCCCTTATGAGTGGCGTTGTAATCGGTCAGCAGCCGAGAAAGACATTCGGTTTCAGTTATGTTAGCACAGTCGGTAATGATACGGATCTTGACTCTCATGGCTACAAGATCCATCTGATCTACGGTGCTTCCGCTTCTCCGTCTGAGAGAAGCTATGAGACGATCAATGATAGTCCGGAGCCTATTCAGTTCAGCTGGGAGTTTACTACGGTTCCGGTTGACGTCGCTGGCCATAAGCCGACGGCACTTCTTACGATCGACAGCACTAAGTTCCCGAAGGGAGAGAACGGTGCTCAGAATGCGAAACTTAAGGCGCTGGAAGATGCGCTGTACGGAACAGAAAATACAGAACCTTATCTTCCGCTTCCCGATGAAGTGATCACACTTCTGTCCTAAGGTTGTTTCGGGGCTGCCTGAAATACGGCAGCCTCTTTTATATTTGAAAGGAGATAAATGAGCAATGCTTAAGAAAATCATCACTTTTACCGACTATGACGGAAACGAGCAGTCTGTCGAAGCCTATTTTAATCTTACGAGGACTGAGTGCATCGATCTGAATCTCGAGTATGAGGCGGACGGTGGACTGATCGGAAAACTCAAACGAATGATTGACGAACAGAAGAAAGGCGAAGAGATTCCTCAAAAGCCTGCTGTCGATTTTGTCCGTCTGCTGATCGACCGGTCCTACGGTATCCGTCCCAAAGATGATCCGACCCTGTTCCTGAAAGAAGACGAGAATGGTATCCCAGTGATCCGGAAGTTCCGTCAGTCTCTGGCCTATCATACCTATGTCTACGACCTGCTCAGCGGAAAAGAATCTCTGGACGAATTTGCAACTAATGTCATGCCGAGAATCAGCGAAGCCGAGATGGCAGCCGCCGAAAAGCAGATGAAGGCGGAAGGACTTGAGAAACTGATTCCGGAAGGTCTGCATGAGGTCTGATGACGTGTGCCGATCACCGTTACAATACCTGATAGAGAATTCTTTGATCAGGCAAACAATCGATTTTTGACACTTAAAGGAAGAACTCTCACGTTTGAACATTCTCTGATCAGTATCACAAAATGGGAGTCCAAATGGCACAAACCGTATCTGTCAAAAACCAAAAAAACAAGAGAAGAAGCAATCGACTATCTCCGATGTATGTGTCTCGACAAGGTTAATGACCCAATGATATTTACAGCCATCGACGCAAAGAGCATGAAGGAGATTTCTGAATATATCGAAAACCCAATGACGGCGACGACGTTTCGTGAGGATAAAAATCGTCCGAATCATGAGATTATTACAAACGAGATCGTTTATTACTGGATGACCGAGCTGAACATCCCGTTTGAGCCGTGTCAGAAATGGCATTTTAACAGGCTTATGACGCTGATTCGAGTTGCATCAATTAAGAAACAGCCGCCGAAGAAAATGGGTAAAAAAGAATGGGCAGCTCAGCGAGCTGCTTTGAATGCGCAGCGCAGAGCCAAGTATAATTCTAAAGGATAAAAAGGAGGAGCGTCTATGATCCAATGCACCGTGAAAGGCGACTTCAAGAAAACGAATAGTTTTTTGAGGAAGATTCTGAAGTTGGATTTCAATACGCTCCTTAAAAAATATGCGGAGGAAGGCGTGGAAGCACTTATCTCTGCTACTCCGATTCGAACCGGTCTTACGGCAGCGTCTTGGAATTATGAAATCGTCAAAGATCGTCACAGCGTCTCTATTTTTTGGACCAATTCGAATATGGAAAATGGCGTTCCGATTGCTGTGATACTGGACTACGGTCATGGAACCGGCATTGGAACTTATGTGCAGGGACGCCATTATATTTCTCCGGCAATCCGCCCGGTATTCGATAGAATAGCAGATGCCGCATGGAAGGAGGTCATCAGAAATGCCAGGTAATGTCGACGAACGCGTCGTAGAGATGCGAATAGACAATAAGCAATTCGAATCAGGCGCAAAGAAGACACTCAGTACTCTGGAAAAGCTGGAACGGGCCCTGCATCTGAAAGGCGACTCTACCGCAATTGATGACATGGCGAAGTCCGTATCCAATTTTGATGCCTCTCCAATGACAAAGTCCATTGATAAGGTCGGAGATCATTTGAGCGCTCTTGAAATTGCAGGGCGTAGAGTGATCGAAAATCTGACTGACGGTGTTTATAATTTTGCAGCCAAAACTGTAAAAGATCTTGTTATTGAGCAGCCAAGGGAAGGCTGGAATAAATACGAGACGAAAGCTGAGGCAGTTCAATCGATTATGGCGGCTACCCGTGACATGGTCACAGGCATCAATGAGATTGATGAAAACGGTATTGCTGTCAGTTTCGCTACGCAAGAAGATCAGATGGCAAAAGTTAATGAACTTCTTGAGCAAATGAACTGGTTTACAGACGAAACTTCCTATAACTTTAACGACATGGCTGCGAACGTCGGTAAGTTTCTTGCCGCCGGAACTGGTCTGGAAGATACTTTTACCGCCATCATGGGCATTGCTTCATGGGGTGGTTCGGCCGGTGCTAAGCCGCAGGAAGTTTCCCGCGCCATGTATAACATTTCCCAGGCGATGAGTTCCGGTGCGATGAAAGCAATCGACTGGAAGTCTATTGAAAATGCCGGTATGGCAACTCTTGAGTTTAAGCAGAATGCCATTGATGCTGCTGAAGCAATGGGGCGGCTTCGAAAAGTTGGTAATAATGCAGGCCATATTGAAGAAGAAGCCGACGCCATTGTAAAATATGCAGCAGCTGTTGATAAAGCAGACGAAGACCTTAAAGATAAAGAAGTCTTCGATGCCATGAGCTTTCGTGAAGGCCTGAATTCCGGTTGGTTCGATACGGAAGTTATGATGGAGGTCTTTAAGCGTTACGGCGAATTCCAAGATAAATTATATGATGCAACGGAAGCTACCGGTCTTGAGGCAACTGATGTTCTTCAACTTGTTGACAAAATTCGAGATGGCAATAAAGAAATAAACTGGGAGAAGTACGCGCATGACGCGTCCATGGCAGTAGACGAATTTAAAGAAGTTATTCAAACCGTATCTGATGTGACTTGGGAATTTTCTGAAAACGGTTTTCGTATGGGTCAGGAGGCAAAAACCTGGACCGATATGATTGAAGCTACAAAGGATGCTGTCAGTTCGGAATGGATGAAAACATTCCAGTATATTTTTGGTGACTATCTTGAAGCTAAAGAATTTTGGACTGAAATGACCGGAGAATTCTGGGAGATTTTTGCTGCCGGCGGAGCTCTCAGAAATGAAATATTGGATTCTTGGTACAGTAGTGGCGGTCGAACAGCACTTTTTGGATTAGATGAAGAAAATCTTGGTGCATTCTGGAACATTATAAACACGATCAAGACGGTCGTGGGCCCTGTACATGACGCTATGCTGGAAGCTTTTGGTCTTGATACTACAGAAGGTATTGCGGCGTTTGGCGAGCGTCTAGCTGAGCTTACAAAACGTTTTCAGGAATTAACCAAAAATTTTGGTCTTAGCGAGCAGGCGCAGAAAGGTCTTAAAAATATTTTCTCTGCGATATTTTCCGGAACAAAAACAGTCATGAAAGCATTTGGTGGAGTCTTTGGAGTTTTCGGAAAGTTTGCATTCTTTATTGGAGAAGTTCTTGATGCAGTTCTCAGCCTGGCTTCCGGTGAAGTGACACTTGAGGAGATTCAGAAGCGGATTACGGACGCATTCTGGGACTTTATCGAGCCATTTTCTATTATTATTGATAAGATTAAGAATTTTGATATTCGGTCTATTTCGGACTCTCTGGCTAAAGTTGTGCATTACTTCGAGAAGTTCAAACAAGGCTGGTCTGATGATTTCCTTGAAAAAATGTACAACAGCATGAACGGTTTTGAGAAGCTGCTAGTGAATGCTGGACGGAAGTTTCCGTTTCTGATGAGCGTCTTCTCAACGGTTAAATCGACGATTGATAAACTGATTACCGGAATGCCGAGCTTTGATGGCGCATTGGGTTCGGTCGTGAACTGGATTCAGCAATTGAAGAATGCGTTTAAGGGCGTAAACTTTGATCTTAGCGGAATTAAGGGAATTTTTGGCAGAGCCGGGAACGTAGCAGATGTTCTGCTTACAGCTTTGTTCGGAGATATTGACGTCTTTCGTGAAAAAGTTAAGACCATGGTAACAACCGCGCTGAACGGGGTTTTGGACGCGATTAAAGCTATAAAGATTTCTGATATTCTGACCGCCATTCGAATCGGTATTACTGCTGGGTTTCTTGGTGGATTTCTTGACATCGTGCGATCCTTCCACATGGTCGCGAACGAGGTAAAGTCGATTCCAGAAGCAATCAGCGACACGCTTGGTTCTCTGCAGAAAAGTTTTGAAGCGACTTCCTATATCAAAATGGCAGTTGCAATCGGAATTCTTGCGGCGTCGATTTATGCGCTTTCCAAGGTTCCGGCCGATGACTTTATGCGAATTGTTCTCGGTCTTGGAATTCTGGCACTGGTGCTGCAGAAGGTTGGCAAAGGAATCAACATCTTTAGCGGCAGTAACAACACCGGAGATACCATTACAAAGGGCCTGAAAGCAAACATCAAGCTGATCCCAGACCTTGCGGCGACAATTCTTGCACTGGCTTTTGCAATGGGCGTTATGGCGGCGGCAGTCGTGTCGTTTAAGAAAAACGGAATTGGAACAGGTAAAAATGGCTGGGCTGATCTGTTGATGCCGATTGGAACTATGCTTATTACGCTTGCATCGATTCTTGGCTTTTTATATTTACTTAAGAAATATAATCTAAAAGATGTCGGAAAGTCTTTCGGTCTGCTCGTCACGCTATTCGCTGTTATCGGACGCGTTACGTCGCTGATCAAGGCAACGAAGAACGTTCCCTGGCAAAATATTCTTGCAGCCATGTTCGGTATGGGCGCGGTTATAGCGGCAATGGCCTTGACGCTGCGTTTTGCCTCAGGCTTTAAAAAGTTTAAAGGTAATTCAATTTTGCATATGGCTGCCGTATTCGTGGCGTTTGGTTTTGCAATTCAGCAGATTTCATTGGCAATGATTCCGCTAGCTGTCATGTCCTGGGATAAAATGGCGCAGGCACTGCTTGGAGTCGGTACTATGATGCTGATGCTCGGGGGCTTAATCGGCTGGATGAGCAGGCTGAAGGGCGCCAACGTCGGAGGTCTTATCAAGACAGCAGGGGCAATGGCCATTATGGCGGTGTCCATAAAACTTCTGATCGGACCGCTTGTTGCCATGGCAGCGCTTCCATTTGGTGCTATGCTGAAAGGTATTGCAGTAATCGGATTGCTGATGCTGATGCTCGGTGGTCTTACTGCGTGGATGAGCCGACTGGACGGTTCGAAAGCCGGCGGTTTGATTAAAATCGTCGGAGCGGTGGCTTTGCTGTCGGTTGCTTTGGCTGTGCTGTTGCCGTCGGTTGTTGCGTTTACCGGATTTATGGTGATGCTGGCAGGCGTGCTAAAAGGCAAAATGATCGCAAGACTGCTGGCATTGTCCGCGGTCATGGTAATTCTTGGAGCTGGGCTTCTGGTAGCCGGAGCAGGCATTGCTCTATTCGGTGCCGGTATGCTCGGTGTCGCAGCGAGCGCACTGATGTTTTCACTCGCGCTGCTTGCCGTTGCATCTGGACTCGATAAGATCAGTACAGCATTTCCGCAGTTCATTCAGGGACTGGTTGATGCTGGCAAACTTATGACAAAAGAAAACGCTGCCGATATCGGTAAAGGTGCTTTGGCATTTCTGGGTCTTGCTGCCGCAGTGTTTCTGCTGGCAAAAGCTTTCGGTGCACTGTTCGGAAGCGGAGACATTCTTGCGAAACTTGGCGGCTTTGGAAAAAATCTGGCCGTGGGAATCGGAAATATTATTCGAAATGTTGGCAGTACCATTACGAGTCATATTCCGGAACTGTTGAAAATTCTAGGAGCAGTCGCAGTTGCCGCCGGGCTTTATATGATCGGGATTATTCCGAAGCTTACAAGCTGGGCAGTGCAGGCGCTTGTTACTCTGTTCGAATCTATTCATCAGAGTTTCAGGGCAAATAAAGGCGCCATCGAGCATTCGATATTTGGTATGGTGGAAGTTCTGCTTGAAGTAATAACTGATGCTGCTAGCTGGCTTGGAATGCTAATACGTGCTTTGATCGGAGGTCTTATATCTACTATCCTGAATTATGTTGCCGACACGATTGAAGAACGATTTTCTATTGGCGGTGGCAAAATTGCGGAAAGTATTCGTGGTCTTACTGACAAGATTCCATCAGCAGATGAACTGATGAGTGAATGGAGTGCCGGACGTGATACTACGTCGAATTGGCTTCAGCAATTTGTCCCTCCGGCACAGGAGCTTCGTGATGCGTCAGCTGACGTAACAAGAAGTATCGGAAATGGTGTTCTTGATGGTCAAAGCAGTGTTACCGATGCATTCGGGACCGTTAAAACCACAATCGATGAAGCAATGTCTGGCATCGGAGAAAATGCACAGCTGGAAGGCGGAAATGTCATTAGCATGTTCTCCAGTGGAATGGGAGAAAACATGGGTATGTTGGACGACGCATTTAGCGGAGTTAGTGAACGAACCCTTGGCGCTTTTGACGGGCTTTCAGATGACATGAAGACGACTGGAAGCAACGTGATGGCCGGTCTCAACAACGGTATCGTGGATTTCTGGAACAGCGGAAAAATTCAGGGGAATCTGAGCACTATTACCAGCAGTATTAACAGACGGACCAGACTCGGCCTTGGGGAGCACTCACCATCAAAACTGGCCGCAGAAGCAGGTGCATTTTATATTATCGGTCTTGCCAACGGTATTGCAGACAATGCAAAGCTTCCGTTAGACGCCATCGATAATACAACTGATCCGATGGTCGATGCTCTGAAACGGGCCATGACACAGGTCGCGACTATGACGGATGACGATTTCGGGTTCTCACCCGTGATTACTCCGGTTGTAGACATGTCCAATGTTAATTTGGCAGCAGGCTCTATGAATGGACTGTTCGGAGGCATTAATCGTGTCGCAGCAGTTCAGGCAGAAAGATATTCTTCTTATGCGCCGACAGTGACCAGAGACAACAGTGTTGTGAACGAAATTCAGTCGTTGTCGTCGCAAATGAACATACTCGGTGAAGCGATCAGCAATATGCAGATCGTTCTTGATACCGGTGTTCTGGTTGGTGCAACATCTGCCAAGATGGATGCCCGACTTGGCGTACTGGCAGCAAGAAAGGGAAGGGGGAACTAAGTTGTGAGCTCGGAACAGGCGAGAAAGTATCATTCTATTACGATCGGTGAGAAAAATACCTGGGATGACTGGCACTTGGTTCCAACGTCCAGGCCTCTGGTGGTCCCTCCAAATGTAAATACAAGTTATGTTACAGTTCCTGGAGCTAGTGGTTCTCTGGACTTAACTGAAGCTCTCACGGGTCATCCGACTTATTCCAATCGGAGTGGCTCGTGGGAGTTTTTGGTTATGAACGGTTATGGAAGCTGGGAAGCTCGTTATAGTGAGATTATGGGTTATCTGCATGGTAAGAAATTCAGAGCGATTCTGGATGATGACCCAAACTATTATTACGAAGGTCGTTTTTCCGTTGCATCCTGGACTTCTCCGAAAGATTGGTCGAGGATCAGTATCAACTATAACGTCGGACCTTATAAGATTGATCTGGCTGGAACGGATGAGGACTGGCTTTGGGATCCGTTTAACTTTGAGTCCGGCATGATACGAAATTATGGAAATATTGCAGTATCCGGGTCTACGAGCTTTACGGTTAATAATGACGCCATGCCAGTTCGTCCGGTAATCAACGCTTCGGCAGCGATGACCGTTACATTCAAAGGGAAGACATATTCGCTTACCGTCGGAGACAATACAATCAGAGAGATTCAGTTCTACGAAGGTGAAAACACCTTAATCTTCAACGGAAACGGTACGGTTTCTATTAAAATGCATGGAGGTCGTTTCTGATGTTTCAAATTTATGCCGGAAACTCACTGGTCTATGAGCCAGGTGATATGGATCTGGCGCTGTTGACTCCGAAACTGACCCTTGAGATGGGGAAGGCGGGGTCGCTGGAATTCACGGTTCCCGCCGGACACCCCAATATTGATATTTTAAAGCAGCTTACCAGCCCGGTAGCGGTTGACCTGGATGGAGAACGCATATTCCGAGGTCGGGTACTTTCCGGAACACGCACATTTTACAATCAGCGGGAAGTCTACTGTGAAGGAGTGCTGTCGTATTTGGTCGACTCGGTCCAGAAGGCCGAAAAGTTCGACGGGAAGACACACGCACTGTTTCGAAAGATTATCGCGAATCACAACGCCCGCATGCCCGCCGAAAAACAATTCACGGTCGGCAATATTACCGTCGCCGATCAGGATATTCACTTGCTCGGGCAGTCCGATGATATTTCAAGATATGACTACAGCCAGATTGCCATTAATTCCATCGTCGATAACTGGAATACCACGTATGATTATATCGAAACATGCCTGATCAGTTACTGCGGCGGATATTTAATGGTACGGCAGGAAAATGGAACGAACTATATCGACTGGGTCAATGACTACACCAATACGGCGACACAGGAGATCGTTTTTGGCGAAAACCTGCTTGATCTGACCGATGAATCCACCGCTGAAGATATTTTCACAGTCCTGATTCCGCTTGGTGACAACAACCTCACAATCAAAACCGTTAATCATAATTCTGATGAAATTGTCGACGCAGCAAAGGTTGCAAAATATGGGCGTATCATCCGAACAAATGTGTTCAGTAACGTGACGAACGCGCAGACGCTACTCGAAAATGGAAGACGGTATCTTGCAAACAATGGCGATGTTCCGTCCACGCTGACACTTACAGCTATTGATCTGCACAATGTCTATCCAGACATTAATGCCATTCATCTTGGCGATCGCGTTTATATTCGGTCTGATCCGCATGAAATGTCACAATATCTCACCTGCACGAAGATTGAGTACGATCTGGAGAAACCGGAAAATACGGTCTACACCTTCGGCCGTGAAAAGCAGACACTGACGAGACGTTATCGTGAAGATAAGCGAAAAGATAGTGACACCTATGGAAATGGCGCAAGCGGCGGAAGTGGAATCGGAGCATCAGCAGCAGGCGAAGCAGGTGGATGGCACTGGCTCGACGAGAACATTGCAGGGGAAACGGACCTCAAGATTGAAGAGTCAGAGGTGGAACAGGATGAAAAGGTCGATCAGAAGCTTCAGGATTTTTACGATGCCTGGATTAATATTAACCCGGAAGAGGGAAAGATTGATCTGGCCGCTTTATACAAGAAAGTACTGAACGATGAATATGTACTTCAGCAGAATGCCGGACTTAATGTAAATGCTCCAGCAGGAACCGTAAGTATTTTCTCTACAGCAACGGATCTTCGAACAAATGAGGAAAAAACTGCTCAGATTATTGCCTGGGCTGGTGAAGACGGTCAGGGCGGTATCGGGACGAGAATTGCTTTGCAGGCAGATCTCGTTTCGGTCAGTAATCGATTGCAGGCAGTTGAAGGTGTTTTTGATAGTGTTACGGGTAATGTTGCTAAGTTTAAGACTAATATTTCTACTAGCTCATATTTTGGAAACCATTATTTTATCAACAGCACACAAGGAGATTCCATAGATTTAGTACGTCATTATCATACGGTTTATGTTGATAGTAATAATAAACTATATTTGGGTCCGCCAGTAGGTGACCAAAACCATACTGACATAGGAATTTCCTTAAAACCGGTGTTTGGAGCGTGATTGAATGATTACTTTTTCGGCTGGTGCTGGTGTACCATATTTATGGTGGGATTCTACTGCTGGCAGCGGAGAAGGAAGACACGGATCCGTTAATGCGAGTAAGGTTAATATATATTTTGAAACCAGCGATTTTGCAAGTGGCTATTCCTGGCCGCTGGTCTACACTTATGAAGATCTTGGCGGAACTGTACATACAATGTACAGCTATGGAGGTTCTCCGGCATTAGTTTTACCTGCGAATAGTGATGGTATCATCGCTGGTACAAAAAGCGCTGTAACCTATACATTATCTTATAACGGAAATGGCGCGACTGGAGGTTCAACAGCTTCTCAGACTGGAGGAACAACTTATACAGTTCGTAGCTGCGGCTTTACTAAAACTGGACATACCTTTCAGTATTGGACTAGTGGTTCTTATAAGTATTATCCTGGAGACAGTATTACATTAACTGGCAATAAAACACTTTATGCTTACTGGAAAGCCAATACGTATACTGTAGCATATAATGCCAATGGCGGTAGTGGTGCTCCGAGCAGTCAAACAAAATATTATGGTACTACTCTTACCTTAAGCAGTACGAAACCAACGTGGAGTGAGCATACGTTTCTTGGGTGGTCCACCAGTTCCGATAGAAATGCGGAGGTTCAATATCAGGCCGGTGGAAGTTATACCGCCAATGCGGGAGCAACTCTGTATGCAGTATGGATGGTCAGCGCAGCATTTTACAGTAAAGGCTCGTTATATTCTCAATCTTATGCGCGTATCGGCGGAAGCATTACATCTCCGACTTTGTCAAATACTGAAGCTGAGACTTTTGAAGGGTGGCTTGGCGATGATGGTGAGACCTATCGTGCAGGAAGCAAAATCACTCTTATGCAGAACCATACTTTCACGGCAATCTGGAAAGCTATAACCTATACTGTGAGTTACAATACCAATGGCGGTACCGGCGGTCCAGCAAATGGTGTTAAAGTTCACGGAACTGCATATACAATTCCATCTTCCAAACCAAAAAAGACCGGATATATTTTTATATATTGGGTTGATAATCTGGAGTCCGGTAAACACTGGTCTCCCGGCGACAATTATACGACGAACTCGAATGTTACATTTACTGCTATTTGGAGACGAAAAACATATTTTTATTGGCATGGAAGCGATGCAAGCGATTCGACATATTTCGCAGTTGGAAAACGAATCGATCTTGCCGTTACGGCGGAAGCCTGGAATCGGTTATGTGATTTTGTGAATGAAGTGCGCGGTTATGCCGGTTTATCCGCAGTCGCTTTTTCAACGGTTTCTGCCGGCGATGAGATTTCTGCCGTTAAACATACTATTGTAAGTAATGCGATCAAACAAATTGTAAATGCCGGATATGGTACTGTTGTTCCTGCGACTGTATCGACTGGCGATGAGATTGTGACATCACTTTATAATGGCAATGGCAGTCTTAAAGACGCGATCAACAAAGCGGTCGACGAACTTTAGACATATGAAAAGGAGAACCGATGGTATCTTTTGATCTTTCAAAAACAATGAGTTCTGTTGCTCAGATTCGGAATGCAGTGGATCATATCACCGTTTCCGGTCATGAGAACTGTGAACTTGTTAGTTTTATTCATAACAGCTGCAATGAACTTTTAAAGCAGCTTGGCACGACTATGGAAGACCTGTATAAACAAAAAGAAGAATCCGCACGGAAGGAGGACAATCCCAATGACGCCAACCAAAACTTTAGCTGAAACCGTTGATCTGATGCTGAGCAATGATCCAGACGAACGGTTCAAAGCCGAATATTTTCAGCTCGAAAATCGTTTTATTGCCCTGAATGAAATGCTCGTTGAATGGGACCTCGGTCGTCTTGATCCGGTTCCGAAAGGTGATCGTTTCACTTATGGGAACATGCTCGGGCATATGCGAGAGTATCTTCAGCTTATGGTGAGAATCGCAAAAGCACGCGGCATCGATCTTTCCGGAAATGACGTAACGGAGGATCCGAGCAATGACAATACAGCAGATTCTGAATAATATCAGAGATGCCGTCTATGGCCGGGACATGCGCCAGGCCATTCACGACGGTGTTGAAAAATGTTATGATGAGAGACTTCCGGGCGGCTATAACCCGGTCTCCGATATTAATACATACTATAGCGGGATTGCTTTGTTTTCAGCTTCAACAACGCATCACCCGCCGTTCAATGCTCCATTTATGCTAATCGCTGCTGGAAATGCCACGAGCTGCATACAGATCGCATACGATTATGACAATGCAGAAAGTCCAATGCGGCGGTCGAAAACAAACGGTACATGGAGCGAATGGACAACATAATATCCTTGCGGGGGTGAGGGCAGACGATGACAATCAAGCAGGCTCTTGAAGCAATTCAAAATGAAAGTTACGGCGAACCTGTCAGGCAGGCCATTATCGAAGGAATTCAGCTCTGCTACAGCGAAAAAGCGACGGGCGGATATTGTCCGGTCGATGATCTCAATACTTATTATAGTGGCGTGGCCTTCTGTGCATCCAGTATTGCGCACAGTCCGTTTCAGTCATCGTTTGTTATTATGTCAGCTGGAAACAGTAGTAATTGCTTCCAGGCGGCAATAAACATAACGAATCTAAATGACGGCTATGTCAGAAAAAGACAGAACAATGCCTGGAGCAATTGGGAGAAGCTTGGTATTTCCAGAAGAATCCGTTACTGGAATTACGACGGAACAGAACTTCTGTATACGGAACGAGTCACCATCGGCGGAAACGGCAGTTGGAATGGGACTGCGACGAAAGAGTCGACTACACAGTATGAGTATACCTTTGTCGGTTGGAATACTAGTAAGAATGCTACGACTGGCGATAGTAACGCAACGAAGAACATTACGGCGAACCGGGATGTTTACGCGGCATTTACCCAGTCTGTTAGATCCTACAATGTTTACTTCTACAACGGTGCAACGCTTCTTAAGACTGCTTCGGTTCTGTATGGAGGTAATGCTTCCGACAGTGGTATTTCAACTCCGACCAAAGCTTCCACAGCCCAGTACGACTACAGCTTTGTCGGCTGGAACAGTCAGGACGAGCAGGAAATTGCAGAAGCAAACGTATTGAATAATATTGTCTCCGATAAAAGTGTATACGCAGCATTTAGTAAGCAGATAAGATCTTACACGGTAAGCTTTTATATTTACAGCGGCTCACAGCTTCTTGGAACAGATACTGTACCATATGGCAGTAATGCTTCCGATAGCGGGATCGTTGTTCCTGCAAAGACTTCTACAGCACAGTATCGCTACGTTTTCGATGGTTGGAACAGTAATAGTGGACAGACCGCTGCTGAAGAAGGTGTACTGAATAACATTACAGGCAATAAGTCTGTATACGCGGCATATAAGCCAGTTATCAGAACATATACAGTTCGCTTCATGAACGGGACGACGGTTCTGCAGACGGTGAATGATGTTCCTTATGGTGGAGATGCAACGTATACTGGCAGCACACCGCAGCATCCAACAGCTCCCGATGATTACACCTTTATCGGATTCGATCCGGACGGAACAAACATTAAAGGAGCAACTGATTGCAACGCCGTTTATATTCTCAACCCGAAAGAACTTCGCTATTGGAATTACGACGGAACTGAACTATTACATACAGAACTTGTTGAAGTCGGAGCTGATGGAAGCTGGAATGGTACTTCGAGCAAACCATCGACGACAGAACATTCTTATATTTTCCTAGGGTGGAATACCAGCAAAAATGCTTCTACTGCCGATGCAAATGCGACGAAAAATCTGACGGCCGATCGCGATGTTTATGCAGCATTCCAAGAAACGGTCCGGTCTTACAGTGTTCATTTCTACAACGGAACAACGCTTCTGTATACAGATCTGGTGCAGTATGAGGATTCTGCATCATATACCGGCTCAACACCTACAAAAGCCTCCAGCGAGCAGTACGACTATCATTTCGTAGGCTGGAACAGTCAGGACGGGCAGTCTACGGCTGAAACCGGAGTCCTGGATAATATTGTGGACGATAAGGATGTCTACGCGGCATTCAGCGGCACGCTTCGCCAGTATACCGTAACATTTATGAATGGTGCGACAACGCTTGGAACTGTTACGGTAGATTACGGTACCGATGCGACTTATAGCGGAAATACCCCGACGAAAGATCAGACTCCTCAATATACTTACACATTTGTTGGCTGGAACAGTCAGGATGAACAGTCTGCTGCGGAAACTGGAGTGCTAAACAACATTACGGCTGATAAAACTATTTATGCTGCGTTTAGAGAAGATACCAGGTATTATACGGTACGGTTTATGAATGGAGAAACTGTTCTGCAAACGTCTCAGGTTACATATGGATCTGATGCTACTTATACTGGAGAAACTCCAGTGCATCCGACGTCTCCTGAAGATTGGGTATTCGCGAGATTTGAACCGGATGGGACTAATATAACAGAAGATACAGACTGTCTTGTGGTGTGGAGAGAATTTTCAGATGACACACGGAAATTAGTGCTTCGTTCAATTAGCGGAAGTTATACAAACAGCAATGCAACAAGTGTTGGAGGGTATGCTTTTGCATATTGTACTAGTTTAACAACGATTATTTTACCAGAGGTAAGTCAAGTTGGAGCCTGGGCATTTAAAAACTGTACATCGCTTCTGTTCATTTCATTACCAAAAACAGAGTATATAGGTGGAGCTGCGTTTTATTTTTGTTCGTCATTGCGGTCAATGGTAATAGGTACCGATATATCAAAGGTGTGTTCGATACCGTCTAATGCATTTAGTGTTTGGAATTGTACATTCTATGTTCCTGATTCAAAGCTTACTGAGTACAAACAAGCTTCGGTATGGAGCAATCACGCTGATTATATTAAACCAGTAAGCCAGCTACCAACGGCATAAGGAAGTGATATACATGAACACGATCGACAAGTATGGCGACAAATCGACAGCGAAAATGTTTTTGGAAAGAACACTAGATGAATTTATCGACGATCAAATTATAAATATAGGAGCAGAGGCATTTCATGGTTGCAGTAGTTTATCAACCGTTTCATGCTCTGCTGTAACATTCATAGGTAGTAGTGCTTTTATGTCGTGCTCGATGCTGCAAACCGTAGACTTTCCGCAATTACAATCCATCGAAAGTGGTGCATTTCAGAATTGTCAAGCTTTAACACAAGTAACATTTCAGAATGTGTCTAGCTTACCGAGAGATTGCTTTATTATGTGCTCAAATATAAGTAGTGTTATTTTACCGAATACAATTGCTCTTGGATATGGAGCTTTAAGAGGATGCAAAAGCTTAACGTATATCGACGCTCCGTTATTGACTAGGATTGAAGATATAGCATTCATGGACTGTGCTCAGCTTTCAACTGTCGATTTTTCAAATGTTACATATCTTGGCAACGGTGCATTTTCATTATGCTCGGCTTTAGCGAATGTAAGTCTACCAAAGGAGCTACTATTAGCATGTATGCTTTCTATAGTTGCATTTCATTAGAGCGTGCTTTTTTACCTAATGCAAAGACTATTGGTGCCAATGCATTTTATAATTGCAGAAATCTTACAACCCTTATTATAGGGTTAGATAATTCATCAGTATGTCAATTATATAATTCGACTGTTTTTATTGCGACTCCATCGAATTTATCAATCTATGTACCATCGTCGCTATATAGTTCTTATATTGTGGCTTCATTTTGGAGCTTGATTTCATCAAGAATTTTTTCATATACCGGTTAAATAACCTCGGGCGATAGTGTTCGCGACATGAAAGCGGGTCGGCCTTAGCCCGTTTCGCCCGAGATATTTAAGGCTTTATTACGAAAGGCGGTAATAAAATTAAAATGAGTAGAAAACTCGATATTCTGATCCCGCATTACCATGAAACGGCTGAAGAAATCGCCACTCTTCTCGACAGCATTGCCCTTCAGCAGCAAGTCGACCTCAAAAATGACGTTGGTATCATCATCTGCCATGATGGAAAAACACCGGAACACGGAAAAGAACTGAAAGCGGATGAAAGTCCTGAATTTGAGTTCTATGATGATGCAGCAATCGGTGGGGACTATTCTATATTCCGTCAGTATCCATTCGAGATTAAACAGATCCGTCAGGAACACAAGGGCGTCTCTGCTGCGAGAAATGCCTGTCTGGACGCATCAAGTGCTGACTATGTAATGTTCTGCGATGTGGATGACATGTTCTTTAACATGTGCGGGTTATATATCGTTTTCCGTGAAATGAAAGACGATGGATTTAACGCTCTTACTTCGGTATTTATCGAAGAGACAAAAGATTTCAAGACAGGTGAAAAAATCTATATCAATCGTGAAATGGATTCGACGTTTGTTCACGGGAAAATATATCGACGAAGTTTCCTCATTAATAATAAGATTCGATGGAATGACAATCTTACAATCCACGAAGACAGTTACTTTAACTGCCTTGCTCAGAAAATGACTGCTGAAGTGAAATACTGTCAGCAGCCTTTTTATTTGTGGAAATGGAGAGATAATTCAGTATGTCGTCATGATCCGAAATATATTCTGAAGACGTACAATAATATGCTCGATTCGAACACGGCCTTGGTTAAAGAGCTTCTTGAGCGCAATAAGAAAACAGATGCACAGTTTTACGTTTGCTCCATGATCTACGATGCTTACTTTATGATGAATAAGAAAGAGTGGCTGGATCAGGAAAATCAAGAGTATCGGCATAACACTGAGCTTCGCTTCAAAGAATACTATATGGAGTTTCGTTCTTTCTTTGAATCTATTCCTGAAGAGCAGAGAATGCAGTTGATTATCGGAATGAAAAATCGGTTCTTTCAGGAAGGAGTATTCTTTGAGGAGATTACCTTTGGCGATTGGATGAAGCATATCGAGACACTTATTTAATTTCAAAATGGAAGCCTGGAGGTGATCTATCATAACAATCCAGGAACATATGTACCGGCGATTTCGGAATGCCGGAATGACGATTGAAGGCGCCTGTGCTGTTCTTGGCCAGATACAGCATGAGGGCGTCTTTCTGCCTAATAATGCAGAAGATTCCAAGAAAGTTGTCGACACAATCTACACGAGACAGGTCGATAACGGAATCATTACCAAGCATCAGTTTATGTATGACGGAATCGGTTACGGCTATGCACAGTGGACTTTCCCGGACCGGAAAGGCATGATGTACGATTTCCACAGGGCAAGAGGTAAATCGATCGGAGACTCAGAGACGCAGATTGATTTCCTGATCTGGGAAATGCAGCACGTCTTTCCGGTTCAGTGGCGTCTTCTTACAAGTAGCCATGATCTGGCTGATCTCAGCTGGCAGCTGCTGGACAAATGGGAAAATCCTGCCGAAAAGGATAAGCAGAAGCCGATCCGTTATGCATCATCTGAGAATTTCTATTGGCGATTCAAAAATCTTAATCTAGAGGAGGAGTCCTCTATGACCAAACAGGAAGCCGTTGATCTGGTGCTGAATCTTGCTAGATCTGAAGTTGGTTACCATGAAAAAGCGTCCAATTACGGGCTCGACGATAAAACTGCAAATTCCGGAGGCGGAAACTGGAACAAATATGCGAGGGATCTCGACAATCTCAGAAATTTCTATAACGGCGGTAAAAATGGTTACGCCTGGTGTTTTACAGCTGGTACATTAATTTTAACAGATACTGGTTATAAAAATATTGAAGAGCTAAAAATAGGAGATCGTTTACTTAGTGCATTTGGAGATAGCTTTAATGAAATTTTAGATATTTCAATCCATGAAGCTGACGTTGTCGATGCACGAGTATTTGGTTGTATACCATTTTCGGTTACTCCAGATCATCCTTTTTTAGCTGAAAAAAGAATTAATAAATGGCATAGAAATATTGGTTATCGGGATCGTGGATATTATCCGTTCTCTGAACTGTCATTGCATGATGTTGTAACAATACCAAAATCTCCTATACTATTTGAGAATATATTAACATACGATGACTATTGGGTACTTGGATATTATGTTGGTGATGGTCATTACTCGGCTGGGAGATATAAATTGAGCGCAAATGAGACAAAAGCAATAGAAATAGAAAAACATGCTGATGCGCATCGAGAAAAGTTGTATTCTTCTAGATCGTGTATTGAATATGAATTACATTCTACCGGACATGAATATCTATTTGAGTATTTGGCGCAATGCGGCGATAATGCACTTACCAAAGCAGTTCCGCCAGTTGTTTTATTCGGAAGCGCCGAAGCAAAAAAGGCATTTTTAGATGGTTATCTTACAGCGGATGGGTGCATGGCATATGAGTCTTTCAATTCAGTGTCGAAGACTTTAGTAGCCGGTATATCTCGAATCTTATACGACTTAGGCATTACCTGTTCTATAAATATCCAAGAGCGTCCTGAAGAGGGACGCATTTTTGATACCCGAAAGAATGATTATAGATATTTTAAACAGCAACTGATTATTTATAATTGTTCAATGAATCATAATCCGGATCAACATTATCGAATGAATATTGAGTTCGATACCTATAATTTGGTGCCTATTCGTGAAAAATCAGAGTATACCAGGAGAGATTACGTTTATACAATTTTTACAAATGGCGATCATTCATATACTGCAAATAATATAAGTGTGCATAATTGTGACGTGTTCTATGACTGGCTGTTTGTGAAATGTTTCGGAGCGGAACTCGGGCGTCAGATGCTCTGTCAGCCATTGAACAGTGCCGGAGCAGGCTGTCTATACTCAGTACAATACTATAAGCAGTATGGTCACTGGATTACCGGAACTCCGGAGCCCGGCGATCAGATTTTCTTCAGTTATGCACCGGGAGAGTATAGTCACACCGGATTGGTTGAATCTGTTTCCGGCGGCGTCGTGACTACAATCGAAGGCAACACCTCAGATTCGGTCGGGAGACGATCGTATGCGGTTGGAAGTTCCACGATTGCAGGTTACGGAAGACCACGGTGGGAACTTGCTACAGATGCCAGTTCCAGTGATATTTCCTTTGACTTTCCGACCAGCTCTGAAAGAGTTCTGAAAGTTGGCTGCAAGGGAGAAGACGTCGAAGAGCTTCAGAAGAACCTTCTGAAAATGGGCTACGATGTTGGACCGGACGGAGCCGATGGCGATTTCGGAGACAATACAAGAAAAGCCGTTATGAAGTTCCAGCGTGAGCATGGACTTATGCTGATTGACGGCGAAGTCGGAGATGACACCAGAAAACTTCTGAACGAGATTCTCAAGAAACCGGAAACGCAGAAAGAGGAAGAAGAAGCAGAAGCGCAGCCTGCTGCAGAACCCGACGAAATACCAGAACCTGACACCTCGATTCCACGGAAAAATATTCAGATCCGAGAAATCAAAATGGAAGATAACGGTCCTGATGTCAAGCTTGCTCAGGCAGCTTTGCAGTGCTGGGGATACACCATTGTTGTAACTGGCATCTTCGGCAAGGAAATGGATGAGAAGATCCGGAATTTCCAGGCTGCGAAAGGTCTCAAAGCAGATGGTGAAATTGGGCCTTTGACCTGGAAAGAGCTGCTGAAGGTATGAACCTGAAATAATTATTGCCTGCATTATTTCGATTAATCGTTAACTAACTTTCTTTATTTTTTAATCCTAAGGAGGACAAAATTATGTCTACATTCGATGGTTCTAAGGTAAACGGCCTTGCTAACGCTCTGCAGAGTCAGATGGCAGCAAGTGCCCCTCTTAATTCTCCTGAGTTTTTCGATTATATTCAGGAGAAGTATCCATGGGATTTTCTTAATCATGTTGAGTCTCTTGACGCAGACTATGTCAAAGAGGCGCTGCGAACAAACGCCTGCCGGACACACGTTATTAAAATTCCAGGATATTCTTATAATACAGCAACTAAAACGTGGAGTGACAGCACGGAAGAGATTGAAATTCCTTTGATTTTGTGCTTCGAGGGTGGCGCAACTAATTCTTATGTCAGAATTTTGTTCGGTAATTATATTTTCGAGGTTAGCGTTTCGGTTGAAGAGGATGCGGAAACTCATGATAAGAGGCTCTTAGTCGGTGAATATCACTGGTACAAAGTCTCTCTGAACTAATCGCAATTAAATATGTTTCATCAAGGGCGTTCCCAATACCAGGATTCGCCCTTATTTTCTTTGGAGGAAAATCCTATGTCTTTTCAGGATTTTTTAAATTACATCGGTTGGAAAGCCACGACTTTCTGGGGTGTGCTGATCTTTCTGATGTCAATCGGGATTGAAGTTATCCCGAAATTTAAATGGAACCCGTGGAGTGCTCTCATCAAGTGGATTGGATCCAGATTCAACGACAAGATCGACAAGAAAATGGATAAGGTCCGCGATGAAATCAAGGATCTCGATGAAAAGATCGATAAGGTTCAATTGCAGCTCTCAGATCATATTACCGAATCCGAGAAGAAGTCTCTGGAAGACACCAGACGCGACATCCTGGAGTTTGCAAATGCCTGCATGAATGGGCGAAAGCATACGAAAGAACAGTTCGATTTCATGATCAAGAAGTGTGATGCTTATGAGCTGTATATCAAGAAGAATGAAATCAAGAATGGTGTCATAGAAGCAGCCATCAAGGAAATCAGGCGCCTCTATGAAAAGTGTATCCAAGAACATAGTTTCTTGAAAGAGGAAGGAGAATAATCATGACCAATAAGACTTATGACGTATTGAAGTATATTGCTCAGATCGTGCTGCCGGCTCTCGGCACTCTTTATGCTGCTCTTGCTCCGCTGTGGAATCTTCCGTATGCCGAAGCAATCGTCGGAACGATTATGGCAATTGACGCATTCCTTGGCGCACTACTGCAGATCAGCTCGAATAATTATTATAAGCAGGGCAAGGACGTTCTCGGTACACTCGCGATCGATCCCACGAACGAAACTGCAAACTTTAACTTCAATGAGACAAATGCCGAAGAGCTTCTGAACGCCAAGACCGCAAAGGTTAAGGTCGAAGTTTACGAGGGACAGCACGAGGCTGAATAAGCCTTTCAAATAAAATCAAAATGGAAGGATTGTGATCCAAGTCATGAATATGAAATTCGATTATGACAAGACAAATGCTCTCGCAAAAGAGCTTGGCGGACGCATTGAGCTTCTGATGAAGCTTCATGAAGCGGCGGGTCTTACGGAAGATGACATTAAGGTCATTAATGAGAGCGATTATTCCAGCGACTTCTTCACTGTATATGGTTTCCACATCGATTCCAACGAGTCCGATCCATCGGAAGCCGTTACCTATCTTAAGGATGCCGTCGGAATGAAGCCGGCTCATATGAATTACTCCACCGGAACCTTTGATTATGGTTCCTGGGAGAACGCGTTCTTTATGCCTCGGCCCTGCATGCTAAAGTATGATGGGACGGTAGACTACTATCTCGATCCCAATGACTACAGCAAGAAAGAGGATGGTACTGCTTCTGATGTAGCCGATGATGCTTACGAAGGCAACGCTATGATGGAATGGGGACGTGACGGGAGGCAGATTTGGTACAAGGTTGTTCCTGACGAAGACGACAATACCTCGGCTTCCATCTATTTCTCTGACTATAAGCTGGATGAAGGCTTCCACGCCTGGAGTTTCATTAACAATCAGGGTAAGCTTGTAAATCACTTCTACACGCCGATTTACAATGGAACTCTGGACACAAACGGAAAGCTTCGTTCCATTTCCGGTAAGGCTAATACAGATCTGTGCCAGAATAAGACGGCTTCTCAGGAAATCACGGCTGCTGAGCTGAACAACCCCGGCGAAGATAAACTCTGGTATACCGAAGTCTTTTCGGATACGCTGCTTATCGATCTGCTTTTGGTTCTAATTGGCAAGAGTCTGGATACGCAGAAAGTGTTTGGAAATGGTGCAGTTAAGACTCGCAAAAGCGGATCTTACTCAGCGGCAGATATGATCGGAACCGGAACTATGGACGATAAAGGTCTGTTCTTCGGAGCCAATGATACAGTCACTGGCGTTAAGGTCTTCGGCATCGAGAACTTCTGGGGTAATCAGAAACGTCGGTTTGCGGGACTTATATCCGTTAATAGAGCCGTTAAGTATAAGATGACTTATGGCGCCGACGATGGTTCTGAAGCAGAAGGTTATAATACAACTGCCGAAGGATATTTGGCTGCCAATTCGTTTGATTCTGCTGGCGGCGGATATATCACGAAGCATCTCTTTACCGAAGATGGTGGCATGTTCTTCGATTCGTTTGGTGGAAGCACTACTACTTATTATGGTGATTATGGTTATATTTATCAAGGAACGAATTACGCCTGTCGTGGCGGTAACTGCAACGAGGGCCTCGATGCCGGTGCGTTCGCTTGCAATCTGCTCTTTGCGGCGTCGGCCGCAAACTGGGGCATCGGGGCGGCTCCTTCTTGTAAACCCTTATCTTAAAACTGGAGGATAAAACTATGTCTATCTGGTATATGAGTGAAAACAGCAGTGCCGAAAAGATTGCTGAAATCGATAAGACTTCTTCGAAAGTCTACAATTATATTCGCAAGGACTTCGTCGAGATCCCGGCACAGGAAGGCACTGGTGAAGGAGAAGAAGGCGCGTTTATGCCTGGCTTCAGCTCTGTTCACTGGCAGTATCAGGAAGCCAAGATTCGGAAAACCGATTGGAAGCAGTTCCTGAAGGACAACATTTATTGGCTTGTTGCGGATCGGAAACTGAACGAAGCCGCCGGCCGATAGGATAAAGGTTTTGGCAATGAATCTTTCGCTGTTTACGATTCCGCGTAAATGCGAAATTCCTAAAGGTGCATACGGCGTATGGCAGGTTCCGGATCTGGATATTATGATTCCGGTCTATTCTGCCACCAATGCCAATGCTCAGAAGATCATCGATAACGAACAGAGCGCTACCATTCGCAAATGGGGCGTCGGCAGAATCATCGAAGATCATTTGGACAGCGTCAGCATGAACCATAAAGGAATCTGGAATGTCGGTGAATTTAAACCGGATACTGCTGGATTTCTTGTAACACAGAAAACGACATACTGTTATAGCGTGAAGTTTGTCTGCCGAGCGATTCGGCAAAATACATGCTATATATTGGATGGAGTTCCGCAGTGGCCAAGACGTTCAACAGATATTTTCTGCATAAGTTGCACAGACGGAACTGCTAAAGAAGTCTATCTTGCAGCGTTTAAGTATACTGGCAAGATTCCTACATAATTTAAATAAGGTAGGCGCTGTATTTCGCATGATTTACAACGCCTATCTTTTTTTTGTTCGGTACGAGGCGATTCGCAAAATTTACAATCTCTATAATAGAGAGGTATGGTGTAATTGGTAACACGTCTCTTTTTTTTTCAATTCGTAAAAATTACAGTTTTTATAATAGAAGGCACAAACTATTTTTACGAAAGAAGGAACTGAAAATGTTGAATCGTATCAAACAGATTGTTATCGAGATCCGTATGTGGATTATCCGCAGCAATATTCTGGACAATATTGGAAAGGGGATGGTGTACGGAAACATGGTGAATTCTGTAGGAGGAGGTGTAAACATCAGAGGAGCCCTATGACGGGGAGATAGGGTTGAGTCAAACATGAGAGACGGGGAGTCGCTGTTAATAGCACATGCACAGCGGCTCTCCTTCTTTTTCGGAAAAATTCTCCGATTGGTATTTTTCGAAATCAATTCAACGAAAGAGGTGAATTCAATGTGGTTATCAGTAAGAAGTCCGATCAAATGATCTATCATGAGGAAGACTGTCCATATGCAAAGCGCATCAGGAAAAAGTATCGTCGGCATATTTCAGAAGATACGGCGAAAGAACAAGGCTATCATCCATGCTCTTACTGCGGCGGTCTTCATGGTATGTATTTGAAATTCAGAGACAATCCGAATTATTTTCAAATACGACAGAAAGGCTTATCTGTTTCTTATGATCGAATTGACAGAGGGCTGTGTTTTCGAACTTCCAATGGTTTTTGGAAAGTACTGATTCGAGGACCGGTTGAGACGTTTAAACTTTGGCATTTAAATCATGGTCATTTCGATCCGGAACTTCCAGATAAGATTCTGATGCGACGAACATTTCATCGGCAGATGGATGTCAAGGAAACAACAAACATGGGTCGGATCATTCAGTACATTTCAGATCACGATAGGGCAAAACGAATCATAGACGATGATTGGAAAAAGCTTCCGAAATCAACTCCAAAGCAGAAGAAATATTATAAGCAGGCCCAGAAGCGAGCAAGACGAAAAGAAAATAAAAGAATCGATGAACTATTCAAAAAGCTTGAAAAAGGAGAACTGTAAAATGGACGAAACAGTAAAAATTTACAAGCCGACCGGTATTGGTTATGCGCCAGCAGTCACGATCGATCCGCCGAAGGTAACTTATGAAGAGGCGCTTGCAGGGCTCCGTAAGTATGCGCAAGAGCATCCGATATCTGAGTTTCATGCAAAATCAAAATGGAAGAGATTCTGCGACTATATCTTCGATGGGGGAACCTGGAAGAACGTATTTAATACGAACGGCACGAGAGAATATGATCTTGAGCAGAAGTATCCATGGTTTGAGATCCTCTATCGGTGGACCATTGCGCTTCTGATCTTTCTGCTTTGCATATCTTTTGTAATTTGGGGCATCAACATTTACACAGAACGAACTGCTCAGGCTTACGCTCAGTCGGTCGCCGAGCAAAAGGATGCTGAGCATCAGGCATATCTGGAGCAGCAGGAAGCAGATAGAAGAGCTGCTGAAGAGTCGCGTGAACAACTGATGAAGGTGGCAGCGCGAATTAAAGCAAAAGTTGGTTTTGGCAGTCGTAATTTTATTGACGTTTATAATTATAGCGATGCTGATTTCATGACACTGTATCAGTGCATGGATAATCGCCGAAAGAATCCAATGTATGCTAACATGACTGTTGAAGAAATGTTTTTTACAGAAGGTCAGTTTATCGCGGCGTATGATACAAACCCAGTGCAGGATTATTACTTCAATCTCGCGATGAAATCCGAGCAATTGAAATACGAGAGAGAATCTAAAGAACTTCCGGATCCGGTTGGATCTGATTATATTTACACGATCTATACACCGCATGGGATCTTTCTTGCAAATGATCCAGAAGCACCAGCCTACACCTGGTGGAGATATTCGGAATGAAGAGGTGACAGAAATGAAAATTATGAAGATTATTAGGCGGTCCGGAAAAGTAGAAGTTTATGAACATAGAATTATGTTGCCAATAATGTACTTTTATCGTTCGGTAATTTCGGAGCTTGGAGTGAGGAGAAACCGCTACTATGGATATACGCCATAATTCTCATGAATTCGGTTTTCATGTTTTAGAAGATTAATGGAGGGTGAACAATGAGCTACAAATGCTGGAACAAGTCATGCCCGTGTAATTTCTGGGATGGTGCATATGGAGTCTGTGAGCTTGCGCCAACCTGTGAAAGAACAGGAAGCAATGATCTCAGGAACGCAACGAGAGAACAATCTCAAAAAGAATCAGATCTTGTGAATGCTGAATAAGTATAATTGTTTGTTACTTTTAAACTAAAACTGCTATATTATAATAAGGAAGGAACTATAAAAAATGAAAACCTATAGCTTTAATATTTGCAAATACAACGTCACGATTACGATTGAAAAGAAGAACTACGAGGTGATTAATCCCAAAATCGTTTCGGAGCAGTATGCATCCACAGTTAATGAGCCGCTTCCCGAAATCAAAATGGAAGAGAAAATTGTATATGGCGACGGGTTTGATCAATTTACGCCATTCTATATTTTATGCAAAGAGTATATCGAAGCACAAAAAGATAAGCTTTCAGATTCAACATTGCGCGGTTATACAAGTATCATAACGAATCATCTTGATACTCTCATGACTGCTATGATTGGAGAGATTGATGAAACTACTATTCAGGAAGCATTCGATGCAGAGATCGAAAAGGGTCTAAGTGTCAAAACTCTGAAAGGCTACAAATCATTTGTCCTGAAGGTTCTTGCTCAGTATCGACCGGACTTTCATCCAAACATTCATGTTACAAAGGAGTCTACTGATAAGATTGCCTAAGGCTGTAAAACTTCCATCTGGAAAGTGGAGAATCCAGATTCAGATCGATGGCCATCGATATTCCTGTACCGGATCCACAAAAACAGCGATGTGGCAGATGAATTCGACGCTCTGATTGACGAGAAAATGGAGAAATTGTATAATGGATAAAAAGAGAATGATCAGAAATGGTGAACTTGTTGATGTGTATTATGACGAGAATGGCGAAGAGTACTTGGTTCATTGGTGCAGGATTCCGAGAAATTCCGGGCGATATCCTTGGCCTAAAACCGGTATTTCTGAAAAGAGCGCACACGAAAATGCACATGGAAAATGAGGATCGAAGTAATTACTGGCCGATTAAGGGGTTCATATGACGGGTTCGACTCCCATCATCCGCTCCACGGTGAGAGGCTCCTAAATCGGGAGTCTCTCAGTTTTTATTGATATTTTGGGCCTTTTTAGGTGAGATCTTCGTTTCATCTGGGAAGGCCTTTTTGCATTTCTGAGTGAAATTTCTGCACACGAAAATGCACACGGGATACTTCATGTGAAGTTTCTCGGATGATTTAAAGTGTTAAAGTAAAAATGGAGGAATTATTTGAATGATTATTTATGTTGTAATTGGTGAATATGAAAGATCTTTAACGTCCGAAGTATTTGGAGCATTCGATAGTAGAGCAAAGGCCATTGATTATATTCAAAATAATTTTGATGATATGGAGTATTGTGCGGAGTATGAGGAATGGAAAGCACCCATATGTCATGACAATATAGAGCTTCGAATCGTTCGCTTAAAAGTTCAATGAAATTAAAGCTCTTGGAAAGTGTGGTGATGTGCAAATGTATGGATATGTTCAAAATGCGGCTGCTGATAAACTAAGTCCTATAATGTAGTTAAAGCTCTCTCGCGAAGTCGACCACGGGAGGGCTTTATTTATATATGGAAGGTGAGTGGTTACTATTATAGGTATCTTGAATCGCGTTAGATCCAAATGTCTCAGCAATATTAAAGTCATCCCAAAATGTTGTCTGAGGCAGGTAGCCTGTCATTTCACACATTTGCTCGAAAAATGTTATTGCACATCATCCTTTCATTTGTTATTTTATTCCATATAAATCGTAACTTTTACAACTCCTATAATGAAACTAATTATTATAAGGAGGTAACACTTATGATCACAGCATTAAAAATATTTTACGTTGTTGGAGGAGTGGCATTTTACTATTTTAAGACAGAGATTGAACCGAAAACAGTAAGCAAGCATAGTGATGTATTCAAAGGTAATATCCTTGAAGACTTATACTATTCTAATTCCTATAAGGTTATAGCTCTGATTGGAAGTGCCGTTTGGCCGATATTTCTAACAACTAATTTTGCAGCATTGATAGCAGGAATCATATGGGGATTACGGAATCGACAATAGTTTTATCACGGAAGTGGCTAATTCAGCTGCTTCCATTTTTTTTTTATAAAGGAGGTGAGCATATGAAAACAGAATACTTGGTTGCTGCAGCGATTCTCATTTTTATTATGGCGTTTTTCCTCGGTTGGATATTTGGTAAAAAGTCTCATAAATACAAACCTGATGGAACGCTTATTATTGAGGAGCTTGAAGATCGAGACTCTTATCGTTGGGTCTTTAATGAAGATCTTGAGGATTTTCAGAAAAAGAAAGAACTTTATATTAAAGTTCAGAACTCGAAAAATTCACAGCCTGTATGATAGAGCAATAAGCTCACATTTTATTTATGGAGGTTAATTATGGAAGAAAATTTGAAGCTGATTGACGATCGAATCAAGGAATTGACAGAAGATCTTGGACGAACGCAGATCGGAAGTCAGGAGTATGCCGACAAAGTAAAGGATCTAGTGGAACTGAATAAAGTTCGCGAATCTATGGTTAAGACTGAGCAGCAGCGAGTTGACAATAATGCAAAGAATGATATTTCGGAAGCAGAACTTGTCATCAAGCAGCAGGAGGTCAAAACCAATAAGTGGAGGAATTTTGTGACGGTTCTCACTACGATCATTACGGTTGGAGGATATGCTGCAACTTCGATCTACACTGGAACAAAGGCCTATGAAAATGAAAAGACTCAGATCGGAGACAAAGGTTGGCTCAGAAGTTCTGACCAGGCTAAAAACCGCATCAAGTAAGATGTAAAAGACTAATAGGAGTGGCTATTACAGCTGCTCTTATTATTTTCGTAAAATTCACAGTCCGTATAATGAAGGTTTAAAAGACCTATCTAACAAGTTGAAAGGAGAAAAACATGAGCATCAAAAGTTTTTATGAGGAGAAGCTCAAACCCAAGGCAAAGAAAGTAAAGGATAAGACAGTGGAAGGAGGAAAGATCGTCTACGAGACGCTGACTAAGAATCCGATGCTGGCGGTTATGGCCATCTCTGCGGTTGGTTCGACAGTGGTGAAAATCGTTGACACCATAACGACCAATCGAGAGGAGGAAGAAGACCGCTGCACGACTTATGATGCGTATGCCGGGATGGAGATTACCACCAAGCATGAGCTTACAAACGATGAGATCTTGGAAATGACTGAGCGGATGAAAAACGGAGAGAAGAAAGTTGAAGCTCTGAACAATATGGGCTTGCTTAGAGAAGAAAAGAAGCGGAAGTAATTTCGCAGAGGGAAGTGGCTGAACTTCAGCTGCTTCTCTCCTTTTTCGAAAGTTTTACAGCTCTTATTATAGAAGGAAAATGAAAGGAGACTTAATTATGTCAAGCAGAAAACTGAACCGTGAGGAAAGAAAACTACTCAGAGGATTGGTAGCTAAGTTGATCAAATTTATAGCCGGATTGGATCAGGCTGAGATTTCACTTATCTGCCGGATTGTGACGAGCAGACTGAACAAGATGGACATTATCACGGTTGACGTGGACGACGATTAAGATCTGAAGCTAAGTAAAGACGTAAAGAACTTACAACGTCTTTACTTTTTGCAGCCTTGAAAGTATAATATTAAAGTCGAAAGGAGGAATTCAAAATGGAAACAATTTCACTCAGATGCAAAGAATGCGGCGGCACCATAGAGGTAGACTCGTCAAAAAATGTAACGTTCTGTCCCTACTGCGGCTCAAAGTCCATCATTCCAGAGAGCGATCAGGTAAAAATCGCCAGGATTAAGGCCGAAGAGAGAATCGAAAGAGAAAAAGAACGTCAGAAATCGAAAAGAAAGCATGATTTCTATGAAGCGCTTCCGTTTATTGTCATATTCGGCGGAGCTGTATTAATGTTTATTATTGGATCTATTGCCGGATGGTAATACATTCGTAAAATTAGCAGCCTCTATAATGGAAGTTAAGACTTCCAAACATATTATAGAGGAGTGATACGAATTGGAAAGGTTCAAAAAAGGTGATTTATCAAAGAAAATAGTACTAATTGCGATAGTTGTCGCGATTGCCTATGCGCTATTTGGCGAAGTAGGCGTCGGAATTGTCGCATTATTCCTGCTACTGACTGCGGCATAATCGCCAAACGGAGCTGTAAATTCTGCAGCTCCTCTTTTTTTCGCAATTTTTACAACGCTTAATATGAAGATAAGAACGAGGTGTGCGGCTGGGTTATGCTGGCTGAGGATGAGAAGACTAACACCATAATAGTTTAATCGTAGAACACCCTACCTGAAAGGGGATCGTGGCGGATTTAAATGGGAGACGTAAGTTGGAAGCTTACTAGTTCTTATTTTTTTATTTCGTAGTTTTTACAGCTCTTATTATAGAAGAAAGGGAGGTATAAAATTATGAAAATTATTAAATCAGTACGAAAAGTTGTCAAAGGAACGGCAAAAGCATTTATGATGCCGATGCTGGATGGAACAGGACTGGTCCCGGTAGAGACATATAACAGTAAGGGATGGCTTGTTAAGTCCACATTGGTGAAAGAAAACAAATCCGTTATGACAGCCAGAGTGCAAGTCTAAAGGAAATTTATATTCCACTTCGGAGAGTCTACAACGACTCTCTTTTTTCGTAATATTTGCAGCTAGTATAATGAGAAACTTATTCTCAAAATACTATTTTACAAAGGAGACAGAGACATGAAGAAGGTATTAAAAATAACGTGGAGATTGCTTCCATGGTATCTTGCAATCAGAGGATTGTATTTCTATATGGGCATGATGCTTGATAGAGTTCGTTATAAAAGCGATACGAACTCTATGTGGGTATTTGCCGGAAAGGAAGATATGGATTCCATGGTGGCAAGAATTAATGAAGCAAATTGTTTATGCGAAAGCAGAGCTCGTTCTGGATGGAAATGGTGTTTTGGTAAAGATTAAACATCTCAAAGACTCACTATCTACAGTGAGTCTCTTTTTATAGCATGAAATACTATTATAAACCTTCTGACAATGCACAAGTAGGAGCATGACGTCCTTCAGATGAAGAACCGATTCGTAAAAATTACAGTTTCTATAGTGAAGATAATGGGAAAAGTGGAAAAGTAATGAGAATGCACAAGAAACCATAGTCTTCAAAGGAGAAGGAACCAAGCGCAGGTTCTTTCTCTTTTCTTTTTCTGTCGGTAAAAATTTATGAATTGAAAGGAGAAACAATCATGACAGAAGCAGCGCAGGTACTCAATCAGACTAACGGAGAGCGGAGCAAACTTAAGAACAGCGCATATCACAAAAAGAATGGTTCAGCAGTTACTAAGCTCGGCAACAAGCGCATGAGCTGGCAGGAGATCCAGAGTAAGCATGGAGAAGAAGAAACTTTTCCGTCAACCGACTGCCTGATTACATATTCGGATTTTGTTCGGTATGCGCCAGATTTAAAAGTCGAATACGTAAATAAGATGATGGATAAGTATGACATTGATCTTCAGCATATTTCCCGGTATCTGTTCAACAAAGGCGATGACGGCCTGAGATCCTATCTTCGAAACAATAAGCTTTTGAATCTCTGTGACTATAGGAAAGCACGTTCAAAGAGTAGATTGCTGCAGTTCCAGGCTGATATTGAAGAGTGGAAGCATCGCGAGGCTGTAAGCAAGGAAATTGATGAGGCCGAAGCTCAGAGAAAGCGCAATATCATATGGAATGCCGAGTTCATCGATTATAAAGAGTTCAAAACGTTGCCCGTTGATGGGCAAGTGGCATATGTAAATAACCTGATTAAAAAGTACAATATTTCATTGACGCCTATCGCCACGTATCTCTTTAAGATCGATCAGTGCAGCCTTCGAGAGCATTTCAAACGGTTAAAAGTGTATGATCAGATTGAAAAATCTAAGTCCGGTAATGGAAAGACTGGAAAAGCACGCATTGCAACTTTCGCTGATGCGGTTAAAAACTGGAGGGGAGAATCTACTATGGAAGAAAAGTCCGAGGATATTATGACAAGTCCAGAGCCTGAGAAACCTAGCGAACCTATTATGGCAACTCATGTAGAAGAACCGAAGAGCACTGAATTTCCGGTAAGAATGGTTGAAAAGAGCAATATTTCGGCGGTTTATATTCCGGTCAAGAAAGAGCCAGAAGCAGTCGAGACAGAACTTGAAGAAACTTTAGCAAAAGCACCTGCAAAGGTCGAAACAACCGAGAAGTCTGATGATATTTCTGCGATCAAATCAAATGCTCATAGCACTGTCTTTTCCGCAAACTACAGATCTACTGGCATGGACTGCGATGAGCTGGATGCTCTTAAACTCATGTTTAAGAACAAGCTTGTTGAGGTTTGCATTACGGTGAGAACAATCTGATTTCGCAAAAATAACAGCTTCCTTAATAGAAGGAGGTGAAAGACATGAGTAAGATTTATGTTGTTAGAGAGCTTGTTGCCTACGGAAACACGGAATATTTTCATGGGGCATTTACTTCGAGAGAAAAAGCTGAAAAGTTTATTTCGGCTAAATTCCCGGAGTTAGTCTATGATGAAGACCGAGATGAATGGTGGATGCCTCTCGAGAACATACAGTATTTATGCGTTTATATTCTAGAGATGGAGGTCGTTGAATAAACAGCGGCCTCTTTATATTTTTGAAAGGAGAACAAAATATGAGCTTTGATCTTAACTATTGGCTGAAAGAGACAATCGATCTGGATATTATTTCTGGAATACGTGCATATCAGAAAGTTCGTCCGAGAATTGCCTGTAATGACGGATTTTCTGTATCGGTCCAAGCAAGTGAATTCGCATACTGTCATCCAAGATATACACAGTGGCAGAACGAGGATGGATGGCAGGTTATTAATGGTGAATACTACTTGTCGAGCAAAACTCCGAGGAATTTTGAAACGGATCATTATATACCATACGAATCCGTCGAGCTTGGCTATCCGTCAGAAGAAGACGAACTTATCAACGAATATGCTGAGGGTGACGATTATACTAATACAGTTTATGGCTATGTTCCGGTTGATATTGTAGAGAAACTTATTGAAAAGCACGGTGGGTTTAAAGGCGTTGACAGAAGCAATAAGAGAGGAGAAACTAAATGATACCATGCCCAAGTGTGTATGATATTTATCTGAATAAGATTATGGATCCAGCAGATCGCTACGCCCTGGAACACTATATCGCTTTATTTCTTCTTGGTCAAAGAGAATCTATTCCGCACTATGTTGTGCTATATGGAGGACCAGCAACTGGAAAATCTACCATTCTTCATATATTAAACGAACTATTTGGTAATGGACAAATTGAATATACCATACAAATGGCTAAACTCTCTAAAACGCACGCCATGATTATACATGATGCCGATGTTGACAAGGTTATACAAAATACAATAAATGATCAGGATTTAAAGGATACCACATTTTTTATAGCTACTAATGCATTGCCAAAAGAACGTGATTCAAATGTAAAGATTCTTTGCATGACCGGTAAGAAGATAAAAAAATCGATATTCGAAACCATTATTTATCATGGACTATATGCGATGAAAGAGGAGTACAAAGCTTATTGCATTGATCAGCTTTATCAGTACTTATACTGGAATAATAAGTATTCATCAATGGAAGGAGAAACTGAATGACTAAACGAATCATCTGTGCCCTACTCTGCGTGATATTTGCGTTCTTTCTCATTGGCTGCGGTACACCAATTGAGCGAGTAGACGAGAAACCACAGAAACCAGTCTCGATGTTTATTATCGTCGAAGGAAGCAGCCTTGACTCATATCGAATCGTATATCATCGCGATACTAAAGTAATGTACGCCGTATCTTGTGGAACCTATAATTCTGGAAATTTCACAGTATTACTCAATCCCGACGGAAGTCCTATGCTTTGGGATGGAGATTAAATATGTATTATGTCGTTGTAGGAACATATTGCTCGGACGTATTTTACGGTGTCGATAATCACAGCTATATAATGGGTATATTTTCTGAGGAAGGAGAAGCAGCGCAGTGTAAAGAAGATCTTATGGAATCTGAGGATTTCTTTAAGGATGAGAATGGGAGGATTCTCGTAGATCGTATAGATTATAGTGATGGCACCAGTTGGGTTGTCAGAGAAGATGCAATATATAATAAGCATGATAGACCTGTTAAATATTGTGATTTTGATTATGATGTTTTGCAGTTTAATGGTAAACCAGTATTTTGTGGCGGTGCATCATACTTAGAGTAATAATTGAAAGGAAGAAACCAATGAACAAACCATTTGTAATTACTGAAGATCAGTATAATCATGACAAAACGAGTTGGGGCAAGAAGGAGTTTATTGTTTATGATAATGTATGTACTCCTCCTGTTATTCTATACACTCTTGATGACAAAACAATGGAAGGTTTCATCGGTAAAGAACTTCTAATGAAAGCCAGAGAAATGGCGCCAGATGAAAGAATGTATGTCAGAAATCCTGAGATGGAAATAGATGCGGAGCTTCTCAGGGCGGAAGGAGATTATAATTGACTTGCACGAATAATTGTCGAAATTGCGTTTATGGATTACCTCAGGCGAAGGTTAAGTGCAGAAATCCGAACAGTACCTGCACAAATGAATGCTATAAATGTATTTTTCGTGACGAAATAATAATTCGTTATATTTGTGTAATGAAAGGAGAAACTGAATGATAATTCATAAGTGTGATATTTGCGGAAAGGAAATGGGTGTTTGGTTCAAGGTTGTAGTAGCCGTTGAAGCTTCGCACCCGGAAACCAACGTCGCGGACATTATTCATTTGCAAGGGACGACTGAGATTTGTAAAGATTGTTATCTGTCGCGAATTCCGAAAGGAGAACTGAATGATATTTGAAGTATATAGAGGACTTATATCGAATACCGTTCGAATTGAACCGTCGAAACTCCGTAGCAATTATTCATCAACCCGAATCAATAAAGTTTATAGAAATCCAAAGACTAAAGAAATTGTTTATTATCCAGAACTGTATGAAAGAGTAATGACAATAATGATGGAAAGGATGTGCGGCTAGGAGGAAGCAGAAATGAAAACTAAGATGGTTGATAATTTTCCGAATTATACCATAACCGATGATGGTCGTGTTTTTAATCAAAAAGGAAAAGAATTAAAACCAGATCTTTCTAATAACGGATATCTTAGGGTTAGTTTAAGCAACGATGCACTTTCTCATAAGAAGTTTTCCATACATCGACTTGTTGCTAAAGCATTTATCCCAAATCCAAATAATTACCCTCAAGTTAATCATATAAATGAAATAAAAACAGACAATCGAGTAGAAAACTTAGAGTGGTGTACGCCATTAGAAAATATAAATCATAGCAATGTGATCGGTAAAGCAAGTATTGCAAAATTTACAAAAGTTCATTGCGATACCACAAACGAAGATTTTAATTCGATTAAAGAGGCATCTGAAAAATATCATCTAAATCATGCAAATATAGTATCTTGTTGCAAAGGTAATAGAAAAACAACAGGTAAAAAGAAATGGAGTTATATAAATGATTAGTAATGTTAAAATATACGGACTTGAAGAGAGTATTATCGGTGCGAAATATCCTATGTCGACAAGTATCGAGAATCTTACTTCAGATATGACCAAGGGCATTCACGCATTGGGAATGAGCGAAATTGGATCAGGTCATGACAACTGGCTCAATGGACCGACCGTGATATTTGATCTTACTGCAACAAATAAATTCTGGGTTGAAATGGAACGTTACCATTTTATCGATTTCATTTCATCTCAAAGTACAATGCATCGAATCACGAAATTTGATCTTTCGAAGACGTATAACAAGTATGTCGATCCCCGTATGATTGATATTATGCAGGAAAAGATCAATGAGTATAACCATATCTTGGAATCCGGAAGCGAAGAAGAGAAAAAGAACCTTCCGGAATTATATTTGAGTATTCTGTATTCAAATCCGGCAGGGTTCACTTTAACGGCAAAGATGCGAACAAACTATAGGCAGCTTAAGACTATTTATAGGCAGCGTCATGATCATCGTCTTCCGGAATGGAGAGAACTATGCGAAGAATTGAAGAAGTTTCCCTATTCAGAGTTTATTACGATGGAGGAATAAATGTATCAAATAACCAAATGCGACTTGTGTCCGGCAAACAGTCCAGAGTATGCTTTGTGGCTTAGAAATTCGCCATGTCTTAGACCTTTGAATTGCATGTATATCCTTGACGTAAAATTTCTTATCGAAAACTGGAAATATTATCGAGATCGATTGGCGCTGGTTTCTTCTGACGAAATCGAAAAAGAACATGCGAAGAAACAATTAAAAAGCATTCTTTGGATATTTGAGCAATATGGATTGAGTAAAGAACAACTAATGGACCACTTTAAATACGAGCGTGATATTCGTATGCTGAACAGGAGGAAACTTAATGGTAGTACTTGATATTCCAGAGCCGCAAGGTTGCAATGATTGTTTATTCTGTGATTATGAACAAGGCTTTTGTTTCCTTAGTACAACTGACGGAACAATAAGCACGGCTAAAAATGTCGCGGATTATGCCAATGAAGAAATGGATAAACCAAAACCAGAGTGGTGTCCTTTTGAAAAATTAGAAGAAGTCGATACGGCTGAATATATTGACAATAAACTTTATGTTCGAGATGCCGATGAAAGCGCTGGACATTTATGTAATTCGCTAAACGCCTTACAGGGCGTGTGCTTCGGAAGTTCGAACGATACGATGGTCAGAATTGGTTATTATTTGTTCCGTGCTCAGATTACGATTTGCTATTTAAGAGACCGAGTAAAGGAACTGGAAGAAAAAGGTGTTCATCATGATGGAGGAAAGTAGTGGTTGCATTTGTACAATCGGAAATAAAAGCAATTGAACCTAATTGCATTGTATTAAGAACCTCAGAGATTCTTGAAAAATATTGGGATAAACTTGGTGACATCCCGGTGGACGACGACGGAAACATTCAGGAATCATTCCTCTATTGGCCGGAAGGAACAGATCGCGAGGATATTTGGCATTGGTTTGATGAAAAGTATCCTGGCGGAGTTGCGAAATTGATGGGATTGGAGAAAAACTAATGTGCTTATATGAGCCAATTAATGGAGATTATCCAACAATAAAGTTTTGTAATGAGTATATAACCTGCAAAAGCTGTCCGTATTACTATGACGAAGACGTTAAAAAGGAGAATG
>Ga0256405_10001906_pt1 | contig 52534 bp, 34 predicted proteins | sample RumenRJG_02DNA_FD_189096 | JGI IMG/M metagenome (GOLD analysis project Ga0256405, IMG submission 189096) | Bovine rumen microbial communities from Lethbridge, Alberta, Canada - RJG_02 | ecosystem: Host-associated > Mammals > Digestive system > Stomach > Rumen | place: Canada: Alberta...
AATACCTGAAAACACCGAGGGGTTTGGGGGCGAGAAGCCCCCATGAGAGGGGCACGTATTAGCATCAAATGCTAAAGAACGTTAACCATATTCATTTTTCTTATTACAGTTCATATTATGATTCTCCGTTAAATTGCTTGATTCGTTGTTCTTCAGACAGTTTGCAGATGAGTAGGGTGTCATCGTTTTCTGCTACGATGTAGCCATCGAGGCCTTGTATTACCACTTTCTTCTCCTGGACGGTGTGGACAATACAATTGTGGCTCTCAAACATATTGATGTTGTCACCAATACAGGCATTGCCATAGAGGTCTTTCGCACTTTGCATGAGGAGTGAGCCCCATGTGCCCAGATCGCTCCATCCGAAATCGGCGGGGCAAACGAATATCTCTTCAGCCTTCTCCATAATGGCATAGTCAACAGAGATGCTTTCACACTCAGGGAAACGTTCATTGACGACAGCCTGTTCGTTTGTGGTGCCATAAACGCTGTTCATCGATTCAAAAATCTTGGCAATCGACGGCTGATACATGCGGAAGGCATTGACGATGGTGTTGACATTCCAGATGAAGATGCCTGCGTTCCAGAAGTAATTGTTCTGCTGGATGTATTTTACGGCAGTAGCCAGGTCAGGCTTCTCGCGGAAGGAGTCAACACGAAATATTTCCTTGTTTCGTAGTGAGTTAGCTGCCAGATTGGCCTGAATGTAGCCGTATCCTGTTTCCGGGCGATTGGGCTTCATGCCGAGGGTGACGATAGCATCTGTGTCGCTGGTAAATTTCATACATTTGCCAATGACGCGCTGGAACTCCTTCACATTCGTGACAATGTGATCGGAAGGCGTGACGACGATGTTTGCCTTAGGATCTGTAGCCTTTATACGCCAGGAGATATAGGCGATACAGGGTGCCGTGTTGCGGCGGCAGGGCTCGCAAAGAATGTTTGTGCGTGGTATGTTAGGCAGTTGCTCAGCCACGATGTCGGCATAAGCCTGATTGGTGACTACCCATACATGATCGGGACTCACCAACGAGCCAAACCGTTCAACTGTCAGTTGCAACAGAGTCTTGCCCGTCCCAAGCACATCAATAAACTGTTTTGGACGCTCTACAGTACTCATAGGCCAGAAGCGGCTACCAACGCCGCCGGCCATAATGACGAGATGATTGTTAATTGGATTCATCATGATTTATCTTACCTTTTTTATTCAACATTCCTTTGATAAAGAAATAGACGACCATGAGTGCTACAAGGCCCAGAATGACGGCTACGATGTAGTGGTTGTATTCTTTAATGCTAGATTCCAACCTGTCTTCTGGAACAATGGCGTGCATATACCATCCCATTGCTGCAAGAGTGGCGTGCCAGCAGCCAGCACCAATCGTTGTATATAGCAAAAATTTCCAATAATTCATGCGGGCGAGACCAGCTGGCAAGCTGATAAGGTGCCTGATACCTGGGATGAGGCGCCCTGTCAGCGTGGCAATGATACCATGATCATCAAAGTAACGTTCGCTCTTTTCTATCTTCTCCTGATTAAGCAGGCACATCTTACCTAACTTGCTGTTAGCAAAACGATAGATGACGGGACGCCCGACATAGAGTGCCACGAAATAGTTGATGGAGGCACCGACATCGGCACCGATAGTCGCAAAAAATACTACAAGTATCACATTGAGATTGCCGCCTGCTGAATGGTAGGCAGCAGGAGCCACAACCAGTTCGGAAGGAACAGGAACCACCGTGCTCTCCAACAACATGAGCAGGAATATGGTGGAGTAGTTGAGGTTATTGAGTAGGCTACTTATTATACACATTTTTTAATTCTTTTTGGGCATATTCATAATACTGTTCAGGACTGATGTCCTCGGGAAAAAGATGACTTAAGGTTGCTTTTGCCTCGTCGGGATTGCAACTGACGGCCTTCTTCAGGTATTCGAGATACTCGTCATAGCGCTTCATGGAGTGACAACAGAGAGCCATATATGAATACCCCTGGTCAAAGTCTTCCTTGACGTAGTCGAAGAGGTGCTTGAACAGCCGGTAAGCCGAATCGAGGTAGTGGCAGTCGTAGATGGAAACAGCCACGCGCAGAAGTATCAGAGGAGCGTTTTTTGATCCTATGATTGCTTTTCTGAAGGCAACCTCGCCTTCCTCGATGAACCCGTTTGACAGAAGAATATGACCACGTACCACCAATAAATCGTTATAGTCGCACTCCAAATTGTCTGTCTCGTTAAGGGTCTTCATCGCCTCGTCAATCTTGCCATCATCACCATAGGCAAATGCTAGTTCCTGATAAATCTCTAAGAGATAGGGCGAGTCCTTGGGCGCTTTCTGTAATGCCTTCTCCAGTTGCTGTTCCGCTTCGGGATAGCGTTGTAGGTAGACGAGGCAGCAACCTTGATGCAGCAGGGAAAACTCGTCGTCGGGCACTTTCTCCGAATAGCGCTCATAGAACTTCAGTGCCTCCTCGTAGTTCTCCAGCCGGAACAATCCATTGGCCTTTGCCATCAGCGCATCCGGGTCTTCAGGATCGATGGCGATGGCAAACTCGCTGCTATCGACAGACGCGCTGTAGTCCTCCTTCATGTACTGTGTGTTGGCCAAGGCGTTCCAATAGCGCTTCTGGAAAGGATGCTTGTCTAACAGCTCCTTGAAAATCTTTTCAGAGTCGTCGTAGGCACCCATTCCGAAATAGGTGCGCCCCATAAGCTCCTTGAAGTCGTCAGTCTCTTCAGGATGGGCGCGCATCATCCACTCCAGGCTTTTCTCACTGTCACCATACTCTGAGTAAAGGTTAGCGACATCGATGATGAAGTCCTGACGCTCATCGCTCGGCAGCTCCTTGAGACATTGGCGTAGGTAGTCGTCGGCCTTGTCCGTCTGTCCCTGTGCAAGCCATGTCTCGGCTCTGCTGTAGGTGTATTCTGGTGTTAGTTCGTCGGGCATCTGGCTAAGCAGCTCCTCGGCAGTTGTGTAGTCACGCTTGTCGAGCGCCTCGTGTATCCTGTAATTCAGAGCAAAGAGAGAGCCTGGGTCAAGTTCGATGGCACGATCAATGGCCTGTTGGGCATCGTCGTGACGTCCGCAAAACTGGTAGTAGTCGGCAATGTCAGCCAGGTCGTCGACGTCCATGAACACCAACTGCCCTGATTGCACCGTCCGCTCATAGTCGGCCAGCATCTCGCGGAACTCCTCGTCCTTGAAGTACTCTTCGTCTGTCATTACTTCTTCCAGGTATCTTTCAGTCCTACAGTCTTGTTGAATACAGGTTTTTCAGGCGTCGAATCAGGGTCGACGTTGAAGTAGCCGATGCGCTGGAACTGCAGGTACGAAAGCGGTGCCATCGTCGTGGCAAAGGGCTCAATGTAGCAGTTCTTTAGAATGGTCAGCGAGTCGGGGTTGACAATCTGCTTCATGGCGGTCACGGCGTCGCAGTTCTGGCTTTCGCGGATGGCTGCCATTTCGTCGCGCGGATTCTCCACCTTCCACAGGCGGTCGTAGAGACGCACCTCAGCCTTCACGGCGTTGTGGCACGATACCCAGTGCAGCGTCTTGCCCTTAATCTTACGGTCGGCGCCAGGCAGTCCGCTGCGCGTCTCTGGGTCGTAGGTGCAGTAGATGCATGTCACGTTGCCGTTCTCGTCGACGTCGCAGGCCTTTTCCTCATCGCACTTGATGATGTAGGCATTCTTTAGACGTACTTCCTTGCCGGGGGCCAGTCGCATAAACTTCTTCTCGGCCACCTGTTGAAAGTCGTCGCGCTCTATCCACAGTTCGCGGCTGAACTCTACCTCATGGGTGCCGTCGGCCTCGTTCTCAGGGTTGTTCACGGCTGTCAGCATCTCTGTCTTGCCCTCGGGATAGTTGGTTATGACCACCTTTACGGGGTCGAGCACAGCAGCCACGCGCTGTGCCCTGCCATTCAGGTCGTCGCGAACGACACTCTCCAGCAGTGCCATATCGTTCAGTGCATCAAGCTTCGTGTAGCCTATCTTGTCAATAAATTTGATGATGCTCTCGGGCGAGTAGCCGCGACGGCGCAGGCCGCAGATGGTGGGCATGCGTGGGTCGTCCCATCCGCTGACCATACCCTCGTTGACCATTGCCAACAGGTTACGCTTCGACATCAGTGTGTAGTTCAGATTAAGCTTGTTGAACTCTGTCTGTCGGGGGCGGTTGTCCTCGATGTTTTCCGTCTCGCCTTTCCACTCTTTCATCCACGTTACGAAGAGGTCATAGAGGGGACGGTGCTCGACAAACTCCAGCGTACACCATGAATGGGTGACGCCTTCCAAGTAGTCGCACTGTCCATGTGTGAAGTCGTACATAGGGTAGGCGTTCCACTTCGTTCCCGTCTTCACGTGCGGTATGTTAAGAACGCGATATATGAGCGGGTCGCGGAAGAGCATGTTGGGATGTGCCATATCTATCTTAGCGCGTAACACCATTGTTCCGGGCTCACACTTGCCGCTATTCATAAATTCAAACAGTTTGAGATTTTCCTCAACGGGACGTTCGCGGAAGGGCGAGTTAGTGCCTGGAACGGTTGTTGTACCTTTTTGCTGGGCAATCACTTCAGCGCTCTGCTCGTCGACGTAGGCGCGTCGCTGCTTAATGAGCCACACGGCAAAGTCCCACAACTGCTGGAAGTAGTCGCTAGCGTAGTAGACGTGATCCCACTTGAATCCCATCCACTTGATGTCGTGCTCAATATTCTCAATGTACTCTGTGTCCTCCTTCACAGGGTTGGTATCATCGAAGCGGAGGTTGCACTGCCCGCCGTACTTCTTGGCAAGTCCGAAGTCGATGGCTATAGCTTTAGCGTGACCAATATGCAGGTAGCCGTTGGGCTCAGGTGGGAATCGTGTTTGGAATCGACCACCGTTCTTGCCTGCAGCCAGGTCGTCAATAACTTTCTGTTCAACGAAACTCACGGGCTTCTTTTCTCCTGCTTCTGTGGTATTTTTTTCTATCATTTTGGCTTTGTTTATTTATAATAGGTGCAAAGATACAATTTATTTTGGAGATGGACGAAAAAAGAAGCGATTTTTTTTCTACACAGCAGTTTTTTTAGCATGAGCCGCAGCATTCGAATGCGAAATGTGTATGAGTGAAACGAGGAGTGAAGTTTAATTTTCACGCACGCGCGTACATAATTATTATATACTTGAATCCGTGTCTTTGTATAGTCTGTATAAAAATTAGCATATTTTTAAAGAAAATTTTGCTATTTAAAATAATATAACTATCTTTGTAGCCAAAATGAACAATTAATGTCTAATAAAAACGAATAAAACTATGGATTCAAAAAACAAGCTATTCATGAAAATCACGTTTCTTATGTTGGCTATGACTACAGTATCCTTACCTTCAAAGGCCCAGAGTTTTGAGGGCGAGTATGGCTTTTTCGACCATCTCGGCGCGGGCGTCTCTCTGGGTACTGACGGTATTGGTATTGATCTAGCTACGCCCGTCACTGACTGGGCTGCTGTCCGTGCAGGAATCTCGTTCACGCCAGGGATTAAATACACAAAGTCCATTAGCATCAATGACGTAGACCTGTATGAAAATGTAGACATTGAGGCTAAGCTGAATATGTTTGACTTCAAGGTGCTGGCCGACTTCTATCCCTTTAAGACGAGCTCTTTCCATATCACGGCTGGTTTCTTTGTCGGAAATGAAAATGCCGTGAAAGTTACTAACTCTTCTCCGCTCATTAAGGATCCTGGCAAATATGGAAGGGTAGGTATCGTCTTAGGTGACTATCGCGTTACGACAGACGAAAGCGGAAAAATCGACGCTGACGTGAAGGTCAACAAGTTCAAACCATATATCGGCTTCGGCTTCGGACGCGCCATTCCCAAGAAGAGCCGGGTGGCTGTGTCGTGCGACTTCGGTGTGAAGTTTTGGGGGACCCCTGGACTGGGTGTGTACACCTGCAAGAAGAAAGGAATCACTGACTTCACTGGGGCAGGCGTAGGCCTTTCATACCATAAGTTCAGTTACGACGAATTAGGTCCTAACGACAATAAAGACTTTAAGGATGTCATCGAGATTGCCGAGAAGATTGTGGTCTATCCCGTGCTGAACATCCGCGTGGCAGGTCGTATATTCTAAATTATATATCAATAAATTAACAATTACATTATGAAAAAGAATTTCTTTTATTTCGCTTTTGCTGCTGTAGCAGCAATTTCGCTGACGGCTTGCAGCAGCGACGACGACAGCAACGATGGTGGAAGCACTACTCCTACCGTGAATTTGCCCAGACCCGCCAATGCTGACAATGCAGCTGTGTATACATTCGCTGGCGGCGGCGTCACTTCCTCGACGACTGTCCAGGGCGAGGAGCACGCACCCGTACTGAACTCGCTTGAGGTGACTGAAAGCGAGCAGGTGCTTTTCCAGATAACGGAAGTTGACAACAGACCCTTCTATGTGATTGACCGTCCCACTGTTGTTGGTAATACATTTACCTTTAACAGCGATAAGGTTAAGGGAACTATTCAACGGATTGAAAGGGTGGCTGCTACGCGTCAAGGTATGGTCGAATATGCGTTGATACTCAGCCTTACGATATACCATGCTGGGAATCCGATTGAATTCAAGACTTCACCGGAGGGTGTACCGGCCACTAAGCAGCCAACACCGGCAGCATCTACAAATGATAATGCCATGACCTGTTTGGTACGTACATGGAACATCCTGGGTGCTACGCTCGACCTGATTGACCTGAGCAAGAATGAGACCTACTACATGGAATTCGCCAGCAAGAACGGTATGTTCGACATGCATGAGGTGCTTGTCGAGGCCAAGAAACGTGAGGTGTCATTCTCTGCCAAGGAAGAGGAAGACCTGACACGCAAGATTGTTAGCATCACTTTGACCCAGAGCAAGAATTTCGTCGTTGCCTACAACGAAGGTGCTGATGATGTGGCTACATGGAATTGGGCAAATACTGAGAAGACCGCCTTCACGATTAAGCTGAAGGAAGGCACCTCGGGTAACAAGTTCATCAACGACGATACCCGCATAGAGACCGCTTTCAGCGGCAACATGTGCAACATGATGATGAAGATCAAGTTTGACGACAACTCCAACAAGAAGTGGGATGCCTCACTGTTGCTGAAGTTGCAGTCGAATTAGAATCTCTCTACTTGACACCTCGCTCGTTCAAGGCCTTTGCATAGCGGGCGGCGTTTTTCAAGTGCTCGCTGTAAGTGACAGCAAAGTTATGCGTCCCTGAGAAATCCTCTTTGGCGCACATATACAGGAAGTCGTGCTTGACATAGTTCAGCACGGCTTCCATTCCTTTTATGGAAGCCACCTTGATGGGACCCGGCGGTAGACCGATGTTGCGGTAGGTGTTGTAAGGACTGTCGAAGAACAGCATGTCATGATAGATGCGGCGCAGTTCAAACTTCTGCAATGCAAACTTTATCGTGGGGTCAGCCTGCAGAGGCATCCTCTGGTGCAGGCGGTTCAGGTACATGCCTGCTATCATCGGCTTCTCGTCGTTGTTGGCCGTTTCCTCGTCGATGATGCTTGCCAGCGTAGCCACCTCGTTGGGCGTCAGTCCTGCAGCCTCTGCTTTTTGTCGGCGTTCTGCATTCCAGAAGGCTTCGTGCTCCTTCACCATACGCTCCATCAGGTGATCCAGCGTCGTGTTCCAGTACACCTCGTAGGTGTTGGGCACAAACAGCGCGGCTATTGTCGCCGTATCGTAACCCCATCGCTGGCAGTAAGGATTGTCAATCAGTGCTTCTGCTATTTGAACAGAGTCCAACATCAGTTTCCTGCCAAGTGCCCCTGCCAGCTTCCTCATGGTGCGCGATTCCGGTATGGTGAGCATCACTGCCTCCTGCTGGCCGTTCTTCATCTTCCTCATAACGGTCAGCACGCTCTCGCCGGGTTTTACGGCGTAGCGTCCCGTTCGTGGCTCTTTGGCATAGCTGGTGTGGCGAATCAGCGTGCTGAAGCCCGTCAGCCCGTGTTCTGAAGCCACGGGGTGCAGCTTGGTCAGCACGGAGTCTACCGTGTCGTCTTCGTCAACATACACGTACTCAGTCTGTTCAGAGGCAGAGAACGAAGTCAGGAAGAAATAGTAACCCAGTGTAACGATGCCTAACAGACATGTGGAAGCTGCAATTAGCAAGTATTTAGCATTGTTTATTTTCATGATGCTTTGTTGTTTTTATTTAAATCGGCTGCAAAAGTACATATTTTCTGTGAAAGAAAAGACTTTTTCTCAATTATTTTGTTTACCTTTGCAGCCGAAATGATTCAAACGGTTCTGATAAGTGGAGCGCTACTGGCTGTAGGCATGTGTCTGCTGCTGGTGAAAGTCCTGGGACGTAAGGACGGTGAGTTCGCGTCGCAGCATATACATGATAGTGAGGCTATGAAGCAGCGCGGCATCCATTGTGTCATAGATCAGGATCGTGAGATGCGCTTGCAGAAGAAATTGAACATTAATAATAAAAAAGAGGAATGAAAAAGATTTTTTTCAGTGTACTGGCCTTCGCTGCCGTGATGGCTTCGTGCAACAATGCAAGTCCTAAGATGGACGAGAAACCCCAGGCTGCTGGAGCTGAGAGTGTATCGGGTATGAAGATAGCCTATATCGAGGTTGACTCGCTCATGACGCAGTATGACTTTGCCAAGGAGTACAGCGTCACTCTGCAGAAGAAGAGCAACAACGCCCGCAACACCTTGACACAGAAGGGGAATCAGTTGCAGGCAGCCGTCAATAACTTCCAGCAGAAATTGCAGAACAACGGGTTCCAGAGCCGTGAGCAGGCCGCCGGTGTGCAGTCGGCCATCGAGCGCCAGCAGCGCGACCTTCAGGAGTTGCAGGCACGCTTAGAGAATGAGTTAGCCAACGAGACACAGAAGTTCAATACGGCTCTGCGCGACTCGCTGAACAATTTCCTGAATTCTTATAATAAGGACAAGAAGTACGACATGATTCTGTCGAAGTCGGGTGACAACATTCTGTTTGCCAATAAGAAGTTCGACATCACACAGGACGTCATCAACGGCCTTAACAAGCGCTACAAGCCCGCTGCTTCTGCTGCAAAGAAGGACGACAAGAAGGACGACAAGAAATAACTGAGACGTATGCTGGAGAAGCTGGGCATAACAGCGTTGAACGATATGCAACGCCAGGCGGGCGACGCCATTCTGCACAGTAGTCAGGACGTGGTGGTTCTCTCGCCTACAGGCACTGGCAAGACGCTGGCCTATCTGCTGCCTCTTGTGCAGCTGGTCGATGCACAGCAGGACATTCCCCAGGCATTGGTCATCGTTCCTGGCCGTGAGTTGGCCATGCAGTCCGACCGTGTGCTCAGGAGCATGGGCTGTGGTCTGAGGTCGGCTGCCTGCTATGGTGGCCGTACGGCGATGGACGAGCACCGGCGCTTGAGGGAGTTGAAACCCCAGATTATCTTTGGAACGCCAGGGCGGCTGAACGACCATTTGGATAAGGGTAATATCAGCCCCTTCGGCATACGATATCTCGTCATCGACGAGTTTGACAAATGTCTTGAAATGGGATTCCACGACGAAATGGCCAGGCTGCTGAAGAAGCTGCCTGGCGTTCGTCGTCATATACTATTGTCGGCCACAGATGGAGCCATTGACCATGGACCATGGACCATGGACCATTCTTGGAAACGCATCAATTTCCTTCATAAGAATTCTCCATCGTCAACGGTCCGCTCGGCTCTGCCGCTTGGCTCGTCCAAGAATGGTCAATGGTCAATGTTCAATGGTCAATGTTCAACGGTCAGCGAGCGCGTCAAGGCCTACGTGGTGAAGAGCCCTGTGAAGGACAAGCTGACAACGCTGCGCCAGTTACTCTGCGACTTCGGCGGCGAACAGAGTGTGGTTTTCCTCGGGTTCCGCGATGCCGTCGAGCGGGTGGGGGACTATCTGCGTCGCGAGGGCTTCGCCGTCAGCGTCTTCCACGGAGGCATGGAGCAGAAACAGCGTGAGGACGCTCTTTACAAGTTCTCCAACGGCTCGGCCAACGTCTTTGTAAGTACCGATCTGGGAAGTCGTGGACTCGACATTCCCGACGTTCAGAACATCATCCACTACCACCTGCCGCTCCACGAACAGGAGCTGGTACACCGCGTAGGACGTACCGCCCGCTGGGACAAGCAGGGCAGGACGTTCTTCATCGTCGGTCCCGAGGAACAGTTGCCCGAGTTTGTCATTGACCATTTACCATTGACCATTCACCATTCACCATTCTTGGACGAGCCAAGCGGCAGAGCCGAGCGGACTGTTGACGATCGCGCAGCCAATGGTCAATGGTCAATGGTCAATGTTCAATGTCCACCCACTCCCCCAATGGCTACACTCTATATCGGTAAGGGCAAGAAAGACAAAATCTCCAAGGGAGATATCGTCGGGTTCCTTTGTAAGAAAGGTGGCCTGCAGCCGTCAGAGATAGGCCGTATTGACGTGATGGAGCGCTATGCCTATGTGGCAGTGAGCCGTCAGTGCTTCGCGCAGGTACTCCGTCTGACGCAAGGCGAGAAAATAAAAGGCTTAAAGACCGTGATTGAGCCAGTAAAATGACACCTTGACTTGACAAATTGAAAGGAAAACAGGGTCTTTTAGTTAATTATTGCTCAAATATTTGGCCGATTCAAGAAAAAAGTGTAATTTCGCAGCGTTTTTCAAAATTAGAAAGCTTAAACCATCTAAAATAAACAATTATCAAACAATGAAGAAGTACAACTTTAATGCCGGTCCGTCGATGCTTCCCCGCGAGGTTATCGAGGCAACCGCCAAACAGTGTCTTGATTTCAATGGCTCCGGTCTCTCACTCATGGAGATCAGCCACCGTGCTAAGGACTTCCAGCCCGTCGTCGACGAGGCAGTGGCTCTGGTGAAGGAGCTGCTCCAGGTGCCCGAGGGCTACTCAGTCATCTTCCTCGGTGGTGGTGCCTCCCTGGAGTTCTGCATGATTCCCTACAACTTCCTCATCAAGAAGGCCGCCTATCTCAATACAGGTGTTTGGGCAAAGAAGGCCATGAAGGAAGCAAAGCTTTTCGGCGAGGTCGTTGAGGTGGCTTCTTCTGCCGACGCCAACTATACTTTCATCCCCAAGGACTGGACTGTTCCCGCTGATGCCGACTATCTGCACATCACGACGAACAACACCATCTACGGCACAGAAATCCGTAAGGACCTTGACGTGCCCGTTCGCCTGATTGCCGATATGTCGTCCGACATCTTCAGCCGTCCCATCGACGTCGTCAAGTACGATGCCATCTACGCTGGTGCACAGAAGAATCTGGCTATGGCCGGTGTCACCATCGTCATCCTCAAGGAAGACGCACTGGGCAAGGCTCCACGCGAGATTCCCACGATGCTCGACTACCGCACACACGTCGACAAGGGCTCTATGTTCAACACACCGCCCGTGGTGCCCATCTACTCGGCTCTCGAGAACCTCCGCTGGATTAAGAAGCAGGGTGGAGTAGAGGCTATGGACAAGCTGGCTCAGCAGCGTGCAGAGATTGTCTACGGCGAGATCGACCGCAACAAGATGTTCGTGGGTACCGCCAAGGAGGAGGATCGCTCGCTGATGAACATCTGCTTCGTGATGGCCGACGAGTACAAGGAACTTGAGAAAGACTTCCTCGACTTCGCCGTCTCGAAGGGAATGGTCGGCGTCAAGGGTCACCGTTCGGTCGGCGGCTTCCGCGCCAGCTGCTACAACGCCCAGACCATCGAAGGTGTCAACGCCCTCGTTGCCTGCATGAAGGAGTTCGAGAGTAGTCATTGACCATTGACCATTGAACATTGACCATTATGAAGGCAGACAATCAAGTGTTGGTTGACAGTAAAGCTTTCGCTCTTCGAATTATCAGACTATATAATTATCTTAAAGAGGAGAAACAGGTTTATGTCCTGTCAAAGCAAATACTGAGAAGCGGCACAAGTGTTGGGGCTAATATTCGTGAGAGTGTCAATGCTCAAAGTCGAATGGATTTTATTAACAAATTAAATATTGCTTTAAAGGAAGCAAATGAAACGGAATATTGGCTGGAGCTGCTCCATGAGTCTGACTATTTAGATGACAAACAATTTGAATCCATATATAATGACTGTGGGAAAATAGCAGCGACTTTGACCAAAATTATCAAAACGACCAAAATCGTCGCGGAGAAATAATGGTCAATGGTCAATGTTCAATGTTCAATGAAATATAATGAAGATATTAGTTGCAACAGAAAAGCCGTTCGCAGCAGCTGCCGTGAACGGTATCAAAGCAGAAGTTGAGGCAGCCGGCAACCAGCTCGTGCTGCTCGAGAAGTATACAGAGAAGGCACAGCTCCTCGATGCTGTCAAGGACGCCGATGCCATGATTATCCGCTCAGACAAGGTCGATGCCGAAGTTCTCGACGCTGCCAAGCAGCTGAAGATTGTCGTTCGTGCCGGTGCCGGTTACGACAATATCGACCTCGCTGCAGCTACCGCTCACAATGTGGTGGCTGAAAACACCCCTGGACAGAATGCCAACGCCGTTGCCGAACTCGTTTTCGGACTCTTGGTAATGGCTGTTCGCGGTTTCTACAACGGCAAGAGCGGTAGCGAACTACTCGGTAAGAAACTCGGCATCCTTGCCTTCGGCAACGTTGGTCGTAACGTGGCCCGTATCGCTAAGGGCTTTGGCATGGACGTCTACGCCTACGACGCTTTCTGCCCTGCTGAGGTGATCGAGAAGGCTGGCGTACACGCTGTGGCTAATCAGGATGCACTCTTCGAGACCTGCGACGTCGTATCGCTCCACATACCCGCAACACCTGAGACCAAGCAGAGCATCAACTACGCCCTCGTCGGCAAGATGAAAAAGGGCGGCATCCTCGTCAACACCGCACGCAAGGAGGTCATCAACGAGCCTGAACTGCTCAAACTGATGGCAGAGCGCGACGACCTGAAGTTTGTCACCGACATCATGCCCGACGCCAACGACGACTTCCTGAAGTTCGAAGGCCGCTATTTCTCAACACCGAAGAAGATGGGTGCTCAGACGGCAGAGGCCAATATCAACGCCGGTATTGCTGCCGCCAAGCAAATCAACGCTTTCTTCAAGGACGGCGACACCAAGTTCCAGGTGAACAAATAATTTGCCACTTTTTACAACAAAATGCCGCAGAATTATACGTTTTGCGGCATTTTTCTTGCATATAGTGGTAATTGTCGGCAAATATGTATGTACAATGTATGTACAACTTTTCCATTTAAAATTTGGTCGTTACGGAAAAAATACCTATCTTTGCACCGTTGATTATCAAGTATGGCAAAGTTTTTTCTAAGGACCCAAAAACAGGAAGGGACGGCTACCCTGTACATCACTATTCAGAAGCGCGTCCCTAAAGTCAGTCTCAGGTTTGTATCGACTGGTATTGAAGTTGACATACAGACCTGGAATCGCGTAAACAGGAATATTCAGTCATGGAGCCGGTACACTGCCACCAAGGAGGGCGAGGAACTGCAGAGAAAGATGTCGCTGGTGATCCAGACGGTTGACAGCCTTTTCAATGAAGGCCTTATAGGTGGCAATGAGGATAAGGACGTTATTGAGGACGCTCTGAGGGACATTTCCACCGTCGAGGCCCACAGGATAAAGAGTGAGCTGCAGCAGATCAGGAAAGCCGAGGAGGAGCGCAGGAGGCAGAGCATTGTCCACTTCTACGAGTACTTCATGGAAGGTATCACCAACGGCACCATCAGGCACGGTGACGGCAAGAGATACAAGGAGGGCACCATCTACGGATGGAAAACCTTCGGTGTGCTTCTGCATGAGTATTGCCCGGATGGGGCCACCTTCAATGACATAACCAAGGCCTTTGCCGACGGCTTTCACAGATTCCTTGAAGATAAGGGCTTCATGTTGCTGACAGTCAATAACAATATATGCCATTTCAAGCGACTGTGCAACCTTGCAGCCGAGGAGGGCATCAATTCAAATGCCGTATCGCTGAAGGTGTGGAAGAAGAGGACGGCCAAGGCCGAGGACAAACGGGCAGAGATATACCTGACAGACGTTGAGCTGGATGCACTGTACAACATGAAGCTTGACTCCCATCAGTCGGCCATACGTGACGTGTTCTTCATCGGCTACCTGAGTGGCCAGCGTTTCAGTGACTACAGTGACTACAGCATCGACAACTTCAAGAAGACCGAGAAGGGAATAGATGTAATCGGCCTGATCCAGAAGAAGACCGGCAACTATGTGGAAGTTCCCATTTGGGACGTGAGGCTTACGGAGATAGCCAGGAAGTACGCCTATGTGTTCCCGAAACTTACCAACCTCCAGCTTAACCACGGCATCCGTGACATCATGAAGGCACTGTCAGAGAGTGTGCCATCCCTGCGTGAGAAGTTCACGACGGCCCTGTCACTGCCTGAACGCAAGGCAGAACTACTCTACCAGCGACTGTGTGACAAGAAAGCGTCTGGTGCCAAATGGGAAGATCTGTCAGAGAAACGAGCCTATTTCCGTCTGAAGAAGTACGCCACCGAACACAATGGAAAACCGTTGTGGGAGCGTAACAGCATCGGACAGGTGGTAAGGCCAAAGTATGAGCTTGTAAGCAGCCACACGGCACGCAGAAGCAGCATAACGAACCTCTACAAGACCGGCTTGCTCAGTTACAAGGAGATGATGAGCATCAGCGGACACAAGGATGAAAAGGTGTTCGAGGAATACATCAAGGTAGGCGTGACAGAACAGGCAGAGCGTGTCGGTGAGAAGCTGATAAAGGCGAAGGAGATACCGATGAAGAAGGCCGAGTAAGCTATACAACGTGTAAAAGAACTGGCGATTTCTTAACATGTCGAGCGTGATGTGTAAAGAAATCGCCATTTTCTTTATATATTATTCTTTACAAAACAAAACATTTATTAACATTTAGCCCAATAAAATACTCCTTTCTGTAGCGTCGGTGGGATTTTTGTGAAAAAGAGAGGCGTGTTCTATCCTATCTTTGCCAATGCAAAAATACGTAGCCGACATATTGCTGCGGCTACTGGTGCAGACAGTCTGAGAAAGATAGCCTGCACTTTTCACAGGAAGTTGTACAACAAAAGAATGAGAATATGAAATGGAACTTTATCATCAATGGTGCTCCATTGGGCAGTGGCGACCATTCAGGCGGCTATGCTCCACGTAAAAAGGAGTGGGTACAGCTTGCCCTCGCAGGTGCCTCGCTTGCTGCATCAATTTTTGGAGGTGCTTCTGCTGCAAAACAACAGCGTGAGGCAGAGCGTAGGTTAGCCAACGAGAAAGCGGCTAATGATGCCTGGTACAACCGTCACTACAATCAGAACTATGTAGATACGGCAGCAGGGCAGAATATGATCCGTATTGCCAAAGACTATGCCCGCGAGAATTGGAAGAAGGCCGCAGGTGCTGCCGCCGTTGGTGGTGGTACTGACGCAGAAGTAGCTGAGGCTAAAGCACAGGGCAACAAAATGGTAGGCAATGCGATTGCACAAATGGCTGCAACCGACACAGCCCGTAAGGACAGCGTAGATGCAAGCTACAGGGCCAGACAATCACAGTTAAACCAACAGCAGATGTCACTCGACCAGCAGAAGGCCGCAAACATCTCACAGGTGGCCGGTGGCGTGAGCGATGCCCTCATGTCAGGCGCACAGTATTTTGCTGGAACCCGTTCAGCAGCCGGTACTGGCAGTCCCGGAGGTGGCGGTGTCGATCCCGCTTCCAAGACTAACCAGCTCAAGAAAATGGGTATCGACACTAACGAGAAGTGGCTGAAAAAGAACCAGGATAAAATTTACGACTATAACAACAACTACAACCTGTTGCAGAGCGTGATGGGTGATTTAGCTTAGTGGCTTATGGCAGTACCGAATCTCTTTGAGTTCCTCACGAAGCGTCGCTCCACACAGTCGCCTGATGACGCTTACCAGCTCGACCAGCAGCAGCCGAGGACTGTTGCCACGAAACAGTACGAGCTTCCCAAGATAGACAGTGAGAACGTCATCGGCTCATTGAGCGGCATCCTTGGCCCATCTCCAGAGGAAAGAGCAGCCGAGGAGCAGAAGCTACAGGAGCATCGTCAGAAGATGCACGGCTGGACGGCACTGTTCAACGGCCTTCGCCACCTGAGTAACCTCTATTATGCCACCAAGGGCGCACCAGGACAGAAGTACAGCGACCCGCACCAGCTGATCGAACAGCAATACCAGGATGAGCGCAGGAGACTTGCAGAAATTCATGCTGCAGACCAGAAGTATTACGCCAATCTTTGGGGCCTGTACCGTCAGATGAACGACGAGCAGCGCAGGAATACCCTTGCTGAGGCACAGGCGCAGTATTACGGCACCCGTGACGAAATGGCACGTCAGAAAGCAGAGCTTGACAAGCTGAAAGCCGTACGTGTCATCAAGCAGAAGGATGGTAGCCTGATGAAGTTCGACCCCGTATCAGGAGAGTTAGAGCCGCTGTCTGAGGCAGACCCGTTGTATGTTGAGTATATGCGTTCGCAGATCAATAAGAACAACCGCACTGGCACAGGCCGCAGTGGTGGAGGCAGTAGCCAAACATACGGCTACAGAACCACCAAATGGAAAGAAGATGGTAAGGTGATAACCGAACGTGTTCCCACTACTGGAGGTCAGCCACAAGGCATGGAGAGTCCGACGAGGACAGTCCAACAGTCTAAAGGCAGTAACAACGCAGGGCAGAAAAAGAAGAAACATGTAGGCTGGTAAATATTACGACTTATGGCAAATATCAATGACGTAGAGAAACTATACAATGCGCTTAAACGCGACGGTTACGATGATTTAGGAACACTCGACGAGTTTACTTCCCGTGTGTCTGACAGAGAAAAGGCACAGAAGTTATATGAAGCCATGCAGAGGGACGGTTACGATGACCTTGGCACGGCTGATGACTTCTTTGGCCGTCTTAATCCCCAACCGGCATACAAGCCTACAGCCGACGAGCTGGCAGGCTTCCAGAATACCGTCAACAAGGCACAGCAGACTGTCGCAGGCAGTCGGCAGGCCGCAAAACGCATTGATGCGAGGCAGAAGCACGCACAGAAGACCAACTACGGCCTGACACCTCCACAGGTGAAGTTAGGCGAGAACAGCAAGGTCGTTGAGACTGATCCGCACTTAAACCTCGACACCGGCAAGATGGAAAGCACCTATATCACAGAGCAGGGCAACGAATACGGTAGCCGTGCCGGTGCTGACATCGAGCAGAACGCCGTCGATATTGCCAAGCACATGCAGACCCTTCCCGGACAGCTTCAGGATGCCTACGCAGAACGTGAGCGTCTTCAGGCAGAGATAGAAGCCGAGACACAGCGCATAGGCTACGGACAGTCACCTGAGAGGAGCTTTGCCCCGCAAGTACCTGGATCCATTCCCAGACAGTCAGCGGAGCGTCTGAGTAATGACAGGCTTCAAACACTCTATGCAGCCCAGCGTCAGAACGAGGAGCGTATCACGGCACTGGAGGCAGAACGTGATGACGATGGAAGTACGCAGTTCTGGCGTGGCTTCGTCGATGCAGCCAAGAATCCCTCTACGTGGACGTTCGGCGTTACAGACCTGCAGAACATGACACAGCTCATGCGTATCAAAGACAAGGTTGATGGTGGCGAGCAGCTGACAGATGACGAGGAAACCCTGTTGAAGAATACGATGGCCAACGGCTACGCCCAGCAGATGTTTGGCGAGAACCGAGGCTTTATGTACCGTGCAGGCGGTATCTCCATGCAGGCGTTACCTTTCGTGGCCGAGTTCGTGGCCACCGGCGGTTTCTCCTCCCTCACACAGATGGGAGCCAGTGCCGGTGAGAAGGTGGCCGAGAAGTTCGCACTCGAAGGCCTGAAGAAAACGATCCTCCGCAATACAGGCGTGGTGATGGGCGATATTGCGTCCAGCTTCATCATGGCCAATACCACTGGTGCAGCCCGTACAGGTGCCGACATCATGCAGCGTCACACAGGACAGGTGACAATGGATGAAGAGGGCAACTATAAGTTTGAGGGAGGCAAGGGCATCGGCCAGAGCATCTATGAGGGTGAGGTGGCCAGCACACTTGAATACTATACTGAAAAGCTTGGTGAACACCTGCAGTTGGGCAACTGGATAGCCAAGGGAGCCGACAAGATGGGATTGAGCAAGCTCAGTAAGGCCGTAGGCTACCTTAGCAACAGTAAGATGCTCAATGCCGGTGGCATACAGGACTATCCTTCCGAAGTCGTGGAAGAGCAGGCAAACCTGTTGCTCAATGCCATACTCGTAGGCGACAACAATTTCAGCATAGACCCGAACAGCAAGGATTTTGACAAATCCGTCTTCAATCCCAAGACCCAGCTCGACATCTGGGGAGGCATGCTATTCTCCATCGGCCTGATGCAGGCACCGAGGCTTGCACATACCGGCTACAATGCAGCAGGCTACTATGCCTACAAGCACACTACCGACGTGGCCGATGCCAATGCGGCTATCGTATTCGGCGCAGACAACTGGCAGATGATCAAGGAGCAGATAGACAACTGCGACAACGAGCATTTCAGCGAACTGATGCAGTCTGTCCTCGACGGTGGCATGAACGACATGCAGAAGACCGCCACCTTGAACTATGCGGGCAACCTCCTGAAGATGCGTGGCTATAACAATGGTATGATGGCCGACGTCAGAGGCGGTGAGGACTTCCAGAGCGAGGAAGGCTTTCTCTCTCACGGTATCGACCAGGGCTACCAGCAGGGCCATGAGGCACAGGAGCCGGACGAAAAGAAGGTTATCGTTGATGAGGCTAACGCCGCAGAGCAGGAACTTAGTCACATGTTCAGTGACCAAGATATGCAATGGATAACCAACACCGATCCGATGACCGCCATCAACGTCATGCTCAGTAACCGAGGCACCAATCCCGGAGAATGGAATGATGACGAAATATCCGCCGTCGTTGACTACTATCAGAAGCAGGCAAGGGCGCAGGGTGTGATGGATGCCGCAGCCGACGATGTGGAGTACCAGGTGGCCAAGGCCAATGCCGAGGTGGATGCCAATACCCACAAGGACCTGAATCAGATGATCATGGCAGAGAGCGGAGGCGAACAGTTCTATATCGTAGGCGGTGACGTGTCTCTTATCGAGGACGTGGAGGAAGGCAAGTACACATTCGACCAGGAGAATACGGGCGATGCCCTTATTGTCCGCAATGCCGACACCGGCGATATTAGCGTGAAATCCCCGCAGATGCTTTCCGTCACCCTCGTAAACGACCCGAACCAGCTGAAGATGGTGAACGAGACAGAGCTTCGCCAGCAGCTGACACAGCAGCATGAGGATGACATGACATTCGGCAGTCCGGCGCAAGAGGTGTTCCAGCTCAATGACACTGTGACCCTCAATGACGGTCAGGGTAACATCATCGAGGGAGAGATAGGAATGATGCCTAACGCCGTCGATGGTGCCTACGTCGTCTATACCTCCGACGGCAGGGCCATGCAGCTCACAGCCGACGACCTTAACAGAATGATTATTGCCCACAATGGGATGGAAGTTCAGCGCAGTACTATGCAGCCACCCGTAGTACAGCCAGAAGAAGCGGACAATGCCGGTGGAGAGGCAGGTGCAGAATCCGGCACTGGAGCAAACGAACCATCGGCAACCGCTTCCGAACCACAACAGGAACCTGAACCCCAGCAGCCGCAGTCAGCCCTCGACAGAATCCCCGTCCTTCAGGATGAAAGCGGCAGGCCCATCCTCAACAGGAAAGGCAAGAAGCAATACCAGTGGCACAAGGCCACCGTGGAAGATACCGCCGAAGCCCTTACAGAGACAACCGGCGGTGACATGGTGCTTGCCCGTGACACTGCCACCGACCTTATCAACAATGCCAGGGGCAAGCTGGAGAAGATCCGCAAGCAGAAGCCAAAGGGCGATGACCCCATTGAGATAGCCGAGAGCCGTGCGGAGATCAGGCGTCAGGAGCAGGAGCAGCAGGCCATCATCAAACACTGGCAGGATGTCAACCAGACCATCCAGCGCAAGATGCAGGAAGAGTCAGCCCGCAGGCAGGCCGAGATAGAAGCCGCCAAGAGCGAGGAGCAGAAAGCCCGTGAAGCCGAGGAGGCACGTATCAGGAAGGAGAAACAGGACGAGATAGACCGTCAGCGACTCCGTGAGGCCATCGAGAAAGACCGTGAGCGCCGTAATAAGGAATATGAGCCGCTTGCACAGGCACGTAAGGATATGGCCGACGATAGCGACGCTATGGCCATCCTTCAGGACACAGAGCCGAGAGACCTGCGTGAATGGGTTTCTTCCTTGTTGCGTCCCCATTCCTTCCTTTGGCAGGATGCCAGCGAGAGTGAGATAGGACTACGCAGTGAGCTTGGCCTTCCACGTAGCGACATGCAGCGCTTCATGACGCTGCTGGGTAATGCTGAGTCAGGTGCCAAGCCTTTCGGCAAGGCCGTACTCGATATTTACGAGGGACTTCCAGAGGGCATGAAGGAACAGTACGACGACCAGGACGTGCGCAACGTCGTGCTGGATCTGCTGCAGAGTTCCAATAACAGCCGTGAGATGATGAACCTCACAGCCGAGAACCGTATAGCTGAGGCCCGTGAGACCATGAATGAGAACCGCCGACGTGAAGCCGAGTGGGAAATGGAGGCATGGTGTGAGCATTACCACCTCACGCCTGAAGAGCGTGCAACCTTCGAGGACTTGATGTCAACGCTCGAACCACCATACGCCGTTGAAGAAGACATTATCAATCAAATCATAGCAGACAATGAACAGAATCGAACAAGCACAAAACTGGATAGCCCTGATGTCCCAGGAGGAAATGAAGGAGAGCTTGAAGGAGGCGAAAGCCAAGTACAAGGAACAGTTGAAGCCGCAGGTGATGGCAATCATGAAGAAGGGCCTCACGAAGCAGCAGAAGCAGCTACAGGTGAACCGCCTGTTTCTGGTGACAATGTGGCTGGAGGAGCATCCGCAGACCGAGAATCAGTAGCAGTCCTGTTAGACCAGGTAGGAGCCAGTGCAGAGCTTTCAGAGCGCATGAGCGACTACGAGGTGGAGCAGATGAACGCACTCATTGAGGACTGGGATGCCGTCAACAGTGAGTACGGCGAGGTCATCGAGCAGCAGAAGCCTGCCCTGCAGAGCAAGAACAAGGCTACCCGTGATGCAGCTCAGAAGATTGTCGATGAGGCACAGGCCAAGGCCAACGAAGCCTTTGAGCCTATCGAGATGTACATCGAGGAGCTGAATACCAAGTACGGTATTGAGAGTGAAGAGCCGTTCGAGGGAGCCATCCCCACACCGAAGATCGACAATCCACGTTACCAGAAGATACGTCAGGACTTGATAGACGCATACGCCAGCAAGGATAAGCGGGAAATCAAGTCGGCAGTCGTAGCCATTCAGGCCTATGTGGACGAAGGCCTCGACTCATACGGCACGTACAGCGAGGAAGTGGACGACTACGAAGGTGATGACCCGACGATGCTTGCAGACCAGTACATGATCCATGTGTTCCAGGACCGTTACCTTGACGATGACGAAGACCAGGAATACATCAACACCGGCCTGAAGGCCAGCATGAGAGAGCAGGCAGCACCCCAGCAGCCTGAAGGCATGCAGCCCGTCAACTCGTTTGAGGATATGGTGGACACTATTCCCGAGACCGTCACAGACCCAGCCATGCAGAAGGCCCTGCGTAAGATTGTCGATAAGATGTTCCTCCATGGTAGCAGCAACCACCGTAGCGATCCAAGAGGCTTTGAGTACATCTTTGTCTATATGGCAGACGGAACCAACAAGTCAGACCGTGGCTTGCTGAAGCCTTGGGAGAGTAAGGGCAAAGTTGAGTACAACGATGACAATCCTACTGCCACATGGGTAGACGAGAAGGAGCAGCGCATCTACTTCATCAAGTACAACCCGCAAGGCTCTGTCTATAGCTGGGACTTCATCATTACAGGCTATATGAGCATGCCTAAGCCCATCGGTAAGACCTCCACACCCGAAGAGATCCAGGCAGAGGAGGCTAAGGTTGACACCAATCCCACCGATGCACAGAAGGAGGCAGGCAACTATCAGAAAGGCCATATTAACGTAGATGGATATGATATTACAATCGAGAATCCGAAAGGCAGTACTCGCAGCGGTGTTGATGCCAGTGGCAACCGCTGGGAGTCTACTATGCACAATACCTATGGATATATCCGTGGTACGGAAGGGGTGGACGGCGACCATATCGACGTGTTCCTCTCCGATAATCCGACCAGCGGAAAGGTGTTCGTGGTTGATCAGGTCAATCCAGGAACAGGTGAATTTGATGAGCATAAGGTTATGTATGGCTTTGCGTCAGAAAAAGAAGCTCGAGAAGCATATCTGGCGAATTATGAAGAAGGATGGCAAGGCTTGGGTAAGATTACGGAAGTATCAAGAGAGGAGTTCCAGAAGTGGGTACAGTCCTCGCACCGTAAGACAAAGCCCTTCTACAATTATAAGAGGGTTAATACGGTAGCTACAGAGATTCTTGTCAAAGGTGGCACCATCCTGAAGAATAATATAGCTGGCGGTGATGCCGTTGTGAAGATCGTCGGCTCGAACATCAACAAGAAGACCGGCGAACGTGAGTACCTGGTTGAATACTACTCAGACGAGCAGGCCGTGAAGGAGCGTATCGCCATCGGTGACGCTACCATCAGTCAGGAGGATATGCGAGACCACCTTGGGAGTGATGACTTCACGCCGAGGAATAAGGCCGCACAGCCTAAGACTGTTCCAAATTTAACGGAAAGCGTACCAGAATTAACGGAAAGTGTACCTGAAACGCCCGAAAGTGTTCCAGCAGCACCGGCAAACCCCAGCGGAAACAAGCTCGTCACCGACGAACGCTATGAGCAGCTGAGGGAGCGCATGAAGAAGAAGCTCCTCGGACAGTTCAACATGGGCATAGACCCTGAGATACTTGCCATCGGCACGGAAATGGCCGTGTACCACATCGAGAAGGGCGCAAGGGCCTTTGCCGAGTATGCCAAGGCCATGATTGCCGACTTGGGCGATGCCATCCGTCCGTACCTGAAAGCCTTTTACAATGGTGCCAGGGACTTGCCCGAAATGGGCGAACTGTCACAGGGCATGGATGACTATGCAGCCGTGCAGGGCTTCGACGTGTTCAACTTCGACAAGCAGAAGCAGCCCTCTCCAGTCGAGAAGGCACAGCAGGTAGTCAGTCAGGCAAAGGCCGACAAGGAAGCCGCTGAGGCCGTACAGAAGATTCAGGAGATAGCCAAGAAGGGCAGTACCAGGAAAGGAGCCAAGAAACCCCAGCAGGTACAGTCCCCGTCCCTCTTTGACATGTTCGAGGAGGAAACAAAACCCGCTGAATCGGAAACAAAATCCCCTGAAACGGAAACAAAACCGGCAAAACAGGAAACTCCAGCCCAGCCGCAGCAGACTAAGCTGAAACTGAGACCGGCAACCGAAGCCGACATTGACAGCCGTAATCCCGTGTACTACTATCAGGGAAAGCGTGTGTACATCATTGCCGTCATGCGTAGCGGTGAGCAGATCAGTGCTACAGAGTTCAGCAAACCCAAGATAGACTCCATCATGCTTACCAACGGCAAGAGCGTGAAGCTCGAAGACCTGCAGGTGGAGGATAAGGGAGCCAAAGAACCAGCAAAGCCCAACCTTGACAAGAAGGACTACAGGACGTACATGACCCCGGAGGCAAGGGAATACTTTGCCAATGAGCCTCGTTTCGCCAAGCTACAGCACCGTGAACTGGCATTCATAACAGCAGCGGTGTGGGACGGTGTCGTTATTCCTGTAGAGGAGCTTGCCAAGATTCCTGAAATCGTTGAGGCCGAGCAGAGAGTTAGGGCAAAGGAGCAGATGAAACCATTCGCCATTACCGACGAACAGGTGGAGAACTATGCCAATCAGCTTCTTGAAACCGGCAGTGCCGTGTATGAGAACGGCAAGATGAAGAAGGTTGACGGCAAGGAAGACTTCTCTGGACCTGTAAGACAGGAGCGTAAGGCGTTTGTCATTATAGGCAGGCCTGCAGGCGGTAAGTCATCCGTATTCGCCAATCCTCTTTCCCACCAGCACGGAGCGCGTATCGTTGACAGTGACGTGGTGAAGGAGTGGTTTGACGAGTTCGATGACGGCTACGGGGCAGGCTATGTGCAGAACATGAGTTCCAAGGTAGCCGAAAGGGCACTTGACATAGCAGCACAGAGAGGAGACAACCTTGTATTGCCGAGAATAGGAGGCAACAGTGTGATCGTTTTGAGTGTCGCCCTTCGTGCAATGGGCTATGACGTACAGCTTTATTACAACGATGTCATACCCGATACATCGTACATGCTCAGCAATTCCCGCTTTGCCATGACAGGAAGATACCTTTCTTTAGATTATTTAACAAGCATAAAGGGCAAACCTTCGGAATTTTTTAGTAAATTTGCAGAGAAATCTTTAGGAGGTTATATTCATGAATGTACTGAGGAGCAAATACAAAAGTTACGAGGAAGGCTTGAACGCTTGGTTGGAGGCCAACGAAGCGATTTACAGCGAGCCTTGTCTTGGCCCCTGGACGAAGAAAGACGAGGAGTTAGCGACGGCAGCGTTTCAGGAAATGTGGAACGATCCGAATCTGACGGAGATGCCGCACGTATAGATTTAGATGCTCCTATCTTCTCTTATGCAGAGTGGAAGAGTAACGACGTGGCATTTGGCGAGAAGCCCAAGGAGATTTGGAACTCCAAGAGCGGTGAACCGATGCCAGGCACCGTAAAGAAGAATAGCAATGAAGGAGAACAAAAGGTATCAGGAAAGCCTGAATCAGTTGGCCAAGGAGCTGAACAAGCCAGTGGATCAACTGAACGAACTGGAACAGAACGAAGCCCTGAACAGAATCGGGCTGAGCGTTCTGGATCTGGATATTCCGTAGAAAACACCCAGGGAGTGACCGACGGAGGGGAAGCGCGAGATTCTTCCGAAGGTCCGAGCAGAAACAGTAAGGACGGTGTTACTCGCGGCGCTGTCCCTACTTCTCATAAGAACAGACGCAACAACGCAGGGGAAAGAGGCAAGGACTATGCGCCTCTTTCCCCCAAGGCACGTTTCAATGCCAACGTTCAGGCCATCAAGATTATGCGCCTGTTGGTGGACGAAGGTATTGAGGTTCCCACCAAGGATCAGATGGAGGCGTTACGCCAGTACAGCGGATGGGGAGGCATGGGCACCTTCTTCAACGACGAGAACAGCGCAGAGAACAAGATACTGCGTGACCTGCTGAGTGAAGAGGAGTACAACGATGCCGTATTGAGCATCAAGACCGCCTACTATACACCCGCCACCGTGATTGATACCCTTTGGGACTTGGCCAAGGCCGCAGGCTTCAAGGGTGGCAACGTGCTTGAAGGTAGTGCCGGTATCGGTAATATCATCGGGCAGATGCCGAAGGAAATGAGCCGACGCAGTGACATCGAGGCAGTTGAATTAGATTCAATTTCTGGAAATATACTTAAATTACTTTACCCTGACGCAAAGGTTCACATTCAGGGCTTCCAAGATACCGTCATCCCCAATGGCACTGTTGACCTTGCCATTACCAATGTTCCCTTTGCCGCAGACATCAGCGTCATAGACAAGGTGGATAAAGACTTGTCCCGTCAGTTCAGGCAGCTGCATGACTTCTGCATCGCTAAGAACATCCGTAAGCTGAAGGAGGGAGGCATCGGTATCTTCATCACAACCAGCGGCACGCTCGACAAGAGCACCAAGCTCCGTGAATGGATTCCCGATGCAGGGCAGACCGATGTGATAGGTGCTTTCAGGCTCCACAACAAGACCTTTGGCGGAACTAACGTGACGAGTGACATCATCGTGGTACGCAAGCGCGTGAACGGCCAGAAGTCGCCAAATGCCATTGACATCAGCAAGGCTACGCCCTTGCGTGTCGGCACCTACGAGGACAAGTACCACGACGAGCATCAGGCATCGATGGTAGTCAACGACTACTTCAAGGATCATCCCGAGATGATGGCCGGTGAGATGTTCTTCGGCTACGAGAAGGGCGACACCTACCGTCCCGGCAGCTATGGCCTCTATCCCGTTGAAGGAAAAGACCAGGATAAGATGCTTGCAGACTTCACCAAGGGCATCAAGGAAGAGGAAACCGTGCAGCCGCAGACAGAGCAGGAGCCGGTAAAGAACCAGCTTACAGCCGAGAAGGAAGGCCGTATGCTCATTGACGGCAACGGCAGGCTATGTGTCTCAGAGCGAGGCGTGGCCGTACCTTTGGCCCTCAATGCTACGAAGGTAAAGGGACAGACCAAGGAACAGTGCTTCAAGGACTATCAGGAGGTGCAGAAGACCGTGGACGAAGTTCTGCAGCAGCAGCTTAGCGACCCCGACGATGCAGCCCTGAAGCCCAAGCTCGACGCACTCAACAAGGCGTTTGACAAGTTCGTCAAGCGTTACGGCAACCTGCATAAGAATACGTCTATCGCTTTCCTCCGCAATGACATAGACTTCCCTTCATTCCTCGCACTGGAGAACTACAGCGAGAGCAAGGACATAAACGGCAAGGTGACAGTCACCACCCGCAAGGCTCCGTTGTTCAGCCAGCGTGTGTTAGGCTTCAAGACCGAGCCGCAGCCGAAGAACATCAAGGATGCCGTGACCGCCAGCATCTTCAGGAGCAACAGTATTGATGTTCCCTGGATCGCTGAGCGACTTGGCAAGAGTGAGGAAGATGTGCGCAATGAAATCCTCGAAAGCCGCCTTGGCTTCGAAGACCCCAGCACTACACAGCTGGAGATACGCTATAAGTACCTGAGCGGAAACGTCCGTGAGAAACTGGCCATCGCTGAGGCCTACAACACCGACGGCAAGTATGCCGCCAACGTTGAGGAGCTACGCAAGGCCGTGCCGATGGATATTCCCTCACACCTGATAGAGTTCTCCCTTGGTTCCTCATGGATCCCGATGGAGATATACAACGACTACCTCAAAGAGACGTTCGACCTCGACGGCGCAAAGCTGACACACCTCGAAGGCTCATGGGTACTCGACGAGGGCAACGGCTACCGCAACGAGAAGAACAGGGCCGCAGGTATCTACAGCGAGCAGTTCCGTGAGACCATCTACGGCCATCAGCTGGTACTGGCAGCACTCAATAACCGTCCTGTTAAGGTACAGAAGCAGGTGAGCGAGGGCTACGGCTCTTCCAGGACTACCCGCACCGTGACGGACCAGACAGCGACGCAGGCCTGTGCCGTCCGTGTCGATGAGATAAAGGATGAGTTCAAGCAGTACGCCAAGAAGAAGATGCAGGACAACCCGGAACTTGCCGCACAGGTTGAGAAGATCTATAATGAGAAGTTCAACGCCCTTGTGCCCATGCAGATTGATGACGAGTTCCTTCCTGACATCTTCGAGGGAGCGAACATGAATATCCACCTGTACGGCCATCAGAAGCGTGGCGTGATGCGTGGACTCACTTCACCAACCATGCTTGCCCATGAGGTGGGCACCGGCAAGAGCTTCACCCTTATCAGTACCGCTATGGAGATGAAGCGCCTTGGCACTGCCAAGAAACCCATGATAGTGGTACAGAACGCCACCGTGGCACAGATGACGGCAGACGCAAAGCTGCTTTACCCCAATGCGCGTGTCCTTTCCCTCTCGGAGAAAGACCGCAGCGCAGAGGGCCGTCGCTCGTTCTATGCCAAGATCAAGTACAACGACTGGGATCTGATCATCGTACCTCAGAGTACCTTTGAGCGCATCCCTGACTCTCCAGAGCGTGAACTGCAGTTTATCCAGGAGAAGATAGACGAGAAGAAACACGTCATCGAGGTAGCGGAGCAAAGCGGCATGGACAGCCGTGAGATAGACCGTCTCAGGAGGGAGCTTGAAAAGCTCGAAGAGGAGTACGGAGATACCTTTATTGACAATGATCCTGCCAACGGCCTTGTATATGATGCCAAAAATGGCGGTTACAAGGAGAAGAGCGACAAGAAGAAGAAAGAGGATGCCAAAAGGAAGGCTACGTCACTGGAGAAAGCGAAGGTGAAGGCACAGGAACAGCTCGACAGGGCCGTTGACGATGTGCAGTACTTCGATGACCTGGGCGTGGATGCCCTTCTGGTTGACGAGGCCCACGAATACAAGCACCTCGGATTCCAGACAAGCATCGGCAGAGGCATCAAGGGCATAGACCCCAGCTACTCCAAGAAGTGTGCCGGACTGTATAACAAGACCCGCAGCGTGTTCGAGAAGGCAGGCTGGAAGAACGTCGTATTTGCGACTGGTACGCCCATCAGCAATACAGCCGCAGAGATATGGACGTTCATGAAGTACCTTATGCCCGCCGACGTCATGAGGGCCAACGACATCTACTACTTCGACGACTTCGTGCATAACTTCGGCAATATCTCACAGATGCTGGAGTTTGCCACCAGCGGCAAGTTCAAGGAGAACACCCGCTTTGCCGCCTACGTCAACAAGCCGGAGCTTATCCGTATATGGAGCCAGGTGGCCGACACCGTACTGACTAAGGAGGTGGGAGCCGTCAATGAGAAGATTCCCGCACAGGAGGGAGGCAAGGATCAGGACGTTTTCCTTCCCCAGTCACCCAGCCTGATACGTATCATGAACGCCGTCCGCAAGGAGCTGGAGCGCTTCGAGAACATGACCGGCAAGGAGAAGAAGGAGAACAGCAGCATCCCGCTTACTATGTACGGTATTGCCAAGCGTGCGGCCATCGACCCGCGACTGGTTGATGCCGATGCCCCCGACGAGGCTAAGAGCAAGACCAATGCCGCCGTGAAGGAGATAGTGAAGGACTTGGAAGCCACCAAGGAATACAAGGGCACCGTGGCCGTGTTCTGTGACAATCAGAACCGCCTGGGCAGGAGTGGAGGAAAGGGAGTCGTGGAGTTCAACATCTACGATGACATGAAGGCCAAGCTTATCAAGGCCGGTGTTCCTGAAAGCCAGATAGCCATCATCAAGAGCGGCATGAGCATCACTGCCAAGCAGAAGGTCTTCGATGCCGTGAACAGTGGCGACATCAGGGTAGTGCTTGGTAGTACGCAGACCCTTGGCACTGGCGTGAACATGCAGGAGCGCCTACACCTCCTTATCCACATGGATGCCCCCGACCGTCCTATGGACTACACCCAGCGTAACGGACGCATCAAGCGACAGGGCAACCTTCACAAGACATGGGGTAAGACCATCCGCGTACTCCGCTTCGGTGTTGAGGACAGTTTGGACGTTACCGCATACCAGCGCCTGAAGACCAAGAGCGGCTTCATAGACAGCATCATGGACGGCAAGGGCGCACTCCTGAACAATCAGGTTGACCGTACCGTAGAGGAAGAGGAGGAAGGCCTGTTTGATAATCCCGTAGCCGTATTGTCCGGCTCACAGTATGCCCTGAAGAAGAACCAGGCAGAGCGTGAGCTGAGGAAATACCAGAGCAAGCGGGCACAGTGGGAGGCAGACCAGGTATATGTAAGCAATGCCCTCCGTCATAACAAGTCCACATTGGAATACACTCAGTCGCAGATAGCCGAAGAGGAGAAGCAGCTGGCACATATCAGAAGCCTTTTCCCCAACGGCACCGTCGGCACCATTACCGTAGAAGGTGTGAAGATAGACATGAGTGAGGGTGATGCCGCATTGGGCAAGCTTACCAAGACCATCAAGGAGAAGATCAACGATCCCGTCAATGCCACAGTTAAGAAGCTCCGTGAGAATCAGATATACAATGACGAGGTGATGGATTTCACCATTGAGCTTGACGGCCACAAGGTGGAGTTTAAGGTCAGCGTAGAGCGTGAGGCCGTGTATGAGAACGGCAAGATGCGCACCGTGGTACATAAGTTCACCACCTACGGAAGTCCTTCACTTGGCGTAGATGCCCACATGAAGTCCGCCAAGAGCGTAGGCGACCACCTCAATGACATTCTTGATGAAGTGGTAAGCGGTCGTGACAACACAGACCGTATCGACGCTTACAAGGCAAAGATCGAACGCATCAACCGCGAGAACGAGCAGCTTCAGCAGCGTGTCGGCATGGAGTTCCAATACGACAAGGAGCTGGAGCAGGCCCGTAAGAATGTCGAGGAATACACCGAGCTTATGAAGCAGGAGATGAAGGAGAAGGAAGCCAAGTATGCCGCCCAGCAGGAAGAAGCCGGTGACGGAGGTTTCGACCTTCACAAGGCCGAGGAGAGCGAGGAAGAGGACGAAGATGTGCGCTACAGTGCCGCCGAGGATGACTTGGACGAGGAAGCCCTCATCATTGCACAGGCCAAGGCCACCGACACCTATATGAGAGCGCCCAACGGCAAGCCTACCAACCTCAACGAAAGGCAGTGGGTACAGGTGAGGACTCAGTCCTTCAAGGACTGGTTCGGTGATTGGGAGAATGACCCTGAGAACGCTTCGCAGGTCGTTGACGAGAACGGAGAGCCGAAAGTGATGTACCATTCGACTAACCTTGAATGGGTGAACAAGGGCGAGCCGTTCTGGGAGTTCTACGAAGATTCCCACTTCGGCACCAAGGGCCAGGCATTAGACAGGATGCCCGCCAAGTCAGGCGTGAAGGTGTACGAGGTCTTCCTGAATATCAGGAACGCCCAGCGCAGGGCAGACGCAGACCAGGAATACCTCGAAGAGAAGGATATGACCATGAGCGAGTACTGGGAACAGTGCGCCCGCCGGTCTAAGTACAACGGCTACGACGGTATCGTGTACCTCAATGAGTACGAGGATAAGGAGCATCCGGCAGACAGCTGGATCGCTTTCAGCCCTGAGCAGGTGAAGAGCGCCGACGAGAACGTGGGCACCTTTGATCCTGCAGACCCCGACATACGTCACCGTGAGGCAGAGCGCTTCACCGAGGGACAGACATTCCCCATCCGTACCGACGGCACAGCCTACTCTACAGACCTGATGCCAGACCTGTACGACAGCAAGCAGCAGCTACTGGATGCCGTCAGACGGCAGTACCCTGAATACTTCGCCACCATTGAGGACGAAGATGTAAGGATGCAGAGCTGGAGCGCAGCGTTAGGCGATGCCCGTAAGGCGAGGACGGCCAAGGACAGGAGAGGTACGGAGAGCTATGTAGAGCGTAAGACCCGCAACGCCATCAATGCAGTTACCGAGATGGCTAACCGCATGGGCCTCGACGTAGAGATACTGACAACCACCGATGACCTGAAAGGCAAGAAGGCAAGGAGTAAGGGATGGTTCAATCCAAAGACAGGAAAGATCACCCTCGTACTTCCGAACAATGTAAACCTTTCAGACCTCATCAATACCCTGTTGCATGAAGGTGTGGCCCACTACGGACTACGCAAGATGTTCGGCAGCAACTTCGACACCTTCCTCGACAATATATATAATAATGTGTCGCCGGAGGTACGTGCCATCATCGACGCCTCCATGAAGCGCAACAAGTGGAGCCGGCACGAAGCCACCGAGGAATACCTTGCAAGGCTTGCAGAGCGTACCGACTTCGAGCATGCCACACAGCAAGGCTGGTGGAGGAAGATCAAGGACTTCTTCATCGGTATGCTGGCAAAGGTAGGCTTTAACATCAGCCTCAGCGACAACGACCTACGCTATATCCTCTGGCGCAGCCATGAGAACCTTGTGCATCCGGGCAGATACCGCAACGTGTTCGAGGATGCCAGGGACACCGCCATGCAGGCACAGTTACAGGTAGGCAGGTTTGCCAGGGAGCGTGACAGGCTACAGCGTACAGGCCGGACGGACACCAGCCGTATAGCCGCAGCAGCAGAGTATGTCGCCGATGGTGGCGAGTTGTTCCGTGACGATGATGACGATATAGCCAAGGACATCTACGAGGACTTCGTGGCCAAGGAAAGCTTCAAGTTCAAGGAGAACTGGCAGGATTCCATGGCCAGCCTGAAAGCCATACAGAAGGCCATTGCAGCCGAGACCGGCAACGTGGCCACAGGTGCCGAGGATGCCTACAGGTTTGAGAACCGCATGCACGGCAGGGCTAAGAACATGACGGAGAAATACGACTACGGATTCTACCGTCCGATGCTGAAAGCCTTCCATGAGTTTTGCAAGCACTGTAACATGAGCATCGAGCACGGTATGGACTACCTCATCTCAAAGTCAGGACTTGAGCGTAACGTGTACTATGCCTTCCGCGATGCCGCCCGTGCCAAGATTACCGACGATATAAACGAGGAGCGCGAGGATCTGGAGAAACAGTATGCCAAGGGCAGAATGTCGGAGGATGACTACAAGGCCAAGCGTCAGGAGCTTGAAGAGCGTGAGCAGAACGGTGCCGACGAGTTCATGAAGCAGGTACGCGCACTGCTCCCCTACCAGCACGCCAAGCAGCAGTACGAGAACGGAGCCATCGACTATACGGAGTACCTGCGTATCATCGAGACTGTGATACACGGCCAGCTCATGCGCAAGAAGCCCAAGAAGGATGCCGACGGCAACATCATTTCCGACAACTACTACGATGACCAGCTGAAGGACTACTCAGGACTTACCGAGACCTTCGCCAAGGATATGTACGACGAGGCGCAGAGCGTGAAGAAACGTGCGCAGCGCACCATAGACCCCGACGAGCGCAAGGCACTCTGGCATGAGTACGACGAGAAGATGCGCCAGGCCTACGGCGTAGCCCGTCAGGTGGCAGAAGACCAGGTATTCGTGGCCGAGCAGTACGGCAGTGACCCTGCTGAGACGCATAAGCATACAAAAAGCCTGTGGGATGCCATCAATGCGGCCACCAAGGAAACGCTTCGCCACTCCTACGAGAGCGGCCTGATAGACCGCAACAACTACTATAAGGTACGTGACATGTTCGACTGGTACATACCTTTGCGTGGATGGGAAGAGGACAAAGCCGCCGACGTATATACATACATGGGCAGGGATAATGTTTTCTCTCCAGCGGTTAAGAAGGTCTGGGGCCGACAGTCAAAGGCCGAGAATCCTTTGGCCTACATCGGCAACATCGCCGTTAGCACCATCCTGAGCGGACACCGTAACCAGATGAAGCAGCACTTCCTGAACTACGTGATGAACAATCCCACAAGCCTTGTGAGCATCAGCGAGTCGTGGTATGAGAATATCGGAGCCGAGGGCGACAGTCCTGTTTGGGTGCTGCGTACAGCAGACACGGCAGGCAAGGCCCCCGACGAGATCGCACAGATCGTGAATGACTTCAACGAGGAGATGAGGCTGAAACAGAACGAGGGCAAGGCCATGCCCGTCAGGGGCAGGCTACGTCTCGATGTTCATGCCACCAGCGGACAGAAGGCAGAGCACGTCGTTGAGGTGCAGCGTGCAGGCCATACCTACCAGCTCTACATCAACGGCGACCCCAAGGCCGCACAGGCATTGAACGGCAGCGCCGCAAGAGCCGTGAGCCGCATCAGTGACACATGGCTTGGAAAGAAGATTACCAGCATCAACCGCGACATGGCCGCTTTCTTCACCTCGAAGAACCCCGCCTTTGTCGTGTCGAACCTTAGCCGTGACCTCAATATGGCAGGCGCAAGCGTGGCCATCAACGAGGGCAAGGAATATAATGCGCAGTTCATCGCCAACGTGGCCAAGGTGCTGAGACCCCGGCTTGGTGAAAGCTCGAAGTGGGTGCCTGCATCGAAGCAGCCTACGGGACTTATGCCCAGCCTCATGCGCAAGTGGCAGAACGGAAGCCTCAACCTCCACGACGAGACGGAGCGCCTCTTCGGCGAGTTCATGGATGAAGGAGGTGAGACCGGCTTCGTGAACATGCTTTCCATCGAATCATTCAAGGAGCGCATGCAGAAGGAGATCCGCGAGATGAACGGCAGCAGCCTCTTCGGTGCCAAGGCCAAGGTGAAGGAGTGCAGCACCCGCAAGGCACTCCGACTGCTGGGCGAGACCTTCGAGTTCTATAACAGGTGTGCAGAGGATGCCACCCGCTTCATCGTCTATATGACGAGCAGGCAGATGGGTAAGACACTCGAAGAGAGTATTGCCGATGCAAAGGACGTGACCCTGAACTTCAACCGCAAGGGAACGGGAGGAATGGGCAATGCCGAGGTGCGCGACCTCTTCATCTTCGTCAATCCCGCCATCCAGGCACTTGCCAACATGTACCGAATGGCCGCACACCATCCGTTGAAGTTCGGTGCAGTCACAGCCGCTTTCGTGGCCGGTGGCGCACTGATGCCTGTCATCAACCAGTGGCTCCTGCAGCTCCTCGGTGACGATGATGACAAGCAGGCATACTGGAACCTGCCGCCTTGGGTGAGGAAAAATAACCTGGTATTCTGGATTCCGGGTACTAAGAACTTCGTCACCATACCGCTTGCTCAGGAGTTCCGTGTGTTCTACGGTGTGGGTGAGATGATTTCAAGTGCCATCATGGATCATCCCGTTGACAAGTGGGGCCTCGAAGTATTCTCTTCCGTGGCCGACCTCGTACCTATCAACCCAACCGGCAACGGTGGCAACCTACTTATTGACTTTTCTCCGACGTTCTGGCAACCGATACAACAGATTGCCGCTAACGTCGATTTCACAGGCAAGCCTATCTGGAGGAATAACCAGGGCAACAAGTACGATCCAATGTACACCAAGGCATACGTTAGCACGCCTACATGGATGGTGAAGATGTCGGAGAGCATAAACTACCTTACAGGTGGTGATGCTGATGAACGTGGTTTGCTGGAGCAATACACAGCAGGCCAGTACCTTAACAATCCCGCAGTATGGAACCATCTTCTGCAGGGCTACTTCGGAGGTATGTACAACACGATAGCCAAGACGGTTGATGTGGCCGCTACAATAGCATATCTGGAGAAACCACATATCTACCAGTTGCCAGTATTGAACCGCTTCATAAACCGTCCTATAGAGCGCAAAGGAGGCAATGCTTTGGGCGAGGATTATTGGAACCTTGTCAGTGAGGCAGAGGAATTGCGCCATATTATCAGCAAGAAACGCCAGCGTGCAGCCAAAGGTGATACAGATGCCGAAAAGCGGTTAAATGAACTGCTATCCAGCGAAGATGCACATCGTGCAGATGTGGTACTACATTACAAGAGTATCATCGATGGCCTGAGAAAAGAAGAGCGTGAAGCAACTGACGAAACCGACAAAGAACTAAAGAACAAGAGCATCAGGCTTTATAAGAGGCAGATGCTTGATGAGCTTAACGCCCTTGCCGAAGGAAAGGACTTGCTGCAGATGGCCATACGTGAATTTGACGCATCCAAGTCTGCCGGTGACGACGAGGAATTATTATTCAAGGCACGTCGAATCAGCAAGGAGGCAGGAGCCAGCCGTGACCCATACGGTAAGGCTGATGACAACAGCAAGGCAGGTGCATTGTATCAGAAACTGCGTAACGGTAATGACATTATGGAGGATGCTCTTTTGTATTCCTACCAGGAGAAAGCCAAGGAAGCAGGAAATGATGCCCTGAAGGATGAAATCTCAAAAGCCAGAAGGGGTATAAGGGATTATGCAAGAAGCTATTATGACTTCGGTGAAACTTACGGTTTGGATTCCCTTGGTATGTCATATATCAGGCGAGAACGTAAAAGACTGTTGAAGAAATACGAAACAAAGTGAAAGTAACGTCAATAAATTGATGATATGAGCAAGACAGAACACAGGATAGCCTACAAGGCTGGTATAACCAGGACACCGAGCGACTTCCTCTGTGAGGACGGCGAACTGGCAGAGTGCATCAACCTCACGACGGAGAATGAGGAGCTGAAGGTTGTGCCTCAGCCGGAGTCGATGTTTGGCGGTGCGGCTAAAGATCCTCTCATCTATGTGCATGAGGGAAGCAACTATAAGAACTATATCACGCTGAACAACCGTCAGCTGGGTTTCTTCGACGCTGACGGAACCACCGGCACTATATCGTCGATGGCCTCAGACAAACCGCTGATAACCCATGTCGGCAATATCCTCGTGGTGTGCGACGGCACGAAGATGCAGTATTTCCTTTGGAAGCCTGATAGCAAGAGCTACAAGGGCCTTGGCAACAAGATACCAGAGCCTAAGATAGAGTTTGCCATGGTATACGGCAACTGGGGAACGGCTAACCGCTCAGGCTATAACTGTGGTTACAGCGGCAACATAGGCGACTGTCTGGAGTTCAATGCCATGCCCAACTCCCAGGGTATCTACGCATGGAACTATCCGCAGGTGCCTGACGGGAAGCAGGGACAGTACAACGACCTTGTGATCGGCCTGTACTCGAAGAGCCTGAAAGGACTGGCAGAGAACAAGCTTTTTGCCGAGCCTTTCGTCATCCGCTATGCGCTGGAGCTATACGACGGCAGCTACACGTACCTGTCAGCCCCTATCATGATGTTCCCTGCCATTACCTGTAACTGCTATGCGGACTACTTCGACAGCGACCTGAGAATGAATGTCTTCGGCTTTCAGCTTGCCTTCAAGAGCGTTTTCGACTATTCGGAGTGGACGGACATCGTGAAGGGCGTAACGGTGTTTGCCAGCGACGGCGTGAACCTGTACGACCTTGGCACCGATCAAAGTCCGCGAGCAGGATATACCAGCAGCCAGGATGCGCAGGGCAATCCTTCCGGGGTGAAATGGTATGACGGTATCACTGCAACTGCCACCAGCGGCAGTGACATGCACAGCCATGTCATCCGCAGGAACTTCACGGAGCACTCCATGAAGTACAAAGAAGGCCTGACAGATGCTACCCGCAGCTGGGCAGAGAGAGGCTTTGTATATTTCCTCCCGCTAAACAGCCGCAGTGCGACGGAGATACTCGATGACCTGAAATCTGCCTCCGTGTTCTATAAGCTGTTTGAGGCAGGCACCCGTGGTACGGACGCATGGGTAAGCTCCAAGTCTTACATCAAGTCGCATGTGCTTGATAACCTGACTACGCAGGACCAGCTTGACACCGACGACTACTACAGCCGGTGTCCGCTTGTTCCCAAGTTCATGATGTCGTACAACAACCGTCTGCACCTTGCAGGCGTATCGAGAGGATTCTATGAGGGCTATGAGTCATTCCTTCCCTTCGACAATGACAACGAATACACCTACGATGTGTATGTCTATATCAGAACCCCGTCAGGCACACGGGTGGTTAAGCACAGCTACCCGACCTATGAGAAGGCAGGCATCTACTTCTTCTATCCCGACCCGCGAGCATACAAGGCCGTCGTATTCACAGGCAGCACCTGTATCAGCGTCATGGATCTTCAGGAGCATCCGAGCCTCAACGGCGCATACTACTTCGGCAGTCTGCCTACCAGCGATGACAGTGCGGAGCCGTCTGCGGCAACAGGCGAGGTTGTCCCCAGCAAGTCAGACTGCGAAGCAGCCGTCAACATGACCGCCGAGCCGCTGAGTAACCAGATATTCACTTCGGAGGTCAACAATCCCTTTGTGTTCACCTACAAGGGCAACAAGACGATAGGCATTGGCAATATCGTTGCTCTGGCCACACTTACGACCGCCCTGTCACAAGGCCAGTTCGGCCAGCATCCTGTCATCGTGTTCTCCACCGATGGCATCTGGGCTATGGAGGTTGAAAAGGAAGGCTACCTCGAACCTGCACAGCCGATGAGCCGTGAGGTGTGCATCAATGCCAACACCATCCTTGAAACGGACGGTGCCGTGTTCTTTGCCTCGAAGAAGGGTCTCATGATCATTATGGGAAACCAGGTGAAGTGTGTCTCTTCCCAGATGAACGGCAGGGCGTTCAACACCAACGGCATTCCCGCCATCAGTACAGGAAACGACTGGAACAGCCTCATCACGTCGTGCGCCGACAACAACGGCTTCCTCCAGTTCATCCGCAGCAGCAGCTGTTTCCTTGCGTATGATTACATCGACAACCGCATCCTGATCATCAATCCCTCGTACACCTACAGCTTCCTGTTCAGTATGATAGACGGCAGCGTGTCGAAGATGGTCATCCCAAGCGGAGCTGTCCGCACCGTGAGGAGTTATCCCGACTACCTGCTGCAGAGCAGCGACGGCAAGGTGTGGAGCCTGTACGACAAGAAAGACGAGACGGAGCTGAATACCAGACAGAAGGCTTTCATCCTGACACGACCCATGAAGATGTCAGGGCCTGTGAGCGTGAAGTCGTTGAGAGAGCTTGTGAATGTAGGCTATTGGGATAAGAAGGCCGGTAGCAAGGTCAAGACGCAGGTGTTCGTAAGTGATGACCTCGTAGACTGGTATCACATGGAGAGCCGCTTCGGTCCCGCCGCGAAGTATTTCAGGATTGCCCTGTATATTGAGATGCTGCCTACGGAGCGTCTTAGCGGAACTATCCTCTTCGACCAGGAGAGAAGGGACGAGAACGTGAGGATCAATCCTGCCCCAGCCTCATCATAAGTGAACATTTACGGTTTTTTAAGGATTGCGTATCTCTATATTCAGTACCTTTGCAGGCGTGAAATTCCTAAAACGATAGGACTATGGAGAAGAACGGTGTTTGCCGAGAGGCTATGTATGACGAGCTAATGAAGGTGTACTGCAAGGTACTCAGGGAGTTTGACGTGCGTACTCAGACGGAGGCCTTCGAGCGTACCGTGCGCCATCCTGCCAGCCGTTTCTTCATCGAGACGCGCAGGGCGTACCAGAACATCTACCCGATGCTGCGTGGCGACTTCTCGCGCATAGAGAAGATGAAGCCTTTGCGCCAGGAGATGTACAGGGCACTGTATGACGTGGTGGTGAGGCTTAGCCAAAAGCGGCAGTTCTGGGGTAAGAGTCCGTACTACATCGTGAAGTTCGCCATACTGGAACCGGCGCCGAGATTCTACATCGGCGTGGAGAAGATGCGCAAGGTGTTCAGGGAAAGGAGGGGCAAACGATGATGACGTACAATGTGTTTTGCAAGTCGATGATGACGCTGGTGCTGGTACTGTGGTACTACGGCATGCCGGAGGTGGGCTATCTTCCCTATAGCGGAACAATTTGGGAACATGTCTTTTGGCCGCTGAGCCATGCCAACGTGTGGCACCTTGCTGGAAACCTGTACGTGCTGTGGTATCTCTCCGACCGGCTCTACATGCGTGAGTCGTATGTGATGGCCGTGCTTTGCTCATTCCTGCCCATATTTCCCGGACTATGGGACATTCTGCCCTTCGGTGAAGCGACGGACACGATGGCCACCTGCGGCTTCTCGGGAGTGCTTTGCGCCATGATAGGCGTGAAGTGGGGATCATACATTACGTACTGTCATAATAACATGACAGCATACTGGACGTTTGCAAAGAGGGTGCTGCCTTTTGTGGCGCTGGGATTCCTTATACCTCATGTAAACTGGAGCATACACCTTTACTGTCTGTTAGCCGGTCTCGCGTATGGCAGATGGCAGTAACTGGACTGAAGCCGACAGTGCGGCCGTATGGAATGGCATAAAGACCATTAAGGCCGTCGCAGACCTGTGCAAGGAGAACCTTCGGCGCAACCGTGAGATGTTCGAAGGCTTCAACCCTGTGACGGGCAAGGGCTGTCCTGGTGAGCGTGTACTGGTGAAGATACCAGACTTCCCCATCAAACGGCAGTGGATGCCCCGCCGTGTGGCCGAGAAGAACCGCGAGCTGAAGAAGATCATCAAGAAGGGCAGCATCGAGAAGTACATCAAGGAGGAACTACAGTGGGAGTACAACGAGGAGCATATCATGGACGTCATCTACATGATATGCTGCATCCGTGCGGAGGAAGACCCTGCCTTTGCGTTCATCACCTTCTATAAGATACAGGATAAGATGTCGGGCCAGATGCGCCCGTTCTCTCTTAACTATCCGCAGCGCCTTGCGCTGGTGGAGCTGGAGAAGATGCGCGAGGCGAGGGAGCCTATACGTCTTATCATCCTGAAAGCCCGTCAGTGGGGTGGCTCCACATTGTCGGAGGGCTACGAGAAATGGATGCAGGACTTCCGTCACCCCTACGGCTGGAACATCGTCATCCTTGCCCACGTTCAGGATGCCACGAAGCGTATCAAGGCCATGTTTACCAAGATGCTTGACTTCCAGCCGGGCTGGTCGCTGGGCGTGAAGGGACGGAGGCTGAAGCTCTCGAGCTACGAGGGCAGCAAGAATGACTTCATCGTTACCGACAAGAAGGGAGAGGAGGTAGGAAGCCGCGTAATAAGCGTCGGCTCATACGAGCGTTACGACTCCCTGCGAAGCGCCGACCTGAAGTGTGCGCACTTCTCCGAGGTGGCCTACTGGAAGAAGACACAGGAGAAGGAGCCGGAGGAGGTGCTTTCAAGTATCGACGGCGGTATTCCGAGCATAGCCGACACCGTTGAAATCATGGAATCGTCAGGACGCAGTGCCGCAGGCTTCTTCCATGACATGTACCAGGAGGCAAAAGATCCCGATATTCCCAGCGCATGGAGGGCTATCTTTATTGCCTTCTTCCAGATCGAGAACGACCGCAAGGAGCTTGATACGAAGTGGGGCAACATCTGGAGTGACAAGATACCTTGGAGGAAGGTGGAGCAGGACAAGGGCTATGTTAAGCTGTGCCTGGAGTTTGCCTTGTGGCTGTGGGAGAACAGGAAGAGCAAGCAGTGTCCCGAGGGCTTCCGCGAGACCGGCGAGTTCTTCTGGTCTCTTTGGGAGAAGGGCGCAAGCTTCGAGGCCATCAACTGGTACAGGTACAGGCGCAACGCCGTGCGCAGCCATACCTATATTGCCACCGAGGCCCCCAGTGATGACATAGAGGCCTTCCGCATGAGCGGCAAGCTCGTATTCGACATGTACCGCATCGAGGCACTGGAGCGTCACAAGAAGCAGGGCAAACAGGAGCCGATCTTCATAGGCAACATCGTGAGCCGGACAGAGAAGGGCGAGGATGCCATCTATACCGCCAGGCTTGTTGAGACCGTCGGCGACGGCCAGGTGCTCAGGATATGGGCCATGCCTGACTGCCTGAAGGTGAGCGACCGCTATGTGGTGAGTGTCGATATTGGCGGACGCAGCCAGACGAGCGACTTCACGGTGATGACTGTTATAGACCGCCTCGGTATGATGCGGGGCATGGGAGGCAAGCCGAAGGTTGTGGCCCGCTGGAGGGGACACATTCGTCATGACCTGCTGGCATGGAAGGCCGCAGCCCTGGCACACTTCTACGGCGACGCAGAGCTGGTGATAGAGAGCAACACGGCAGACACCAAGAAGAACATGATAGACACCGAGGGCGAGCACTCGCTGAGCATCATCGACGAGATAGCGGACTACTACGACAACCTGTATATCCGCGAGACGAGGGTGGACGAGGTGACGCAGAAGGTGACGAACGTGTACGGCTTCCAGACGAACGTCCTGACGAAGCAGCTTGTCATCGACAACTACATCGCATACATCGACGATCAGCTCTACTACGAGCCGGATAAGCAGTGCTACGACGAGCTACGCATCTATGAGCGCCACGATGACGGCACGCTGGGCAACGTGGAGGGACAGAACAACCACGACGACGTGGTGATGTCTACCGGCATCGGCCTGTACGTGAGCCAGAAGATGCCTCTGCCCGCATGGATCAAGAAGGGCAAGAGCAGGGGAGCGCACTATGAGATAGGCACCGAGGCCGACGTATGACAAAAGCCGGAAGCATCTCTGCCTCCGGCCCCCATCATTACTAACCAATCAAACAACTATGAAAAAACGAACGTGCCTTATTCTTCCTCTTCATCATCCAGCCACTGCCCGAAGATGTCACGCAGTGCCTGGAAGTCTGACTCGTTGATGGAATGGTCTACCTCTACGGGCTTGGGCACGATCATCTTGGAAAGCTCCGTGCGAATGTTCGCAAACCGTGCTTTCTTACCTTTGTCGGCTGAATTGGCGAGTTCGAGGAAATAATCATGATATTGCTTACGTGTCTCTCCGAGCAGCTGCTTGATAAATTCCTTCTCCTCATTTCCGACTTTGTTCTGTGCGCCCGGTGGGCGACCTCCCTTTGACATATTACCTTATTATGTTATGCGAGTGGCGTGTATCCGCAACGCTGCTGTGTGTACCGTGCATTGACGTGGACGGTGATGTCCGTGTCGGCATCCTCCATCATCTCACGGCACAGTGCTGTGTACGGGTCGTTAGGCAAAGCCACTGCCAGCAGCTGGTACTCCACACCCTTGACGATGAGCTGGTGGACAGCGTCGCGCAGCGGGTCAATGTGGTGGGGTGGCCAGTCGTGAGGCAGGGCCACGTATATGCTCTTCTCCTCCCACTGGCTTGCGTGGTTGTTGGCCACACGGTGGGCGAAGGGCGACGGTATCGCCAGATAAGCCGAAAGGCGCGAGACGGCCTGCGAGACGTACTTGTCGATGTAGCGGTCAAGCAGGTATCTGCTGGTGCTGTCCGTAGACAGGGGCAGCGCCGAGGCCGGTGAGCCTTTCTCCGATGTTCTCATCTTCTGCACCTGGTACGTCTCAGCGTCGATGTCGTGGTAGAACTCCTCCTTCATCAGGATGATCTCAATGAGCTGCACCGGCCTGCGTGTCGCAATGATGTTGCGGCAGACGGGACAGTCACGGTACGGAGTCCCTTCGTGTAGGTGGTGTGGATAGGGCATAGACGTACTTCTTTATTCTGTTACACGTAGGGCGAACCGTGCAAACACACGGTCGTCGTGTCTTGACTGCAGTGTGATGACCGACATTCCCGGCTTCATGCCGCGAACCTGCCAGCGTCCGTATTCGTCGAGGCACGGCATGCAGCAGCCGTCATCGGCACGGACGATGATGTCATCCACGGGCTTCTTGCCCGAAGCGTTAGAGAGTACGTAGGTGATCTCCGTCTCTTCGCCTGCGGCAATGATGTAGGGATATGACATGAGCGTGTCGGCTGGCACCTCATGGCCGGGCTTCGATATGCCGCCGTCCTCAATCATCGGGAACCGCAGTTCTATCTCCTCCGCGAAGCTGTACTCCGGGGCCTTCGGTGCCGTCTTGTTGAAGCACTGCGTGATGCCTGCCAGGTCTTCCTCAGCGAGCTTGGCATAGAATGCCGCCTTTTTCTCGTCGGAGGTGGCCCACCAGAGATGCACCATGCGGTCCTCGACGTACTTCTGCCCGAGCCGTGCCAGCGTCTTGACATAGCCGAGGTTGAAGCGGTCGGACACCTTCAGGGAGATCTCTACGCTATCGTCGCTCTCCTCGGAGGACACCAGCGCATCGTCGGCGGTGTTGCCGCTTCCCGTCAGGTACTCTGAGAACCACGTCTTCAGCATCTCGCACTGGGTGAAGAAACCGCGTGCAAGCATCCGCTCGTCGTACTGGTCATCGCCTGCCGACTCATGGTATGCCACCGTGATGTTCTTCTGGTCAGCGGCCTTGTCGATGACACCTGTCTTGAAGGTCTCATTCTTGGCCGAGTTGACCGCGAGAGCCTTCAGCAGCGTAATCTTTATAACCTGTGACATGGCCTATGTGTTTGGTGTTACCGTACCCGTTACGTCTGTATAAGAAGAAGAAGAAGAAGCGGGAGCCGTCTTTGCCAGACACAGACGTATCTGTGTCAGCGTGTCCTGTGCGTAGCCGAAGTAGTCCTTGGCCAGTGCAGGCTTGATCGACTGCCACCACATGTAGTCCATCGTGTAGCTTACATACTCCTCCGCGAACGATGACAGGGGCTGTGCCAGTCCGTCGTTGTATCTGTCAGATACCACTACCTTGATGGTGATGGCATCGGAACTGTCTGACAGCGTGTAGGAGATGGAACCGCTTTCAGAGTCCACGAACTCGTTCATGGCCGCAGCGAAGCGTGCCAGTCCCGAACGGAGGAAACGCACCAGCTTTCGCTCCTGGTACTTCTCGTCGCCCGCCTGCTCGTTGTAGGCCAGTGAGGCATTCTTCACAGGGTCAGCGGCCTTGTCGACCAGTCCTGACTGGTACGTGTCGGCCTTTACGGCCTCAAGGACGAGGCTCTTCTTGAGCGATAGTGTGATTGTCTTTGACATAATGTTATGAATTAGATGTTACTGTTGTCGTTGCGGACAGTGGGCTTTCCGATGAAACCGTCGGTGCCTTCTTGCTGTGTATGAGCCTTATGAGCGCCCCGGCCTGACGCCTGCAGTCGCCCATGTACTTCTCCTGTAGCTTCGGTGCCACGACGGAGAACCAGGAATAGAGCGCGTAGGAAACGCAGTATGCCTTGCACACCTTCGTGATGGCCGGATTCAGCGCGTCGTTGTGGTTCGTTGGGAACGTCAGCGTCATGGAGCTGTCAGTGGAAGCCGTGACGAAGGCGTCGGACTCCGTTACAATGTCGATGACCGCCTGCTGGAGATAGTCTTCAAGCAGCGGCTCCTCCAGCGATCCGAGCGTGATGTCCTTGAACATCAGGTTTCCCTGCTCGTCGATGGAGCGTTTGCCTATGATGGAGAGAGAGCGCTTGACCTCTCCTGCAAGTATAGTGAAATCCAGTGTTATCTCCATATCCTATGCTGCTTCTTTGTAAGGTGTGAGGCGACCGCCCGGCTGCTTGCGCGTGAACATCTGTCCGCCGCCCATGAGCGCCTGCGTGGCCTGCTGTGCGGCCTGCTGGTTTGCACCGGGAACCTGAACGGGAGCGGCAGGCATCTGTCCCTGCTGTACCTGCTGCATGTAGTTGTCGTAGTCCACGAGGATCTTGTCTGAGCCGGGAGCGTCGTAGTTCTTGATGTACATGCGGGTGTCGATGGCCCCACGGTCGTAGAGACGGTCGAGGAACTCGTTGATGCGCTGTATGTATGCCGCCGAGCTTGCAGACTCCTTGATGGAGGTGCGGAACTGCACGTTACGGGCCGACTGTGCCTTGTAGAATGTCTGGTGATCAGAGGACTTGGGCGTGATGTCGCGTCCCTCCTCGTAGAACTGCTGCATGGTGATGCACTTCTTCAGGGCAAGGCGCTCCTTGAAAGAGTTGTACCGCTTTATGAGCGGGTAGATGGTGGTGGTGGCGTTCTCCGCCTCCAGCGAGTAGCGTGCATACGACGTGCCGCTGGTGGGTGTCTTTCCCTGCATTGCGCCGGAGACGCCCGACACCTCATGTATCATGTTGAGCTGCGTCTGCAGCATCTCGTTGGTGCCGATGTTGAATGCCGAGTGCGTGAAGAACTCCGGCTTTGCGCCCGTGCGCTTCGCCTTGCGGTCATCATACACATAGACGGCATCGTACTCCGAGGACTGGTTGGCGTACTCCTCGATGGTCATATCGTCCGGCTTCAGCGACAGGGGCAGGAACTTCAAGCCCTTGACGGCTGACTTCACGGCCATGTGGTTCATCATCACCAGGGAGTTGATGAAACGCTGCTGGTCTACGAAGAAGCCCATGAACGGATGCACTTCACCGTTGATATAGGGGAAGAGCGTCATTGAGAACGGATGCGACTTGTGGTCATACGGCGTCTCTCCCTCGCACAGGATGCGTCCCTCCGGCGACATGAAACAGTAGTGCCAGTACTTATCGACGATATGCTGTGCGGTTATGAACGCCCGCTTTTCCTCCGGCACTCCCTGCTGGTCGTAGAGCTTCATGCGCTCAATGTTCTTTGCCCTGACATGCTTCAGGTCCTTCGTATCGACACGGAAATAGGCATCGGCCTGCGAGACGGCCAGCGGATCGTGGCACTGCCAGCGTGGCTTGACCTCCTCACGCCATACCTCTATGACACGTACGAGCGAAGCGTCCGACGCCGTGTAGAAGCTGACGTTCTCGTAGGCATGCTGCTGGTTCTGCTCCTGGAAGTTCTCATTGATGCCCGCCTCTCCCTGGTGTCCGATGTGGAAGATGTCGTTAAGGTCCTTTATCGTGAGTCCGTACTTCGGCTTAGCGAAGCGGAAGTAAAGCTCCGCAGGCGATATATCGTGAAGGTAGCCTATCATGCGCACGTCACGGTGTGCCGGATCACTGCCAGCCTCCCAGAACATGTAGTAGGGATTGATGTAGTCCGTGTAGGAGTCGTGCAGTTCCTCCCGCTCCTCGTATGACTCACGGGTGAAAGCGGCACCCGATATGAGGTATTCGCCGAACACCACGTCGAGAATGTCCGGCATGTAGGTGTTCTGCCAGTTGGTCTGCAAAGCCGATGACATCATGTCGGAGAGATTCTTGCTGTCCTCAGAGCGTGCATAGCATACAGGCTCCGTCTCCTGCTTGGCATGGAGTCCGACTACGGACATCCACAGCGACACCATGACATTGTTCTTCAGGGGTACGTTGTGCTTCAGCCGGATATACTCCTCCTCGGTCATCCTCAGTCCCCTGTAGGTGATGTAGTCGCCCCACTGGTTGCCGAAGAGATAGCGGAGGATCCTCGCGCGTTCCCTACGGAAACCGTCCTTATTGTTCCACGAACGGGCACAGTCTGCCAGCAGTTCGAGGTCGTAACGCCCGCCCGTGCTGTGGCGCAGGCGTTCCTTCACCGTGTCGAGCCGGTAGTCCTTACCGAGCGGACGCACATCATCGAGCGTAAGAAGCGGTCTTTGCATACTTCATTCCTTTTTGTTGCAAAGATACAGAGGAAAAGAGGTGGGTAATTCACAAAAATCCCATACGTTTGGGATTTTTGTGAAAAAGCCTCTTCATTTCCTTCTTATCTTTACCGAAAAATTTTTGCGCCATGGCAGAGACAAAGCATAAGAAGATAGAGAAAAAGGCCTACGCCATCATGCAGGAGGCCCTTTTCGAGAAGCAGTCCGACGGCTCCTATTCTCCCCGTGAGATGGCCAAGGAAGGCATGACAACGCTGAAGAAGCACTCCACAAGCCTTGTGGTGGTATGTACCGACAGCAGCATCGAGGACGTTACCGAGCTGCTGAAGAAGAACGAGATACCCCACGACAAGGTCATCAAGATGGAAGAGAAATTCGACTACCTCGTCACCGGCAAGGACCAGAGCGTGAGCGTATGGAGCTGGGAGAGCGCCCTTGACGATCTCGGCTGGAAGGTAAGCCGCAAGAAGGGCGAGGAGGAACCCGAGGACAAGCAGAAGAAGGCCGACAAGAGTTTCGGACGCTGGTTCGAGGAGCAGGTCAACAAGTGCTGTGGCGACCCCGTTTGCGGATAATCAGAGTAATCACCAAAGATAATTATCATTATGGCAGAGAAAAAGACAGATGCAGAGGTGCAGCCGAACGACCAGCAGCAGGAGCCAGTGAAGGAGCCTACGCAGCGTGAGCGCTACACCAGCCGCCGCAGGGAGGCGTACCCCGACATCAGCGAGGATGACGAGGACGCATACTACGGCCAGGCCAATGCCGACCTTGACGAGCTGGAGGGCTACCGCAAGAGCAACAAGGAGCTTGCCGACGTGTTCGACAAGACCCCGACGCTTGCCGGTATGCTGCTTGCTGCCAAGGAAGGAGAGAACCCCTTCGTGTACCTTGTCGAGCAGGCAGGCCCCGACCTTGACATCAGGGAGCTTATCAACGACCCCGACTTCGGGACGAAGATTGTGCAGGCCCTCGAAAAGTTCCAGCAGAACAAGCTGAAGGGCCAGCAGGCGCAGGCAGAGATCAAGGCCAACTACAAGGCCTCTTTCGCCGCCCTGAAGGAGATCCAGCAGGAGCGTGGCATGAGCGACGAGGAATGCCTGCAGCTTGTAGATGACTTCTTCGAGAACGTCATCGGCAATGCTTCCAAGGGCATAGTGAGCAAGGAGACCTGGGAGGCGTACCTGAAAGCCCGCAACTATGACGCCGACATCGCAACGGCTCGTGAGCAGGCCAGTGCGCAGGCCCTTAACAGCCGCATCCAGAACCCCAAGAAGAACTTCGACGAGCAGGAGCTGCCGCCGACCCTCTCCACTGGTGGAGCGGGAGCCGGTGAGCCGGAGGGCAAGAAGAAGAGCCGCTTCTTCGACGACTGGGAGCGTGAGGAAGGAATGTAGAACCCCTATAAATATAATAAGGTATGACAGGCCCCGACGGACAGGAGGCAGGCGTAAGCCTTACCGGCAGCGTAGCAAGCGCCACCCAGCTGAAGGACGGCAACCTTGCGCAGGAGCCGATAGAGCCGCCTCCAAAGAAAAAGAAGAAGCGCAAGTCATTCTTCGATGACTGGGAGAATGACTGACACAGAGAGTGATAGGTAAATTTTTTCAACGATTAATAAATTAAGTTAGTATGAAACGTTTGTTTAGTTTTCATTTGCTGGTGAGCTGCATCCTCTGCATGCTTGCCGTGTTGACTGGCGGCGGTATGGCCATGGCCGAAGTGCCTATCGTACCCGACCCCAACAACCCCGTTGACCCTGTTGACCCGAAAGTCGACAACCTGCCCAATCCTGACGGAACCGGTGCAGGCCAGGACCTGAGCGGTACGCAGGCCAGTGCCACACAGTTGAAGGAGGGCGACCTTGCCCAGCCTGACTATGACGAGGACGTGATACACTTCCGCTGTCATAAGTTCGTGCTTCTGAACCGCGCACGTACCGTTGCCCAGCAGCGTACATGCCGCGACTACGAGACCATCCACTTCCGCCTCGGTGAGGAAGACCTCTGCGGAAAGACGAAGGCAGCTATCGCCGCCGGTGACAGCATCAAGATCAACGCCTCGAACTTCGACGGCGACCTGAAGCTGCTGACTCCGGGTAGCACCATCTACGTGCAGGGCGTCGACGGCTACGCCGACGGATCGACCACCAAGAAGGAGGGCGACTTGATGCTGTTCGTGGTTGCCAACCCGACACTGAAGGAGGCCACCTGTCAGGCCATCAACGGCCCCGCCAAGGTGAACGGCGAGTACAACGACTCGCTGGATGACATGACCTGTCCTGCCATCCCCGCCAACACCCCGCTCGTTGTCTGTGCCATCGCCGGTGCAGAGAGCCAGCAGGAGGTTGCACCCGACAACTTCCAGCCCCGTCCGAAGACCGTCTATCTGCAGAAGCAGATCTTCAACGTGGTCTTCACCGACTACCAGAAGCGCATCATCACCAAGGCACGCTGGGCCATCAAGGACATCAAGGCCGAGGCTTTGCGCAAGTTCTCTGCCAAGGCAGAGTACACACTGTGGCTCGGTAAGCAGAAGCGCTTCAAGATGCTCGTTGACCCGACGATGGGCGAGGAGTTCGTCTATACGTCAGAGGGCGTCCTTCGCCAGCTGTCTAACACGTTAGGCATCAGCGACGACGGCATCGAGTTCCGCGACGTGACGGCCATCACCAAGATTCAGTTCACCGAGTTCTCAGAGCACGATGAGGCTGATATGTACTGCGGTAAGGATATGTTGGAGGACATCATCAACATGAAGGACATCAACGACCGCATCCGCCTGACTCAGGAGACCACCGACTTCGGCGTGAAGATCCTGGCATTCCACAACAACTTCGGTAAGCTGAACATCATCTATGCTCCGGCACTGAACAAGATCGGCTACTCGAAGTTCGCAGTTGTCATCGACATGAAGGGTGCCCGCTACTACACCAACATCTCGAAGACCGAGCGCACGGTTGACATGAAGAAGGGCGCTAAGGACACACGCGAGGCAACCCGCTACATCTACATCGAGGGCGGTGCCCTTGCACTCCGTGGCTTCAACAGCATCCTGGTTGGCCCTGCCAGCCTGATTGCAAAGCGCAACGTGTCGAAGTCCGCACGTCCCGTCAACATGGTGAACACCCTGCCTGCTACTCCTTACGAGGGCATGCTGATCCTCCTGAACGAGGACATCACCGTGAACGGCGTGAACTACAGCAGCGACCTTGTGTACGAGTACACTCAGGGCGCCTGGAACCAGTTCGTCGGCACCGTAAACGGCTAAATACGGCAAAGGTGGCGGTGCAAGAGCCGCCACCTATTCTAAACCCCTAAAAGTGAAGCGAAATGATTAAGATTTATCAGACCGTACAGAACCAGAACAACCTCATCACCACGATTCCCTTCAAGGGCGTGAAGGTGCAGGTGGAGTTCACCGGCGGTAACGTGATGAAGAACATTCCCGCCAAGTTCTATTGCCGCGACCCGTTCACGATGCGGGCACTCGACGAGAGCGATCAGAACGGACGTCTGTTCCGTCTGTTGCAGGTCATCGAGGAAGAAGGCGACAACAAGCCCAAGCAGCCCGCAGCACCCAAGCAGCCGGAGGTTAAGGACGAAGGCCTTGCCGAAATCATCAACAAGATGGAGAATACGGCACAGCAGCAAGCGCCGAAGCCTGAAGTTCCTGCACAGGAGCCTGCCAAGGAACCTGAGCCGGAGCCAGCACCTGAGCCGGAGCCAGCACCCGAACCTGAGCCAGCACCTGAGCAGACCGACGGCGAGGGAGAGACTGGAGAGCAGCCTGGTGGCGATGACAAGCTGGAGTTTGAGAACCTTGCAGCAGCCGTGACCTACATTGCAAGTAAGTACAACGAGCAGGTGGAGACCGAGAACCAGGTGCGCAAGTTCATCGAGGAGAAGGAGGGCAGGAAGTGCCTTATCCACAAGGGATAGGCCGACTCCCCCAATACCGTAAAGAGCTATGAAGGTAAAGGAGATAGTAACCCGCGTGAGGTCAGCCATCGACGAGTTGACGGTCAGTGATTCCGAGTTCCTTAACAAGACCTCGGACGAGGAGAACCTGACGGCGATCATCATTGACAAGATACCGTATGCGCTGACATACGTCATCGAGAACGCCCCAGAGGAGAAGATAGACAGCAGCATGGTGACACAGTACGCCGTTTCAGGCGTGACGGTTGCCGCCGGTGCCATGGTGTCCGTCAAGCTCCCTGCGGACTTCCTCCGACTGATGTCTGCCCGCCTCTCGTCGTGGTCGCTATCCCCCAAGCCCGTAGCCGAAAGCTCGCAGGAATACCTCATGCAGCAGGACACATACGCCCGTGGCAGCTGGGACCGCCCTGTGAGTGCCTACAGGTACAAAGGTGCAGACCGCTATCTGGAGCTGTACAGTGCCAAGGCAGACAGCGACACCGTACAGGTGTCCTACATCAAGAAGCCCGTCGTAGGCGACACGTCGAGCGGTGAGACCGAGATCGGCGTACCCGCACGCCTGGAGGGCGCTTTCATCTACCAGGTTGCCGCCCTTACGATGGTGGCATTCCGTGAGCAGGTGGCGCAGCAGCTTTTCACCATAGCGCAGAACTACCTGTTTTCCACCATAACTAACCGTGAGCAGTAGATATGAAGATACCCACATTCACATTTGACGAAGGGGCCAACGGCTATCTGTCCGAACCGATGGAGATAGAGGATCCCATACTCGTGAAGATTGAACTCGCGAGCGTAGCCCCCGTAGTCACCCTGAAGCAGGAAGAGGACGGCGGCTGGGCCAACTACGGCCAGAGTCCGAAGGATGCCCGCCGCTACGAGATAACAGTTAACCCCAAGGGGAGGATGACCGTCATGCTTGCCACCCCCGTCAAGGTTTTGAAATGTCACATTATTTAAATGGCCATGCAGAAGTTATTTGAGTTTGTAGAGCATATCGGCAAGTGGCGCGTACTGGTACAGACGCGCGACATACAGAACGGTGCCGTGACAACCGCCAATCTGGCAGATGGAGCCGTTACCGCTGAGAAGATTCAGGACGGAGCCGTCACCAACGAGAAGCTTGCCGATGGAGCCGTAGATACCCGTACCCTTGCCGACGAGGCCGTCACCAACGAGAAGATCCAGGACGGAGCCGTCACTGGTGAGAAGATTGCCGACAATACCATCACTGGCAACAAGTTGCAGGATGGTATCATCGACAGCGACAAGTTTGCCGACGGCAGCATCGAGAGCCGTAACATAGCCGACGATGCCATCACGACCGACAAGATTCAGGACGGAGCCGTCACCACCCCGAAGCTTGCTGACGGAGCCGTCACCACTGAGAAGATTCAGGATGAGGCCGTCACGACGCAGAAGATAGCCGATGAAGCTGTTACCACCCGCAAGCTGCATGACGAGGCCGTCACCACGGCCAAGATTGCCGAGACCGCTGTTACGACCGAGAAGATAGCCGACGAGGCCGTGACCACCCCGAAGATAGCCAATGTGGCCGTGACATCGGAGAAGATTGCCGACGGTGCTGTGACCGGCGCGAAGATAGCCGAGCACACCGTTACCGGCGACAACATAGCCAAAGGTGCCGTGACCACCGAGAAGATAGCCGACCAGGCCGTAGGCACGGAACAGATAGCACCCCATGCCGTCGTTCGCGAGCATATCCAGCCGGGAGCCATCCCTGAGCTGGAGGGCATGCTTGACGAGCTGGAGGAGAAGCACGACGCCGACATTGAGCGTCTGGAGCAGGCCATCTGGCCGTTCGAGGTGAGCATCAGCGCACGCCCGACAGCCGTGGAGATAGACACCGACACCAACGTGGCACTGTCATGGACGGCGAAGCGCAAGGGCGTGGCCGTCACTCCCGAGACGCAGGCACTCGACGGCGTGGCCGTCACGGGTACCGGCAAGAGCGTTACCCTGCATCCGACGGAGGAGGGTAGCCAGTCGTTCGTGTACCAGG
>Ga0256405_10001908_pt1 | contig 52519 bp, 53 predicted proteins | sample RumenRJG_02DNA_FD_189096 | JGI IMG/M metagenome (GOLD analysis project Ga0256405, IMG submission 189096) | Bovine rumen microbial communities from Lethbridge, Alberta, Canada - RJG_02 | ecosystem: Host-associated > Mammals > Digestive system > Stomach > Rumen | place: Canada: Alberta...
CTTCTGCTCCGCCAATTAAATTATCTCCAAACAGCAATGCATCGCTCGTTTCTCCATTACCACTTTGTAATGCTCCTGCTTGCGGCAGATTTATTCCTTTTACAGATATTGAACTTATTTCAGTCATAATTCACCTACACGTATGTACTGTTCTACATGAATATAAAGTCCTGTAATACAGTTTTATTGCTTTTTTTTAGGAAATATTAACATTTATTTACATAATTCTTTAATTTATTAAAGTATTTTTTTTTAATTCCGTAATCATATAGTAAGAGTATAACTATTTGGAATTTTAATATGGATATAAAAAGTATCGTTAATATTAATAATATTTCAGGGATAAAGCCTGTACAAAATATGAGACCCAGACTAAATTATGGGTTGCAAAAAGATACTTTTGTACGAACATCTTTTAAAGGAACGTTTAACGCAGATGAAGCAATTAAGGAATTAAAAGAAGTAAAAAATTTCAAAGGAACTCCTAAATTTAATGATGAAAAGTTAGATATAATAAAACAAGAGTTAATAAAATCCCCTGATAAGTGGGAACCTTTTAGAACATTAGTTCAAAATCCTAAAATTTTAAGCTCTTTAGCATGCGAAATATTAGAGAAAGATGTAACTATTGTAAAAAATCTTTCAGATTTATCTTCAATGAAGAAAGATGATAGCTCTCCAAGATTTAGTCCGTTTGATATAAAAGCTTTTTCCCAAAAAGTAGAAAAAAATGAAGATTTTGAAAAAGCAAAAGTACTTGCAAATAGTAATTTGGAAACAGAAGATATTATAGCTTTATCTAAAAATAAACTTCTAAAAAATCCTGATAAAGTTGTAGAGTACTACAATAAAATGGAAAAAGAATGCGGAGAAAATGCGTTATCTATAAAATTTCAAACAGATTGTTACGACAAAAATTCGTTTGCACTTATCGCAGATTTAAAAGACACAAGTAAAAAAATTGAACTTTTTGATAAAGATTTGAATATAATCTCAACAGAAGAAGTTAAAGCACGAACATTTCCAAATGGGAAACAATACCAAATAAAGAAAACTATTGATAACAGAACAAACACAACTTCGAAAGTAAAATTAGAAGTAAATAAAAAACTACCACAACCTGTATTAATAAATGAAATAAGAGTTGTACGAGACAAAAACGGTAAAACATTAAGAAAAGAATATACAGAACAATCAGAAGTAGCAGGAGTGTTAAACATAAAACATGTTTATCCTGATGGTTCAGAAAAAATATTATCACAAGGCTCTATTAATCAAAAAACGGGCATTACAACTGTTAAAAAAGATATGACTTCTCTTGACGGAACAAGAACTCAATATTTATATGAAAATGACCCACAAGGTAATAGAATAAGCGATTATATAATAACAGACAAAGATGGAAAAATCCTATTGAAAAACTCTCAATCTTTTGAAGTTATCTCAGATAACAAATTTATTTCCGCTAAAAATGATGAAAAATATGAAATAACCGTAAATGAAAAAGAAATAAATATAAAAAATTTAAAAGACAATAGAGAATCAAAAATTACTTTTGAAAATTATATTGACGGAAATAAAGAAAAAATCCTTGAAGTACTGAAAAAGATGCCGGGAGAAGAACTTATTGCCTTAAGTAAATCAGTAAAACACCTGAATGGAATCGATGATATTAATTATTCAACTTATGGTGCAGTCAATAAAAGAATAAAAACAGGAGACAATCTTTTCGTCATGCTTCACGAACTGGGTCATGCAAAAGATTATAATGAAGTTGATGTAAAACAAGAAGAAACACTAAAAAAATCAATATTTTCTGACAAAAAAATAAATGAAGTTTTTGAAAAAGAAAAAGCTTTATTTAATGATACTTTTCCTGCTGCCCAAAGAGAGCATCTAAACTATTTTATAAAAACATCAGAAGAAAAAGACGGTCTTCAAGAAACTATAGCGGAAACTAATGCAATCTTAAATACCTACAACAATGAAGATTTATTCTCTATACGTTCTCAATACTTACAACAATATTTTCCAAGAACAGTTGCAGAATTGTCAAAGATTTTAAATAAAACTTAAAAAAAAGGTATGACTTGTTACAAATCATACCTGAGTAAATAAAATTATGAGATTTTTGATTATAAATTAAATAAACTGTATATTTTCTCCTGAATTTCTGATTCGACAAGTTCAGGAGAAATTCTGTTTAAATCAATTGCCATTTGATAATATGAAGCGGCATCTTGAGCTAAGCCTAATTTTTCATAAGCTCTTCCCGCATTAAAATATGCAAGAGTATAATTAGGATTAAGCTCTATGGCTTTTAAGAAACAACTTAACGCTTCTTTATTGTCTGAAAGTCCATCAATATATACAACACCAAGATTATTATATGCTGTATCACAATCAGGATTTAATTCAAGGGCTTTGTTATAGGCAACTAAAGCTTCTTCTGTACAATTCTTTTCCCATAATGCAAGTCCTAATTTTGCATAAGCCAAAAAACAATTTCCATTTACTTTTATTGCATCACAATATGTTTGTACAGCATTATCTATATCATTTTGAGACATATAAATATCAGCTAAAGATACATATAATTCGTAATTATCAGCATCTAACACCAAACCTGCTTGAAAAGCTGATATTGCTGATTGGAAATCCATTTTCATATCTAAATAAACTAAACCTAAAGTATGACATACTAATGCAGTCCATTTATCATCAGGATTTATTTTTATAGCTTTTTGATAATGATGTATAGCATCATCAAACATATTACTTCTTAAATACGCAAATGCTATTGCATTATTAAAATATGGGTTTTCATTATCACTATCCAAGGCTAATTTAAAAGCTACCAACGAATGGAAATTATCGCCCTTTTTCAAATATAAATGACCTAACTCATAATATATTTGAGGAATATCTTTTCCAAAATTTAATAAAGCTGTATAGTAATCAATTGCCTCATCAATTGCATTTGGTGTATAGGTTCTTGTTATTGTTGCAAGCTTTAATAAATTTTTTCTGTCATTTGGTTGTGTCAAATAGGCATTTTTATAACATTCTAAAGCATCTGTATATTCTTCTTTTCTCATTAATATATCGCCCATACGAGAATAAAATGAGCCTTTATGTCCGGTTTTTTCAATAGCTTTTCTATAAATATTTAATGAGGTCTTAAATCCGTTTATACCCTCAAACATTGTACCTATTGTTTTATAAATAGAAACTATTGCTGTATCTTTAACATTTTTGAATAACATTTTTAAAGATTTCTTATCTATTGCAGATAGAATAACTCCTGATATCAAATGATACAAAAACTTATGTAACTTCATTACACTTAAATGTTTAGAATCAATTTGTTTTAAAATATTTGATGAATATAAAAGTCTTGCTCTTGAAGAATTTATACCGGCAAATTTAATAGCTTTTTCATATTCTTTTGTAGAATTATCAAAATCACCGGCTTTTTCCATAAAATAAGCTGTATATAAATGTGCATCTGCATTTTTCGGTGCAACAGAGATTGCTATTTTACATTGCTCGATTGCATTTTCTAAATCTATTTCTCCACTTTCAATCATTAAAGAAGCTAATCTATAATAACTTTCTGAAATATTTGGATTTGATTTCATTGTTAGTAAATATTGATTAACAGCTTCTAACAAATCCGCATTTTGCCCTTTTAAAAGATATTTTTCATGAGCAATTCTTGCACTTTCTAATGTTTCAATTGGATTTAATAAACAGTCTTTTGTCTTTCCTTGACTTTGTTCGGCAGTGATATTCAACATAAATTTCTCCATAATTTATTTACAAAGTCCATTACGACATTCAAAAAATTTTATTTAACAAAAACTTATAAATATCCTCTATTTAGTCTACTTTATTCAGATTAAAAAATACCCAAAAACTTGATATAGATTTCTATTATGCTAAAATTGACATGTAACAGACAATGGGTGAGAAAACTATCATGAAAAGTACAACACTAAGACGTTCAAATATATCAAAAGAAAAAATTAAATCCATTGAAGCTCTTTCTAAATATAGACGTAGAAATTATAGCAGTGCTCAAACAACAAGCTTTCAACCTATAAAAGATAAAGAACTTGATATTTTATGGCAAGATTTAAAACAACCTGGAGCTAAATCTGAAAAATCACCTATCGTTTATATTATAACAGGATTTATATTAGGTGCAATTTCTATGCTAATTTTAACAACTATTGTTAATTTATCAATGAATGCAGTTAAAGAAAATTCATTTGAAGAAACACCTACTGCAATTGAAACAGCTGCTGAATCTGCAAAATTAACATTTATTCCTGCTGATACTACAGATATTAAAAACCTTACATCTGAAACTTATACAGTACAAAGCGGAGATACTTTAGAATCAATTGTTATAAGATTTTATGGTTCTTATACAGACAAAAATGCTAAAAAAATAGAAAAAGCAAACGGAATTTCAAATCCTAACCAATTACAATTAGGTCAAAAATTAACAATTCCTCTTGGTGCAGAATAAATAAAAAATAAAAATAAAAAAGAGTGAATTTATTCACTCTTTTTTATTTTGTATAAACAAATATCTTCTTTTTTTTCATTTTTAAAACATTTATATCTTTGTATAGAATAAAATATACCTGTTTTATCATCTTTAATATATGCAATATCAGTATTATCAAAAACTTTTGAATTTATTGAAACAATAGAGTATACTTCTTTATTATCTTTAACATTTTCATTATACAATTTTATAAGTCTATTTTTATCTAAATAAGTATAATATTCATTATAAAATTTACTTTTAAGTTCTTTTTCATAGCATAAATTATTATTTGCAGGATAGTTTGTAATATCATAATTAAAAGGTTTATCTTCGCAATAATTTATAATTGAATATCGATTATACGGCAAAAGAATATACCCGACAAAATTATCATTTGCAATAATAATTGATTTTTTTTCTAAATTCTTATCATGTAATATTATTCCGGATATTTTTACAGAATCACCATTTTGCGTTAAATTAAGACAAACATCTTTAATATATAAGGGAATAAATAAATGTAAAAAACATACTAATGCTAATATTACAGACATAAGCCATTTTAATTTAAAATTATTAATATCAAAAAAGCCCAACCATATTGCTATTATAAAATATATCCAATAAAAAGCATGGTTACAATAATGACCATAATATTTAAACATAAAACAAACAGTCATTGCTAAACCGGTAAATAATAAAAAAAATATAACTTTTAAATTTTTCTTAAACACAAATAATATTGGAATAATACAAGTTATAAAAATAAAACAGAATACATAAAATAACTTAAATAAATTATCCAAAGGTAAATTAATTCCTCTGTAATCTTTTATAGCAGTTGAATCAACACCAAAAAGTTGCAATAAAATCAATAAAAAACCAATGCCTAAAATAGTAAATACTTTCAAATAAGAACTTAACTTTGGTTTTGCTTTGATATAATCATACAAAAATAATATTCCAAATGCAGTTGCACCAATCAATGCCATAGTACTTGTATTTGCACATAAGATAAGAAGTACAGAATATAAAATAGGATGTTTAAGTTTATCTTTATATAGTGCAGTCAACATAAACAAGAGCATTATCCCTATTGAATAACATCTCGCATATACAGAATAAACATACATAAATGGAAATGAAAAAGTTATAAAAACTTTTATTAGGTCATTAAACGGAGCTTTTTGCCATAAAACAATTAATGCCCCGAGGCAAAATATCCAATTCAAAAATTGCATCGTATATGGATATCCTATATGGAATTTCGCAAAAGGCATTAGCAATAAATACCATATAAAAGTATGTCCTTCAACCTTCATTAATTCAAAGATTTGAACTAAGTTAAGTTCTTCTGCAATTGTCCAAGCATGGGCTTCATCAAACCATGGTATATGATTTAAAATTCGCACTATGGTAATTATACTCCATAGTGCGATTGATATTATAAAAGTTTTATTTTTTAGTAAATCCATTACTTAACCACAATATTGACAAGTTTTTTAGGAACAACAATAATTTTTACTATAGTTTTTCCTGCAGTATATTCTTTTACTTTTTCACTTGCCAATGCCGTTTGTTCCATTTCTTCTTTACTCATTGATTCATCAACAGTTATTTTATCTCTAACTTTTCCGTTAATTTGAACAACGAGTGTAAAATCTGCAAGTTTAGCTTTGTTTTCATCATATTCAGCCCAAGGTTGATTATGAATTGAACCTTCACCTCCCAGATTTTCCCATATTTCTTCCGATAAATGAACGGTTACAGGCGACATCAATTTTATTAATGTTACAATAGCAAAACTAAATACTTGTTTTTCATCTGCGGTTAATTCACCTTTCAATTTTCTCCAATCAGAGATTGAATTAACAAGCTCACGATATTTTGATATTACAGTGTTAAATTGAAAATCTGTTTCAATATCATTTGTAATACCTTTTATTGCAATATTAACTATTCTGACCAACTTGTCATCTTCTTTTGAAAGATTTTCAGGAAGATTATATTTTATGTTGATGTCATTTTGATTAGTAGAAATAAGAGTCCAAATTCTGTTTAAGAACTTGTAACATCCTTCAACACCTGCATCAGACCAGTCAAAATCACGTGCAGGAGGTGAATCTGAAAGAATAAATAATCTAGCGGTGTCAGCTCCGTAATTTTGGAATATTTCATCAGGATCAACAGTATTACCTTTTGATTTTGACATTTTAGAACCGTCTTTTAATACCATACCTTGAGTTAATAAATTCTTAAACGGTTCATCAAAATCAAGTAAACCAATATCTTTTAAAGCTTTTGTGAAAAATCTTGAATACAATAAGTGTAAAATTGCATGTTCAATACCGCCTACGTATTGATCAACAGGAAGCCATTTATTTACCAAATTTTTATCAAACGGTTTATCCGCATTTTTAGCATCTGCATAACGCAAATAATACCAGCTTGAACAAATAAATGTATCCATTGTATCCATTTCTCTTACAGCATGACCACCGCAAACAGGACAAACTGTATCTTTAAATGTTTTTGAAGTTGTTATTGGAGATTTTCCTACAACGGAAAAATCAACATCTTCTGGTAACATAACAGGTAATTGGTCTTCCGGTACAGGTTGAATACCGCATTTATCACAATACACAACAGGAATTGGTGCACCCCAGTATCTTTGTCTGGAAATTAACCAATCTCTTAATCTGTATTGAGTTTTAAACTCACCAAATCCGTTGTCAACAGCTTTTTGCGTAATTGCTTTTTTAGCTTCTGTATTTTTCATTCCGTTAAATTCGTTTGAATTAACTAAAATTCCCTCATCAGTATAAGCATTTGTCATTTCTTCAACTTTTAATTCTTTGTCTTCTGGAGAAATAACTATTTTCATAGGTAAGTTATATTTTTTAGCAAAAGCAAAATCTCTTTCATCATGAGTAGGAACAGCCATAACAGCACCTGTACCATATTCAACAAGAGCATAATCCGCAGTCCATAGAGGGAATGTTTCTCCAGTAAATGGATTTATACAATGAGTCCCTAAAGGAACACCCGTTTTCGGTCTATCAGTTGAAAGTCTTTCAATTTCAGACATTTTTCTTGCATTTGCTCTGTATTCCTCAACAGCTTTTTTATTTTCTTCAGTAGTTAATTTATCAATATCCTTGTATTCAGGAGCTACAACAAGGTATGTAATTCCGTGAACAGTATCAGGTCTTGTTGTATATACAGGAACTTCCATTTCTTCTCCACTCGGAGCATCAACTACTTTAAATCTAAAAATAGCACCTGATGATTTTCCAATCCAGTTAGCTTGCATTGTTTTAACATTATCACCCCAGCCTTCAAGTTTGTCTAAATCTTGAAGTAATTGTTCGGCATAATCAGTTATTTTTAAGAACCATTGTGATAAATATTTTTTTTCAACTACACTATCACATCTCCAGCATTTTCCATCAATAACTTGCTCATTTGCTAAAACAGTTCCGCATTTATCACACCAGTTTACAGCGGCTTCTTTTTTATAAGCTAAACCTTTTTTGTATAGTTGTAAAAATAACCATTGAGTCCATTTGTAATAATCAGGCTTACAAGTTGTAACTTCTCTGTCCCAATCGTAAGAAATACCCAGCATATTTAACTGTTTTGTCATATATGCGATATTTTCGTCAGTCCATTTCGCAGGATTAGCACCATGCTGCATTGCTGCATTTTCTGCAGGAAGACCAAAACTATCCCATCCAATCGGATGTAATACATTATATCCTTTCATTTTTTTAAATCTTGCAATAACATCTGTTATTGTATAATTTCTAACATGCCCCATGTGTAATTTTCCGCTTGGATATGGAAACATCGATAATGCATAATATTTAGGTTTATCACTATTATCATAAGTCTTAAAAACTTTTTCTTCTGCCCATTTTTCCTGCCATTTTTTTTCAATTCCTTGAGGATAATATAATTCTTTCATATGCTACCTTTCAACTATCTATAATTAAATTTTATCACGAAAAATAATAATTTTTAATTAAATATTTTACTTTTTATAGAAAACTATAATAATTATAAATTTTTATATTTTTATTTAAAATTTCATAAAAAAAGGCAATTTTTGAAGAGCAAAATACTTAATATACATGTAGGTAGTTATTGGTGGTTTTTATAATGGTTAAATTTTTAGAAATTATTTTGTCGTGTATCTTTGAAATTACAAATAGTCTTTTTTATTTAGATTTATTTAAAAACGAATATAAATTAGCCACTATAAAAATCTATTCACAAGAAAAATTTTAACGTGATAATTTGCGTTAGTTTGTAATGAGAATTTAAATTATAGTTAGGTTTATTAAAGGTTTAAAATGAAGGCGTTTAGTTTTAATCAAGGTCAAAATACAACAACAAATATTACTGATATAACAAGCATATTTAATAGTGCAGAACAAAATTTAAATATGATTAAGTCCAACATAGGAATGAGTAATCCTATGCAAATAAACCGATTGTTAAACCAACAACAACAAGCAAAATTTAACCAAATACAACCTCCACCAATGAAAATATATTCAACAGGTCTAAAAGCCAAGGATAAAGCTTATCTCAATTTCGCAGGCAAAGTCGTTGCCTACAAGGCACAACCGGAAAGGGATACCTTTATAAAAAGTTCTAATTAAAAAGTTTTAAACCAAACCAAACCAAACCAAAAACCAAAAATTTAAACGGATTGAATATAAAAATTCAATCCATTTTTATTTGCAAATTTATAAGAATATTTTGGTAACAAAAAAGGACTTCCATAGAAGTCCTTTTGGATATAAAAGAATAAAATATTAACGTTTTGAGAATTGAAATCTTTTTCTAGCTCTCTTACGACCATATTTTTTACGTTCTTTAACACGTGGATCACGAGTTAATAAGCCTTCTGCTCTTAAAACGTTTTTGTATTCTTCGTTTGTTTTCACCAATGCTCTTGCAATACCATGTCTGATTGCACCACATTGTGAAACAACACCGCCACCAACGGTCTTAACTCTTACATCATATTTTTCTTGATTTTCTGTTAAAACTAGTGGTCTATATAACATCATTTCAACAGCAGGTCTATTTCCGATATAATCTTTTAAAGTCTTACCGTTAACAAATATTCTGCCTTTACCTTTTACCAACTTAACAACTGCTATAGAGGTTTTTCTACGACCTGTTGCCATTACTGCATCATTTGCCATTATTTAGCCTCCTTTTCTAATACTATAGGTTTTTGTGCCGCATGAGGATGTTCACTTCCTGCATATACTTTCAATTTTGTAAATTGAGTATCACCCAATGTATTGTGTTGTAACATACCTTTTACAGCTTTTTCAATAGCAAGTCTCGGATCTTTTTCCATTAATTCTTTAAAACTTGCTGATTTCAAACCGCCAGGATATTTTGTATGATGATAATATATTTTATCAGTTTCTTTATTACCTGATACACGAACTTTATCTGCGTTGATAACAATTACAAAATCACCGGTATCAACATTTTGTGTGTATTGTGGTTTATTTTTTCCTCTTAAAATGTTTGCAACTCTTACTGCCAAACGACCTAAAATTTCATCTGTAGCATCAATTACATACCATTTTCTTTCTACTTCAAGAGGTTTTGCTGAATAAGTTTTCATGCTTTTTTCTCCATTATATTATTTTAGTATTCTATTTTAACTAAGGTCAGCCCATACGGACTTATTTTTTTGCCCGCACGATTGCGGTCTTTTGAACTAAGGATATCAATCATTATTTCGGGCTTTAAATTATCTTTTTCTATCATTAACAGAGTTCCAACAATATTTCTTACCATATTATATAAAAATCTGTCTGCAGATAATTCTATAATGACAAAATCCTTTTCCTTTCTACATTCTGCACGGGTTAAATTACAAATTGTATTAGGATTATCTACTCCGGAATTTTTAAATGCTTTGAAATCATGTTTTCCTTCTAAATATTTTAGAGCTTTTGACATTCTTTCAATATTGAGATTTCCGCTTACCCTCATCAAGTCAGCATCAAAAGCACTTTTACGACTACGATTTATAAATTTATACTCATAATGTCTTTGTTTTGCTGATAATTGAGAGTGAAAACTACTATCTACTTCCTTAATATCAGAAACAGAAATATCATTCGGGAGAAGCTTATTTATTGACCTGATAAATTTTGAAGCAACAAATTCTTTATCGGAATCAAAATGAACAACTTGTGCTCTCGCATTCACTCCTGCATCTGTTCTTCCTGAGAAGATTGTTTTTATAGTTCTTATTTGTGTGGAGTTTTTAACTCCTGTCAATGTACTTATTGCTTTTTCAAGCTCACCTTGTATAGTCGGTTTTGTCTCGACTGTACCGTTCTTTGCTAACTGAATTTGACTGCCGGCATAATTTTTGCCTACATATTCTATTTCCAGCTTATATCTTTTCATTATACAAGTTGAATTAGAGCCATTTCAGTAGCATCACCTCTTCTTGGCGGTAATCTGTAAATTCTTGTGTATCCGCCTTGTCTTGAAGAATATTTTTTACCAATTATGTAAAATAATTTTCTTAAAACTGTTTGAGGTGTTAATTTTTTATCTTTATCAGGAGCATCAAATAATTCACCTGTTTGTGGATCAATAAATTTACCGATTTCCTTATCATAAATGAATTTTGATACTTGACGTCTTGAATGTACACTATCAGTTTTAGCCATTGTAATTATACCTTCAGCATAAGCTCTTAATGCTTTCGCTCTTGGCATAGTAGTCTTTATTTCACCATGTGTGAATAATTCTGTGGCTAAAGCTCTTAAAAGTGCGTCTCTTTGATCTTTTGCTTTTGATAAAGTATGTTTTTTTGTTAAGTGTCGCATTTTTTTATCCTTCTTATTTTTATATTATTAGTTTAATTCGTCTTCTGTTATTTCTGGGCCGGGAGCTAAATCCAATCCAAAATGTCTTAATCTTTCTACAACTTCATCTGATGATTTCTTTCCGAAGTTTTTAATATTTAATAAATCATGTTCAGATTTTTTCAATAATTCTGCCATTGAATTTATACTAGCTCTTTTTAAACAGTTGTATGCTCTCACTGACAATTCCAATTCTTCAATAGTAATAGAAGGTGTTTCTTCTTCAACTACTTCTTCCTCTTGTACAGGAGTTGGAATAGAAATTGTAGCAGGTTGTCCTGAAATAGCTGAAATTTGAATAAAGTGGTCAATCAATAATTGAGATGCTTGAGATAATGCACTTGTTACATCCACAGACCCATTTGACCAAATTTCTAATATTAATTTGTCATAATCAACAACATCACCTACACGAGTTGGTTCTACATTATAACTTACTCTTTTTATAGGCATAAATGTTGCATCAATCGGTAACATATCAATAGCTGCACCGTCTTTTGAATCACGAGGTACATCATTTGCAACATAACCTTTACCTGTTTCAACAATTATATCTGCGTGAAAACTACCACCATCAGCGATTGTACAAATTAACCAGTCAGGATTAACTACCTTTACACCGGCAGGTAATTGAATATCACTTGCAAGTACAGGTCCTGAGTGATCTATATCTATTCTCAAGTGTTGAGCTTCTTTTGACTCAGTTTTTACCACTAAACCTTTTAAGTTTAACATTACATCTATTACATCTTCTAAAATACCCGGAATAGAAGTATATTCATGAGTAATACCTTCAATTCTTGCAGATGTAACAGCTGTGCCTTCAAGACTTGATAATAGTACACGTCTTAATGAGTTACCTATTGTTGTACCAAAACCTTTTTCTAACGGTTCAATTACAAATTTACCATATTGCGAACCATCAGAACTTGTTGTTGTATTTACTGCTTTAATCTTTAATTCCATAATACCTTTTCTCCTAGTTGATTTCTAACTTTTGTGCTATTTTCGGCTATTTGTCCCGATTATTTTGAATAGAACTCAATTACAAGTTGTTCTTTGAATTCTGAATCAAGTTCGCCTCTTTCAGGAATTCTGTCAAAAGTTATTTTTAATGCATCTTTATCTATTGTCAACCATGCAGGAGCACAAGCCATATCTATCATTTCTATAACTTGTTTTTTTACAAAATCAACTGATTTTGATTTTACTGTTATTACATCACCTGCTTTTAATAGGTATGACGGAATATCAACTTTTTTATCATTTACTAAAACATGTCCGTGATTTACAATTTGTCTTGATTGTTTTCTTGTTATACCAAAACCTGCTTTGAATAAAACATTATCAAGTCTTGATTCTAATAATTGTAAAAGAATAGTACCTGTAACACCTTTTCTTCTGGCAGCTTCATTATAATATTTTGCAAATTGTTTTTCGGATAACAAATATGTTAATCTGATTTTTTGTTTTTCATTTAAATGTAGTGCATACTCAGAAAGTTTTTTTCTCATTGCACCATGTTGACCTGATTCTGTTTGTCTCATAGAAGAAGTCAACTTTCTATTTGATAATTCTTTTACTCCGTAGTTACGAAATAATTTGTTTGTTGGTCCTGTATATCTTGCCATTTTATTTTTCCTTTATATCTTTATTTATTTTACTTTTGTTTTTATTAATGAAAATAATGATATCAAATCTTAAATAAAACATCACTATTTTTAACTATACTCTACGTTTTTTAGGTGGTCTGCAACCATTATGAGGAATTGGAGTTACATCTTTAATTAAAGTAATTTCCAACCCTGCAGCTTGAATTGCTCTAATTGCAGTTTCACGTCCTGAACCAGGGCCTTTTATGTATACTTCTACTTTTTTCATACCTTGGTCAATAGATTTCTTGGCAACTAATTCAGCTGCTGATTGTGCTGCAAACGGAGTTCCTTTTCTGGCACCTTTAAAACCTGTAGCACCAGCTGTTGCCCATGCAATTGCATTACCTTGTGTATCTGTCGAAGTTACGATTGTATTATTGAATGTTGATTGAATATGAACAACACCTTGTAATACGTTCTTTTTTTCTTTTTTCTTTGTTGTCTTTGGTCTTGCCATTTTTTTATTCCTTTTTCCTAATTGTTATCTTTGTTTGTTTAATGCTAATTCTATCTAACTATACAGTTTTCTTCTTAGTAATAGCTAAACCTTTTTTACCTCTGCGAGTTCTTGCATTTGTTTTTGTTCTTTGACCTCTGCAAGGTAAATTCTTTTTGTGTCTCATACCTCTGTATGAACCAATTTCTTGAAGTCTTTTTATATGCATTGAAACAGATCTTCTTAAATCCCCTTCAATTTCATAGTTTGATAATTCATTTCTTAACAACTTAATATCATTTTCTGTTAAGTCATCTGTTCTTAAATCAGGTGAAATACCTGTTGCTTTTAATATGTTCTCGCTTCTTTTTGGTCCAATACCGTATATGTATGTTAAAGCGATAATCATTCTTTTGTTACGAGGTAAATCTACCCCTGCCAATCTTGCCATATTTTTTTCCTTTATCTTATTGTCGTTTACGTTTGATTTAATTTGGAATTTTATTCCGATACATTAGATTTTGTCTTTTATATTTACCGAATCTTATTAAAAATTTACTATCGGCTCTATATTATTTATAAAGTTTAAGCTTACTTATACCGCTTCTTACAAAATCTAACCTTGTCTTTGTTTATGTTTAGGATTTTCACAAATTATTGCTATTCTACCTTTTCTTTTAATACATTTGCACTTATCGCAAATTTTCTTTACTGAGCTTCTTACTTTCATTTTTCTTTTCCTTTATATTGAGTGTTATTTTAATCTGAATGTTATTCTGCCTCTTGTTAAATCATAGGGAGTCATTTCCACTTTAACTTTGTCCCCTGGTAAAATCTTAATGAAGTTCTTTCTGATTTTACCTGATATATGAGCTAAAATTTCGTGATCATTTTCAAGCTTTACACGAAACATCGCATTTGGCATAGATTCTATAATTGTTCCTTCTAATTCAATTACGTCTTTTGACACTATTTTTACCTTTGAGGAATACTCCTCAGCCCTTTCTTTTAATTCGACTTCTTTTATAATATTTGCTAAATTTTTATTTGCAAGCGTTTTAAGCCTGCTTTTTAAAGTTTATTGACAAAAATATATGATTGTTTTTTTATAACTACCAATGTTTAAATATTCTCAGTGTTTCTATAACTCAGAATATTTCTATTTTTCAGGATAAATTGTAAATTTTTGCAAACTTTTTAATATGCATATATTTAATTAAACAGACATAATGCTATAAAAATTGCGTTTCTTTTTCAAAATATTCCACAAACTCTTTTCTTTTTAATTCGAGCCTATTTATTAACAACAGCAAAGCTGTTTCTACTGCAACAAGAGCAGATTTGGAATACATTCCAAAAAAATTTGGTTCGGATAGCTTATTATAAAATATGGATTTAAATTCATTTATTTGTTCAAAAATAACTTTATCAATAACCTTATTTGCCTCATGCAAGTCAACATACATCAGTCCGAGTTCTTCTCTCAATCCGGATATTTTACGGGTATCAAGATACTTTTTCATTAAATTTAAATGATTTAATATAGTATTATATTGATTAAATATAAACCTTTTTTTATCCGGTAGAAATTCTTTAAAATACTGCATGGTTAAATCATAACCTATTTGAATAAGATGCTCTCTTTTTTCTTTAGGCTGATTAAAATCAACTATAACTACTTCACCTGTATTTAGTATTATATAATCATACTTATCTTTATTCCCGTAACATTCAACCACAAAATCCGTTGCTATTGAGGTAACACAACTATAAACAGTATTTATAAAATTAATAGCATTCTTACCTTTACCTGCATAATCGCCTTCTAATCTGAATTCCAAAATTCTTTCTTCACTTGAATTTAATGTTTTGGATAATTTCCATAAAGGCCAACTTTTTTGCAAATCACCATCAACGAGCTCCGATTCTTCAAATTTAAATGGAGGCATCAAACCCGGCATAGTTGAAGATATTCTTATTGCTTTTGCTATTTCAAAATCCGGTGTTTCATATTTTGAAAATTCCTTACATTTAAAATTTGTCAAATCTGTAGTTATTATAACCAAATCTTTATTTAAATCTTTAAACTTTACAGGCAGACTTTCACTTTTATTATACACATCTCCGTAATATTTTCTTTCAATGAGTTCTCTAAGCCAATCCAGAAAAACTTCTCCTTTAGAAAGAGCAAATTCTTTACCTAAACCGAAATGAATATCTTTAAATAAATCAAAATTTATGTCTAAAAACAATGTTTTTAATTCTTCTATGTTATAACCAACGGCAAGAAGACCTGCAAATATTGCACCCACAGATGAACCGGCAAAAGCTCCGAGCTCTATTCCAAGTTCTTTTAATGCCTTTACGGCTCCAATATATGCAATACCTCTTATCGCTCCACCGCCAAATATTACATCATATTTCAGGTGTTTCATAACCATTATTAGTTTTTCTTTCGGAAATCTATGTTTGTATCAAAAATTGAATTTTCATAATACGTAAAATTCATCGTTGGCTGTTGATAGCTTTCTTTTTTCAGTTTGTCATTTACAAAAACGGTAAATCTATTACCTCTATATGCTTCATGCCAATTATTCATTTCTATCAACTTATCTATAATAGGATATTCATTCTCTAAAATCATTACGTCAGGCGGGTACTTTTTTAAAATTTCATCCCAGCCGTCAGATACCAAATGAAATTTCTTTAAAAGAGGTATCATTTCATCATAATAGACTTCTTCATATCTTCCATCCATATATATTAAATTGCTTGGATATAATTTATAAGATACATAACTGCCAAGTCCTAAATTTACAAGAATATTACCTTTTAAATTATTCGCTTTCACAAATTCTGTTTCTAATACAGGAAAAACAAAACTTACTTTTGGTCTGTAGTCTGCGACCCTTAAAAGCGAAAAACAAAATAAAGCCAAGAATGTATAAATTACTAAATTTTTCCACTTTGTTAATGAAAAGTTTTTTATCATAGAATAAAAATCAATATATGCAAAAGCAATACCAACAATAACAAAGAATCTTATTAGTTTTAAATGTTGTATCGCAAGAATACACGTAATCAATATTAACAGAAATTTAGTCTTATCAGCTTTAGCATAATTAAAACCGTCTTTGAAAACTTTTATACATTCTAACCCCAATATAAAAAGCATAAAGTACTTAAATGCAAAATATGAATACATATGGTATGGTGAGAAGATTCCCCACCACTCAACAATGTCTTTTCTTGCCATAGTATTTGCCATTAACAAAAATTGTAAATATTTAAAGCCATACGGATTTATCAATAGCAAAGGAATTGTCGCTAAAAGAGCATAAAGATAATATTTAAATGTTTTTTTATTTAAAGCTTCTCCTACTGCATATATCAGCATTAAACCTAAACCGGCAACCATACCTCCGTGAATATTGTTCCACAATATCATCAAGAAAGGCAGAACTGTCAAAATTTTATATTTTTGCTTAACCCTTGCATATTCCAACACATACAAAAACATTGCAAAAAACATAAATGTAAACATATGACATCTTACAGGATAGAAAAATAAATCCTGAATTACATATATTGCAAAGAAATAAAATACAATATTATATTTTGAAATACTCTTAGGAATATTAAGTTCAATAACTTTAAATACAAAATAAAATATCAAAAATGTTAAAATAGTCTGAAGCAATATAATACCCGCAGCTCCAAACCAATGCTGAAAAGCATATATTATTACACTTGCGCCCCATTCATGATCTATCCATTCGTGAGTCGGAGTATACGATAAAAAATCATGAGTTAATATATGTCCTGTTTGGAAAACATATTTCCCTACAATCAATCTTGCCCACAAATCATAATCATATCCCAGTGCATGCGATGCAAAACTTAAACAGATTAAGAATAAAAATACATAAAAAACTATATTTTTAACTTTTTGCATAGACTTATTATAACATTATTTTTATTTAACCGCAATAATGCATTCATAAATTCTGTCAATTTTTTCTTTCATCTCAAATACTTGCTCTTTTAAATCCTTTACACTATTTAATGTAGCAAATTTTTCTTCAACATCATCTATTATCTCTCTGTGTTTTTTTCCCAATTGTTCCGGAGTTACAACAACTCTTTGTTGAATTAAAAACACCATTATAACAACTATTAGCGGTGCATATTGTATAAAAGTTTCCATAAATTTCTCCTTTTTATAAAGTTATCGGCCAGTAATATTCAACAAGATATGATGCCGCATCAAACGGATGCATTAAAAATTTTAATTCTTTCGCATTTTTAATTTGTTGAAATGTAGGGATATCTATTCTTGATGAACCCTCTTGATATTTTAAATTATAAATATTGTATAAAAGTTTTTCACACTTTTTATCAACAAAAACACTAATATTTCCGTCTATTGAACGTACTTTTGCATTAAATGCTGCAACTCTGTTTTTTATAGGAGGATTAAAACTTCTTATCTTTACTTCTGTTTCATAACCGAATTTTGCAAAAACTTTCTTCATAATTACATAATTTGTAAATTCACTTGTACAACTTCTGTTATCACCTGATGCATCACCATTTATGATTATTTTTCCTTTATGGTTAGGATATCTATTTACAAATTCTTCGCATGCCTTTTCTGTTGTTGTATTCTCCATCACAATTTCATCAAAGAAAAATACTTTGTCTTCTGTTTTATGTGCAAGTATCCAACTCATAGGATCAACATTAAAATCACAGGTAATATGAATATCTAAATCTTGCTGATACTTAATCTCCCTTATATTATCTCCCTTAAACCCTTTTACTACAAGACCTGTATCATAATCACCTGTTTGAGCTAAGACAAATATATTATAGTATTTTTCATCATACAATTTTTTCAATTCATCACAAAATCCATCCGGTAGATATATATTTTGATGTGTAGGAGCAGAAATCAAACGATAATTTGGCATCGGATTTTCAATAAATGTATTATACACCCACCCTTTATTTAATTCTGGATTTGTATGACCAAATATTCTATATTGAAAATTTTTCCACATCTTTTTTTTAGTTTGTCTTAATCTGGCAAGAAGCATTTTAAAAGTAGAAAACGGAATATCTGACATTTCTTCAATTTCAACAAATCCTAAATTTAAAGATTTTAATTTATCAGGTTCATCGAAATGTCTGAATAATATTTCTGAACCATTTTTGAACATTAAACTCTGAGTTGAACTTGACCATTCATAATCAAGACCTGAAATAAATCCCATATTTTCTAAATGTTCAAAATAAGACTGTAACGTTGTGTCTCTTACAAGAGTATATGTTTGAGCCCCGCAAAGCCCTCTTATTCCTGCGAATTTTAGACATAATAATATTCCAAGTAATGAACCTGCAAATGTTTTACCTGATCCAAATCCGCCTTGATATACAGCCACATCTATACTGTACGAATGAGGAATCTCCAAAAATTCCCTCTGTGATTTTAATAATTTATATCCCATTTCTCCACCTTAAGCAAAGGGTTAAAAACCCTTTGCCCTTTGTCTTAATATATTTATCTTTCATTTACCAAAAAATTATTTGAATTTTCTATTCCGTATTGTTCTAAGGCATATTTAAAGCATTCTATCCAATTTATCTGCTGTGCCAATGTTGGAATTTCAGCAAATGATTTAACAACTTCAAATAATTCTTTAAGTCTTAATTTACGTTCGGCGGAAGCTTTTCTATCACCATAACGATAAATGTATTCTGCACCTCTGATAGAATCATCTATTTCCAAAAAGGCAAATTTCCCTCCGTCATTTATACAGACTGTTTCATTTCCAACTTTAAAATTAGATATTATTTCAGCAGTTTTTTCTACCATAGGTATAATTATTTTTCTACTTATAGCATCAAGAATCATATTTAATCTTGCAGACTGTCCGCTTACAGAATAACTTACTTCTGTAGCTGTTCTTGATTGAGATTGAATGTTGCCTGCCATGTTTTTAAATATTCCTGTTGCACTCTCAATCGTTGTCTTAAAATAATTTAAGAAATCCCAACCATTTAATGCTTTATCAAAACTTAACGGCATAGGAGCTTGAGGCATTAATGCAGAATCATATTCTATTATTTTACCGGGTTTTACTTCTTGTTCTCCTTTAAAACACCCTTTTGGAGCAAGGTATGGAGGATTCATCATAAGTGCCAGTGCATCTAGTTGCTTATTCATTATAGTTGAAGAAATATTATTTAAAATAATTGCAACTCTCAACGGTGATAAGCCCCTCGAAGTAACAGGAGATTCAATTATATTTGCATGTATAAACGGATTTATTACAAATGGATTTGATTCAAAACGTATTATCTCTTTTCTACCTGCCAATACTATAAGCATATTTTTCAAAATTTCACCGTTTTCAAGCTCAATATCACCCCAATACTCAAGTATTTCTAATTTGTTTCCATCTGTACTTTTATCAGTATCTTTGAAATTTTTGTTGCTTAAAAGTTGTTTTAAATTTTCCAATTTTTCTTTAGTTAAAAAATTATTCAATGTATTATTTTTGATTTCATCAAAAGAAGAATACGTACGATAAATTTTTGCACAATTGTCCCAATTTTCTTTATTTTGAACATCAAAAACAAAATCCTCAGGCTTTATATACCTAACCTTTGCATTATCATAAACAACTTTATTTTCAATAACAAAACTGCCTTCATCAAAAGATATTATTTCTTCTTCAATAGTTTTAGGGCGTCTTATATTTTTAATTTTTGTTTCCCAACCTACAAAAAGTGTACATTCTCCTGTTTCGACTACAGAATCTATTACTTTTTCAATTTCATTCTCAATATTCATCTTTTCAAAAGTATTAACAAGCATAGCTTTTTGACGATTTGCAAACATTTGTGTTTCCGGAGTTGCCCCTGAAACATCAAACATTCCGTCAGGATGAGAATACAAATTTTCGCTTATATGAGCTTTCAATGTTTGAGCCAGTTCATATATATCCGGTAGTTCAAGTTTTGTATTCCATTCTTCGATATTCGGGAGTTTTTTAGAATATATAGAATCCCTTACAATTTTTATGTCTGACAATTGCAGTAATCTTGCAGATTCATATTTATCGTATTTATTTGAAATTTGTTTTACCAAATAAAGATTTTCTTTATCATTTATTGTCGCAGTTAAATCAATTTTTTCTATTTGCATTTTTCTCTCCTTAAAATTGAATATATTTCCACATCTTGAAACTTATTATGTTTAAGTGTTTCACCCTTTAAAACAGCTTCTTTTTTGAAACCTAAAGATTTTAGTAACCCTTTTACAGCATTATTTTCTTTAAAAACAGAAGCTTTTATTTTTTGAAAATTATATTTTTTAAAACTATATCTAATAAATTTTCTAGCGGTGTTTCTTACAATAGACCCCCAATATTTTCTGCAAAAACACGTATTAATCTCAGCAGAATGAAATTTATTTTCAGACCCTACAAATTTATCAAAATATGCAAAACCCATAAAATTCTCTGTCTTTGCATCCAAAATAACCCAAAAAAATCTTCCTGAATTTTCTATGAGACGAAATAAGGACTCCGATAAATCTTTGTCTTCAAAGTAATCGTCAAACATGTAACGCTCGTATTTCACCATCAATTTAAAAATATCAGGTAAGAAATGAAGATTTCTGTATTCATTTATATTTCTGTTAATTATCACCTTTGCAAATTTAACCATTTATTGACTTTTATCCTTTCTTACGCTTATAATCAGATATACATAGGAGTTTTTATGGATTCGGAAAATTTAATTATTGAACAGTACAATATTTACTCTCAACATAAAGAAAAATTTGTTGATAGAAGTTTTATGACCAATAAATTCTACAATGTCCTAGTTATTGTTCTGTTTATTTTAATTTTTCTTATGAAAGATTTCGTAATTTGCAAAATCTTTTCTGCAGGAGCGATTTTCTCTCTTATTGGAATTCTTGTAAGTATTTTATGGTGGCTCAATATAGATACATATAAATTTTTAATCAAAATTAAAATTTCTAAAGCTCTTGAAGAAATTGAAAAACAACTTCCTATTCAACCATATACCATGGAATTTACAGCTATTAAATCTTCTCGCAGAAAGAAACATCATTTTTATTTTGCAGATATACAAAAAGTTTTTGCAGTAATATCTCTTTTGTTATTTATTTCTCTAATGCTTGCAACACTAATTCCTGCTTTTATATAAATTTTAAAGCTCGATACTTTCAAATTTTACAAAAAGAGTATCCGTTGAAAAGATATCTGTTTCTTTTCTTTTAAATTTTTCTCTTACATCATTTTGCATACCAATTAATGCTTCCGCTTGAAGACCATTTATTAATGTTTCAATTTGAGTTTCTTTGTTAAACACTCTAAATACCGCTTTTTTTGTAAAGATTTTTTCAATTGGTGCATCCTTTATATTAGTTATAATAACTTTTGATTTTTTACCTACCCTGTTATTAAATGCATTTTTTAATTCTTCTTGCATTTTTATTCTTATTAATTCATCTATTGATTTGTTATTTAATAATATTTCTTCTGTTAAATTTTCTGATTTTTTCATTTATTTCTCCTTTAAAATTTACTATTAATGTTGCTTTTTTACACTATAAAATGCATTGTTTTATATTTTTTATCAGAATTGCTATTTAGCGAAACTTTATCTTTGCTTAAAAAGAGTTTTCCTTAATTTGATTATATTTTTTCATCATCAAGATTACTTATCGTTATAATCTTTGTTGAAAAGCCATCGGGTATTTCTTTGGAATTAAATCCTAAATATTTGCAAAGACTTTCTAAAGCTTTTAGTGCAGCTGATGTATCACGTAATTTTTTCTTACCTGTTGAAGAACCATCCTTATCCAAAACATCTTCCTCTTGTAAAGAAAATTCCGCTATCTGAAGCAACTTTTGAACAACATAACCTTTTTGAACTCTTAAAGATTCTATTTGAGATTTTATTTGAGATTTTATTTCCTCAATTATTTTTTTATTGTTCAAAAGTTTATTTGCCAAACTTTTTATATTTTTCTGCTTGTAACCGGCTTTTTTTAAAGCGTATTCGGCATCAAGCGTTTTTATATATTCAGTTATAAATATTTTTTGTTGTTGTGTTAAATCCATAATGTTAAGTTTTCTTAATAAATTTGCCCCATAAAAAATAAAACGTTATTATAATTATGCTATTTATATTTCGGCTAGTGTAAAATCTACCGGTTGAGTTATTCAGCCGGTTTCTTTTTTGTTAGAACTCACTTTTTATCCTAATATACGGACTTTGAGATGAGGAAGTACAAAGCTTTGATCGCAAATTAGCCAACGCTTTATTATACATTGCATTCCAATAATTAAATTTTGGATACTCCAAATTTCCCTTCATTTTCATACACGTACCATATACAAGGAGTGGTTCTGCAAAAGTATCGGGGATTAGAGTTTCATCTGTTTCTAATACCATTTGTACTTGCTCTACACCATCTAAAGATTTTGCAAAATTATTCGTATAATATATTACATTTATTTTTTTGTCTGTACTAAAAACAGGCATTAATAACATATCATTTAAAATCGAATAAGTTTTATCTTTAGCTCCATCAAATAAAAATTGCTCATAATCTTCGCTAAAACTATATTTTGCATTATCAACCGATAACGTTTTAATTCTACCGTTAATTACATTTTTTATTTCTCCTGTACCAGAGGGAAGAATAATTGTTTTTTTTCTTAGAAGAAAATTCCAATCATCACACGTACAAACTTCTGCATTTACTATATTTAAAATATTTTTAATTTTAAGGTGGTCATTCTTTGTTAATTCTCTAAAATCAGCAACTTTTTTATAATTTAGCTCCACCAAACATTTATTAATCAAATCAAAATATTGCATAACATACCTTTCTTATACAGCTCTTCCATAGGCTGTACAAGAAAATTAAATTTCCTGTACAACCCTTACTGGAGGAGTATTAACGAATTAAACCTTGTTTTAATTGTTCCATTATAAGTTTTTCGTTTTTGATAAATTCTGAAGATGACATTTTATCTATTTGTTTTCTTGTAAAAGCAACCTGCTTATCAGACGAATCTTTCGCGTTTTGTGCGTTAGCAGATAATCTGCTCTTTGCCTCCTCATTTGTCTGTTTTAGTTTTGCTTCATACTCAGCTTGTTTTATATATCTGTCTACTGCTGATTTTTCCAACTTTTCAACAAGATTTGATATATGTTCAAGCTCTTGTTTATCAAACTCCAAGATACCCGATTTAATATAATTTAAAACATCCAAACGACTGTCCGTCTTAAAAAACTCGGGATTTTCTTTCTCAAACTCAATAATAGCCTGTGTTTTATCAAATTGTCTTTTTTCTTGAGAATTATTTTGAACTTTACCAGACGGCTCAGATTTTAAATCACATTGTTGTAACTCAGCGTAGCCCTTTTTTATTATTTGTTGAATTAAACTTTCTCCTTGTTGTGGATTTAAAACACCTGATTTTAAAAGCATTTCAACTTTTGAAACATCTTCTTTTGCCTGACGTTCAATTTCTTGAATTTTTTGAGTAATTTGACTTAAAGTATTATTTTTATCTTCATTTTCAGATTTATTTTCAACATCTGACAGTAAATTTCTCTTTTCGCTATTATGTTTAAGAATATCTTTTTCTTTGTCATCTTCTGATAAATTTTCTTCAGATAAAGTTTCCTCATCTTTTACCGAATTTATAGTTTCATCGTTTTGAATGTTTAACATAAGCTACCTTTCTTGTTCGTATTGAACACTTTTCATATACGTAACGGCTTGTTCAACAGCTTTATCAATAAATTTAGAAAGCAATAAAACTATAATTGACTTAAAAGGTTGTGCAACAGGAATTTTAGATACAATAAACTCTATTGCTTTTGTTTTCTTTTCATATCCTGAAGCAGAACTTAACTCGTTTTCTGCCATCATAACCGCAGAATATGCCGTTTCTTTTATTATTTCTTTTATTGTTTTAAACATACTTATAAACCCTTAATTATGTATATCCAATCTATCGGCCTATAATTCTTAATCGTTGTTATTATTTGTTTCAGGTGCTACATAATTTGGATCAGCAACAACCATTTTAGCCAAAGCTTTTGGTACTACTGTTTTTGCTCCATATAAATATAAGCCTCTTATCAAATCAGAGAATGAATCTTTGTCTCTCAAACTTTCTATTTTGGATAATTGAGAAGCAAAAGTTATGGCATCATTTGTTCCGGCAAGTACATAAAATTTTCCTGATGTTGCTGTCAAATTTGTACTTACAAGAACATCCATGCCGGCAATTCTTCCAATAGAGCCTTCTCTTAATGTTTCATCTGCAACATTATGTGCACCGATAAATTCTGTAGATTGAAGCAAATATGATTCTATAATCGGATTTATAACTACCCAAGGTTTTTTATTTCCGCTTACAGCATCCGAATTTTTAAGAGCAAGAGCTAAATCAACAAAATAAGAATATATTGTAGACTTATTTAAAGTTACAGGTGAAGCATCACTTCCTACAATATTTCCTTCCGCAACATTTGCATGCATACCCAAAAGATAGGAATCTTGAACTTCTTCAATAGCTTTTTTTGCTTTATCTAAATGTGCATCCATTATAGATAAATTTGACTGTGCTTGAGCAATATCATTAATTTTAAATGCAAAATATTTTTTTTGGTCAATAACCAAGTCTTGAGAGGATGGAGATAATTCACTGTAAGATAAACTATCAGTTCCCAAAGTAGAAATAGTAACATCAGCAGGAGAAATAATTTTAACTTTATCTCCCTCATTTTTAATTTCACCTTCATAATTTCTGTTAACGCATTGAAGCATAACACAGTTTTTTTCCAGCATAGTGTTTAATTTTTTACTCCAAACTTCCGGAATAAAGGCCGAATAAGCATTTGTTTGTTCTGTCATTTTTGTTTCCTTTCTTTTTTACTACCTACAAACTTCAGAGATTACTACTCTGTATAAATTTCTTTAAATTCAATACCGATAATTGCCGCAGAACTACCAAGTTCATAACCTTCAACGCACAATTGAACAGCATAATTAACTTCTGAAATCTCTGCTTTATACATCGTATCTGCACTTACAGACCATAATGATAAATTATCCTCAAAATCCCATACATCATTAAGGGATTTATATTCATCTGACCAGTGCAAATTATTAAAATTAGTGGAATATATTTGTTCAATATCGTCTTTATTTTCACTATCAAAATTCTTATAAACAGAAAACGTAAAATTATTTTCGTAAGTTTCATCAAGAATAAAATAAAATTCATCTATTGATTTTCTGACACTTGGATTTCCAAGAGACAGAAATGGTGATTTCCACATAAACTCAACAGGTTCACCGTCAAAAGTAGTTCCATAATCTTCCATATAAATTTTACCGTTTTTATCAGCAGTTAAAATTTTATTATCATATATGCAAGCAGTTGTAATATCTTGAGGTACGACCCTTTTAAACCAAGCTTTATTTACGTAATCATTTATCCAAATTGTATGGAAATACTTATCATTTGAATATGGGATAAAATACCATATTTGATTTTTAAATTCATAATGTAAAACTAATACTTCATTTAACCTGTTTTTATCAAAATTTTTAAATTCTGATTTAATTTTATGAGTAATGTCCTCACCAATCATAATTTGATTTAATGTTCCGACTTCAAGTGGATAAATCCCGTCTGACATAAAATATTGTTTATTATTTACATTAACTACACATTCATTAGAATATGTTCCTTTATCAGCAAAAGGAATAATTGCAAAATCATCAGGATTACTGCCGGATAAAAGATATACTGATTTTTCTTTATATATTGCAAGATAATCTTTATAAGGTTTTAATGCTAAAATTTCATCTGCATCTGTATAAAAATTATTTATATATCCAGCATCATCATCTGTTTGAAAATCATTAAATTTTCCCAAAGCTGAAAAATATAAAGCTGAATCTTTTGCTGCCCAAATTCTACCTTTATATACAGCAATAATATTTGTGCAAATATAATCATTATTAATATTTTTCAGATTGCAATCACATACGGTAAAATATTCATCATTCTTTAAAAAAATTAATTTACTAATATCAGAAGCAATAAGCGTACCGTTTAAATAATCGGTAAACGTAATTTTATTGTGAGGAATAGACATTTCAGATAATACAATAGTATTATTATCAAAATTATAAATATAAATTGAACCAATTTCTGTAATTATAATTAATCTTCGTTTTGAAGAATATTTTAATTCATGCATTGCAGAAATTTTTTCATTTGATTGCAATGTAAAAACATTAGTATTTCCTTTTTGCTTTATAATACCTCTATTTTGAAGAATTTCTACATTTTTTGAATCAGTCCAATAAATATTTTTTGTATCTAAACCAAGCTCTGTTTTTGTAGATGCCTGATTTATCCCACCGGATAAATTATAATAATATGTTTGCATTAATTTACTCCTTAATTATTACTTATTTGATTTACGTACCATCTTATTTTTGAACGAATAAATTTACCAACTTCATCTTTTTCAAGCCACGAAAAAGGAGGAAGAAAAATAATATCAATTTTTCCTCTGCTGGCAGAAGAAGGATGAAGCTTGCCAAATTCATAATGAGTCATAATATTTGTACTTTTAACAGGAATTTGATATTTTATTGCAAGTAGAGCACAAAGTTTCATAGCAGCTTCAAATTGAACCCGAGTTATAGGACAACTGCCGATATGATTTTTATCTTTAAAGTTTAGCATTCCACACAAAGCAACACCAATAGAACCTGTATTACCACCTCCGGTATGTGCTGCATACATTCCGCTAATACAATTTAAATTAGCTTCCGGCTTAAATTTACCAAGACTAACATTACCTAATGAATCAATCAAAAAATGATAACATTCCTTATCGTGAGAATTTGGCACAGGTCCACCTGCTGTCCAATGCAATATTATGCGTTTCATATTTACCCCTTTATGCAAATTTCATGGCATATTTTCTCAGGTAAACGGCTACCGCAGCTGTTCTATTTCTGGCATTTAACTTCAAAATAAGTCTTGTAATATGAGTTTGTATTGTTCTAGGAGAATTCTTCAATTTTTTAGCTATTTCCTTATCAGAATATCCTTCGCATAATAATTCCAATATCCGAATTTCTCTTGCAGATAATTTCATATTTTCTCTTTCGTGTAAAATCTTTAATCTCATACTTTAATTTTTATCTTACTTATTAATTAGCAAGATATTTTAATGTATTTTCGGATTAAAAATCAAACTAAAATTTTAAGTTAAAAATTAGCAGACAAAACTAGCGGTATAAAGCCTCCTTTACCCAACATTTACGAGCTTTTCGAACTCAACAATATCAGTATAACGGATTTTAAAAATAAAAAAAGTCCGTAAAATTACGTACGTATTTTTCTGTAAGTAATTTTACGGACAGTAACTTCTGAAACCTACTTCACACAAAGCTCACAGCACATACCACAACAAGGTAAATATCCATCTTTTTTAATTTTTTTACGGAAATTTATATAGCATGGCATGCCATATATTTCTTTTAAAGATTTTTCTTTTAAATCACCCATTTTAACCGACAAACAAGGATATACCAAGCCTTCCGGAGAAATAAAAATATCCGAAAAAGGAAATGTACATCGTTTGTATAATGTTTTAAAATCTTTTTTTGTTGTATAAAAATCCTCTATTTTTTTAAGAATATTTTTAGAATAATCGAACTTTGGAGAAAATCTTATTTCGCACTTTGAATGCTTACTAATACTTTCTATCTCCTTATAAACTTCTTTAAAATGCTCTATGTCAAAGTATAAATCATGCAAATTCTCATCAAAAAATTCATCTGATAACGTTTCTCTTAATCTGGAATTTTGTTTTAAGTTATTTGAACGTAAAAATGATAAAGAAAAGAATTCAAAATTATTCTTAGAACAATATTTGTACAATTTTGGTAAATCATCAAGATTATTTTCAAGAATAATTGTTTTAATATCAATTTTTGGTCTTTTATTAAGCATCAAAACTTTATCCAGATTTAAAACAACATTATCAAATAAACCGGCTTTATTTCTGTTATCATCATGAGTTTTACCAAACCCGTCCAAAGAAACCGAAAGCAATAAAAGCTTTTTATTATCAAAAAGTTTTATAATATCATCGTTTAATAAATATCCGTTAGAAACAATTGTAACTTTTCCGTTTAATCTTTTAGAAACAGCATTAAATATTTGTCCAAAATCAGACCTTAGTAAAGGTTCACCTCCAACAAGAGTAGCAATCCCGTATTTTGGGATTTGATTAATAATTTTATACCATTCATCTGTTGAAAGTTCATTTTTTCTTCTGTCCTCACCAACATAACAGTATGGACAGTTTAAATTACATCTATACGTTAATTCTAAAAAATATCTTAGAGGCAAATTATTAAATACACCTAAATAAGCAGGCATAGCATACAAATTCCTCAAACAATCGAACAAATTAGAATACTTAATCATAAAACAATTATACACTAATTTTTCGTGATAGAATATATTTATGAATAGTGATAATCTCGTAATAAAAATAGAAAAAATGACAACTGCAGATGTGGATGAAGTCTTTCAAATAGAAGAAGACTCCTACGGAGAACATCATTGGTCAAAAGATTCTTTTTATTCGGAAGTTTCGAATAATATAGCAAGATACTATGTAGCAAAAGATTTAAATAATAATATTCTTGGATATATAGGAAGCTGGTTTATAATAGAAGAAACACATATAACAAACATTTCCGTATCACCAAAGAACAGAAAAAAATCAATTGGCGAAGCTCTTTTATCACACTTAATAAAACAATGTTACAAAGAAAAAATAAAATATGTAACGCTGGAAGTAAGAATTTCCAATGAACCGGCAATAAATTTATATAAAAAATACCAGTTTGCATCTCTTGGAACAAGAAAAAATTACTATCAAGACAATAATGAAGATGCTTTAATAATGTGGACAGAAAATATTTTTTGGGATAAATTTAAAATAAAGTTTGAAGAAAATATAAAAGCACTTAATTCTCGAATAGAAATACAATGAAAAGACCTGAAAACCAATTAGAAATATTCAAGTACAAAGGAGAACCAATAAAGATAACTCTCGGAACAATCACAATGATTGGGATTTGTACATTTTTGATAGTTATAGCAACTTTTACGCAAATAAAAATACCTCATTTCTTAAGTTCATCCGGTAATTTACTTAACATGGGAGAAGGTCTTACAAAAAATGTAAACGGTTATTTATATATTCCGCAAATACCGGTAATAATATTCATAGCAGGTCTAATGGGAAGAATATTCGGTACACTATCCGTACTTGTTTATATTACACTTGGACTATTCTTTTACCCAATATTTGCATTAGGCGGGGGAATAAAATATGTACTTGCATACAACTTTGGATACATACTCGCATACATACCTTCCGTATTTTTAACAGGAACTATTTTAAATCACGGTTATAATATAAAAAACATATTAAAAGCTTCATTTATTGGTGTTTTTACAATACATTTAATCGGCATTATTTACTCTGCATTCATAAGCATCATAAGTTCCGGAAATGATTTAAGTATTTTGGGAACAATAATAATGCAAAGCGGATGGAAAATTGTATACGACTTGATATTTAGTACACTGGCAATTGTAATAGCACATTTAACAAAAAAAATATTATGGCTTATTATGTGCTAAATATCTTTAACAAATAAGAGATTGTAATAAATTTATCGAATTTATTTTACGTAAACTTTTATTACAAATTTTTCAAAATAAAATAAATTTTAGCAATTTTTATTTTTAGGCTCTTTATATAAGCATAAGAAAAAATAAGGAGATAGGCATGATGACAGAAATCCAACAAAAACAATCTACATCAAATTACAATGATGAATTTGAAGCATATTTAAAAAAACAATGTCTTAAAACAACATTTAATGGCATTGAAGTTGATTCTTTCACGTGGTATAAGAGAATGTTAGGAACAAAATAAACAAAAATAAACTAACATAAAAGAACTAAAAATAGATTATTCAAAAAGCTGAATAATCTATTTTTTACGAATATTAATTTTTAAACACACAAAAAATACTTACGCAAATCACGTACTTTTTTGATTAAAAATAATGAATTTACCATCTTTAATTTCGGATTTTGCACCATAAGGAACAGTTATTTTCAATTTATTATGTGTAATTCTAAAATCTCCAAGTACAGGAATATTGAGCTTCTCTGAAATTTCTGTAAAAATTTCATATAACCATTCTTTATTATCAACATCCAAAAATTCACCAAGAATAATACCCTTAATATTATTTTTAAAGTCAGAAATATTAAGCAATTGAGTCATCATTTTATCAATTTTATAAGCAGGTTCATTTAAATCTTCAACAAAAAATATAAAATCCTCATCAGGTATAAAATCCAAACCGCAAAGAGAATTTATTGTGGCAAGGTTTCCTCCAAAAGTTATACCCTTAGCATAACCTTGAATATTTAAACCCATTTGAAAAGGCTCATATATTAAAATATTATCATTCATTAAAACATCAAAACAATTATCGAAAGTTTCCGTTTTTCCCTCTTCATCACCAAAATCACCCAAACACATAGGTCCAGAATATGTTATTAAACCTGATTTTTTTAAAAACATAGCGGATATTGCAGTAACATCAGAATATCCAATAAAAATTTTAGGATTATTTTTAATTAATTCATAATCAATTTTATTAACAAGCCTTATTGCACCATAACCGCCTCTAAGGCAAAAAACAGCATCAATAGATTTATCAGAAAACATTTTATGTAACTGTTCAATCTTTATATCATCTTCACCTGCTAAATATCTTTTTTTATCATAAATATTATCAGCAAGCTTAATACAAAAGCCTCTATTTTTTAAAAACAAAACAGCACGCTCAAAAGCATCAGAATTATTTAACATGCCTGACAATGCAACAATACCTATTGTATCACCGTAATGTAATTTTTTAGGTTTAATTAAATTCATAATTTCACCAAATTTAAAACTCTTACGATATAATATTATCATGAATGAAAAATATGTACCTTTATACAGAAAATATAGACCACAAACATTAGAAGAATTAGTTGGGCAAGAACACATAAAAAATGCACTAAAAAATGCAATAAAACTAAACAAAATTGCTCATGCATATTTATTCACAGGGCCGAGAGGAACAGGAAAAACATCCAGTGCAAGGATTTTAGCAAAATCACTAAACTGTAAAAATGGGCCTACAATAAAACCTTGCGGAAAATGTGAAAGCTGCACGGATATAATAAATTCAACACCTGTTGATGTAATTGAAATAGATGCTGCAAGTAATAGAAAAGTTGAAGATGCACAAAATATATTAGAAAAAATTCAATATGTACCTGTAAACGGAAAATATAAGATTTACATAATAGATGAAGTTCACATGCTTTCAAACACAGCATTTAACGCACTTTTAAAAACTCTTGAAGAACCGCCTGAAAATGTAATTTTTATACTTGCTACAACAGAGCCACAAAAAGTACTTGATACAATAAAAAGCAGATGTCAAAGATATGATTTCAAAAGAATAACAATAGATGATATAGTAAAACATCTCAGATATATTTCAGAAAAAGAAAATATTAATATAGAAGAAGATGCTCTATATGCTATTGCAAAGAACTCGGAAGGCGGAATGCGAGATTCAATATCTCTTCTTGACCAACTAAGCGTACTTGGAACGACTCAGTCTATTACAGTAAATGATATAAATTCATTACTAGGTAGAATATCATTCGATACACTTGCTGAAATTTCAAAAACAATAGTTGAAAGCAATCCTCAAAATGCTGTTGAATTACTTGAAAAAATATATAATGCAGGAAATGAACCTTCTCAAATATTATTAAATTTACTTGAATTTTTCAAAAATACATTATTAATAAAATCTTGCGAAAAAAATACAGCAATTGAGTTAACACAGTATAATAATGAACAATTTGAAACTGTAAAAAAACTTGTAGAGGATTTGGAAAAACATCAAATAATATTTTTAACAGAAAAAATATCAAATTATATAAAAGAATTAAAAACAAGTACAACGCCTCGTTTATGGCTTGAAATAGCACTAATTGACTTAGCAAATTTAACAGAAAATACAACATTATTAGACTTACAACAAAGACTATTAAAACTTGAAAGCGAAGAAATAAAACCAATAGCGGTAGCTTCCGGATATAAAACCGCACCTTCTCCTGCAATGAAACCAATAATGAAACCAATTTCCACAGGAACACCAAACAAAACAGAAACAGCGCAACAAGAATTAACAAAAAAAGTATCGACACAACAAAATTTAAATGAAATCAAACTTTCTGAAACAAAATCAGATTTGAATTCAACACATGAAAAAACAGTAGATAAAGAATCTTCACAAGATTATGATTTTTCACCAATGCCAAAATCACAAACACAAGAACAAAACCAAACAGTAAATTTATCTGAATTATGGCATATTCTGCTAAGTAATATTCAAAGTTCACCAACACAAGCCTTGCTAAAACTTGCAAAACCTGTATTAATAACTCCTGAACAGGTAATTATAACATTTGCAAAAGAAAGTTTTGTTGAAAACGCTAATAGCATAAACAAGAAACAAGCCATAAAAGATGCCTGTGATATAATGTTTGGACAAAAAAATACCAATATAACAATAAGACTTCCACATTCTGATGATAATAAATTGATAGACTCAACTCCTTCAATTGAAAAAAAAAATGTTGAACTTGACCAGACAAAAGAAAACCTGGATAATTCCCAAAAACATAAATTAGAAGAAAGAATAAATGATACAAATAATAATATTATTATTAAAAATTCAGAAATAGAAAAAGAAATAAACGAAAATTCGTTACACGATAAAAATAAACAAGAAGCAACTAAAGAAAAAAATAAAAATATTAGCAATCAATTAAACAACGATTCAGATAAAAAAGCTATTGATAAAACACTTATCTCCGATCAAGTAAAAATGATTGTAACTTTGTTCGATGGGAAAGAAATAATTTAGTTAACAATTGTAAAATAAAAACCTATAAATGTTATAAATAAAAAATTTATTGGTATTAAATTATTGTAACCAAATACCTTTACCTATCCTTTATCTGTGAGAATTTATTGCCGTTGTTAGATTAAGCTGCGGCTTTTTTGTTGTGAAATAAAAATACTAACTCGGTTCTGCAAGCAGCATTGTTTCTAAAATAACATAAGAAGGTCTTAGTTTTACTATTTTGAGACAAATTTATTTTGATATTTTTTAAAAGTTTTGAATATTTTTCTTTAACAGATTCGAAAGAATATATTTTACCTTTTGTATACTTTGATATTACAAGAGCAGAATCTCCAGTAAAAGCACCAACATCTATAATATCTTTTGTTTTCTAATCATTTTTAGTTAAATTATTCGCAATAATATATGAATAAAAGTCAATAATTTTAGAACTTTCTTCGGATTTTACTAAATAAAAATAGTGCTCATCTTCTGAAATTGAGTTTTGATATCTACAATAAATAAAAACGACTCCAAAAACAAAAAAAATAATATAAAAATGTAAAGAATATATTTTTTTATCATTTCAGACACCATATTAATAAACAATATGATATAAAAAATATCAAATAAAATAAATTTCATATTTGTTATATAATTTCAGTAGATAAAGAGGTATATAATGAAAAGATTTTATTTAACAACAGCAATAGACTACGTAAATGGCAAAGCTCATATCGGACATGCATATGAAAAAATATTGACAGACGTTATTGCAAGACACTATAAAAAATGTTCAGATAAACTGTTTTTCTTAACAGGAACAGATGAACACGGCATAAAAATTCAAAAAACTGCAGCAGAAAGAGGAATAACACCAAAGGAATTATGTGATGAAAACGCAAACTCTTTTAAAGAAACATGGAAAGAACTGGATATAAACTATAACAAATTTATAAGAACAACTGACGATTACCATGAAAAAGCAGTTCAATTAATTTTTAAAAAATTATTAGACCAAGGGGATATATATAAAAATTCTTATACAGGTTTATATTGTCAAGGATGCGAATGTTTTTTAAGCGAAAAAGACTTAACAGAAGAAGGTCTTTGTCCTGATCACTTAAAGAAACCTGAAGAAATTTCCGAAGAAAATTACTTTTTTAAATTAACAAAATACAAAGATACAATTATAAAACATATAAAAGAAAATCCTGACTTTATAGTTCCATCTTTTAGAGCGGCAGAGGTATTAAATCAACTTGAAGACATACAAGATATTTCTGTATCTCGTTCAATTACAAATGTAACTTGGGGTATTCCGGTATTAGATGATTCTGAACAAGTAATTTACGTATGGATAGACGCATTGTCAAATTACATAACAGGATTAGGATACAATCCTGAAGGAAGCACGGAAAATTTTAATGAATTTTGGCCTGCAGATTTACATGTTATAGGTAAAGATATTCTAAAATTTCACAGTATATACTGGATAGCAATATTAATGGCACTAAAATTACCATTGCCAAAACAAATCCTTGCTCACGGATGGATAACAATAGACGAAACTAAAATGTCAAAATCCCTTGGAAATGTTATTGCACCAACAGATATTTTAAAAAATTTTGAACTACAAAATGCTGATGCACTAAGATATTATATGGCAACAGCAGCACCACTAGGCAAGGATGGTAATTATTCAGATATCGATTTTAAAGAAAAAGTAAATGCACACCTTGCTAATTCAATGGGCAACCTTTTGAATAGAACACTTTCAATGCTGGTAAAATACTTTGAGGGAGAAATAAAACCTGAATTTAAACCAGATGAAAACATATTAAATATAGCAAAAAATACAATAGACCGAGTAAAATATCATTTTGACAGATATGAAACTCAAGAAGCAGGACAAGCAATAATGACACTTGTAGATGCAACAAATAAATTTGTAACAGATAATGCACCTTGGACTCTTGCTAAAGAAGAAAAAATGATAGAATGTGGTTCTGTATTAAGAACAGTACTTGATGTAATGTGCATAGTTTCGTATTTGATAGAACCATTCTGTCCTAATATAGCAAAAAACATGTCAGAACAATTATCTTATGATTTAAATAGAAAATATGATGAATTAGTATTAAATAACATAAAAGATGGAATTTTAATCTCAAAAGAACAAATAAAGCCTGTATTTTTACGAATAGATAGTGAATTTGCAGATAAATCAAAAAAATAAAACATAAATAACTTACAATAAAAACTTCTTTTTAATAATTATTAATAAAAAAGAAGTTTTTTATTGTAAACATGAAAATAAAATGGTATCCTGAAAAACAAATAAGGAGTTTTTATATGACAGGTGAAATGAATATTAATTCAGGAAGAAAAGAATCAAGAAGAAGTTCTCAACAAGCTAATAAGCCACGAGTACAATCAAATCAAAATACAACCGTATTTGGAAATAGTAATTTTTCAGTATCTCAATACAATTCTAATTCTTCAAAAATTCCATCAATATTTGATATTAACGAACAATCACAATATAAATTTCCGGACTTACCAGGAAAAAAAGAATCAACTCCAAAAGTTCCGTATATGAGTGAAGAAATGCGTCAGGAGTACAACGAAAGAACGATTATTGGAATATATAAAGGTTTATCAAATCGTAATATTACTGCTAAAAATACAAAAGAATTAATGGAAAATATTCATAGAATAACATTTGATAACTACAAATACACATTTCGTTCTTTTGAAGCAGCAGGAATATCATTAACTGATGCAGTAATGAATTCACCGCATTTAAATACAGCCCAAAAACAAGAATGTATGAATTATCTTGTTGATTTAGGAAAGAAAACAGCAGATTATGGAAATCAACGTTCAGATGATGTTATACCAAATATGAAAGAACTTGTACAAAAATACCAAAAATCAGGTTTAACCGCAAAAGATAGAAAACGACTTACAGCAGATTTTAAAAAAATCGTAAACCGATCTGATACACTAAAAACAGAAGTACCGGCAAGACCTAACGGCAAACTTGACGGAACATTTAAACAAGGTAATACCGGTGATTGCTGGTTACTTTCAGGTATTCAATCATTATCAATGACACCTGAAGGAAAAGCTGTACTTGAAAAATCTGTAAAAGTAGATGCTCAAGGTAATGCAACAGTAAAATTAAATGGAGTAGGCAAAACTTACAAGATAACAGCACGAGACTTAAAGTGTTCAAATGAATTATCAACAGGTGATACAGATATAAGAGCTTTAGAAATAGCAATGGATAGATATTTCAGAGAAGAACTTCCTGATGGTATGGCGGATATAGATGGTAATACAATATCTAAAGCCTTTGAACTTCTTGGAGATCCTAACAAGACTCAGGTTGCATATAATCAAAATGTTCAACAAGTTATATCCTACATTCAACAAACAGGAATGAAGGGTAAAGCATCTGTTACCGGAATGGCTGGTAATGTCGATCCTAGAAATATAGATGCAACAAACGAAAAAGGTGAAAAAGTAAAAGTATATAATGCTCATGCTTATTCTGTTAAAGGTGCGGATAGTAATTATGTATACTTGATAAATCCTCATGATACATCATCAACAATTAAAATACCTTTACAACAATATCTGGCAAAATTTAACTTAATAAGCATTACAGATGTAAGAGGTTTAAAATAAAAACACCTTGTAAATAATATTTGTTTGACTATAAAAATAAACCCTAAAATCTAAAATTTACTTTCGATTTTAGGGTTTATTTTTATAATTATACTATTTTTTAAGTACAAAATTATATTTACAAAAACTACTTACCACAACAGTGTTTATATTTTTTACCGCTGCCGCAAGGACACGGATCATTTCGTCCGATTTTACTATCTTTTTTGACAGTTTTTACCTCAATATCATCATTATTATCTGAAGAATTAAAATTTTCTGCAGCTTTAGACAAATCCGTTTCTATGCTTTCGTTTGGGTTCATTACTTGTATACCAAATTTTGTTCTAAATATATGTTTAACAACATCGCCTTGTATTTCATGCATCATATTATTAAACATATCATATGCTTCTTTTTTATATTCAATTAGAGGATCTTTTTGTCCATAAGCTCTTAAACCAATACCATCTCTTAACATATCTATGTTATGTAAATGATCTATCCATTTATTATCAACAGTTCTAAGCATTATATCACGCTCTATTGTTCTCATAATATTGTTGTCTGCATATGGATTTTGAACTACGTAATTTTCTTCATATTGAGACATAACATCATTATAAAAATTTATAACTTCTTCTTCATGTATACGATATTGTTCTAAAGCTTTTCCCAATATTTTGTCATATATCGCATCATATCTTAAATTTTTTATATCATTAACTTGAATATCACTTATTTGAGGGATTATTGAATGAAGTTCTTTTATTAATCTTTCCAAATCTTCATAAACATATTCTGCAGTATTCATTTCAGGAGAAATATAACTTAAAAGTAATCTTTCAATTTCTTTTTCAATCATAAACTTTACATCTTCCGAAAGATTTTTTCCATTAAGGACTTTTCTTCTTTGAGCGTAAAATTTTTCTCTCTGAATATTCATAACATCATCATATTCAAGTACACTTTTTCTTATGTCAAAGTGATAAGTTTCAACTTTTTTTTGTGCAGATTGAATTTGTCTTGTAATCAAAGGATTTTCAATAGCCATATCTTCTTCAACATTAAGAGCATTCATAAGTGATATTATTTTATCTCCGCCAAAAATTCTCATCAGATTATCTTCTAAAGATAAGAAAAATCTTGTAGAACCAGGGTCGCCTTGTCTTGCCGCACGACCTCTTAATTGATTATCAATACGTCTTGATTCATGACGTTCTGTCCCTATTACGTGCAAACCACCAGCTCTTACTACTTTTTTATGCTCTTCTTCTGTTTGATTTCGCATTTTATATAAAAGTTCTGTTTTGACATCTTCATAATTTTCCATATCAGGTGTAATTTTTCTCTTTTCTAATTCTTCTTTTGCCAAATATTCGGCATTACCACCAAGAAGTATATCTGTTCCTCTACCTGCCATATTTGTTGCAATCGTTACAGCTCCTGCTCTTCCTGCCTGTGCAATAATATAGGCTTCTCTTTCGTGATGTTTTGCATTTAGCACATTATGAGGAATATTTCTTTGTTTTAAAAGTTGAGAAAGGTATTCAGATTTTTCTATACTAATTGTACCAACAAGAACCGGTCTTTGTTGTTTGTGCATTTCTATTATTTCATCTACTACCGATAAGTATTTTTGCTTTTCGGTTTTATAAATAACATCTGATAGATTTACTCTTATATCAGGTTTATTTGTTGGAATTATCGTTACTTCAAGATTATATATTTTACCAAATTCAGCTTCTTCAGTCATAGCCGTACCGGTCATACCTGATAATTTTGGATATAATCTGAATAAATTTTGAAAAGTTATACTTGCAAGAGTTTGGGTTTCATCTTGAATTTTAACATTTTCTTTAGCTTCCACAGCCTGATGAAGTCCATCTGACCAACGTCTGCCTTCCATTAATCTACCTGTAAATTCGTCAACAATACAAACTTCACCATTTTTTACAACATAATCTGTATCTTTTATAAATAATTCTTTTGCCTTTAAAGCTTGAATTAAATGATGTGCGTTTTGAGTCGCAATATCAAATAAATCTTTTACTCCCAATAATTCTTGTGCTTTATCAATACCATCTTCCGTAAGAATTATGTTTTTATTTTTTTCATCAACCTCATAGTCGATATTTTTTGCTAGCTGAGGAGCAATTTTAGCCATTATTCTATAGGTTTCAGCAGATTTTTCAAGACGTCCGCTAATTATTAAAGGAGTTCTTGCTTCATCTATCAAAATACTATCTACTTCGTCTATTATCGCATAATTAAATGGTCTTTGAACAAGCATTTCAGGGCTTCCTGCCATATTATCTCTTAAATAATCAAATCCGAATTCATTATTTGTTCCGTATGTTATGTCGCATTCATAGGCTTTCTTTTTATTTTCAAATTCATCAACATTTCTGCCGCCTGAAAGAATCACACCGACTGATAATCCTAAAAATTTATAAATTTTACCCATCCATTCGGCATCACGTTTTGCAAGATAATCATTTACCGTTATAACGTGAACCCCTTTACCTGTTAAAGCATTCAAATATGCAGGAAGAGTTGCAACAAGAGTTTTACCCTCCCCTGTTCTCATTTCAGCGATATGACCATTATGCAGAAAATATCCGCCGATTAACTGAACATCAAAATGTCGCATATTTAATACACGTTTTCCTGCTTCTCTTACAGTTGCAAAGGCATCAGGAAGTATCTTATCTAAAGCTTCTTTTTCTAATACTCTATCTTGTTTATAATTCTCTGATGTCGGACGTTTTGCTAATATTGACTTGAATTCTTTTGTTTTTGCTCTTAATTCTTCATCAGAAAGTTTTGAATATTCTTCTTCCAATTTATTAATATGCTCAATAACAGGCATTATTTTTTTTATCTTTTTTTCATGAGGATCGCCCATTAATTTTATTAAAAAATTTATCATCACTTCTCTCCTTATCCAAGTCAAACTAATTTTAACATAGACATTTTAACCTAGCAATAGTCCTTTTACCCTTTAAAATCCAAATAATATAACCTATTGTCTAATTTCTGTTCAAAATTTTATTAATATAATATTAATATTTTGTGGTATATTTATAAATTATGACTCCTGATAATGAATTTAAAAAGTTTCTAATATTAATTTTAGTAATCAGTGGAATTTATTTTGGAATAAATTCTGAAATTGGTTCAAAAATAATTAAAGAAGGACAATCTCATATTTTTTCGGCATTATTTTCAGAAAAGGATATTACAGCAGATTCTGATACAGAAACAGATAAAGAAAATTGGGTTACTAAGACATTCATAAAAAAGAATCCTACTCAATATTGGATTTCAGGCAATATAAAAATTAACGGACTTTCAAATTACAATTCCGTTTCGAAAAATCAAATTTATAACTTTAGAAAATATTATGTGAACAAAACTATTTTTAATGATAGAAATTATACACCTACGGAAGAAATTTTCGGAGGAATAAAAGAAAATCATAAATGGGTAGGTATAGAGGCATATTCTTGTATAGGTGCTAATACTTTAGCCTATAAGAGCATGTCAAAAGAAAGTAAATTTATAAATAATCCATCAATTTTAGTCGGCATAGATTATGCTTCATATCCTAAAAACTATATGCATTGTAATGAACAATATTATCTTTTACCAAATCACATGAATTTTTCAAAAGATGATAATACTTTTTATTTAACTTATATAATCCCTGACCAACAACGAGAAAGATTATTTAAATTAGTTGGCTTAAACGCAAGAGATTTAGGATTTAAGTATGGCTACTGCCGTAAAAGCAACAATATATCATTTGTAAATCAACTTGATAATATTTCTAAGAACATTTACGAATTTAAAGATGCAATAAGAATTGATTCATCTTGCGGCGTAAGCGGAGGATGCAACAATAACATATCTTATCAGGAAGAACTTTTCTTCAATATAGATTCTTCGCCTGCAACTTTTGAACTGAAGTTGTGGAAAGAAAAACCCGAATCCATATCTAATAAATCAGATATAAATTTTACAATTATTTTAGAGTAAATTCTAATATAAAATTATCACTTCTGTTATCTTCGTTCATTCCAAAATCATTGTCGTTAGTTATATATAAATTTTTACCATCGTAAGCAATACCCTCTATCTTTGTATGTTCATCAATTTTATTTAAACCAATTAATGGATATATATTCTTACTTTTTAATATTTTACCCTTAAGAGTTATTTGTCTTATTTGATTTATACCATTTCTGTTTTCAACAGTTAAAATAGTATTTTTATTATACATAACAGCACCGGAAACTGAAGATTCAGAATCAATTGCATATTTGTATATTTTATCAGGTTTTTCAGTTCGTATATTAAATTTTATAATTCTGCCATACATATCATTTTTTAAAACACTTTTGGTAAATACATATATATGATTTTTACCGTCATAAGCCATAGCTGTAAAGCCATAATTTCGCTGAATTGAATTTAATTCTTCGGGAAGATTATATATCATTTTAGAATTTTGTATTGTAGAATTTTTTGGAGCAAAACGTTTTACAACTTCCATATCTTTATTTAATTTAATAATAGAAGGATAATATTCTTCCCCAACCCAATAATTTCCTTTTTTGTCTACAATAAATGATTCTGTATCAGCACCTGAAAGTTGAGTTTGTAAAAGACTTCCTTTCGGAGATATCGGCAAACAATCAGAATATTCTTCTGCAGGAAGAGCAGAAATACCGTTTATTTTTCCTTTACCTGCTACTTTTATACCTTTATCACCTTCTAAATTTACTTCATAAATTGTCGGAATAAAACCCGGACAGTAAAATATTCTAACTTCTTTATCAGAAATAAATTTTATATCACTATTTGGACCTCTATCTGTCAAAAGATAGAGTTTTCCTCCTTTATAAAACAAATCAGAAAAGCCACCTGCTTTAACATTTTCACATATATTTGGAAGGGTGTTTATTTCATAAACTTTTTCGGGGACAATATTTATTCTGCTATCCATTATAGAATGTGTTTTTACAAGAATAAAAAGAATTATTATAATAGCTATCAGTTTTAACTTATTATTTTTTGAAGAAATTTTTGAATTATTTTTCATAATAAATTTATAATAGCATATTTTTTGACATATTTTTATTTATCATTAAAAAAATAGTATGAATGTGCGAAAAATTTTGACTATTTTGACTATTTTTATATTATTTAATCCTGTTTATGCATTAGCAGACAACTTGTTGTTTGGTTCTGCAGAATACAATGTAAATTCAGCAAGAGAACAAGTAGCTGATGGAATTGCTTACAAAATTAATAAAAATATTTTTCAATCAAAAATTTATGATTATGATAACAAATCCAATTTAGAAAATATTATAAAAGGTAATCTTGAACTTAAAGACAGAACTCTGGCCTTTTTTTCAGATTCAACATACGGTATTTTATATAAAGATGAGCCATATAGTGTTTATTATTATGATGCAAACGGATTTTTAATTTACATTGACCAAAAAAGTTCTCTGAATTATCCTTACAATTTTTACAAATATGATACAACAGGAAATCTCATAAATATGGGAGTTAGAGTTTCAAAAGAAGAAACATATATTTATTCACCTGATGAAAAACTAATTGCCCATTGGGTTGGGAATAATGCATATGACGAAAAAAACAACATAATTATGAAAAGACGATATCAAAAATAATTATTTAGATAGAAATAAATTGTATTGAACGGCTTTTATACTTAATTTTTTTGGTTAAAGAGCAATAACATCTTTATTTAATAACGACGCACAACCTGTTTAATCTATTTGCAACAGAATTTTTTATGTTAAAATAAAATAGACTTCAATTAAAAATTTGAGAAAGGCTATATATATGTGCGGAATAGTTGGTTATGCAGGGAAAAAAGATGTAGCAGATATCTTAACTGGAGGACTAAGTTCTCTTGAATACAGGGGCTATGATTCATCCGGTATTGCCGTAATTGCAGACAACAAAACAAAAATTTATAAAGCTGAAGGTAAATTACAAAATTTAAAAGACCTTTTATCCGATAAAAAAGAGGAACTCAAAACAGCTAATGTTGGTATTGGTCATATAAGATGGGCAACGCACGGTGTTCCTAATGAAATAAATGCACATCCGCATACAAGTAATTGCGGTAAATTAGCAGTAGTTCACAATGGAATCATTGAAAACTTTAAGGAATTACGTGAAAAGCTTGAAACAAAAGGCTGTATTTTTAAATCTGAAACAGATACTGAAACTGTAGCACATCTTGTCAATTTAAAATACGAAGAAATAAAAGACCTAAAAGAAGCAGTAAGACTTGCTACCAAGGAACTTGAAGGGGCATATGCTTTATGTATTATCCATCAGGATGTACCAAATACTATTATAGCAACAAGAAGAAATGCTCCTCTTTTAATTGGTGTTGGAGACGGAGAAAATTTTGCTGCATCAGATGTTCCTGCAATTATTGAACATACTAAAAAAGCCATATACTTGGATGATAATCAAATTGCAGTATTAACTCCGAATTCTATTGATTTATTTGATGAAAATAATAATAAAGTAAATCCCAAAGTTGAACTTTTACCTTGGGAACCTATTGCGTTAAGTAAAATGGGTTACAAACACTTTATGATAAAAGAAATTCACGAGCAGCCGGATGTAATAAGAAACTTTTTATCAGGTAAACTTCACTCAGCAAATGAACAAGTAAAATTAGAAGAAGTGAAATTAGATAAAGAAAAACTAAAAAAATTAAACAGAATACAAGTTGTAGCCTGCGGAACATCATTGCACGCAGCAATGGTTGGCAAATATATAATTGAAGAATTATGCAAAATTCCTGTTGATGTTGAAGCATCAAGCGAATACATATATAGAACTACAGTTACAGATGAACACACTCTTGTAATCGGAGTTTCACAATCAGGAGAGACTGCAGATACTTTAACAGCGGTAAAACAATCAAAAGCAAGAGGCTCGCATATCCTAATTATAACAAACAGACCTGATTCAGCCATGGCAAGAGAAGCAGACAGTTTGATACCTGTTAATGCAGGTATTGAAGTTTCTGTTGCGGCAACGAAATCTTACGTAGCACAATTAATGGCTTTTTATGCTTTAGCATTGCACCTTGCAGAGATAAAAGATTCTGCGGATAAAAATGATATAAAATCATTAAAAAATGAATTACTTTTGTTACCTCAAAAAATAGAATTACTTTTAACCAAAAAGGAAAAAATACAAAAGTGTGCACGAATGTACTCAAGCTCTAAAAACTTTATATTTATAGCCAGAGGAATAAATTATGCAACAGCCTTGGAAGGGGCATTAAAACTAAAAGAGATAAGTTATATAAATGCAACAGGCTATCCTGCGGGAGAACTAAAGCATGGACCTATAGCAATGTTAGATGAAACATTACCCGTGTTATCAATTATGATGAGCGGAAAAGTTTATGAAAAAATACTTTCTAATGCACAAGAAGCAAAAGCTCGTAATGCAAGAATGATTGCACTTACTGATTCTACTGATGAAAAATTGGAAGATTTATTTGATTATGTTTTAAATGTTCCGCATGTTCATGAAATAATTTCTCCGATTATGGCAATTATTCCGTTACAATTACTGGCATATTATATTGCTGAATTTTTGGGTAAAGACGTTGACCAACCGAGAAATTTAGCAAAATCAGTTACGGTAGAGTAAAATATATTATGATAATTTCTGATTGTGTTAAAATTAAAAGAGTTAAAAATATAACAACAAAATATATAGAAAGGGAATTAAAAAAACAGAGAATAGAACCAATAAGATGGGCTATTACCGATATTAATGACAAAGAACTTATAATAGCGTTAGCTTACGAAAGGAAATAGAAATGGTAGAGACAATGGTTAGATGCGATATAAAAGATATAAACCTTGCAGAACAAGGGAAAAATAATATTGAATGGGCACTAAGAGATATGCCTGTTTTAAGAAGCATAAGAGAAAGATTTATAAAAGAACAACCTTTTAAAGGTTTAAGATTATCAGCATGCGTACACGTAACGAAAGATACTGCGGCTTTATGCACAATAATGAAAGCAGGAGGAGCAGATACAGTATTAGTTGCCTCAAACCCATTATCAACACAAGATGATGTAGCAGCAGCACTGGTAAAATATTGGGATATACCTGTATATGGATACGCAGGAGAATCTATAGAAGCATACCGAGAACACGTAAGAATAGCACTTGATCATAATCCTAATATAATTATTGATGACGGATGCGATATTATAGCAACAATATATGATGAACGACCTGAGTTGGCAGAACATATTATTGGTTCAACAGAAGAAACAACAACAGGAATTATAAGACTTCAAGCCTTAGAAGACCAAGGCCGATTAAAAGCCCCAGCTGTAGGAGTTAATACAAGTATGACAAAACACTTGTATGATAACAGATACGGAACGGGTCAAAGCTTAATGGATGGCATTTTTAGAGCAGCAAACATTCTTTTAGCAGGAAAGACAGTTGTAATATCAGGTTACGGATGGTGTGGTAAGGGTTGTGCCTTAAGAGCAAAAGGATTAGGAGCAAATGTTATAGTTTGTGAAGTTGATCCGTTAAAAGCACTGGAAGCTGTTATGGAAGGTTATAGAGTTATGCCTATTGCTGACGCAGCTAAAGAAGGTGATGTATTTATGACTGTTACAGGAGACAAACATGTTATTGATGTTGAACATTTATTAAACATGAAAGATGGCTCTTTCGTAGGTAATTGCGGACACTTTGACCATGAAATTAATCTTAGAGGCTTACAAGAACATGTTGTTGAAACAAAGCAAATCAGACCAAATTTAGAAGAATATAAACTTGATAATGGAAAATCAATTTATGTTATAGCTGAAGGACGACTAGTAAATCTAGTTGCAGCAGAAGGTCATCCTGCAAGTGTAATGGATATGTCATTTGCAAATCAAGCATTAGGAATTGAATATCTTGTAAAAAATCAAGGTAAATTACCACATAAATTACTAACACTACCGGAAGAAGTAGATATTATGATAGCAAATCTAAAACTTAAAGCAATGGGTGTAAAAATTGATATTCTTACTCCGGAACAACAAGAATATTTGCATTCATGGAAACTTTCATAAAATTAAATATAGCTTAAAACAAATAATAATACGCAAAAAAACAAATGATGCAAATAATGCATCATTTGTTTTTATAAAACTCATAAAATAATGAATAAACAAACTACTTTTAAACTGAAACCCTATAACTGACTTTTTTGTCTAGTTATAGGGTTTCAGTTCAAAGTTTATGCAGGCTTTTATTTTTAAAACCAATATCAGACTTGAAATTATCTTAACATACAGCTTGTAGCATTTTTACCACTGCCGCCTTTCCATTGTCCGCCGGCTTCTTCGCAACAAGCTTTACTGCAATAATAAGGAGTACATTTACAAGCTGAGCCTGAAGAACCACTAGTTCCAATACAAATTGCACTGTCTCTAGACAGAGCAGATAGGTATAATTCTAGCATGCCTTGAACATTTACATAATAATTATGCTGTACCTTATAAGAACTGTAACCACGTGAATAACAATTAATGTCAATCATTGCAGCCCTTTCTTGTTCACACGCTTCGTAAGAATAATCTGGTACATCGCTGCAATTTTCTAGTCCAAAAGTTGTACCTGCACCCATTTCATATAACACCTTTTCTCTAGCAGAATTAGCAAGTGAAGATATCCCACTATAATTTTTTAATGCTTTATTTTTTACACAATCGTTAAGAGTATCAACTTCATTTGTTAAATACCCCCATGCTTGTGAATGTGTTTTATCTCCACTTGGTGCTGTATAATCACATGCTCCATAACCACTCCAAATAAAAGCAGGACTACGACTTACCGCAACACTGTATTTTACAGCGGAATCAATAGATTTAGTATGAGAACTCAAATATGCATCAGTCATACAACCAGAATCATCTAATAACTTAATAAATTCGTCTATCGGGCCGCCATTAGAAAAGCATTTGTTCCATTCTTGAGTTTCAGGTTCATAATTATTTTCGCAAGATTTATATTTGTATCCTGCACCATTAGTTTTTTTAACTAATGAATAATTAGAACCATACTTGCATTTGCAACATTCATCTGAAATTGTAGTTCTACTACAGCATGGTGTAACTGAATAGAATGAAGACATGGCTGAGGAAGATTCTAGTGGAAATTATTATCCAAATCTTTCAATCCCCAAAAATGATGAAAGATGTTGTAAAGCATTAGGTTTTGCTTGGCATTCTGAATGGTATCTACAATGGGATGTGGATCCTTGTCAACCATTACATGATTATTGTAATGAAATGTATGAGGAAAATGATGGAAATCTACCAAACGAATGTAAAGGTTATTCTTTCTAGTACTCAATTAATCTATCAGAAGCACCATTCTTCCTTCTGATAGATTAATTCAACCAATATGCTTGGAGAAGATTTATACGATTTTGGTATATATAAAGATGGTATTAAGCCCTACGATTTAGCCTCAAAACATTTACATCTTTGTATTCATGGTACAGGACAGGCTTGTGCAGCATATATGTTTAAATATAAGACAAGATTTTACAGTTTGCATAAAAGTGCTGTAAGAAAAATGCCTGCTCCTGCCGAATATTAATGCAAAATAATGATTAATTAAAAGGATTTAGGTATTGAAACAAAAGCCCTAAACTCCAGAACCGGGGATTTCCAGTTTTTTCAAACGTTGTTCAATTTTTCTGTACCATTGCAGCGGAGTTTGATACAATGTATCATATTCTTCTAAGTTACCTTCAGAAATGTCTTTTAATTGTTTATCACAGCCATTTGTGAGAACTTCTGCTAAATATTTTGTATACTCTTTTCTATCAACTTTTGAATTATCCAACGTAATAATATCTTGAAAATCTACTAAAACTTCAGGTTTATTTGCCCTTAAAAATGCATAATTGACTGCAATAGGAACAAGGTTAACTTTGCCATATTTTTTAACAGCATTTTGGGCTATATATGTTAAACCTGTTTGAAATTCTATTGGTCTGTAATTTGGAGGCATAATAATTCCCTGAGGAAATATGTACAAGAAATTATTTAAATCTCCAATTTCCTGAACTGCAAATTTTAATGCTTCCATAGAAGCCTGAGGAGATTTTTTATTGACAGAAAAAGCTCCGCATCTTCTTAATATTGGGAATCTATTTAACTCTTCAACCATTATTCTTATTTCTTTTTTAAATAGTCGTCGGCATAGATTATACCCTACAAGTCCATCCCACCAGTTAGTATGTGGAGCAAAAAGAATTGTAGGTATAGACGTATCCCTATGAAAAATTTTATCTGCATTTTTATACCTAAATGCAAAAAATCTATTTTCCATCATACGAAAAAATACTGTGTCTGCCACAAAAAGCCAAAAGGCAGAAGTCTTTGCAGGTGCAAATTTTTCATCTTTATTCCTTAACTTTGTAGGAGGAACATGTTGATATAAATCTTCCATAGTATGCTAATAATACTACATTTAATTATTTTGGGCAGAAATATTAAGCTTAATTTTAAGAAAATTTAACATATACACTTGTCTTATTGTAAAAAAAACATGTTTAAAATACGATATTTACATAAGGAAATGAAGTGAATATCTTCAGCTGTGCCGCAGCCGTAAAAGCCGGAATACTTAAAATCAGCCAATCTTCGAGCAAAGTAAGGCATTATATACACTATCCCAATGTTATATTTTACCCTGTAATAAAATCGAAATTTGGCACTTACAAAATAAATCGTTAGTCTTTAAAAGAAGTGTTTAATAATGGCATCAACAATGGCAGTACAAACAAATAAACCATCAGGCGGGTTGTGTCCTCACGGATTACCACCTGGAGCTTGTCCTATTTGCTCGGGAGGTATGGGTACAGGTAGTGCTAAAAAAGCTGATTTTAGTGCTAAACCCGGAGAAATGAGCTGGAATGAATGTGCTGCTATAGGTGCAATGCTGAGAGCACAAAAACTTAGAGCTCAACAAAATGAACAGGCATATCAAAACAGATTGCTTGCTGTTGCAAAATTTGAAACTCAAATGCTTGCTGTAACTCAAAAACTTGCTGTTATTGCATCTCAGCTAGCTCAAAGCCAAAGCCTTCTTGCAAAACCTGCTCAAATACTATTCAACAAAGTTTTAATCCCAACAGCAAACTTTGTAAAAAATATACCTGCAAATATTATGAAGTTTGCAAATAATATAATGAATAAGTTTACGGATATTCAAGATAAATTAAATGCAATGTTTGGAGAATTAAAAAATGCAATAGAAAAAAAAGTCTCCGACAGCATTCAGAATGCAAAGAAAAAAATATTCTCGCTCTTTGGTTTATACAATCCAGAAAAACCCGAAGAAGAAAAGGAAATAGATTCCGCCAAACGGACATTTGAAGCAAGAACATTTCTGCACGATGTATACAACAAAATTACAAAAACTTTAAAAAGTTTTGAAGATTTACAAGAAGAAAAGAAGCATAAGAAAAACAGAAAGAATAACAAGAAAAATGATTCAACCGATTAAATATACAACAGAGAGAATAGTAAAAGAGTTTATGCCGAAAGCTTACAAACCGTGTGAACTTCCGACAAAAAACAGACCATTTGCTATTTTTGACAATGAAAAAGTTGATTCTTTTGTAAGAAATAAAGAACTTGCTATACCAAAGTTAACTAAACTTGTTGATAATGCTAAAACTGAAGCAGAAAAAACAGAATGTATATATATAGCAGATCAAATGGCAGAAGTTGGTACAAAAAATATGGATAAAATGTATTATAAAATGTCAAAATTTAATGAAGATAAATCTCCAAATGTGCAGACATTTTTATCAGGATTTTATAGAAAAACTTTAAATCCGGATGCGTTTGGACCACTTGTAAAAACTATGTTTGATAATATAAAACAGCCGCATAAAGACCTATCCTATGATCCAAACGAAGAAGTCGGCGGTGCAGTTATTGAATATATCAGAGATGCATTTCAACAAAGTTTAAAAAAATAAATTTAAATTATATAAAAAGTAGAGTAGATTAAATATAAAGGGAAACAAAATGAAAATTAATTCAATCAACAATTTTATGACAGCAAGACCAATTCAAAAATTTATTTTTAAAGGTGCAGTAGAAAATCCTATAACGCCAATTTCAAAGATAAATTTAAATCAGCCGGAAACAGATGTTTTTGAGAAACATTCAGCAAAATCTGATGTGCAAACTGAAAGCAAAATTGCATCTAAAGTTGATACAAATAATGTAAAAGCTGTTTCAGCAGAAAAAATAGAAGAAAAGAAAGAAGATAAATTTGAATTACCAAAAGATAAAGAATTTAAAAAACCTGTTTTAGCAACAAAAGAAAAGCCTTATTGCCAATTTGACCAAGAAAAAGTAGATTTATTTGTAAATGCCAGAGAAAAAGCTATTCCTGCATTGACAGAGATGTTAAATAACGCAAAAGATGAAGGAGAAATTTGTGAAGGTTTATATATAGCAAATTCAATGGCTGCAGAAAATGTGAAAGGCGTTGATAAAATGTATTACGGAACATTTTCTAAATTTAATGAAGATAAATCACCAAATGTTCAATCATTATTGTCAGGAGTATATAGAAGAATTTTAGTTCCTGATACATTTGGACCATTGGTAAAAATGCTTGCAAATAATATAAAAGAACCTCATCAAGAACCCCCATTTGATCCAAATGAATCTATTGGCGGAGCAATATTAGAACTTATTAAAGCTCCAAAAATTAATCCACTGTAATATTAAATAATATTTTGTAATAAAGAGAGCACATGTTATAAATATAACATATGCTCTCGTATTTTATTGACATTTCCACATTAATTCACATCCGGTAGTGCCAATATTGATACCCACACTTGAACCTGGGTGTAAAAATGTAGAAGTAGCATTGCCTTCAAAGTAACAATCACCTTTTAGTCTGCTAACCTTAGGAGCTTTGCCGGATGCACATTTAATTGTACCACTAGTAGCAATTAATCTATAAACACGATTGCCATCAGAAGCTAAACCACCTGTTGCACGTCGTTCACAGTGATCAGCATGTGGATATAATTGAACCTCAATGTATGGACAACTGTCATATCTACATAGTTTCAAAGATACAGTATTTGAAGATATCTCTGATGAATCAAATTCTTCATACAAGCCTATATAATTAGGTGTAGCATTAGATATAGAAACACATTCATTTGGATTACTATTACTTGTTCCAGAGGAACAAGTGCCTCCATCTGTTGTAAAATTACAAGTGGTTTTATAATCACCGCTATTTGATACTATGAATATAGGTGCTGTACCAGGAGGTCCAGGAGTAATTAAATTTGCAACACAAGTTGTACCAGAGGTAGTAATACCACCTGTGTGATTATATGCTCCAGCGATATACATTGGAGTACCTTTGCATAATCGTAACGATTGTGTTTTACATTTATTTATTGTCGTATAAATATCATTCAAACTTGTGGATTTAAGCAAATTAACAGCACTTGTACTTTTAACAGTAAATAAATAACTCGTTGTCTCACAAGCCTTTGCAGTTATCGTACACTTGCAGGTTCCTGATGCACATGTACTTGTTACAGAAGTAGTTTGAGAAGAGGCTGCATCTATGGTAAGACCTTTGCAATCATAATCTAATGTCCATCCTGTAAAATCACAATATCCATTACAATGACTTGTTGGACCATCTGCTACAAATTCTGCCTTTATTGTTTTTGACTCGCCGTAGTTTATAGTAAAACTACCAGTAACACTGCCAAGAGTGGTTGTTGAACCATTTTTCATTGTAACTTCAGTTTTACCGTTAAATTCATTATTTTCAGGAATAGCACAAACATCCCCTGATAAACTGTAGTCACTGCCTTTTATAGCTTTACAACAAACGTCTGATGAAGTCTCACTTTTACAACAAGTATCTGTTGATGCTCCATGAGTTCCTTTTGTTACCCATGTTCCTGCACTTTTATGTGTATTATTGT
>Ga0256405_10001910_pt1 | contig 52509 bp, 74 predicted proteins | sample RumenRJG_02DNA_FD_189096 | JGI IMG/M metagenome (GOLD analysis project Ga0256405, IMG submission 189096) | Bovine rumen microbial communities from Lethbridge, Alberta, Canada - RJG_02 | ecosystem: Host-associated > Mammals > Digestive system > Stomach > Rumen | place: Canada: Alberta...
ATAAAAAATGAAACAAAATGAAATAATATAAAGATAGTTTATATTATTAAGTCATAAATATAAATAAACTACTGACTTCACAGCCAGTAGTTTATCTGCTTCCGATAGTCGTATTTCAAAAGGAAATACTACCTATAAAGCGTAACAAACTTATTATAAACTAATTACAGAATGAACCAAATAACAAAGTGCCTAAAAAGTGCCTAAACTACAATGAAAACACGATTATTATCTCTTCAAATGCAAAAGTAATATAAAAATTAAGAATATCAAAAAAATACAGCCAAGGCTCACCATCCCTTTTTGCCACCACTTCATCGGCTTATCTTTATATTCTATCTTCGTGATATACTTGTATTGCATCATAGTATCTATTTTGATACTCTTTTCTTTCTCCGTGCGTGTGACAATCTTTGTGTGCCACCTGTCAACATACTTTACGCTGTCCGTGTAGGTGATTACGATGCTGTCCTTTATCGTATCGCTGCTGGCTATGCGCAATGTATCTGTCTGCGTTCGCACCTTCTCGATAGTGATGTATTCGATTTCCTTCTGTGTCTTGCAAGAAGAAACGCACAAGCAAAAGAATACAAAGATAAAAAAGTACCTCATACTAATGCCTTTTATACGTTACTCTGCCGCCTACTTTTACGGCATCAAGAATCTCATTCTTCTTCGTGTAGGGTAAAGATACATGAACCCACGAATAGCCGTATTCGTTGATTAGTTGTCCTACCACGATTTCGCCACGTTCGACCATCTTCTTGATACAATCGAATAGTTCTTTGTTCGTGTGCCCCTTGCAAGCCTTAATGTCTGCCGCCTGCCCTCTGCAATGCTGCGATGTTGCCGAACCGCCCACCGCCTTATTTACGGCTGCGCTGCGATACCCCGAAGAAACCCAAACAGGGAAACCGCACTTGTTGCGGATAGGCTGCAAGACGGTTTTAGCGAGCAATTCAAGTTGCTTGATTTCAAGCGCGCTCGGCACGTTGTTCAAATGTCGCCTTTCGGCTTCTGCACTCCGATACAATTCTTCAAGAGTGAAATTTTCAGTCAGTTTCATATTCTTCTATTTTTAAGTTAATAATGTTGTTTAACTCACTAATATTCATTGTTTTGGCGATTTCTTCCTTTATCGCCATTATTTCCTTTCCGTGTTCGGCAAGTGTTCCGTCCTTGTTATACTGAACAATCAGCGAAACCAAATCATCAATTTTCATAACTTGTTGATTTATATGTTATATCTACAATTTGCGAATAAGATTGAATCTTGTAAACAAAGTGCATATAAACATCGCCTTGCCAATCTTCCGAAGATGTATATTGTGCAAATGTATCTGTGTATATGCTTGCGTTTATCCGCGTCAAATCGACCTCGACCATGCGAAAAGCATCTGCGTATGTTGGCGATTTATTGATTATCAGGCGGCAATAATTTAAATCACTAAATTTCAGAGCGTTCCCCGAAATAGACACAATACAATCATATCCGAAGTCATAGCCCATCCATGTGCCATAAAGACTTACATTGAACGTGTTACGAATAGCCACCGTACCCCATGCCCAAGGTTGTAAAACAAAATTGCTTCTGTATAATGATGCTGGGGTTAATCTCTCGTTCGTCATATCGCCCGATGCGTAGAACTCAAAGAACGGTACAGATTCAAAAACACCGCTGCCCCCTAATGGGCTGTCATAGTCGTTGCATAGTTGTGAAAAAGGTATTGTATTAACATATCCCTTACCGCCGACACAAATACAATGCTTCCAATTCTGACTGATACCATTGCCGTACATCAGTACATCCATAAGCGTGATTCTGTCCTTGCTCTGATTTGGATTGTTTGCGCTGGTGTTTGCCGCCCACGGTGCATCTTGTATCACCCAATCTTGAACATCACGATTTAAATTGTCGATTTGTGTTTCTGCGCCGCCATAATTAAAGTTGTAAACCAACCCTACCCATACATCTTCACTTCCGTTCACACCCTCACGCAACCACCCCTCGGATAGTCTCGCATTATGGTCGTAACCGCCCTTGCTTGAATCGGAATTAAGAAAGCCCGACAAATAGAATGTGCCCCTATCTCTGCGCCTTATGCCGCCATCTCGCGCAAAAATTGCATCGTGTTGAATAAGATATTCAACTTGCCTTTTAAAGTCAGCAAACGTGCCGTTAAAAGAATACGCATACAAGCCAAATCCGGTTTCTCGGCGCGCCTCAAAAGAACCATTCTTGTTAAATCCCTCGTAAGGTCGCCAAACGCTGAACATGTTTAAATCTGTGCCGATGGCTATATCTCGCAAACTCGCGCCTTGCTTGTTGAGCAAGGTCTGCACCTCGCCCAAACTTACAGGCTGCATTATTTTTCCGTTGTTTATCATGGTGTAACCGTTGCTTTGTAAGCCGCGACATCGCGGTTGCTGTAAACATTAAAAGGTGTGTATATATCACCGTTGGCATCGAAATGCCACATATTAGCCGTGCGGTTGAAACCTTCTATCAGAGCCTGCTGTGCTCGTCTATAAGCATCTAACAGTTCCTGCGTCTGCGTGTTCACGGCTGAAATCAAGTCGATATTCGTTGCTGCGTTCTTGATTTCTTCCTGTAACTGCTGCGTGTTGCCTTTTTTTTGTCTGGTATTGCTTAATGTTATTGTCTGCTCGGCTGGAATATCCACCTTAGTAACAAGTTTCATTACCCTCGACATTCTTATATTGCCTGCAATATCGACATATTTTATCGGCATACCAACTGACAAATTCGGATTATCGGCGATAAATGCAACAGGATTTGAACGCACCTCATACTCTCGCTTATCCTCGCCCATTTCTGCAATATCTGCAAGTGCTTGCGCTGCAAGTTCTGCCCTTGCTGCTTGATAGTATGCTTCGCCCATCGTGATGTTGTATAATACTACCTTGTCATTCTCGACAGACTGCCCCGAACCTCCATAAGGGATAAGCCCCATTTCTGATACGGTAGGAATAACGACATCATTTTCTTCTGTGAACAGAATTTCATAATCTCCTGCAAGTACTTGCATACCGGTATCAAGAGCCGTTCCGTCCACATCGAGCATTGCCGTGAATGTTTCGTTATATACATGATATTGCATTTCAAAATCGCGCCCTGCAAGTGCTGAATGTTGCCCTTGCTCGTTCGCCATGAACGATGCCATCAGTTTGCACCCCGAAAGAATACCTGCTGAATATACGGTGTTATCATCGTGCGCCCTCGTTGCTCCATCGACCGTGGCTGGGTCTATCGTGAAATCGCGCCACTCCGTTATGTTGCCGTTCGCGTCCTTGACAGGATAGGCAAGACGAATATAATAGATTGAATAATACTTGTAAACTGGATTGTTGTTGCTGTCCGTTCCGATAACAACCTTTTCGTGCGTGTCCTTGTTCAAGTATAGTTTCCTTCGTTCTCGGACATTATACACATACAAATCCAATTTCGGGTAAATATCATCGTATGTTAAGAATTTTACAATGCGCGGAATATTCTGATTTGCTCGAATATCTACATACGAGTTCGGATATTGTGTTGCGTCCAATTTTAAACGCTGGTTTGTCGCCACGTTATTCCCCGAATTGTTTTGCTGACTGATGTTTCGAGTGCCGCCACGGACAAGAAAGACATTCGCATATTCTTCTTCACTCTGCGAAGTTGCAACCTGTATATTGTCGCCCTCGGCTAATACAGCGCAATAGCCCGACAAATGACAAATCTTATTAACCGTATCTATGCCATCAATTTGCAGCGCATGGTCTGCATCCGTGTGCGAGAATACCCAACCATCGCAACCGCCTGTTTGAGCCGTGATTTGAGCCTTCGCCGTGTCGATAACCGAAGACAGCAATTTGATGTAGCCGAAATAAACAACTTTTGCGGCATAATCTATGTAAAATTCACATTCCCAAGCATCCGCAATATTGCCGATGGCGGTTAATATATCAACTGCGCTGAACGTTAAGGATTCAGATGCTTTAATGCCTTTATCCCCCTTGATTGACAACGTATAAGTCCAACTATTCTGTGCATCGCCCAACTGCTCCTCAATGATGCGGCAAACCTTGATTAACAGATTTGCGGCTGAGCCGGTGTAACTCCATTCTGTCGCTTCATCGAACAAAAAAGGCAATTTGGAAAGCATCGCCATCGGGTGCTGAAATTCTACGCTATACCTAAATTCTGCCTCGCTGTTTGCGTCTGGCAAATAGTTCTTTAACAGCGTGTATTTTATGTTATTAAACATAATATAACTTGCTGCTGGAATCGTTATTTTTTCGGGCAAAGAAAAGTTTGTGCGCAACAATTTTGTTGCGCCCAAATCTTCCTCTGTTTCAAATTCTGATGTTACTATCACATCAAGAATTTCCGTGCCTATCGCATTGTAAATCTTCATTACTTTTCAATATTAAGATAAATCATATACATTGCCGGATTGTTAAAAGGGCGCGTGATAGTGTGCGTACCTGCTTGCAGCAAAACACGGATATAATATACATTATATTCAGAATTATGCACACCTTCATAACTTGTAAATTCGTGTGTTATTCCGTCTATCGTAACATTCCCCATGCCGTCTGAATCGCTTTCTTCTTTTAATGCGATTTCGACATAACGGCTTTCTGATAGCGTAAATTCAAGCCTAAAATTTTCACGACAATACATTGCGCTGCTCTCGCTGATTACGTTGTTAAAGGCTGAATATTCCTCGGTATCTCGGACTTCAAAACCATGCAAGGATTTTATCAAGCCTCTGTTTTCTTCAATCGCGTTGGCTCTTGCGCAAAAGAACATTACATCCTCGTCAATATCCCTGTCGGCTGGATTAGCCTCATTCACTTTCAGAGTGAATTTTGCAATACCGAAATTGAACTGCGAGAACTGCGAACAAGACAGGTAATTACACTTATATACAACATCGCTGTATATGTTTGTGGAGATATTCAAACTACCCCCCCTTAACAACTCGCAAAAGGCGGTGTATCTGTCGATAAATTGCGCCTCGTCTCTTGCCGTTATCGTGAGCGTTAAGGTCAAATCACGGTCGGCAAGCCGATTATGTGTAGTATCGACTTGCTTTCCGTGTTGCAGACGGCTATTATATTGCAGTCTGTCTTTCTGCGCTGGTGGAGTTAATAAGGCTGATATGCCCTGTGCATCGATAAATGCTCCATATTGTTTATATATGTCAACTCCGTTGATGAATATTGTATGTATCATAACTTCTCCGTATGTTTTACTATTTTCTGAATTCGTCCGTCAATCTCGTTGAATATGCCCTTCTGATACTTCGCTATATCTTCAAGATACGAGTTAGTGACTGCGTGCATATCTCTTATGTCTGAAAGCATTGCATTTCGCACGGTTGCAAGCGTTGAAATAGATGTTATATTGTTGCTGATAACATTCATTACCGCCCTTGAATTCTCGTCTGAAATACGCATTGTTTCAACTGCTATCTGCATAGCCGTGATGCGCCCGATTAACTCGTTTGCCGTGTCCTCGGTTATGCTCTGTATTCCATTTTGGCTCGCCTGTTGGTCTTGCGTGTCTTGAATACCTAATGCAGCGTAAAGGTCGTTTCTGTCCTGCATCGCCTCGTTTTTGATACGGTTGTACTCTGCTTTCAGCGATGCGGCTTCATCAGCAAGTGTGCCGCCCTTTATTGCGTCTGCCATCTTCTGCCGTAAATCTGCCAACTGCTGCGTATAATTGTCTGCCATCAAGCCGTTAATAACCGCTTCTTTCAGCATATCTTCAAAACTATCTGCCCAATCTTGCGATGTTGTAGAAAGGTCTTTCAGCATACTTGCAAATTCATCTCTGATTGAATCAAAAGACATTCCCGTTAATTTCTCGTTTAGCGTTTCTGTCAGTTCATCAACCTTTCCTGCTTGCTCGGCTACTGCGTCCCAATACTCGCTCTTGTCGTACTTTCCTACGGTTGTGAGGTATTCCCACAATTTCGGCATGTAGGTCTTGATAGCGGCTATCTGCTCAGGTGACATTGAATAAACATCGTTAAGTCCTGCGATGCTCTTTTCCATATCCTTTCCTGCCTTTGTTGCGTTCTGCACCTCGCTATTGTAGAGTTGCCGGATCATGGCATCGTTTGCGTAATAGTTGTTGCTGTGGTGGTCTCCGTGATATGCCATCTGCGCTTGCAATGTTGAATTTGAACGTGCCGCAACTTCTTTCTGTGCCCTAACCGCTGCTTCATAGGAATCTATACTTGCCGACAAAGACACTTTATCATCTTTAATGCTGTTTGTGTAATCCCCAATGCGCTCGGTTAATTCCTCGATTGCCTTTGTGTTGCGCTCGGTTATCTTTTGCACCTCTTTGCCGTTGCCATTGCCAAACACTCCAAACGATAATGCAGAAAACAAAGCGTTGCCGACATCTTTCAAAAGATTGCCGACGGCTTCAACAATTTGTTTCACCAATGCTCCCGAACCTAAATCACGGATAATTGAAGAAACGGCATCGGAAATACTATTTACAAGTGTGCTCACAAGTTCACCCAATCCCTTTTCTGCGATAATATCAAGAACACTCAATATTGCAGAAATGATTGCGCCCCATATATTGCCGCTGCTATCGCCTGCCACCTTCAATGCGCCCGATATTGCATCGCCTGCTTTGTCGGCTATATCGCTGCCGTTCTTGCCGCTAAATAGTTTGCCGACACTATTTGCTATCCTGCCTTGCAAATTCTCGCCCAATGCGTTCCAAAGGCTGCTCAATTTGCCCGATGCTAACCCTTGCACGACATTAGCAACATCTGTGATACTATCTTTGAAAGATACAAGTTGGTCGTTTGCCTCTGCCTCGGCTGTTACCTGTGCAGACTTTAACCGCTGCAATTTTGCATCGTTGCTTTCAGACTTTATTTTGTTTTCTTCAATTAGTTGCTGTGTGCGTTCAGCCTCAACCTTGTTTCCGTCCAAAAGTGCCTTGTTTAAGGCTGTCTGTAACTTGTTTTGCTCTTTTATCAATGCAAGCCGTGCATCCTCGGCTTCTCGCACCTGCTCGGTTATCTGTGCATACTTTGCAAGTGCTTCACGGACACCGCCAAAATTAAAGTTGCTATCCCCAATCTTTGCCTTGACATCTGAACGTGCTTGTAATACGTTACGCTGCTGCTCGGTTGATAACTTGGCAAAATCTTCACCCTTTACAAATTTATCAAGCCGTGCAAGCGTTGCCCTTAATGATTCATTCAAGACAACGCCCAACTGCTCAAATGCAAGCGACCAATCAACATCGTTAATCATTGATGCTGTTATATGCTCGGCAAATGATTCTGCGGCTTCATCTTCTATCTTTTTCATCTGCGCCCTTGCGTTGGCATTGTTGGCTATTCCTTGCTTTTGGAACATATCAATTTCTTTGCCTGTAAGTCCGTTTGTTTCCTTGAACTTCTTTCTTGCCTGTGATGTGTACCAAATATCACCCTTTTCTCTCGCCTTTGCGTTTGTCGGGTCTTTTTCCCATACCTCTTTGGCTACGGCTTCATTTGCCGCTATCAAATCTTCTGCGCCTCGCCTTATTGCTTCTTTCTGCTTCTCATAGTCGAGTTGTATTTGCTTCTGCTTCTTAATGCTGCTGTCTTCCATTGCATCAATAACGGCTTGCTGCGTTGCAAATTCATCATCTATGCGCTGCCGCCTTTCTTTCTCGGCTTGCTTTTCAAGCATTTCTTGATATTCTGCCTCTGCTTTCAGCCGTGCGATGCGCTCCTTTTCTGCGTCTTTGTCCGTCTTTGTCTCCTGCGGTGTTGGTGCTTGCGGCTGTTCCTCGCTGCTAAATATATCGCTGCCGAATAACTTCAACAATCGCTTTTCAAACTCTTCTTTGGCTGCATATTCTTCTTTTAACTTCTTCATGCGGACATCGAATATTGCCTTAACATCAGCGTTTCTTTGCCTTGTGGTTGCTCCTATCATTGCGCCGGGCGAACCGTAAGAAGCCATAATTGACGCTTGTCCGTACTCTTTTGCAATCTTGCCACTCTTATAGTCGTTTTCCGTCTCGCCCATCTTAGCCTTTAACTCGGCTTTTTCCCTGCCTAACTGCTGCAATTTCTCCTTTGCGCCTTCAAGTTCATATTTTTTTGTTAATTTTTTCAGATACTCGTCAAGTGCCGCGGTGTTTGCTTGATATGCGCCTGTTTCGTGGTCAAGGTGTGCATTGTATTCGGGAACAATCTTGTTCAGTTCCTTGATGGCTTTCAATCGCTTTTCCTTTGCGATAGTTTCATCTTTCGCCACCTTGATAAGATTCTCGACCTTTTGCTTTTCCTGCTCTGCCTTTACCGCTGCATCGGTGCGTATCTTGATTAGTGCCTTTTCCGTCTTTGCCTCTTGCGTTTCCTTTTGGTTTAACTCATAGATAGCCGCAACGAGCGCAACAACTGCGGTAACTGCAAGCCCTATCCAATTTGCCTTAACAGCCGCCCCGAATGCCTTAAATGCGCTTGTTGCTCCGTGCGTTGCAACCGCCAACAATGCTTGTTGAGTTGTTAGCGTCTTGCCTTGTATCGCTGCGGCTCGCATTGCTACATTAACCATTGCCATAACTGGAACTTTTGCCTTTTCAACTGCAAGCACGGCAAAAGATACCGCCTTATATGTTCCATAGACGGCTGCAACCTCGGCAATAATGCGCCCGATGCGCTCAAAATTGATGTATGTATTTTCAAGCGTTTCTGTGAGGTTGTTGATAGCATCGTAACCGCCATTGAAAGCCCCCACCAACATCGGCTCTAATTTCTCGCCTACTGCGTTTGTCAGTTTCTGTATTGCGCCCTCTAAATTGCTTTGAGCACCTACGAGCGTTTTTGACTGTTTTTCAAGCATTCCTGCAAATTGCCCCCCCTCGCTGGTTGCACTCTTGAAAGCATCTTCAACCATCGCAATGCTGATTTCTCCCTTGCTCATTGCGTCTTTTAAATCAGTCATACTGCGACCTGTTTTCTTGCTAATCTCGACAAGCGGATTGAACCCTGCATTTATCATCTGCAACAAGTCTTGTCCCATCAGTTTTCCGCTCGATGATGCTTGCGAGAAAGCGAGTGCCAATGACTGCAATTTCTGAGAATCGCCCATTGAAATATCGCCCATCTGCCTTAATAAAGGCATCACCTTTTCGCTCGATATATTGAACGAAAGCATTGTTTGCGCTGCCCTCGCCAAGGCAGATTCCATCATTGGTGTTGATGTTGCAAAATCTGTGATGTCCTTAAACATCCCCTTGCCCTTGCTTTCGCTGCCTAATAACGTACTAAATGACACTTCCAACTTCTGAAACTCGCCACGCACGGAAATGATCTGCGATAATAGTTGCTGTGTTGTGAATCCGGCAAACGCAACACCCATTGCGCCCTTCAACTTGTCGAACGCACTACACATTTCATTTGCTTCTTTGCTCACCGTTGCGCCTGTCTGCTTTACTTCACTTTGCGCACGCTGTGATGATTCCCCGATACCTCGCTGCATACGTTCAGCCGCTTTGTTCATCTCTGCTGCTGCCCTTGAAAATTCGGCTGCACTTCTCTGCATACTTGCACCGATATTCCCTGCAAGTCCTCTCGATATATTCGCAACTTCTGCGAACACCTCATCTATTGTTGAACCTTCACGGCTTATTGTCCGTGTCGCTTCCGTCATTGCCTTTCTTGCGCTATCCAACGAGCGAGAGAAACTCGATGTATCGCACGTTAAAGAAAAATTCGCCATATCTTTTAATTAAATCTATGTTTCCTGATAAATTCCCTTGCCGCCTGTGCATTATCCATATTCACCGTTGTTCTGTCATTCGAAATATGCGCCTTTTTCCGCTCTTCTTTTGACAAATACATAGTCTTAACACTATCGGCAAATAACATACGCAAATTCGTTAAGGAAATGCCCCACACGGTATAATCGTAAGTCCATCCGAACTCCTTACAAGCACTATGAATCAGAGTTCCGTAAATCGACTTGCCGCAAAACAAGAATGTAGAACTATCGTTCTTTGCTTCCTCGGCTCTGTGCATACGCTGCATTTCTTTGTCAAGATTGAAATGCTTGCTCATTTCATCTGTTAAATCCTGCCGTGAAAGCAAAGACATCATCACGGCTGCAAGTTCCTCAATACAAACCTTTCGCCACATCTTACTGAATACCTCGAAAGAAACATCATCATATATCTTGTATTTTGCATCTTCTGTATTCTTGATTGTGAATAAGTGAATAAAATGCAGACACTTTTCACGCTCTTTCGAAACAAGATGCAACATAGAAAGTATCATATTTTCTTGAAAGAATCTTTCGTTAATGCCTAACTCGTTGCAATATTCAGCAACAATCAAAGACTTGCCAAGCGTAAGCGGATAAAAAAAACAAGATTTGCCGTTTACCTTGATGCGGTCTGGCTTGTCGGTAATTACCGACATTATATCATTTTCGTTCATGTTAAATATTTTTCGCAAATATAAACTAATTAGTTTATATTTTTTACAAAAAAAGATAGGTATCCTCATTTCGCAATGAAGATACCTAAGTGTCAAACTTTAAATTAACAATAAGTTAAAATTAAAGACGCTGCAAAGATAAATAAAAAAATCTTAACTACCAAACCATGCCTTTGTAGTACTTCCACGGCTTCGAGTTGCCCTCGAAATCTTCATCATCGAAATAAAACAAAAAAGCATCTGTAAAGATTTTTTCCTCGCTATCTCCGTTTGCGTGCATATCGTGCCAAAATGCGTTGAAAGCATAGAGTTTGTCGCCACTTGTTATGTTAGCCGCAAAAGGCAATCCAAGTTGCTTTGCGGTGGTGTCTATCTGCTCGATAGTCCAATGTTCGCCCTTTGCGCCTTTACTGTGTAGTTTTGCTACAATTTCAGCCGCAAAATCAAGCGGAAAATGCCCTTTGTTGGTGATGTCGATAAATGATATTTTCGCTCTTTCAGCCTCTTTCTTATCTAAGCCTTCAACAACCGAAAGCAAGCGGTCTAATATCTTAATGCTTTTCCACATGTCTTCTTCGGTCAGATTGTATTCTTTCCGCGCGTTGTGAATTATATCAGTCATGCTGCTCATTTGTCGATTTTGTTTAAGAAGTTAGACAATAAATCTTTAATCTCCGATACGCTGTTTTCGATTTTGTTGAATCGTGCGTCAACCTCTGCATCTTTCTTGCGCTGTGGGTCAAGTTCTGCGAGCAAAGTGGTACAATCTTCCACCTTTTTCTTGTGCGTATCAACAGCCTTCAACGCTTCCTCGCTCTGCGATTTTATCACATTCAACTCCATTATTGCGCCCTCTCTATCTGTGAAAATAACGCCATCGGGAGTGCTTGCCGTCTGTGAATTTTCGGGGAAAGAATAAACCTTTGTGCCGCTGCCGACCTCAATGGTAAGGTCTATCACCCTATTTTGTCCTACTCCTTTAAAATCGGTTAAATTCTGAACCTGTGGAAAATAAGGCTGTGAAACTGCGGTTATTTTGCGCTGTTCTGCCTTTACTCCGTCCTTGCCCTGTGTGATAGCAAAGATTTGATAGCCTTGTTTATATTCGTTGAATTTCATAAATTGAAAGTTTAAACGATTTAAGTCAAATGTTTGTCGAAATTAAGCCGTTTAACAAGTTATAGGCAAGTTAAATATAATTGAATATCAATATTTTAGCATTTAACTTAAATTAAACGGCAAGTTAAACACCTTTAAACGTGCTTAAATGGGGAAATGGGGATTTTGAAAATCCCATTATCCCCATTGTTTTCCCCTCGTTACGCTCCTGTTGTTGGAGTTGTGGTTGTCTTCAATGCTGCGATAATCTCGGCTGTCTGTGCCTTCTGTGAAGCCTCTGCGAGTTTATCACGCAATGCTTGTGTTTCTGCGTTGCAAAGATGGTCGATAATGCGCTGGGTGTTCTGCTGTCCGCTATATCCCAACTGCGTAAATCCCTGCTGCAATAACGTGCCGATGTTGTTAATTGCCGCAATGGTCTGATTCTGATTTTGGCAAGCCTGCAACTGCTCAGAAGAATGATTTGCAGCCAACTGCGCCTGTATGCCGTTGGTCTGCCGCTCAGTTGCTAACTGCGACTGGTAACCCTGTTCGATAATGGCTGTCTTAATTCCGCAGCACGCATTCTGCATCTGCTGCATCATGTTTGCATCGCCAAGGTTCACCGCATTGATAACCCTCTCCGCGCTGAATCCTGTCGCTCCTGCCACCTGCTCTACGGCACTCTTTACGTTACAAACCGCCATCTGAATGTTGCCTAACGATGTGTTGAAAGCCTGTGCCAACTCTCGGACTGTGTCATATCTGTATCATTTAAAGGTTTGTAAAAGAAAGGCTCGCGATGTACGAGCCTTTCGTGTTAATTGATTAGGCTATCGGGGTGATTTCCACGGTCGTTGAGTTGGAATTGGTATGAAATGAAAAATACCGCTTATCATCAACTGCCCATTGTAAGGTTATTGTGCCGAAACTGCGCCCCTCAGGTGTATAGAAAGTACCTGTAAAGTACGATTTTCCTGTCCATATACCTGCAAAGTTGATAGCGTGTCCTGCGCCTGCCACGGTCTTTAACTGCGCGACAAGTTCGGTCAGCATATCTGCTAATGTGGTATATGTAGCCCCCGGAAGTGTGAATTGCGGCACATTGTCAGAATATAATTCTTTTGTCTGCATTGTTCTTGATTAAGAATTACTAACCGTTACTTCGATAAACTTCTGATAAGAAAGTACCTTTGTATCCATATCGTAGGTGTATTCTACGCATGGATTTGACAAAGTACCTGCCAAATCATAGTTCTTGAAATGAATAGTACCCTTTAGCGTGCCTCTACCCTTCTGCCATACACCTCTAATATACGGCATACTTTTTGTGAAACCAAAGAAATTTGGTCTCAACTCGTCATTTGTACTGTCCCACCCAAAGCACATTACAAATTCCAACGGTGAAGGGTAGTTACGAGTTTCAGACTCGCGGTTTGTATTTGATTGCAATGCTTGAACTGCTGCAATAAACGCATCTTCATCAGTACCAACTATGATTCCTGCGCTGACCATTGCAAGCATGTGTATTTTCTCAAAATTATCGAGAAAATGCTTATGGGTGTTAAAACGACCTGTCTGATAGCCTGTATACCCCATATTTGGTCCATACCATTTATTAAGCAAGTCAAGCAATGTGTTATCTCTTGCTGAAAACGACGATGAACCGATAGGATCTGTTGCTGTACCTAACCAATCTTGGGCAAAGCGTTCAAAATCGGCATAGGGCATACTTGTTGGGGATACGATGTTTATACCGCCTGCATCGTATCCTGCTAACACTTTTCCAGGCGCGCTTGGCAGATTGTTCCCTCTAATGAATCCCGATGCTGCCAGCGATGGTACAGATGTATTTGCTTGTAAAACAGCAAACTTTATAACATTAGATGTTACTGTTTCACCGTCCTCTTCTGTCTCTACCTCTACATCAACCGCAACGAGCATATCACCTGCTTCAAGGTCAACTGCAATACCGTTCAAGACATCGCTTGATGTTAGACTAAAACCCCTACCTACAACATAAGCGTTTCCAGCTTCAACATCCGTTGTCGGTTTCGCGCTGATGTTGTAGTCTACAATATGAAAGGCATTGCTTGCGCCACCGCCACCACCTGCAATGACTGTCTGAATTGCTGTCTGAACATCTGCCGTAGATGTGAACTTAATCCACTTTGTATCGTCTGCGATGTCTGTTGCATTACCGTTGCGACCGATATACAGCAACAACTTGCCGTCCTGCGTAAATACAGGCTGTCCGTTACCGATGCGGTAGATACCATTCTTTAACCACGTTGTCGGGTCTTTTGCTGCTGTCTCTGAAAGTTGAACCAACTTTGAGTCCATTGTGCCCTCGCCCTCATAATCGAACTGAATATTGATGGGCTGTCCGTTATATGCTTGATTTGCCATACTTTTTATGCCTTTGTAAATGTTACTTTAAACTTAGTTGCCGCTCCGTTGGTATCTCTTGTGTACTTTGTGTATGCCTTTGTGGTTACACCATCTGCGAGTGTCTTTGTCTCGCTCGATGTTTCGAAAGTACCTGCATACAACTGCCACTCGCCGCCGTTTGACACCGCGTTCCAAATGTAAATCTGTACATTCTGATAGGATGACGGAATACTGAAAGCGTGTCGATTGCTCCCTGCCGCTACTGGGAAGTCGAGTTCAAGACTTACGGCTGTTGTCAACGGTAATTTCGCCATTGTGCCGATTGCTGCGGTGTTGGCATAGAAAGCATCAACGAAAGCGATAGTACAAGTTGCCTCTTTCGTGATAGCCTTGATTGTCTTGTCGGTTGCATCGATGTTTGCGTTTGCAGATGCTTTTGAAAGCAATGTCGTTGCGTTCGCTGCCGTCTTGTTCGTTGGATTGCCCTTGCTTGACTTTACGACATCAGAACCTGCTGCGTAGGCTCTCGAAAGCGTATATACGACATTGCCGAAGTCTGTCTTTGCTTCGCCTACACCCTGCACGTTGCAAGTGATTGAGTTTGTGGCTGCTCCTCCATTTGCAACATAAGAGCCTGCCGTGGCTTTCGCTGCCGTACCGCCAATGTTAAAGTTGCTTTCAGATAAAGATGGAACGATTGTTCCAACCTCTACTATTGTTCCAATCTTTGCCGCAATGCTTGCCGTTGCGTCTGCGAAAACAGGCGCATATTCTGCGTGCGTTGCGTTGTTGATTAGTGTCGCAATATCCATACCGCTGATGTCCGTGCCCTTCGGTATTGAGCCGAAATCTACATCTGTAACAGGGGTGTTTGCTGGGATTGAATCACCACCGCCACCGCCACCACTTCCGATGGCATCTGCCAAGTCATTCAACACCTCGTTAAGCGTAGTGTCGTTTGTTTCCGAATTGGCATCAAGTGGATTCTGTACCTTAACGGCACTGCCAACGGTTTCTGGAAAAATTTGTTTTTCTGTCATTTTTGTAAAAAAATTAAGTTAAATAATAGCGAACAAATCGCCTGTTCTTCTCTCCATCGGCTGTAACATCTATATACTCTGTTGTTAAGCCTGTAAAGTAACTGATGCTGTATGTGCGGCTATTGATTGTTGAAACATTGAGCGTATATTTCTTGTCTCCGTCTTTGCCCACCCAAATGCTGTTTGGCGGTGCATTTCTGATAGTCTGAAATATGAGGCTTCCGCTATCGTTGATGTCGATAATATTTGTTTGCGGTGTTCCGCCCTCGCCATAGATGTTGATTAAGTGCTCAAATTTTGCGTCAATTTCGGCTCTTGTATAATAGCCATCTAAATCTACGAAATCGTGCCTATGATGCCTTTCTGATTGCGAGAACACAAGTTTGCCCCCCTTGTACGCTTCAAGAACTTCAAAGCCTCGAACAAACATTTTTGTTACTTGCCTTTCCCCCTTGAAAATCATAAGCCTTAATCTTTTGTTACATACAATATCTTTCCTGCAACATCTGCGTTGTGTATCTGCTCATCTTGCTGTTCCTGCGTCATTGCTTTCCACTCCCCTTCGGTAAACACAACGCCCTCGATTTTTTCAATCAGCCGGTTTCGTATCTGCATAACAGCGGAAACAGAAAATACTTTGTCGTGCCCCTCAATTGTCGGGTCTTCATCCATAATATCGGGGTTGGTCGTGAGCATACCTGCCGCGAACTCGTTGATAACACAGAAGGAATAAGCACCGATTACAACGATATTGTCTGACTGCACAATATCATCATCAAATTCGGTGTCTTGAATACCCATCTGCAAAGCCTCATCAGTTGTGCGAACGAGCCGCAAAACACCCTCGTCCGTGGCTCGCATTGGGATAACTTTGTTTTCTTCAATCTCGAAATCAAAGTCAATCACCATCTGCAAGATGCCTGCGCGCTGGAAGAAATTATCACGACCATGCAAGTACACCTGTACGATGTTGTGGTGTTCGCCGCCTATCTCGATGTCGGCATCATCAATCTGTTTCAGCGAATCCTGCGAATATCCGATGAACACCTTGATATTGCTTGCATTCCGCATATCAAGCGATGTCTTGTTACGACCAACAACCTTGTATTGTGTAAATTGCAAGATGCAGTCATTTCCGATAACCTTTGTTTTCATCTTCTTCTTTTTTCTAAAAAATCGTGGAGAATCCTGTAAATATACAATCAACTCCACGATTCCACTATTGAACCATCGTAAATAAAAATTCGCAATTAAGGTGCTGCAACTTCCTGTGTCGTATCAACATAGACGGGTGAAGCACCTGCATCTGTCACGTTGAACAGAGAAACCTCTGTGAACTCCTTAACGCTGCCGTCTGTACCTTCGATACTCTCCTGCTTGAACTGGATGTTCGAGATTGCGCCTGTGCTTGAATTCGTAGTGACGGTAACTTTTCCGAACTTAATCTGTGTGCCGTACTTTGCTTTCAAAGCCGACCATGAATAAGTACGCTTTGAGCCGTCTGCTGCGCTGTAAGATGCACTTGCGTGCATACTTGAACGCTCGATGTAAAGAGCCGGACAATCTGCCTCTTCGGGCTGCACAATAACAGCATGAATGCCCGAAATAACACCGTCCTCATCGGCATAAGGTACATTCTTTCCCTTTGCCACTCGTACATCTGATTTCAACTCGTAAGTATTACGAGAATACTTTACATCTTCATTCTCGCCACCCTCAAACTTTGCCTCTGTCTTTTCGCCATCGGTTGTTTCCAAGGTTGTAGAATCTTCGGCTGGTGTAGGAAACTTTCGCCAAACTGCGCCCGAATCTGAAAGGCACTTTACATATATTGTTGGCTTTCCCCAAGATAATACTGCCATAGTCTAAATGATTTTAATAATTTTCTTCGTAATTTCGATATAACAATTTAAATGAAATAGCGTGCTCATGTGTAGCCTCAACAGCGAATATCTGTTGCGCTGAACACCAGAAAGAAAAGGTATCGCCTTTTGCCTTTTTTAAGACTTCATAGCCGACTTTTGATAAAGCCTTTATCCGTGGGTCGTTTTCCACGAAATCCGCCCCTTTCTGCTTGTCTTGCGTATAGATATTTACATATACAACAATGTCCTGCAATTCGGCAAATGGTGCTTCGGCTGGTGTGTGTATCACGATGTCCTCTTTGCCGCTTTCTGTCCTTGTACCCTTGATAAGTTCACCATCAACAGCCTTTGCCAACTTAGAACCTTTCAGATACTTGTATATGTCAGTCTTTATGTCGTATATTGTTTTCATACTGCTGCTACATTTTCAATTTAGCGATGTCTTTCTTTGCGCCTGTCATTGCTGCATCTATGTACTTCTTCAACTCTTTTGATGCCCAAACTTCGGTGCTGGCAAGTACATCCTTGCTTTCCATAGCCTCGACATATTCCGCATAACTCATACCTGCAACAACAACTAACGAATAAGTATCTGCGAATAGATGTGCGAGTGATTCAACGTACTTGCGCCCTTCCTCGCTGCCTTTTGCGCCTTTAAGAATGGTCTTAAATGCCGATTCAACCGCTATCTTTCCACGATTAACGACTGCCATTCCGATGCTTGAGCGCAAATTGCCTGTTTGGTCAAACCAACTTTCTTCTTGCCTGCGGTCTCGTATCTTGTTCACGCATTCCGAACCAAGCATTTGCAAGGCTGTCTGCACACGAACATTAACGATTTTCTCAACGGCTGCGGTATAGGCTGCAAAGGCTGCTATCGGGTCGTGGTCTGCCGTCATACCCATATCTTCACGATAATGCTGTAACGCTGAAAGCCGACAACCGTCTTTTCTTCCTGCGTTGTTGAGTTAGTGATTAGCACCTTTTCGCCTATCTTGAAATCGGGGCAATCCAAATCCAAAGAAATGACATACGAATAGGCTCTTTCTATACCATCGGCATAATGCGCTGCGCTGATTCGCCCATTCTCGGCTACGATGTCGCAAAGAATTTTGTCCTTGCTCCACTCGCTATCGCTGGCTATGTAATCGCCATCTTCGTTGATGTAGCCGTCTGCATCTGTTGCCTTTTTCTGTATGTAATGCCTACCGTATATCATTTTCTCTATTGTTGAAAGAAGTCTTCGCCTATATAGCCATATTCGCCCTGCGTATCTCCGATTTCAGAAAGCAATATTTCAGCATTTCTGCGCATATTCTCTCGTTCAGATTGACTGAAAGAATAGTTAGCCCCTGCCTCTGAGACATTAGGCGCATCAGCAAGGAAAAGATAAACTTTTGCCTTTGCCCTCTTGTAACTTGCGGACATCATAATGCTTTGATTAACATCTTCGTCCAACAAGTTACATTCTGCCATGATACACTTTATTGTCGTTGGCGGTATCGGATAGAGCGAAATGGAACGCAAAGATTCGCTTATTAGCATACTATTTCAATATTGAGGTTATTACTCATCGCCATCGTTCCATGTTGTAGCCATAGCGTTCAAGTACACAAGGCTTCGGCGATTGGTAAGTGCTGGCTGCATATATGCTTCTGCCATTGTTACCTCCAAAGTTGGATTTAACTCGCTGTAACGAGTAACCTTGTAGAAACTGCCCTGTGTCTGCAATGCTGCGGTATTCTGAACCATCGGAACTGGCTTGTAGTAAGTGTATCCCAAACGTGGCTCGGGAGACAAGACTACGCTGTTTTCGTTCCAAGGCTGCTCTGCGTGCTGCTTTCCGTCCTTGTCCTCGATAGTAACGTAAGAATCAAGTACGAGAATCTGCGGCTGATTGTGTCTGCGCTGATATGCGTTGATAGAATCAAGCGTAACATCTTCTGCACTCTCCAAGCCTGTAACCTGCAAGATTGCAGATGCAACCTTCTTGATAACCTTCGCCTGCGCTGCAAGGTAATCAAACGCTGTCTGCGACATGATAGCGTAACGTGGTACTGGCAAACCTTTCTTCTTGATAAGCGTTACACCACGCTTAATATCTGCCAATCCGTCTGCTGTTGCGATTGTGCTCCACTTGGTTGTTGCTCCGATGAAGTTCTCGGTAGGCACGTTGAAGTTGATTTCCTCACTCTCTGCCATGTCACCGTCATAGGTCGTAGAGAAGACACGCTTTCCAAGAGAACCGACACGCAAAGCCTCAATCTCTGCTCTTGCGTCCATTGCGTCAGATACGAACTTCACATCGTCATAGACCATGTTCACAAGTTCTGTTGCTGTTGCCTTGTCCTCTGTGTTAGCGGCTGCAATCGTGCGCAAATCAAGGTATTCATTTACCTCGATTTCGTCCTTTTCTCTTGATACCTCGAACTTGCTCAACTGAGCATTCCAAGTACCGACCTTCTTTCTTGTTTTCTTCGGTGCTTTCGCATTGAAAGCCACACGGTCTGCCGATACCGGAATACCATCGTTGCCCTCAATTCCCTTTAAGTTGAATTTAGATGTAAATTTCAGCGGAAAAAGTGTTCTCCACGCAAAGCCTGTTCCGGGCTTGTATGAATTAACCTCTACTTCCATTCCTCGCTGGTCAATGTCGAATAATGGTGCGTTCATGATTATACAAGTTTAATCGTTCCGATAATGGCTGCACACTCTGGGGAGATACAAGCCGTTTCCTTTCTCAATACTGCGCCTACGATGAAACGGATAGGCAATTCTGCGGAAATGCCTGTCTTTAAATCGTTACCAATAACACCTTCGGGAGTGTAGATTGGCTCGGCTGCGTCTGCAGATGCTGCGGCTGCTTGATACAGACAATCGCCTGCTTTGAGCGCAACACCCATCGAAATTGTTACTACATCATAACTTGCGTTAGATGTTGATACGTTCGTTGCCTTGACTGCTTTCTTGCCAATGGCAAGAAAATCATTCTTTTCAATCCCCGAACCCTTTGCGACCTTTACAGATGTAGCGTCTGCTGCTGCGTTCTCAACGACACGGCAACACTTGATAATGTTGTACTTGCCGTTGGCATCCTTTCCGATTGCTGTTGTAGCGAATACATCGAAATGTGGGTCTACAACCAAGACACCTGCGGGACGCTCTGCGAACACCTGTTCAATGCGGATAGGGTCGTTTTCGGGAATGTCTGTGAAATTTGTTCTTGACATCTTTTTTCGATTTAATGTTAATTACTCTGTTGTTTGAGTTCCCAAGCCTCGCAATACTGATGTCTGCGGTGCTTGCTTCTCGTTCGCCTCGATACGAGCCTTCAAAATAGGATTGATTTCCTTTGTGTTGTCCGTGCGACCTGCTTTCGGGGCTGAAACATGGCTTTCATCAACCTTCTGTTTCTTGATGGCTTCCTCGGCAAAAGACTTTACATCATTTTCGAGCCAGTCGTTAAAGTCATCATCGTCCTTGAAACTCATACGCTCGTATGCTTTCAAGAAATTAGCCTTGTTCTCGTCCTTGACATCTTTCAATGCCTCAGTAAGGCTGTTTCTTCGTGTGTTCTTTGTCTTGTCTTGCTGCAAGGCATCTAAACGCTCAAACATCGACTTCGCCCACGCTGGCATATCGTCTTTCTTCTTGCCCTTGCCTTCGTCATCATCATCATCGTCATCATCATCTTCTGGCTCTTTCTTCACTTTCTTTCCATCTTTCAGCCCATACTTCGCTTCGTAAGTCTTAACAGACTTGTTAGCGGCATCGGTTACACGGCTATCTGTGTATGATTTGTAAAGAGTATGAACGGTCTGCTTTTCAATCCAAGCGTCCGCATCTTCCTCTGTCTTGCAGTTTTTTGCAGCCGCAACTGAAACCCTGCTGATTACTTCCTCATCGACACCCTCGAATTTTTCTGTGAGTTTGTCTGCAATGTACTTTTTTACGCTCATATCGTATTTTTTGTTTAAACGATGCAAATATATAAAGTAAATTTACATTTTCAGCCTTTCTTCTTTTTATTTTTTCTTCTTTTTGTTTATATAATATATATATTATAATTATAATAATAAATAAAAAATAATAATAAAGGCTCAAAAGATACGTTTGTTATAACCTTTTAATATTCAAGCGTTTAGAAGCGAAAGGTAACATTTTGTTACTTTTGTTACTTTTTATCTGCATTTAATTGATTATCAATGTATTATATAGATATTTTGTTACAAAAGTAACATTTTATTACTTTTAACCCATATATATTTGATTATCAATAATTTAGAAGCGAAAGGTAACATTTTGTTACTTTTGTTACTTTTGTTACCCAAAATAGAGCCTCAGAAAAAAACGCACAAAAACATAAAATTTCTTTAAAATTGTTTTGGTAATATAAATATTCTTTATATATTTGCAAAGTCAAACAGAAATAATAACAATTTAAAATTTAAAGACATGAAAGCAAATTTGAAAGAAATCGTTAAGGGTTGGTTCAACGAAGAACAGAAGTATTACCTCGCTAATTACAACTCTTGCACAGAGTGGTTGAGCAAGTATGTTGAGAATACATACGGATTTATTCCTGAGTTCTTCGATGCAGAAGAAGCAGATGACACAGTAGATAATCTGCGTGAAAAGGCTCTTGCTTGGATTAAAGATAATGCCGAAGATTGCGTTAATTTCAATGATTACAGAGAAGATGTTGCAAATATTAACAATAAAAATTTAAAGACAATGGAAAAGTTTTCAATTTCACACTGCAATTCAATCGCTGACATCAAGGCAACAATCAATGAGTTTTTCGGCAACGATGTAATTTACAAGCACGTTGAGGATATAGCAATCCTTATGGTAGACGGCTGTCACGTTGTAAAGGATCGTTGCGTTACGTTCCTTGATGAGGATTTGGATATTGCGCACACAATACGCGCAAAAGTAATCAAGTGCAAAGGGCACTTTATTGCAGATTTGCGCTATGTCGAAACAAGTTACAAGTTTTTCGACCTGACTACACTTGCCGAAAAAGAAGTAAAGGCAGAGCCTGAGACACCCGAAGAAACAATCAAGCGTGCGTTTGCCGAACTCGACAAACTGACCGATGATGAAAAGCAAATCTTAGCCGACACAATTCATGAGGGTGTTTGGGGCGATTGCGATATGGATTTTGTCGGTGGTACAGACATGAGTATGGGATATTGCACCAACGATGCGAAGAACGCTGGGCATTTCCCTGACGGTCGCAAGCGTTCGGCATTGTTCCGCTCAATATACAAGAAACTCGGCATGTTGGGCTAAGGTCATGGCGCAACTGAGTTCTTTGCCTATCATAATGATTGGTGGGGCGATGGAACAGGCGATATGTTCTTTATTCGCACTTACGGAATCTATTTGGATGAGAAGTTTGAAGAGTGGGCAAGAAACTACAACAAGTAATAATACACGGTAGCCCCGATTTGGGGCTACCACAAAATTTAAAAGATATGGGATTTATAGAAAGAGCAATAGAAAATGCTGCAAAGGCTAAGGAATCACAACCCGATGCTGTAATTCTTGTTCGCCTAATAGGTTACTTTGCATTCGGTGATGATGCAGAAGTTCTGAACAAGGTACTTAACAAGGAAATACTCAAATACAGAGGTACGAAATATTCACACTTTCCGATTGATGCTTTGGCATCGAATTTGCCCCTGTTGATTCGTAAAGGCTACCGAGTAGCAATTATCTAACTTTAATACAAATACTAAAATGGGAGAAATCATTGAAGATTTTGCGGCTGGTGTCCGCACATTCAAAACACTAAAAGAAACCATAGACGAGGCTCAGAAACAGATTCATAGCGATAGCGTGTATGAATCACTTAACGATGTAAAGGATAACATCATTAAGGGAGTGAAAGGATTTACAGATGCCATATCGAGCGACATTTGCGAAAGTCTCGGGCAAATCCAATCCGATGAGAAAGAAAAGCCGAAATAAGAAGGAGAAACGACATTTAATCACTACCTTTGCACCGCTGGCGATATTGCTTGCGGTGCATAAACATATATCAACATGGAAACAAAGATTTTTATCCCTTTCTGCCGCTATTACAAAGGCGAGAAGGCAAACCCTAACAAAGGCGGTAATGATGCCTTGTTTTGGGACTATGAGAAACAATGGTGCGAATGGAACACAACCGATGACGGCAAAGAAACTTTAATGCGAATGCTTGATGAATACGGAAACATGGGAATGCTGATGTTTGAAAGCGATGATAAAGTACCTGTGTCTTTAAAGGCATTACTATTTAATCGCTGCGGAAAAGGTGGATTGTCTATGGTTGATTGTATAAAAGAATTTCCGGAATACTACAAGGCATATAAAAAGGGAGCAACTAAGTGATGCTCCCTTTTTTTCTGTTTAATAGCCTATATCAGAATCCCTCACATAAGATAAATCTTTTATTTCTTGCTCAATGATGTCGCAATCAATATATATCTTTCCATTGTCTCGATAAATCTTTGTTATGCGCATCTTCGTTCCACGCTGAAATAGCGTTTCCTGTTCGTCAGAAAATATCGTAAATCGTTCATCACCCGACCAATTTCTACCTTTGCCACAACCAAAGCCCGAAAATGGCTCAACATAGGCTGCTTTCGTTCCCTTCGGTGCATACACGTTAAGGATAATATCTCTTGTGCTGAATCCTTCACCTTTTCGACTGGCTGTACTCATGAATCCGCCCTCTTGCATAACCATTCCTACATAATCATCAAGATTGCCGTTAACAGGTGGTGTGCCGCCTGCAAATCTTATTCGAGAATCAATGACAGAAATATCCGAATCGCCTCTTGTTGTCCACATATCGCACGGTAATTCGCTACGGTTAATGTACGATGTCATATTATTTACTTTCTTCGTAAATTTAGCCTTTGACTGCGAATTGTAATACTTGCGCCCTTCGAGCGGTTCATTTACATCGCAAAAATGTACCGTGTAGTCGTATATAGCGTCTTTCTCGGCTTCGGTTGCGCCCTTCCACACTTTTGCAGCATCATCGACAAGCGTTTTGTCGGCAAGCGTTCCATCTCCGGTATCCCATAGTGCGGCATTCTTGCGTTTCTGCGTGAATGCTGAACTATCAAAAGTAACAGAATTAGCCTTTGCACTCTTTTTCGCAATTCTTGACAAACGGGCATTGTAATCCTTGATTACCGCATCAGCCTTTAACTGCAAATCAGACAAAGATTCTTTATTTGCAAGTGCTGCATCAAATTCAGAAATAAGTGATGCCATCTTTGTCGCTTTCGGGTGTGCTTGTGAAAATGCCTTTGCAGCCTGTAAATTATCAACAAGTTTGTTTGTGTTGATAGTGTACTTCACTTTACCCAACTGCAAGGAATATGCCTTTTGCGATATAAACCAAGTGTTCGGATATTTATCTTGCACGTTGTTCATATTGCCGCCTAAGAAATCAACGGCTTCAAATGTCAATTTCTTTTCTTGCTTTTCAAGCGGCAAAGATGCCCATTGCTGCAACTTTGATTGGACGGCTGAATAAGTCTGTTGCAACTCGTCCATCGATACGGTCTTGTGGTATAGGTGAGCATCTGGAATTAAGTCGGCAAGTGCTTGTTCTTGCTTCTTTGTTTCAGCCACAACCTTTGCAACACTCTTTGCCTCTGCTTTCATTGCATCAATATTGCCGCTCGATATTGCAGCCTGCAACGCTGACATATCTACCTCGCCATATTCCTTCGCCACGTTCAGAACATTGTTAGCCGTCTTATTGATAAGTGCGTGCTTCTTCTGTCGCTCGTTCCATGCGTTCTGTATAGCCGCTTTCTGCGCCTCGGTGCGCTGTTCATGCCTAATCTTCGCCCTTTCAGCAATAGAAAGTTTAGGATTAAGAATCTTATCGACCGCCTTTTTATTGTCTTGAATAAACAAAGGCACATTCTTTGCGTTTTTCAGCCTTTCTTCATTCTCTGTAATAAAACCCTTGAATTTGTCGGGAAAGTCTGTGATTTGCCCCGAAAATGGGGTCTGTGCCTGTTCTTCTGCGGACATAGACAAGTAATTCAGCATATCTTCCTGCTTCGGGAGTATCGTTGTTGTGTAACAGCGACACCACGGATGCCAACCTGTAAACTTGAATGTTTTCGGGTATTTGCCTTTCAAATCATCGCATATATCCACAACAGGGTGATTGCCCGAAAGGTGTATTTCGATGCCTAACACAAAGTCAAGTTCTTGATTACGCTCATAATCAGCCGACCGATAAGCCATGTTGTTCTCGGTTGCGGTCATGCGTAGAGCGTTCTTGTACGATGAACGATACTTTCCCCTGCCCGGATGATATGCTGCTGCCGCCTTCGATAGCCTTAACTGACCTGTTTTTTTATCTCTTACTCTGCGAAATAGTTTGTTCGGGTCTTTCAGATACTTGCGCACATCACGGCTAAGATCTGCGGCTGATTTGCCGTCACCGATGCCTATTTCCATAGCCAACTCCAACTCGGATTTTGTCTGCTGTGTCAAATTCCATATACGTTTAGACAAGTTCACACCGTTAATTTCTCGGTCTTGAAAGGCTTGCAAGGCAGAAAGATTGTGGTCGTTCCACTTCTTCAATAGTTTGCCGCTAACATCGACACCTGCCTTGTCTGCCTTATCCTTTATCATCTTGATAAGTGCGTCATACTTTGCATTAGATATATCCCATGCGTCCGTGTTGCCATCCGTGATGTTTGTCTGTAAGTTGTCTGCTAATTTCTCGATAAGCGCATTGATACGCTTATGCAGAATCGGGTAATTCTGAAAATAGAACCCCGATTCTGCATCTTGCGCTGTAATGCTGGCTGGCACTATGCCAACCGCTGATGCGATTAACTCGTTATACAACTCCGTGATGTTCTTGCATCTGCGGATTGTTCCTTTCTTTAACCGCTCATCAAAGGCGGCTGCTTCAAAATAGATACCTGCCATTCGTTAATTGTTTTGTGCCGCGGAAAATCTCGGTGGTACGCGCTTCAAGCAATCGAACACCTCGCACTTCTGAAACTCTAAACGCTGCTTTTCAAGTTTCAACTTGTTGCACTCCTCGCATTTCTGCTCGTAACGCTCTCGGAGTTCTTTTTTCTCGTCATATAGCGTGTCGATTTTGCTGTCCTTGTCCTTGCTGTCCTGTTCTGAACGCTCGTACAACTTGCGCCATTCATCGCTCTGCTTCGCTTCGTTTTCGAGTTCCTTTGCCCTCTTATCCTGCTTCCAAAATAGAACACCGCCACCGCCTAAGATAGTGCCTATCAAGGTCATTATGATACTTCCCCAATCCATACGCTATTACATCGTTGGCTCGAATATGTCTGCGGTATCTTCCGCTTGTATTCGAGCAAGTTCATCATCTACATCTTCAACCTTTCCCAACTGCTCAATGGCGGTGCGCTGGCTCATTATCGCCTTGCCACCTGTTGCGCTTGTGTAATTGTTAATCTTATCGCCCTCGTCCTCGATGCGCCACGGAGTAATCTGTATCTCACATTCAAGACTTGCAATTTCGGCTGAATACTCAGGGAACATTCTTTCAGCGAAGGCACGGATAACAGAGAACTCACGATGCAAGAACTCAATCCAAACACCCTGCTCATCTACAACCTTTAACTGGGCATCGATAAACATCATTTTGCGAGCCTCTCCGCTCATATTGGTATTCTTCATTTCGTCCATCGACATATCGGGTAGTTGTAACTGGCGAAAAAAGTTCTTTCGCAATGTCTCAACATGAAACTTTGTTGCATCTGTGGCTTGATTCCAAGTCTGATAGCCTACGGTTGAGCCTTTCGGATAGCGCAATATGTTTCTTGCGCTTGTGTCGCTGTTATCTTCCTTATTGCCTCGCAAACTGCGCATTTCCTGCGCATCTACGCACTCAACCCATGTTGGCTTGCTGTTCTTTCTGATGTAGTTTCCATTGCGTGATAGCGTCCATTCAATTTCTTCTACGTTGTTGTGCTCATCTTCCCATATTGCCTCGGGAATATGCGCATAAACACCTGCTATTTTCTCGATATGTATTGCTTCCCTTTCCATATCTTCCTGCCAAGTTGTGCCATTGCCTACCCATCGCACATGTTCTGTTGCGGTGTATGTCTCGAAATACTGCAAGGTTACATTATTCACTATGCGAGAATAACTAACAGACAATGCCACCAAATCATCGTAATCGTCAAATAGCGGATAAAGTTCTGCCTTATCCATTGGCGAAAAGGTACGGCATCTAAGTTTCAGCGATGAAGAAACACCTGCGTACAATGTTGGTGTTGGCTGTGTGTACCAGATTGTCATTACCTCGCAACTCGCATACAATGCCCTTGCACGATGCAGATTTACGCTATCTATTCGGTTCTTGGCATATATAGCCTCAATGATATTTCTTGCTTGCTTCTGCCTGTCATTCTCGATGTTCTGATATATACGCTTGCAAGGAATACCGAATAGCAATTCTGCCATGCGTTTTGTAGCGAGTTTTTCAAGCCCCAAAGTTACACGGCACATCTTGACAAGTTCGCCACCTACAACCTTGTCATGATATGTTTTCTCTGTGTGTACTCCGTGCTTCTTCGGGTCGTATTCCTTTTCAAGTTGCTCCCAAGATGGCACGCTGATGCTCTTTTGCTTCAAATCGTCTATTATTTCAGCAATAGGACGGTTTGGATTCATGATTTCGTTAATCGTCATATCTTATATTTTTAATAAATTTCATTCTCAATTTCTTCATCGTTCTCGTCCTCGTCCGACCAATCGCCATTCAGATGATATGTTACGGCATATCCTAAGACATCTACATATTCATCATGAGGCTTTGAAGGGAATCCGCATAGTTCGTCTATAAATTCTTCGTTCCAATCACCTTCGACAAGTACCACACGACCGCCCTCAACGGACGGACTGGCTGCGTAAAGTCTTGCGCTCTTGCTGTCTTTTGGTGACGGTGTTTCTACCACATTTAAGTCCGTATAGTTCTTCAAGTATTGAACAACAGACTTTCCACTCGCCTTAGGCTCAACTCTAAGGCTTCCGCTGCTATTGTAGCCGTGGGCATACAAGTATTGCGGCAAGAACTCGACAAGTTGCGGAAAATCCTTGTAAACCTTTTGAGCATGTACGATATACAGTGTGTTCTTTATGCGGCAAGTTGCGATGATGCCCGAAGGGTCGTTATCTGATTTGCCTTTCTCGTCATAGGCGGTATCAAGAAAGAATACAATAGGCTCTTTCCAATGCAGAGCCACAAACTCCTGCTTGTTAATCGTCTTAAACCAATCACGATGTACGATATTACCCTCTTCGACGTAAGGTCTTTGCTGATACTGCCCTGCGTATCCTCGTGAACCTAAATCCGTTTTTGCCTCGTCCAATACGGATCTGTTCAATCTGCGTACATCTAACAAGCCATCGACATAATACTTGCGCAAATCGGCTGGCTGCACATTATCGCAATCCTCGGCTGGCAAACATATATGCTTGATATGCTCGGATTTCTTTTTAAGAAGATAACCTGTCACATCTTCTTCGTGCAATCTCTGCATGATGGTTATGACAGGTGTATTAGCCTTATCTACCTTTCGTGAAGATAGTGTTTTCGTATGTTCGTTGGCTGTTTCTCTCATTAACTCACTCTCCGCTTGCTTCGGATTCTGTGGGTCATCGTTGATGATAACGTGCGCATGAAAACCAGTGATAGTTGCGCCCGTAGAAGTAGCATATCGAAAGCCTGTTTCCGTATTTTGATAGTTCTGTTTACCCGATTTGTCGGGTCTAATCACTATGTTAGGAAACAACATTTTGAACTTGTCGGACAAGATTATATCCTTACTTTTTGTTGCGTGGTCGATACTCAACAATCCAGAATACGAGTTTGTGATAATTCTAAGCGTTGGGTCTTGCGTCCATAACCACACGGGGAACATTACCGTTACAATGGTAGACTTCGTTGTGCCCGGCGGTATGTTGATAATCAAGTCATAAGGCTTTGGCTCTCTCTTTACGATGCACTCTGATAGTTTTTCAAGTTCCTTGCACAAGTACGGAATATGCCAGTTGAATATAGGGTCTTCCTTGATGATGACATCCCAAAATGTCTGCAAGAAGAAAAAAAAATCCTTGCGACACTTGTCCGCAACCACCAATAGAGCCAACTTTTCTATATCAACTTTCTGTTTCATTCTTTCTTATTCAACAACCCCTTCCCGATTTCAAGTAACACATTTTTCTGCTCGTCCGATAAGGTAGATAAATCAACATCTTGCGCCTTTACCAGTTCCTCTCCGTCCTTGCCTGTCAGTTCTTGCCGCTCGACATATCCACGGTCTTTCATGCGAGTTTTGGCATAGAAGATAATCATAGCCGTATCACCGTCTTTTATCTTCTTGAAAATCTCATTCTCGACTGAATCCTTGCATAGTTCCCTTATATCATCTATCTGCTCTGCAAAGAGTTCATCTGAATTATACCAGTTGTAAAATGTCGGTCGGCTGATACCTACCTTTCGACAAGTAGACGAGATAAGAGCAAGCGATTTTGCGAAAGCATCGATAAACTCCTCTTTCTGCTTGCTCATTCTTCGCCTCGTTGCTTTCCTGCCCTTATTTGCCATCTTTATGTTTCTTTACAAGGCTTTGATGTATGCCGAATAAAAATGCCCTATATGTGCGCATTTTCGCATCGCCACCGTCAAGCATGATTAGAATATTCTTGTATAGGTCAAGTTGCATATTGTCATAACGCTCAATCTTACCCCAAGCGTTCACGGCATTCTTGAACCCCTTATCCTTGCGCCCCTCTGCCTTGCCTTGCGCTATCATATTGCGGATTTTTACCTTATATTCCGCTTCTGTTAATTCGGTCTTGTGCTGGCTCTCCTGCTTCTTGCCCTTGAACATTCGAGTATCCCAATACAACAACACAATATCAACATTCGGGCATCGCCTTTTAATTGCATCATAGAAGTGAGGATAGAATTTGAGCATGTGCGGAATACTCTTGCAAGTGTCGGCTGCAAAAATCTGAGACATACGCATCTTTGCCTTTATTCTCCATAGGTTGATGTATGTTTTCGGGAAAGGTGCGTTATTGTCCTTGATTATCTTCCACACATCAGTATCTTTCCAATCGTATATTATATAATACTCACTTTGTCTGATAACATGGTGTTGATAGGCTCTGTTACGCATCCATGCCATACGCTGAATTGATTCAGATGCACGGACACCTATCAACTGCACAAATTCGGGATGCTTCTTTGCTACATTCTTGAAGAATTGCTGATACGACATACCATACTCAAAATCGGGATGCCATCTTAATGCAAATTCGGGCATCGGTCTTATCCACTTATCCCTTGCTCGCATATCCCAACAAGTCCAAGATTCATCATCGTTGAGCGTGTTCGTGCAGTTGTAATGTCTCCAAGGCAAGCATAGCCAATAAAAAGTAATGCCCAAAGACATACATTGTCTTCGGTACTGCATTACAACATCGGGAACATCGGGGAATATGGCTTCTTCATCTACGAATGTAACCGTTAGACGCTTGTAATCGATGCCATACTTGCGCATGGTTGCGATGGTTACAAGAAACAGGACGATACTATCCTTTCCCCCCGAAAATGAAAGATTAACCTTGTAATGGTTTGAAAATACATGAAGTATGCGTCTTTCCGCTGCTTCATATACGTTCATCCCCAAACTTTTATGCTCATATCCCATAATCTTAAATTTTTACTGCGGCTGAATAAACATTATCTTTGCTCATCATCTTCAAGAAGTCCTCTCTTGATACATTAGATAGACGGTATAATTCTTCCTTGCTCATGTTAAGTTTATGAGCCATCTCGTTAAGATTATACCCCTCTTTCATCAAGGTCTGCACGATGTTTTCCATTGGGTCTAACAGGTGCTCGCCTCTTGCCTTATTGAAAGAGATAGTGCCTGCAATATCATCTATCTTATCCTTGTGTGCCACGATAACGGCTGGAATCTTGCCGCCCATCATCTTGCGCAATGGCTCTTCGCCACTTACAAGCCATCTATGATAACCATCAATGATGGTGTAATCGGGTCTAATCACAATAGGGAAACAAAAGCCGTTAGCCAAAATGCTCTGTTTCAAATACTCCATGTTTTGCTTCATGACGTGATTTGGATTGTATCCGTTAGGCTTAATCAAATCACGGTCTAAGAATTGCATATTCTTCAATGATGCGAAAATATCTTTCTGTTCCATATCATTTTAAGTTTATAGCCGTGCCCTTCTTTCGTTAGACACGGCTATTTGTTGATATTAAATTTCAATCTGCTGTCCGCAATGTGGGCAAGTGATATAATGCTTTGATGTGAACGATGCCATAGGGTCTGCATCATCAACTGGCGGCTGTGGTGTTGGCTGATATGCTTGTTCACTTTGCGGCTGATACTCTCCACTCTGTGCCGGAGGCGGTGTTGTTGCTGCTGGCATCGGTGGCGGTGTTGGTGTGTTCATCTGCTGCGCCTCGGCTGCATATTGAGCCGTTGGCTTCATTGTTTCAACCCCTATTGTATCAACCGATACAGGGTGAATAAGGTCTGCAACATAATCAGCATTGTAACCGATAATATCAACATCGCCAATCTCTCTGATGAGGCTTTCTTCGATGCGGTGGTCTAAGAATGACATTGTCTGGATTTTGTTGTCAGAAAGCAAGATTTTGTTTTTCTGCTTTGCCGTCAATCCAAACATCTGTATTACATCGGCTGTCTCGCTTTCGAGTAGTTCCAAAGCCTTTTTCTTTCCATGTCCTGCAAGAATCATGTTGCCCTCATCTATGATGATTGGGTAATACTGACCATACTCCTTGATAGACTTCGCAATGTCCTGAATCTGCTCCTTCGGGTGTATGTTCGGATTCTTTGGATTCTCGATAAGCGAACTCAACGCTACCGTCTTTTTCTCTGTCTTAATTTTAGCCATTATTTTGTATTTAGAAATATTTTAAGATAGGAACTTGCCTTCCGACAAGTTCCCTATATTTGCTAATTGTTGAAATCCCAAATGCACGAACATTGTATATTCTTAGTGCCGCAATCCAACTTTCCTTGTAGTCTTATGCCGTTCTGAATATTATACCGCACATTAGCCACAAAACCGTCCTTATAGCGGCAAGAATAGCCTGCGTTGAAATTCCACTTGTTATTAGGTGTTGCGAATGTTGCGACAAACTGCAATCTGTCTTTGTCGAGCCATTCTTTATTAGCGAAAATGTTATCCCAAGTAAAATCTATGCCAACCAACTTATGCTTCCACGTTCCCGAAAGTCCTGTATCGTATAGTTCTGTCTTGCAGTTGTAGTTGTTGCGCTGAATGAAAGCAAATTCGCCTACGGTTATTCCAAGCCATATCTTAGGCGAGAAAACTTCATTGTTAATGTTGTAGTTTACTACACCCTCAACAGCCAACCAATCGGCAATATTCTGCCGATACATTATTTGCGGTGCTGCCGTTACTGAATGTTTGCCGTCGGGCGATTCATAAGATGTCTGAATAGGCATGAATACTCGCCATGTTGTACTCGGCAATTTGCCGTCATAGATCTGTGCTGATGCCTTAACGCATAGCATCATTAGCACGATGATAAATAAAAACTTTTTCATGTTTTAATCTTCGTTTTCTTCGTTGTTAATATTTAATGATGATGTTTTGCCACCCTTAATGAATTTTGAGCATAGTGCTGGAACAAGAACAACAAACAATGAGGTTGCAACGATAAGCGGTGTGTTCTTGTCGAGTGATGCGTAAATGTATAGAGGCCATCCGATAAACCAAGCGGAAAGTATGCCGTAAAACATTCCCCTTTCATGTATCTTTGAGCCTATTGTGATAAATATTGTTGGGAACATAACCGATGCTCGGAACATACCATATATTAGCCACAATGTTGTAATGCCCAAGGCTGGAATGTTAGCGATAGCAATTCCCAATACAGAAATAACAATCATGAACAAACGAGCAAATGCAAGTGGCTGCATATTCTTGATATATCCCTTTTCCTTCATGCGGTTGTAAATATCATGACCGCCAACAGAAGAAAAGGCGCATAGAACGCTGTCTACGGTGCTAATCAAGCCTGAAAGAATCATAACAAAAAACAGATACAAGAACCAATGAGGCAAATAAGAAGTAACAGCCATAACATTTGTTAGTTGCTTATCTGCGACCTCGATGCCGCCACCTGCAACGAAGAAACCAAATGAGCCTAAACAGATAGGCACGATAGCAAACATAAGTCCTGCAAGCACCATCATTTTTGCAACATCGAACTTTCTAACAGAAAATGCACGCTGCCAAAACATCTGGTCTCCGAATGTTCCTGAAAGCAAGCCGATTGTCGATGGGATACCGAAAGACAAGAAAATTTCAAGTCCTTTTGCAGAAAATAGGCTTCCACAATCGCCCGAAATACCGCCTAAACCATTAACGAACGTATCAACACCTGCATTGCAGAACATTAGCGGCAATCCAAGCAAAAGAACACCTGCGATAAAGAGCATTTTCACAAAGTCTGATATTGCCGTGCCTCGGATTCCGTCAAATGACGCATAAATAAGAGGAATAAGAGCCAATACTACGGTTGTGGCGAAGAATGGTAATCCGCATATCTTGCTAAATATAATGCCGCCTGCTAACAACTGAACCGCCATTGAACAAATCTGCAACACTACATTCTCGACCAAATACAATGTATGACTGCGGTCGCTGTACTGCTCACGGACGCAATACGAGAAAGTCCAACCGTTAGGCTTGCGGTCTCGCATCTTCTTTGCGAAGAATCCGAACATTAGCAATGTTAGCACGTTAGGAACAACAAACCAAAACAAGCCTGCAAATCCTTGCGTGTACGACTTTTCCGCTGCGGTGAACATAGACGGTGCCCATACCCACGTTGCAGCCATAGACAATCCCATGATAAGCCAAGAAACATTTCGGTTGCCCACCAAGAATGCTTTCTTGCTCATCTGTTCCTTTGGCAGTATAGCCAGTATTGCGAACATGGCTATAAAGAATACTCCAATCAAGAGCCATCCCTGCGTTTGAGTTAAAATCTCCATGAATTAAAAATTTTTATGTGTGTAAAATTTGTAAAATTATTAACGATGCAAATATAAACTAATCGGTTTATATTTCACGCATATTTGCACAAAAAAAGGGAGTATATAACCCCCTTTTAAAGTCTTATCGCAAATCCTGCATTTACCCATGCGAGCAAGATTGCATCCCTTTCTTCTTGATTAGTGCGTTTAGAAATCAACCCTGTAAGGCTTACAATTTCCTCATGTGTTACTTTTCTATCCGAACCTTTCCAAACCTTTGTAAGCGGTGCTTGTGGTCTGTATTCGAGTGCTAATTGTTCGCACATTTGTTCTATGAGTTCGCCTGTTCTGTGGCATCGTCCTACATCGTACCCCATGCGGCTTGCAACCGCCTTATTGTTACCGCCCTTAATGTGCCAGTTGTGAGCCGTGAAATTAGAGTGCTCAACAACGATAAGAACCGTTTTGTTCAGTTTGACTGACTTTTCTTTTAGAAAGTAAAGATAACTATATAATTGCCAAAAGTTAAGGCTGGAAACTTCGAGTTTCCTTGTTGCCACCTCGATGAAAGCAACACCATTTTTGTCGCTATCGGGGTCTATGCCTATCACTACATCATATTTCTTCATTTTAATAAACTAATCGGTTTACTTTTTTCCCCTAAAAAAATTACATACATCTGTTTCCGACAAGATAAGCCTTTGCGCCCCAAGTTCTGAAACAGAATGTTCTGCGAATACACCCCTTGCAATGGTCGTGCGCTTGCTTCGATGCTTGTTCGGCTATTGATACGTTCGTGCATCTTACTTCTCTTTTCAGGTGCATACGAGCCACTTTGCATTGAACAGCGGAAAGCGACTTGTTGAGTGTCTTTGCGATTCGTGGTGTTGAGATACCCTCATAGACATACATCTGCGTTAGTTGTTCTGTTTCTTCGTCCGTCCACTTTGCCGCCATTGCATTCTGTGAATGTCGGCTGTTGGATTCGTCCAGAATACCCTGTGCTCTTAACCTGCGTATCTTTGCGCTAACGGTTGAGTGCGATAAATTCATGATTTCCGCAATCTGTTGAACATTGTACTTGCTAACTAACTTGATTAGTCTTTCAACATTCTTTTCGCTCCAAATTTCCTTACTTAATCTGCTCATAGTCTTATCCGTAATAATAAACTCTTTTTGTTTCCTTGTCTGTCACCTTGAATGTATATCCCCAACGGCTTGCGCCTAAGGTGTCAGTAACACCCCAATAGAATTCTCGGTGTTCTGCATGGTGCTTATGCTTGTATTTCTTGAAATACTTTATCAAGGCATCATCAGCATTTAAAGCCGTGATGTTGTGCCCGAATTTCTCATATATGTTGAAATATACTGAAAATTCTTTTCTTTCTTCTACCGTGAAATGATGTGCTTTCGCAACAATCATTCTAAGTCTTGCAAATCTCTTTCTGAATAGCCTCATATTATAGCGGTTTGTTTATAGCGTTTTCTGCGGCTTTTTTCTCTCCCATAAGTAAAAGCCCTATTGCCTTTAAAAGAACGCCCAAAACAAGCAACAGAACCCCTAAGAGGGCAAAAGGTAGCATTATAATGCCGATTAAAAACTCTTTTGTTCTCATAATCCTTTATTCTTGTTAGTCCATGTGGCGGCTGCGATGATTACGACCGCCCATTGTGAAACGAATATTGCTGCGGCTGGAATAATGCCGATGCTGTTATATGCCGCGATAGATGCTGAACACACAAGAAAAGTGAAGATAGACAAGCCTGTTTTGCCCATCATATCGACCATTTTAATGAATAGTTTTTTCATATCTTATCTTTAATCTTCTTTTATCATTACAAGAGTTAGGGCTGTTCCTATCAAATTTAGAGTTAAAAGGAATGGATTAAACACATAAATATTAAGGGCGATGCCTAACAGGTTTAGAACCAATAATCCCCAATTAAATATCTTTTCTTTCATGTTAATTAGTCCTTTATTGGTTCTATTGTTATTGTTATCTTCGCCTTGTTGCAGTCTTCTTCTTCAAGGACATACATTACATCCGCTAAGATGAAGCGACCTACAGCCTCGTTCTTCTCTTCATTCTTAAATACGCATACGAGTTCTTTTATTTCCTCTGAGGTTTCTGTATGAGAGTTGAGGTATATGCCGTTATCGCAATCTTCGAATATTATTGTTTCTTTCATAATCTTTTTTGCTTTTAAGTCGGTTACAATTTGTAACCGACTATATAAATACTATCTATTATCTCCTGAACCGCCTAAAACACCCCTTCTTTTGCGGCTCTGCAACTTCTCGATGTTCATCTGTGCTATGTTTTCGAGCGAGTAACCTAAATCGTGTGCAATAGTGGCGCAATACCAAAGTACATCGCCAACTTCCTTTGCAATTTCGGTTGCCTTCTGTGGCTCAATATTGATTGCGCCCTGTTCATTGCGTGTAATCTGTGTGTCACGGATAATCTTCTTTACTTTGTCCGCAACTTCGCCTGCTTCTCCTGCCATTCCCAAGGCGGGATAAAGGGTGTTAAACTCTGCCGGATAAACCGCTGTTGTTAATGCGGCTTTCTGATACTCGTTTAATGTCATAATTCTTGTTCTTTAAAATGGAAATGGTGCTACACCTTTACTTTTCGCTCTCTGAATGTGCTTTCTATAACTATGGTTTACATCATTGTTAAAGCGCATGATGCTCTGAATACTTTTACGAGCACCGAAAGAGTTGAACTCTTTGCCCCGTGGGTCATACACTCCGCCTGCTTTGAGGGCTTTAATCTTTAGTCTACTTTTCATATTTATATTCTTTAATCCGTTATTTTTTTTAAATCCCATTCTTTTACATACGTTCCATGTTCGAGCCAGATTTTGTGCCCTTCAATTCTTTGAACACGAGCACTTATTGAACCGTTGCTGAATGTAGCCCCACTCTTGTTCATTACCCAATCACCAACCTTAAATGGTTCAACCTTATCGGCAGACTTCTGCTCATCTTTCTTTTCTTCACTTTTATCGTCTGACTTATTCGCTGCTTTATGCGCCTGAAAATATGCGTTTATAAGTGCTAAATCTTCTTCACTCAGGCAAAAGGTGTAATTCAAGCGTTGAGAATTTGAATCCATAACAGAAAGATATAAATTTCCGTTATCTGCTCCAATATACAATTCTGAATTGTTACTTCTTAAATGCAATTCCATACACTAATTTTACTTATTAAGTTAATATTCAAAAGGCAATTCGGGCATTGTGTGCTGCTGCGCCTTGCCTATTATAAAGTCACAAATAAAATTGCGCGCGTAATCGGGCGAAATCATTGAGCGTTCCTCACTGCACAAACCGCTTTCTTTACTGCTCTTTGTGCCTAATATTGTACGCTTTTTCTTATCGTTCTGCAACGTGAAGCCTTTTGTCGGCTGTGCGTTAATGAAGAAATAGGCGGTAGGCTTTACAAAGTAATCGCCCCTCATCATCCTGTTCTTGTCTACGAGCGTTGGCGGCATTACGAAGTTTGCTTTCAGATATGTTTGCTCGTTCCAAGGATTCTCCATGACCAGCCGCAATCCTCGTTCTTGGGCTATTGCAAGCATCTTTATTGCGAGTGCAAAGTATTGTTCGCGATGCTGTGAGCGTTCAAGTATCATATCCGTCTTTTCTCTAACAGAAAGTTTGCGATAATTTGTTGCTCCCCAACTGAATGCGACTTGCGACATTGCGCAAAAATATATGCACGGAAAGAACGCTATAATCAAATCATCGGGTGTCATGTTGTCAAAAACTGACGGTTTGCCATCGTACCCCCCCCCGAATTTCGTTGAAAAGGTCTATAACGTGGTCTGTCTCCCCGAAATTGTCTTGTATGTCGTAGTCCTCTGCGTCATAGCCAAGTTTCTTAAACTCTCGCTTAAACGTGCCCGACTGCTCGAACAGACAATGAACTTTGCCCTTTATTTCCATTGTTTAATCTTCTATCGTTGTTATCTTAATATCAATTCTCGCCTTGCTGCAAAGGTCTGCGTCCATCTTGACTCGTATAGAATCCAGTAGGAACTTGCCGAACATCTGCTCTTGTTCCTCTCGCTTGAAGACAAGAAAGGCATCTTTGGCATCGGGGTTAAAGTCGTGAACTTTGCAGAAAATGCCGTTGTCGCAATCGGTGAGTTCGATTGTGTATTCATCCCGCAACTGCCTTGTGTTTTGCTCTTGCTTGGTTTCCTCTTGTGGTGCTCGCTGTGTTGCTACCTCGCTGATTAACTCGCTCAGAAACTCGATAAAAGCCTGTGGTCTTGTATCTCCGAAGCCACATATACCCTCTTGAATGTCTTTTCCAAGCAATATGCACCATTGATTTCCGTCTTCGTAAGGTGTTAAACCGTACTTTGCAAGTGTCTTTTCAATGTCATTATTTGCATCGTTAATTGCCATAGTAACCGCTTCTGTGGCAATATTATACGCGATTTGATTGCGTGATGCCCATTCCTTGGCATCACAATAATCTTTGCGGTTTGCAACCTTCATGATTGCCTTTAATACATTTTCTTCTATGGAGTTCGTGTTTCTTATTGCCCATTTATCCATTTCCTCGCAAACAATATATTTTATGTTTCGCGGTTCTTCTGCTTTCCCATCTGCGAATATCTCAACTTTATATTCTTCTTTGTCACGCTCGTTTATGTGTCCAGTTTCAAGAATATTGTAGGTCAAGCGCGGATTCTTTAAACTTCTTAATATATCGCCTACGTTATACATTCCTGTGTATCTATCTTTCATACTCTCATTATTTATTAGTTAGTACCACCAACCTTCGGCTGGCACATCTTCAATATTCCCATGCTTGATAAAGTATAAGTTTGCTTTAGAGTTCTGTAACTCCGCCCACCTCACTTTATCTTCATAAGACAAGGTTTTATTAGCCTCGTCTTTTGTCATCGTTTTCAGTTGTTCGTCTGTCATATCAATTATTATTTTTTTATTCTTTTGCGTATTCGGGATAATCAAGTGCAATTTCTCTTGCAAGGTCATCCCAATCGTGGACGCAATGGTCCATTCCGCAGCACACTCCCGGTCCTCTCTCTACATAGTTTGCACTGATTATCTTATCAAAGCCAAGAACCATAGACTTGTGGTCTTTGCCGTCAGCCCAATTTCTCTTGTCGTGATAGATAAGAGCATGAAGTACATATCCGTTATGCGACCTCTTTAGAATCTTCAAGACACTCTTAGGCAGAGGAACATACTCATACGTTTTATTGTCTTTCCACAATTCCTTGAAATCACTCTCCAATGTCTCTGACATTTGGGCTGAGACATGGGTTGCGTTTCTTTCCGCAATAATCCTATCGAACATCATTTGTGCGCCTTCCCTTATTCCTCTTTCATAAAAGTTCAGCACAATATCAGTAAATTTCCTGTCATTGGTAAAGTCGGGAATCATATTTTCTAATTCCTCCCTTTTGCCTTTGACAAAGTTTTCAACTTCAAGGTTGATTGTTTTCTTACCGTCCATATCAATTATCTTTTGTGAGTTTTCGATATAATCCATATAAATCTATCTCAGAATATTTATCCCAACTGGTACTATTTGTGCCATTCCATTCAAAACTATCAACAAAACCGCCTGTATAATCACCAAGCCCCCATATCTCTCTTACTTCAAAGAGTGTCTTGTAATCTGGAATTTCTACACCTCTAAGTAGGTGTATTATATCTTTTTTTGACAAATTTACTTCCATAACTTAAACTTTAAATGATTACTTAATCAATCAGTTTAAAATCGTAAACGAATACCCAAGGGTTGCTGTCCCATGTTCCTTTCCCCGAAACCTTGTCAATGAGGGCTGCAAAGGCTTCGCGTGGACTATCGAAAGAAAACGTATAAAAAGAACAACATTCTTTATCCCAACATCCCCATTCTTTCTCAAATCTATCTATTCCCTCTCGCAAGCAATCATCCTCGGATATGTCTTGCAACCGCTCGACACGAACGTTAGTTATCTTAATGTGATGCGGCATAAGGTCGGCATAAACAAACATCTTGTTGTTCCAGCCCTTATCGGATTCCCTTACACCTCCAACTGAGTATGCAGTTCGGAATGAATCATAACGGCTATCAACGGGATAGCCCCCACAATTCACATCCTTGTACGCTTGCGCGATGGCTATTACATTGTTTACCTTGTAGGGAGATTCACACAGATAGAACTCATCTTCGGGAACTTTAAAACCGCCATTCTGTGTATTCCACCAGTTCAGATAATCTTGATACTTATTAAGAATCTTATCTGAAACACTTCTGCGTGTCATCGTCTTTCGACCCTCTAATACGGCTTGTTCTAAGCCCAATTTAGAGTTAAACATTATCTTCTGCATATCTTATTGTTTTATCCGTTATACCCATTTTCAATAATAACCTGAGGCTCTGTTAAATCCGTCTGCAAGTGCTCCATTTCGCGCCAGTCAGACAGCGGATAATCGTCTGAATGTAGATGCTCGATGTTGCCGTCATCGTCGATGTAATCCCCATCACCATCCCACCAACTGAACGCATAACTTGTTTTTCTGTCTCTCGCTGCGGTCAAAATCGCCTGTTCTTTTGTCCCTGCGGCTACCATTATTCCACCGCCTGAATAGTCGCCCGACATTGGGCAATAAAATACTTTCATATCATTCTACTTATCGTTATATTAGTGAGGTCAGAAGTGTTGCAGCCAGTAGTACGGCTGCAACTTCCATCGCCTCGGTTAATTCCTTGTATAAATTATCATCTTTCATGCCCACAATTTTTTTGCAATCTCATAATTCTTTGCTGCCTCGTTTGCGTTCTTCTTTGCATAAGTGAGCGAATACGAGTGTGAGCGTGGGATTATTCCTGCCTTCATATCAGCGTGATATTTGGCTGTCTTTTCTGCCATATTCTTGTAATACTCTACGCTTTCGGGCATCGAAAGGTTAATATCGTTTGCGTGGCTTTCCCATGCCTCTGCCTTATCGCTAAAGGCTTCTGATTTCCTCATTTGCTCAACCATCTTGCCTGTATTATTCCAAGCGTCCTCGATTGCCTTTCTGTGTCGCTTCTCGCTGTGATGTCCTACATGGATAGGCTCGCCAAGCGAAAGCCAATCATGGTCTTTCATTGAGCGTTCAAAATATTGGTCGGCTTTCGCTGATGCGTTGGCGGCTGCGTTGGCATATCGTTCAGCCTTTGCCTTTGCTCTCTCCTGCATATTCCATCCGTCTGTTCGGGTGATGGAATAGTAAAAGAAACCGCCCTTTTCCATTACAAGGTTATGCACCTCACATTCATTCTCTTTTCCGTACTTTGTTGTTACCTCGATGATGTCCCCCTTTTCGTGTTTTTCCTCGCACTTTGCAAGGAACACATTCGGACAATACTTTGCGTATGTATTCATATCTGTAATTATTGTTTGTTTATAATTCGTCAAAATCTTCGGGGTCTGTTCCGGTCAGCGGCTCAACTATCGCCCCGAAAGTCCAGTTTACCGCAATGTTAAAGATTGAGATAGGGCTGTGATTCATATTCTCGATAGCAACCTCTTTCTTTTCAGCCTTAATAAATGATGCAGCATCTTTCAGCAAGGCTTTCACGGCTATTTTAGCGGCTGCGTGTTCAGATGTACCCTTCTTTGCGCCTATCTCGCTTTCAAGCCAGTTGTCAAGATTCTTGTAATCATCCCACATATCAATACCATTTTATCGTTATGCCTTTGTCTCTTTTCGGCACATATTCGAGCCGTGAACAATCGTTAATGTTGTAGTTGTCTGCAACATACTTGATTGCTTCCTGTGGTGTTCCTTCTACAAATGATGCAGACCACCCATCTTTAAAGTGAATGACATATCGTTTCATATTCTTGTTGGTTTTCGGGAATGTGTGAGGCTTTCGCCCCACACGGATTTATTAGATATTCTTTATTTTGAAATTCTCTTCCTTTGCGTATTTTCGCCCGAAAAAATAGGCTTCTTCGATAGCAAGGTATCTGAAACGTTTGTTTTGCTCCTTCGGACAACGTGCAGCCACAAGCGCATCTATTAACTCTTTCGGAATGCCTGTTGTCTCGGTTACGATTATGTTCTTGCGGCAAGTTACGAACCACTCATTTCCGAACTTGAATGTCTTGTATATGCCATTCTGATAAACACACTTCTTATCAGTAAGATTGTAATATCTATCTGCTCCAGTCTTGCCCAACTTGCAAGAAAAAGGATTCAAAACCAAAATTGTTTTCATTGTCTTTAATATTTTATTGTTATTATTTGTTTGACATTGCAAATATATAAAGATTATTTATATTAACAAAATATTTTTAAAGAAAATTTATGTTTTAAGCGTTTTTTTATTGACACCGACCAATCGGTAACAAAAGTAACAATTTGTTACCACTCTTTTATTATATACTTGATATTCAATGATATGCAATGTAAAATATAACAAAAGTAACAAAAGTAACAAAATGTTACCTTTCGCTTCTAAATTATTGAATATTAAAAGATTACAACAAACAGATTTAAGCCCTTTATTTTATTATTTTTATTATTATAATTATAATATATATAATATATAGATAGAAAGAAAAAATATAAAAAAAAGAAAGAGTAAATGCAAACTTTCTTTATATCTTCGCACCGTTTATTTTATTATTAGTTTTTTGTTTTTATTATCCATGTTATCACACTTAAAATAACACTAAGCGGCAATGTTGTGAAACAGAGCCGTTTTTTTAGCACAATCTTGCCATAATTCAAAATAGGCGGTTTTTAGCGTGTTTTATTGGTTCGATATATATTTATATATTCTTTGCCAATAATGCGCTAAAAACCGCCCTTCTGTGTGCTCTATGCAAGTTTATTTTACATCAGTCTGAAAGAATCCCCCTTAAAGATGATTGTTGTCATCATTTCATTAAATCTGTCGGCAAGTCTTGCTCCGTATTTCTGCCGTATGTCTGACGGCTTTAAATTCGTTGTTATTATTGTTGTTAGTTGCTTGTTGTACCTGTGCGATAGTAACTCTACGACAGGATTAAGGACATTTCCGTAATTCAGGACTTCTGACGGTTCTAAACCTACATCATCTATCGCTAACATCGGAGCATCCTTGTACTGGTTGAATGTTTCTCGTTTTTCAGTACAGAAACGCACTAAATCCATCGCCTCGACACTCCACATTTCGAAAGGCTTTCCGTAATTGTCACGGATTTGCAGATGGTTGATAAGATTCTTTAATGCGTACATTAGTGTTGTCTTTCCATTTCCGCATTGTCCGCACAACAGCAACCCTCTTTTTTTGGGATTGCGCATCCATGCAGCCGCAAGCCGTATGCTTTCCGTTATCTCTAATGTCTCACGGTATTCTCTGCCACGATACCGCACTTCTGCGATGATAGCCGCCTTAATCATATCCTTTACTTGTTCCTCGGTATAAGGAACTTTAAAAATGCCCCTCATAGTCCTCCCATGAAGTAGCCGTTGGCTCAGTTCCTCTACGTTTATCTTGCTTATTGTATCCATTGTTATTCAGTTGTTGATAAGATATCCAGTTAGTGATGTGATTCTTTAACTCTCGTTCGCTATTGTGTGTTGCGCCTCTGCAATTCGAATCAATGGCGAAGTGCTTAATGTATTCTTTTACTTGTTCGGTTGTTATCTTGAACTTCATCGCGAGTGTTTCAATCCACATCGAAGAATCAAGCAAGGTTTGAATCTGCTTGTCCTCGACCATATCAGACGGCTTTTCTGCTGCCTGCTGTGGTTGTTGTAGTTTAGGTGCTTCTTCCTTTTTAGGCTTTTCTACGGCACTATTTCCCCACCTCGTCCGTGCGCTCTTTAATCCTGCCTTTCGTCTTTTGTCAGATATATCTTTCCGTTTCTTATCGCCCCTTTTTATCATGTTAAGTATAATATCCTGCGACTGATATGTATTCGGATCGCTGATATGTCCTGTATATAGATACTCCGTGATGTTGAACATAACAGCATTACGTTCAACAGCATCAACGGCTTGCAAGATTTCAAACCATGCACGTTCGATTTTAACACTCGCCTTTTTCTTCATAATTCAAGATTCAATCCTTTTTCTGCAATATATGTCGCAACCCCTGTGCGAGATTGCATTTTCTCCACAAAAGAAAAACTATCGCTGTTGCTATCTGATAAATGCAGCAATACAATATGTTTTAAAGCATCATTTTTTATCCGCTGGCATACCTCGATAGCGTTATCAAGATTCATGTGCGCCTCGACAACTCTCTTTGCATGAGTTAATGGCATACCGTTTGCGATGTTGCTTTTCAAGATGTTTACATCATAGTTAGCCTCTATCAAGATAGTGCTAACATCAGCGATGTTGTAAGGAAAGCCGCAAGTATCTGTTATGAACAATATTCTTTCGCCCTCGCACTCGATTAAATACGAATAACATTCAACATCATGTTTTACTCTGTAAGCCGTAATATTGAACTTATGTATGTTGTATGTCTCTCCGTCTTTAACCTGCGTATATTCGCCATCTTTAAGACGTGCGTTCTGTGGCATAAAAATCGGTGTGAACATCTTCCGGAACTCGCCAACGTGCGATGCGTGGTCTCCATGCTCATGCGTACAAATAACAGCCGTAATCTTGTTTGTGTCATAATTTAGAGATTTCTTTATTTCTGCGATACTTAATCCTGCCTCAATGACAAGTATCTTGTTTTCTTTTTGTAAAAGGTAGCAATTCCCTGCGGAACTGCTACCTAAAACAACGAGTTTCATCAGAACTCAATATGCGGCTCTGTTGCAGCCTTTGCGCTCGGAGCGTGAGGCGGTTGCTCCGTTGGTGCTGGTGTAGGTGTAGGCTTCTGTGCCTGCGCCTCTGCGTTTTCCTCATTTACCTTGTGCAAGGTTGTTTCGAGCACTTGCACATCTGAAACATTGGCTTCATCTTGAACATACATTGCGCCAAGTTGTGACGGAAATGCTGTGCGCAAAGCCTGTACCTGTGCGACTTTTTCTATCATCGTCGCCTTTTTTTCGCTCCAGATGCTCTGCTTCTTGTCATACTCCGAAAGGTTTACTTTAGCAATACACGGAAATTTGCGGTCGCTACGATAAACCTTTGCCCAACCACCGACAAGTTGTGCCTTCGCTGGGATAAATCCCCCTTCCAACTCCAAAATCTCATCGTTCATTACTACGATAATACCTGACTGCATACCCTCGTAATTTGGGCAAGCATCAGCACGTTTCAGATATGCTTCCTTTGAAACAATCATCTGCGCTGGCTGATTACCAAACTTAATCAAATATGCCTCGTTTAGAAATGGATTAAGTTGATTGAACTTACATACAGAAATAAACTGCATCAAATCGCTATCGCTCACCTCGCCATTACCTTTCGTGAGGTAGTTTCTTACAATGTTGTAAGAAAGTTTTACTTCTTGACCTGCGGCAAGATATGTTACCGCTGCTTTGTCCGCTACCTGCGGAGCGTTTGTTGTTGTTGCCATTTTTACTGATTAAATGTTAGAAATATGTTACTTTAAATTCATCGTTCGTCACTTGTAAATGGATCTGCTGTGCTGTCGTAGGATTGATGTCGTTCACACCCTCGGCATCGTCTACAAATATCGGGGCACAAACATCATAATGATGTGAAAGCGTTTCTATTATAGATAAAGCCGCGTTAAGTCTGTCTGCCTTGTTCACAACTGGATAAGGAACACCATTCACAAGTGGGATGCAGCACTCTATCGGATTGCCGTCTAAGGTGTATTCGAATAACTTGAATGTGATGGCATCGGCAAACATCGCGTTTATGCGCTTCTCGCTTTCCTCGATGCGTGACTTAATCATACACGTTGTAATGTATTCGTCTCTTTCCAACATCGCTATTTCCTTTGCTATCGTTCTGCCCTGCGCTTCAAGGCTATCAATCTCTTCCGTGTACTTCTCACGCAAACGCTGTTCTTGCAGCACTTCTTCAAGGTTCTTTATCTTCACCTTCAACTCGTCAATTCGGTTATTCTCGCCCTCGGCATCAATGTGCAACTGATTGCTTGCATCAATAGTCTTTTTCAAGGCTTCGATTTCCTTTTCCTTGCCATCTTTCTCTGTCTGCAATTTGTTATATGCTGGGATTGACAAAGGAGAAATGCTCACTGGCTGAACTGGCTTCTTCTTGTCGAAAGATGCTTGCAAGTTCGCTATTCGGTTATCATAGCCTTCAAGTTCCTTGTTTAGCCTTGTTATTTCCTCGGCTTTCTTTTCGATTAAAGCCGTCATATCCTCTTTCTCGGCTTTCATCTTCTTGCCTCGGCTGTTGATGTCTGCAAGTTGCTTCTGCTTGTTGGCTGCGAAATTGTTGCGTACTTCCTCGATGCGTGATGCTGGCAAAGGCTGTCCGCAAGCGTGACAAATGGTTGAATCTTCGTCCATTTCCTGCTCATTAGTATGCATCCACTCTGAGCGCAACGCTGCAAGTTTCTTGTCGATGCGCTCGGCATCTTCTTTAAGGCTCGCCAAAGAATCCTGCTTATTCTTCAACATTGCAGATGTATGCACCCTTTCAGATTGTGCATCTGCAAGCCTCTTTTTAATATCTGTGTATTCTTCGTTCAGTTCTTCGCAACGCTTGTTCTCTTTCTGCTGCATCTTGCTAACGGCATCTTTCTGCTGTGCTTCAAGGCTTGCTATCTCTGCTTGCAAGGCTGATATATTCGCCTTAACCTCACGCTGCTTCTGTTCCTTCTCGCTCTGCGATGCTGTGCGCATATCCTCGATGCTCTTTAACTCGCCTTTCATGGCTGTTAATTCTGCCTTCACCGCCTCGACATCTACCGCTTCGGGCATCAGTTTATTTGTCTGCTGAATCTTCGGCTGGATAGTTTCAAGTTCTTTCTTTGCAAGTCGCTTGTTGGCTGCAACCTCTTTTCGATAGTCCTCGACAGACTTCCCTGTTATTCGATTAAGCAATTCAGCATAGTCTGCATTATTCTTTGCGATGTCTGCAAACTCAACTGCGCCTGCCATTTCTAACAGAATCTCACGCTGCTGCTGCCACGGCAATTCAACAAAGTAATGCGTCTGTGTAAGTACTTGAAACAAACGTTCTGAAACGATTGCATCAACTTCTTTCGCATAATCTCCGACCTTTGTCGGCACTTGGTTAATGTAGCACTCAGTAACATTTCCGCTGAATACCTCGTCTACCTGTCCTCTTGGCTTCGTCCACTTCTCTTTTAGAACTCTTGTTAGTTCCGTAGTGTTGCCGTCTACGCTTAATGTCACCGTTACTGCAACATCGGTTTTCTTAACATCTTCGCCATTTACGATAGTCTTTACATTGTAGTCCTTACGACCCAAAGAATCCTTGCCGAACAAGCACCATATAAAGGCATTAAACACTCGGCTCTTGCCGCTGGCATTACGACCGCTTATAACGGTTGTAAATCCAGTCTTAAACTCGATTGTCTGCTCCGCTTTCCCACGGAAATTGTGCAGTTCAATCTTCTTTAACTTGATTTCTTTCATTTATTGTTATTTTGATGTTTGACACTTAATACTCCACTTCCTACCAGAATGTTTCTGATGTGCAAAGGTGAATAACCTAAATCCCTTGACAACGCTTCAAATATTCTATTATTTGAAGCCAATGGCTGTTTCTCTTTTATATCCAGAAACATTTGTGTAATGCTTCTGTTTCTTTCAGCCTTGTACTTCTGAAAATCTGTTTTCTTTACTTCCATATCCTATATTTTTTTTGAAATTCTCTTTGCAACATTATTCGCTGCATCTTCTACCGAAAGAATAGGTGTCATATCCATAAGGCTCTCCAAATCCTCTTTCTTGAAATACACTTTCTTTCCGAATGGCTTGTAATGTGTAATTCTGCCTTGGCTAATCAGGTTATATACATAACCCCTTTTCCACCCTGTTATCTCGCATAATTGCGATATATCTAACATATTCTTTAACTCGTCCATATTGTTATTTTTTGTGTGGGAAAAGGCTGATTTAAACAGCGCCTCATGCTCAGTGTTATCTATGCCCGTTTGGCTCATTGTTCGGGCTTTTCTTTTCCCTGCCTAATAGTCGGGGAACATGCAAACCCCTATCAACCTAAAACAATAAAAGATACAAATGAAAACACTTTTTCCGCATGTTTTTAAATCTTGGGGAGTGCTAACCCCACGCTTTGAAATACTGTACAATAATTAACTTAATCCTCATCCGACTTTCACGGAACGCACATCCTTTATATGCGGCATTGTTGGTTAATAATAAATTTACTTTTGCACTTTTTTTGTGGAGAGCAAGGGAATCGAACCCCAATTAACCATTACCCCCAAAAAAGCGGCTCCTGTCCTCACGGATTACACCGCTATGGTTAGAAAAACATTATGTATAAAAATATAACAAACATTTATGGAATGAATTATCCTCACGGACTTTAAACTATATATGTACTACCATTTGTCAGGGTGGGCTGAATCGAACAGCCTCGTTGCCAAACCTTACCGTGTGCTTCCTGTTGCCACACAAACCGCCCTGATACTATAATGACGATTTTCACAAACCATCACTATATATTGCTGTCGTATATTCTTAAAAAACAAGACAAAACAGTGAATGATTATTAAATAATTCGGTTTAAAACTCTGCTCGTTTTCACAAATTTGCAGAGTTGTTATCATTATAACCTAAAAAATTAAAAGTTGTTCCTTATATTTATTAAAGTATTTTTATATATTTGCATCGAATATATGATGTTAATTTTGTTTGACTTTGCAAATATATAAAGTTTATTTATATTTGCCAAATATTTTTTAAAGTTTTTTTATATTTTAAGTGTTATTTATATGAAGGTGGTTAATTTAGACAGACTAAAAAACGCTGTATTGCAAGCGATGGCGTACAATGCAATCGATACAAACAAGGAGTTTGCATCGGTATTAGGATATACCGAATCGTACTTTTCACAAGTATTAACAGGTCGGCAACCTTGCAATTCAAAATTTATCCAAAGATTAAAGGATAAATTGCCAAATCTTGATGTAGAAGATTTGTATAATCAAGATGCTATCTGCGTCAATATGCCTGCGTCTGCGCCCGAAAACAAACAGGATGTAACTGCAATCGAACTCGAAAATAAGATGCTGAAACAACAGGTTGACGAACTGAAACAACAGATAATCGAGTTAAAAGATAGATGCAACAAACTTTTTATTCAAAATCAGAAACTTGTTGATAAATATATATTAAATTTGAACAATGAATAAAAGATTGTTGTTCTTGATAGATTATTACGTTGATGGGAACAAGGCTGAATTTTGCAGACAATTCGGCTGGAAACCTCAATATCTTCATAAGTTGCTGAAAAATGAATCGTTCGGTATTGTTCCAGTTCTTTCTATTTTGGAGAAATATAAAGACATCAATGCCCGATGGTTCTTGTTCGGCACTGGTGATATGTTTATATGATTAAACCTAATATATACATAATGAAAAGAGTTTTTAGATTTATCTTAATCATGGTTATGGCGATAGCATACACCATGACGGCTGATGCCAAAGATGTGTTTTTCGCAACACATCGGACGGAACAAGACGAGTTCGGAGAAATTCAGCCAACAAAATTAAGCGATGCTTATTGCCCAACACGAATTGAGGTCGATACAGAGGCGAAAACTCTCCTTATCAAGACGAAAACACGCGGAACGGCAAGTTATACGTTCAGTGACTTTACCGTGTATGAAAGAATGGTATCCTTTTTCGATGATAACGATAATATTATAGGCTCAATAGTATTTATCAATAACAACTTAAATGATTTTGTATCGCTAACAATAAACAAAAAGAACAATACAACGATAACATATTTTAACAAAGACAATTTAGCAAAAAAACTAAAAGATTAAAAAGGTGTGCCCACAATAGCACACCCCTTTTTTATTATATATCATCGAGCAATCGCACGGCTTTCTCCTTTGATTCATCGAGTAATTTTGCGTAAATCTCTGTCGTTTTCAGATTACTATGCCCCAACAATTTTGACACGGTATAAATGTCTGCGCCCTTGTTGAGCAAAAGGGTGGCAAATGTATGTCGTGCTGTATGAAATGATATGTTCTTTGTTATACCGGCACGCTTTCCCCATGCCTTTACAAGACGGCTCGCGGTGGTGTTGTGCTCTGACATATTGAACACGTATTCGCCTCGTCCTTTGGCTTGATCCATTATCTCCAAAGCATGATTGTTAAGTGCTATTTCTATTGTCTTGGATTTTACTTTTACCATATTCTTCTTTATCACCCCATTCTGTATATCGCTTTTTTTTAACGATATAATATCAGATAGTCGTAAACCTGTATAACAACTAAAAAAGAACGCTTCTCGTATATCATAGTTTGATGTTGTTTCCGTCCGTTCGAGCATCTGCAATTCTTCTATCGTCAAGAACTCCCTTTCTGCTTCGTGCTTTGTTGGAATTTCGACCATCGATAAATCTAAAAGTCTGCAATATTTATTCTTTAAGGCATATCGTACTATCTTCATTATCTTCGCACAATATACTGATGCTGTGTTTGTGTTCCTATTCTTAGCAATATGATTCACGACCTTTTGCAATGATTCTTCCGTTAGTTGTTTTGTAGTTATATTCAGATTAGCCTCACGGATATAGTTCATACACGTTATATAGCCTTTCTTTGTGTTTTCTTCGAAATGCAAATCATTTAGCAATATGTCGCATAATTCGCTCAATTTATAAGAAACAGAACTTCCTTTTAGTCCTGCCTTGCCATTCACAATATCAGTTATATATTTAGCCTTTAGAGCCTCAACAACTCGCATAGTCTCCTTGTTCGCTGCCTTTACCTTTGCCGAACTACCGTCTAATAAATACAACTTTAAGAAGATTCTTTCCTTCGTTGAATCATGATTATATTCAAGATATATGCTCTTGCGCCCATCTTTCAGCGCACGAAAGCGCACATTAACTATCTGCTTCATTCTGTTTTATCATTGTTTTTGGCAAAGATAATAAAGTGCCTAAAAAGTGCCTTCTAAAACTCATAAAAAATGAAACAAAATGAAATAATATAAAGATAGTTTATATTATTAAGTCATAAATATAAATAAACTACTGACTTCACAGCCAGTAGTTTATCTGCTTCCGATAGTCGTATTTCAAAAGGAAATGCGGCGGATTTTTTGTTTTTCATTTTTCACTTTTGTATAGTCTTTGCCGATAGAAATATATTTGGGAAACCGCTTGTTTTCTGATAAATGACTTGTTTTTTTGACAGATAAGTTATAATTTTGTGGCCTTATGACTAATGGCAAGAAAGAAGTTTTGAAGGTACGCATAGTAAGCGTAAGTTTTTTTGTGTTCTCGATGGCAATTTTCAAGCCCTTCGGGTTGGGTGCATGGCAATGGAAGGCTTGTATCCATCTGGTTGCGTTGTGGCTGTTAGGCTTCTTTGTGTGCTTGGTTTCCGAGGCTATGGTTGAGTATCTATTCAGAATGCCGCATACTAACGAGCGTGGCGTTGAGTACATCATACGCCGGAATCTTAGGTTTCAGGTGGTAAACACGCTGCTTGTTTCGCTCATGGTGTGCCTCTATCGCCATTTCATGCTTAGCAGTCGCATCGAGGGCAACCGGCTGTCGTGGGCAAACTTTCTCGACACGCTTGGCATCGTGGCTTTCAGTTCTTTTGCCATCGGAATATATTGGCGATTCAAGTTCCGCAGCCGTTACCTTAAAAGCGAACTCGAAGAAACCCGACAGTTCAACGAGCAACTTCAGAAACTGCATCAGATGGCAGAGCAGCGCGCCAAGAATGTCGAGACATCTCTTGCTGCCGATGCTGCCGTTGTTAGCGATGAGGCTCAGCAGTCGTCGGTTCCGTCACAGCCTGCCGATGAGATAACGCTTTCTGGTTCCACAAGCGAGTCGGTAACGCTCAGTATACAGAATCTGCTTTATGTTGAGGCTGTTGGCAACTATGTAAAAGTCTTTCAGTGGCACGACGGACGGCAGCAGGTTGATATGCTCCGCACCACATCGAAGCAGGTTGAGGAGACGCTTGCCGCCTATCCGATGATTGTGCGCTGTCATCGCGCCTTCATCGTGAATCTCTGTCAGGTCGATGAGATAATATCAAAGGGTGGCGCAATGCAGCTCGTAATAAAGCATTGCAACGACGCTCTGCCTGTTTCGCGCAGCAACATGGCAGGCATTAAAGAGGCGGTAAAGACGGTTCTTGGCGAATGAGAGTTGAAAATTCACAGTTGACAATTAACAATTCAGAATTCATAATTCAAAATTGCTTTCTTAATTAGAGAAAGTTGAAAATTCTGAGGCAATTCACGATTGACAGCTTAGGAGTTGTAACGAACAATTTCGTTAGAAATTGTTCGTACGTCCAAGGTACGTCCAAGGTACGTCCAAGGTACGTCCAAGGTACGTCCAAGGTACGTCCAAGGTACGTCCAAGGTACGTCCAAGGTACGTCCAAGGTACGTCCAAGGTACGT
>Ga0256405_10001912_pt1 | contig 52426 bp, 45 predicted proteins | sample RumenRJG_02DNA_FD_189096 | JGI IMG/M metagenome (GOLD analysis project Ga0256405, IMG submission 189096) | Bovine rumen microbial communities from Lethbridge, Alberta, Canada - RJG_02 | ecosystem: Host-associated > Mammals > Digestive system > Stomach > Rumen | place: Canada: Alberta...
GATTTTATCAGTTTTTCAGCGTTTGTAAAGGGGTTTCAAGTAAATTTGTAAATGTAATTTACAGTTTGATTCAACTAATGTTGCATTTAATCGTTCAAACTTGCGTTTACTTTTTCAAGTGAGCAATTTTGACCGGATCAGCTTTTCCCCCGCAGCCGGTCCGACTTTCTCCCTATACGTCGATATAGGCTGCGGCGGCGTATCCCACCTGATCTCCGTATTGCACCACATACCACCCATTCCACTCGCCGTAAACCGTCACTTCCGCGCCGTTGGGCAGGTTGGCGATCACCGTACCGGCGGAGGATGGCGTGCTGCGGAGATTCAGCGTGCCGTAGCTCAGGCGGACCGTTCCCCGTTTCGGGTCCATAGGCGGGATGAAGGGCAGGCCGAAATACTCCGTCAGCGCCTTGACAAGCTGCCGGGCCACATCCTCCACATGGCTCTCCAGCCAGAGGGCGTCGGAATAGTTGTCATGGTAGCCGATCTCCACCAGCACCGCCGGGAACCGGGACCGGGACACCTCTCCCAGTGCGGTGGTAGGGCGGGTGGTGACCTTGTCGGGCAGCGGGTAGATCTCCCGCAGATTTTTGGCGATCAGCTCCGCTCCCCGCTGCCCGCCGGCGCTGCCGGGATAGTAAAAGGCGATAATGCCCCGGGCGGAGGTCTGGGCGGAGCCGTTTCCGATGGCGTTGGAGTGCAGTGCCAGATAGAAGTCATAATAGCCGCTGTTGGCCTCCCGGATGGCGGCCCCCGCCGAGGTGTCCGGGTCATTGCGGCGGTAGCGGATGCCGTTGGACCGCAGATACGGCTCCATAGCGTCCACGATCCGGTTCATCCAGTATTCCTCGCTGCCGCTGCCGGTGACATAAGGGTTCCAGTCCTGAGTGGACGGACTTAAAAACACAATGGGCATCAGAGTTCCCTCCCATACAGATGATGAATGTGCAGAGATTTTTGTTATGGTGAAATTCTGTCTGTTTCATGGTATGGCGTTTTCCCTGGAATTGTGCTATACTGGCCCGGAAATCAAGCCTAAAAGGAGCACAGCTTATGAAAATAGAGCGTGGCTATCCCACTTATACCATCACCCCCAAGGCGGAAAACGCCATCGTCAAGGGGCATCCCTGGGTGTATGATGCAGAGATCCTGAACATAGAAGGTGAAACGGCCAACGGCGGACTGGTGGATGTCATCAGCAGGAAGGGCCGCTATCTGGGCACCGGTTTTTTGTCCCAGCAGTCCAAGATCCGTGTGCGGCTCATCTCCCGGAACGCCAATGACCGCTTTGACGAAGCCTTCTGGCGGCGGAAACTGCAATGGGCGTGGGACTACCGGAAGTCCGTCATGGACCCGGCGGATCTGGACGCCTGCCGGGTGATCTTTGGCGAGGCGGACGCCTTCCCCGGCCTGACGGTGGATAAGTTCCATGATCTGCTCAGTGTGCAGGTGCTGTCCGTTGGCATGGAGAATTTACAGGGCCTTCTGCTCCCCGCTCTGGTGGACATTCTCCGGCAGGACGGCCAGCCCATCCGGGGCGTGTTCCTGCGGAACGACGTGGCCCTCCGGGACAAGGAGGGCCTGCCCCAGGACAAGGGCTGGTACGCCCTCCCCGGCGAAACACCCCCGGACAGTCCGGTGGTGGAGATCGTGGAAAATGGGGTCAAATATCTGGTAGACGTAGAAAACGGCCAGAAAACCGGCTTTTTCTTGGATCAAAAGTACAACCGGCGGGCGGTGGGCCGTCTGGCGGCGGGAAAAACCGTTCTGGACTGCTTCACCCACACCGGCTCCTTCGCCCTGAATGCCGCGCTGGGCGGCGCGGCCCATGTGACGGCAGTGGATGTGTCGGAATCCGCCGTGGAGATGGCCCGGGCCAATGCAGAGCGCAACTGCGTATCCGACGTTATGGACTGCGTGGCGGCCAATGTCTTTGACCTGCTGCCCCAGCTGGAAAAGGAACCGATGAAGTATGACTTCATCATTCTGGACCCCCCGGCCTTCACGAAAAGCCGGAAAACCGTGGCCAATGCCATCACCGGCTACAAGGAGATCAACTACCGGGCCATGAAGCTGCTGCCCCGGGGCGGGTACTTGGCCACCTGCTCCTGCTCCCACTTCGCCACAGCGGAGAAATTTGAGGCCATGCTCCGCTCCGCCGCTCACGATGCCGGGGTACAGCTGCGGCAGATCGAATCCCGCCAGCAGAGCTGCGACCATCCCATCCTCTGGGGCGTGGATGAAACGGATTATCTGAAGTTTTATCTATTCCAAGTTGTATAAATTCATCTGTGCTATACAGAAAGGACTCGGATACTGCCGCATCCGGGTCCTTTTTGCCGAAGTTTTCCGCAATATCGTAAAACCCGCCCCGGCACGAAAACGTGCCGGGGCGGGTCGCTTATGGGAGATACAGAAGGATGCTTTTCGATCTCAGCCCTTGATCTCTACGATGCGGACCACGCCGTCATAAACATAGAGGTTCATGGTGCCGCCGTAGGCTTTGGCATCATCCAGCGTCATCCACTTGCCGGTATCATCGTTGTAGCACTGAACATTGGAGGGGACCTCGTAGGTCCGGCTGCCGAAGTTCACTGCCGTCTTGCCGATCCAGGCACTGGAAGAGACGTTGCTCAGCTTGCTCATGGTAGCAAAGCTGGTGAACATGAGCCTGTCATTCACGCTCTTTTTGATACTTGCAGCCACAAAAGCACCAGTGCTGACACTGTTACCGCTATAAACCGTATATTTTTCTGTATCACTGCAAACGATCGTGATCTTGCGGTCAGTCTCCTCGCCGGTTGTCGGATCATACTTGCTGTCCACAATTGCACGGCCAAAAATCATATCGCCTGCAAGGCCGTTATTCAGCACGATCAAGTCCACCTGACCGGCCCAGTTGGTCCGGGCGTAAGAGATGCGGCCGGAGTTGACGCCGGTCTGGCTCAGCTCGCTGAGGGCGATCTGTCTGCCGCCGTCAAAGAGCATAACGTTGTCCGCCAGCTTTCTGCCGCCCAGCGTACCTTCCTTGGGAAGCAGGTCACCGCCGACACCGCCGGAGATCTTGTTGAGCTTCAGGCCGCTCTTGTCGGCATACACCGACACTACCTGACCGGCGTATTCGCTCGCTGTGCCGATGTTCAGCAGCGCACCGCCGCAGACCAACTGCACATCACCCTTTTCGGACACCACCGCCATGGCATTGCCCCGGGCACCGGTGTTGTTGGCATCCTCGGCACCGGCCACCTGACCGTCCGCCGTCAGCAGAAGGACGATCTGCTTGCCAGGCTTCAGCTTGGACAGGGAATCCACTGCCGTAGGCAGAACATTCAGTTCCTTGCCGCCCAGCACCGTAATGGTGGCGGGGCTGCTGGGAGAGGGCTTGCAGTCCTCGTAGTAGACGGACACCCGGGTATCGCTGACAATGATGGAATTGGTAGCGGAGGCGTAGGTCGCAACATCATACCGTTTGAGGTCTGCTGCCGTGGCAGGAGAACCGTTCTTGTAAATGTTGTAGCTGGTGCTGCCCGCCAGAGAATCCAGTCCGGCAACAGAGCCGTTGGCACCGATGATGACCGCCGCATTGGAAACGCCATTGCTGCCGGTGATGGGCAGGAAGGTCAGGATCTCGCCGGCGCTGTTGAGGACCGCCTTGCCCTTGGAGCCAATGAGGCTGGTGGAGGCAACGGGATGCGCCATGGTATACGTCTTACCGCCGGCAGTCATCGTGCCCTGACCGCCGTCCACGGCGGTCAGGTAGACCTCCTCGCCCACTTTGTAGCTGAACAGCGCCTCGCCCTTGCCGTGCTTGGCCTCAAAGAGGTTCAGGAACAGCTTGGCCGCCTGTGCGCGGGTCAGGCCCGCGTAGGCGGAGGTGATACCGGTGGACTTCAAAAGGCCGCAGGTCTGGGCCTCCGCCATGTAGCTCTGGGGCCACACGCCGCCCATGTCCTCGTCCTTGTAGCCCAGGCCCCGCATGAGGATCGTCACCGCCTGTCCGGCGGTCACGGTCTGGCTGGGCTTGAACTTACCGTCGGCAAAGCCGGAGATGATTCCCTTCTTCGATGCCATGTTGATGTAGGCGGACGCCCAGTGAGAGGGCTTCACGTCCGGGAAGATGGTAACGGTGGAATACCGCCCCAGCTCGCCGCTGCCGTCCATGGCGTAAACTGCCATTTTGCAGAACTGTGCCCGGTTCAGAACGGTGTCCGGGCGGAAGGTACCGTCGCCGTAGCCGTCCAGCACGCCCATGAGCCGCAGAGATTCCACGGCGGTGGCGGTGTAGCTGTCGCTGACGTCGGAAAATTTGGTGACAGCTGCCGCCCCGGCAGGCACCGTCAGCAGGGAGCCCAGCATGCTGATCGCCAGCAGCCAGGTCAAAATTCGTTTTTTCATAAGTCTCTCTCCTTTAATCCGCCCGCAGGGCTTCCACAGGCTGGAGTTTCGATGCTTTTGCCGCCGGGTAGCTGCCGAACAGCACGCCCAGAGTCACCGACAGACCAAAGGCCGCCAGCGTCACCCAGGTTGCGGGGAAAATGGTCATCTGGAACAGGAACTTGCCCAGGACCAGGCTGCCAATTGTGCCGAAGATAATGCCTACAATGCCGCCCATGCCGCAGAGCATACCGGATTCGATGAGGAACTGGGCCACGATGCTGCTGCGCTGCGCGCCAAGGCTCCGGCGGATACCGATCTCGCGGGTCCGCTCCGTCACCGTCACCAGCATGATGTTCATGATACCGATGCCGCCCACCAGCAGGGAGATGGCGGCGATGCCGCCCAGCACCAGAGAGATCATGGTCAGCTGCTGGTTCTGATAATCCTGCCAGTAGCCTTCCTTCTGCACCTGATAGCCACCCATACTCTGATCTACCACGCCGGAGAGGTACCCGCCGATCTCGGTGATGGCGGTTTTCATGCTGGCGTCATCCTTGGCCTTTACCAAAAATTCTGTGGGGGCCGTATCCCCCAGCAGCCGGGTAGCGGTGTAGGGAAGGATCATAAAGTTATCCGTCTGGTAAGCGGAAGGGGTATCTGGCTCCACGCGGGCGCCATACACGCCCACCACTTCAAAGTTGTTGCCGTTGACCTTCATGATCTGTCCCACAGGGTTGGCGCTGCCGAAAAAGACCCGCGCCGCCTGCGCGCCCAGCACGCAGATCTGATTGTATTTCTCGCAGTCCAGCCACGCAAGGTCTCTGCCCTTTGCGATTGCCAGATTGTTGCAGGCGCTGTACTGGTCGGAGCCGTAGTAGATCTGCGGGGGACCGCTGACCACGTTGTACTGCTGGTCATATTTCCACTCCATTGTGGAGCTGTTTTTCGTACCGTATACCACCGTAGCGTTGGATGAGCCCTTGGGGGTAATGCCAATAATGGACTCCTTCAGTCCGGAGCAAAAGCGGTACAATCCGGTAAAATAGTCCTTGCTGATAGGGTTGCCGTCCTCGTCGTACGTATACGCATACACGCTCACTTCAATGCGGTTGGCGCCCATGGCGGCAAACTGCTCCATGGTTTTGGCCTTCATACCCTCCATGGTGGAGACGATGGTCATAACGGCGGCAATACCGATGAAAATAGAGAGAATGGTCAAGGCGCTGCGGCCTTTTTTCCCGCAGATGGACCGCCAGGCCATCTTAAATGCCTGCCCGATGTTCAATACCAATCCACCTCCTGTGGGTGATCCTCGATGATCTTTCCGTCCGCGATCCGCACAATGCGCCGGGCCGTGGCGGCGATCCCGTTGTCATGGGTGATGAGAATGACGGTGCTGCCCTCCTTGTTCAACTGCTGGAGGAAGCCCAGCACCTCGTGGCCCGTCCGGGAATCCAATGCGCCGGTAGGCTCATCCGCCATGATGATGGGCGGATGGGTGGAAATGGCCCGGGCGATGGCCACACGCTGCTGCTGGCCGCCGGACATCTGGGTAGGCTTATGCTGCGCCCGGTCGGCGAGACCCACGCGGGTCAGCGCCTGTATCGCCAGCTCCCGCCGGTCAATGGGGTCAATGCCCTGATAGATCAGCGGCAGCTCCACGTTTTCCAGCACCGTCAGGTTCTGGATCAGGTTGTACTGCTGGAAAATGAACCCGATCTGCTTGTTGCGGATGCGGGAGAGCTCCTTGTCGGTCAGTTCCCGGACATCCACGCCGTCCAGACGGTAGGTGCCCCGGGTGGGGATGTCCAGACAGCCCAGCACGTTCATCATGGTGGACTTGCCGGAGCCGGACTGGCCCACCACCGCCACGAACTCGCCCTTTTCAATATCCAGCGAAACGCCGTCCAGGGCCCGGACCTCGCTCTCAAGGCCCTCGCCGTAGATCTTATAGACGTCCCGCAGTTCGATCAGCTTCGCCATGGCTTAACCCCAAACCTGATCGGTTATCATCTGGGTAAAGACGGTGTCGCCGTCATTTACGCCGGACTTGATCTCCACGTTATATGTATCCTGAATACCGATCTCCACCTGAACGGGATAGAAGCCGCTGGGGATCTCCTCGTCCTGATAGGGCAGCTCCAGCGTGTTGTCCGGCCGGCTGTCTGCCTGCACATAGACCACGGTGGCGGAAGAACCATCCTCCAGCCCCACAGTACGCACCGCCTGGATGGGCACCATCAGGCAGTTGTCGTTCTGGCTGGCCTGGATCTGATAGTTCACATAGCTGTTGACCTGGAGGTTGCCATCCGTGTTGTCCGCGGAGATGGTGATGGGATAGGAGGCCACGCCGTTATTCACAGTGCTGGACAGGCTCACCGTCTCCACCGTGCCGAAGGCGCTGGTGCCCCACTGGTCCAAGTTCACGGGCATGCCGGTCTTGATATAGCTGATGTTCCGCTCGTCCACGGTGGCGCTGACGGTCACGGTGGAGGTGTCGGAAACGGTCACAAGGGTGCTGTTTGCCTGAAGTTCCTGCCCCGGCGTCACGGACAGACCGATAACCTGACCGGAAATGGGAGCCACCGCATTGCAGTTGTCCAGATTCTTCTGGGCGGCCTCCAGCTTCTTCTGGGCCTCTTCCAGATTCTGCTGTGCGGTGAAGATCTCCGTCTCGCTGTCCTCGCCGTCGATCCGCACCAGAACCTGACCGGGCGTTACGGCGAGATAGTCCACCAGATTACTGGAGATCACCGTGCCGCTGACGGTGGAGTTCAAATCTCCCACCCGGTAATATTGCAGTTTAGCGGCTTCGTAGGGATACACGGTATCGCCGTTCACAATCGTAGTGGCAGTAGCCACCATATCCTTGGCCAGCACACCCTCGTTGGGGATCACGATCTCGGCGGAAAACAGCTTAGAACCCTCCGGCGTGATGCGGCTGACCATGTGGACTGCCTCCACGGTGCCCTCCACGGTGGTCATCAGCGCAGGGATGGAGACCTGCACCTTCTGCCCCGCCTTCAGCTCCCCGGCGTAGGCGTAGCTGTAATACTGCTCCAGCCGCATCCGGGTATCGTCCGCGAGGACTGCGACCTTGGTGCCCTTGCTAATCTCGTCGCCGGGGTTCAGTGTCACAACATCCATCAGTTTTCCGGCGTAGGACGGAGAAAGATTCAGCCCCGCAATGTCCTTTTGCAGCGTATTGATCTGCTTCTGATAGCCCTCAACCTCATCGCGGGCCTTCTGGACCTCCGTGGCAGCATTGGGGGAATCAATGGTAAACAGGGGGTCCCCCTGCTCCACTTTCTGTCCCTCCTCCACGAATACATCCATCACCGTGCCCGCAGTGGTCAGGCTGATGGTTTCGCTGGTCTTGGCCTTTACCAGACCGCTGCCGTCCACCTCGGAGCTGATAGCGCCGTAGGACACCGTCGCCATGCCTACCTCGCTGCTGCTGTCCTTCTTTTTGAAGAATTTCACGCCGCCTGCGATCAGGGCGGCCACGACCACCAGCGCAACGATCCGCCGGATCGTACGCCGCCGCTTTTTCTTGTCTGCCGTGCTTTTTTCCGGCTTTTTCGCCGGGGTCTCCGGTGACGCCGGAGCGGCTGTCTCAGCCGGGGTCAGCTCCTTTTTCTCTTCCATGATCTCTGCCATGACATATTCTCCTTTTACGATTCTCCGGGCCGAGGCCCGCTTGTTTCCGATCCAGTGCTGTCAGCGCCCAACAGGGCTGCCGACAGGCATATTCACCTTCGCTCACTGAATGTTAATATAGCCAATAGGGTAAATCAACAACAAAACAGTAACAAATTCCATCAAAACCGCTTTCATTTGTAATAGACGGATTCAACTGCGAAAAGGTTTCCTTTTTTGCAAAAACTTTTTGATAACAGCAGACCGCACCGCCCGGGATCGTGGGCAGTGCGGTCACTTTTGTTGTTTTCAGGAGATCAGGCAGCCAGCCGCCGGGCGCTCATGCGCTGGATCAGCACGATGCCGCCGACCATCACGAGGCCAACCACATCCGATGCGGTGCCGGGGATCATCATGCACAGACCACCGGCAGCCATCGCCAGACGGAACAGCATGGGGATCTTCTTATAGACGAAGCCGTTCAAAGCCGCAGCCACACCAAACAGACCGATGAGGGCGCTGACTACGATCTGCACTACTTCAAATGCGCTGCTCACATTGTCAAACAGCATAGCGGGGCTGTATGCAAAAATGTATGGCACGATAAAGGCTGCGATGGCCAGCTTGGTGGCGTTGATGCCGGTTTTCATAGGGTTGGCCTTGGCAATGGCGGCGCCGGCATAGGCAGCCAGAGCCACCGGAGGCGTAATGTCCGCCACGATGCCGAAGTAGAACACGAAGAAGTGAGCCGCCACCAGAGGGAAGCCCATCTGCACCAGAATGGGGGCGCAGGTGGAAGCCATGATGCAGTAGTTGGCGGTGGTAGGAACGCCCATGCCCAGAATGATGCAGCAGATCATCGTCAGCAGCAGGCCGATCATGGTAGCGTCGCCTGCCATCTGCACGATGGCATTGATAAGGATGGAAGCAAGACCGGTGACGGTGATGCAGCCGGCGATCATACCAGCCATGGCACAGGCCACAGCCACGGTGATGGCGCCCTTGGCGCCGGCCTCCAGCGCCTCCACGATTTTACCGAAGGTCAGTCGCTCCTCCTTGTTCAGGAAGCCCACCACGATGGCGGCCAGGATGGACACTGCCGCGGAGAACTGCATGGTGCGGCTGCCGGAGGAGACCAGGAAGATCAACAGGGCCAGAGGTATGATGAGATAGGCACGCTTGGCAAGCTCACCCCAGGAGACCATCTCGGACTTGGGCATACCCTTCAGTCCCAGCTTCTTGGCTTCCAGATGGACGGCGATGAAAATGCCGGTGAAGTACAGCACGGCGGGAAGAATGGCCTTTACAGCCACCTTCGCATAGGGGATATTCATGTACTCCGCCATCAGGAACGCCGCTGCGCCCATGATGGGGGGCATGATCTGACCACCGGTAGAGGCGGCAGCCTCCACCGCGCCGGCGAACTCCGGCTTGTAGCCGGTTTTCTTCATCATGGGGATGGTGACGGATCCGGTGGTCACGGTGTTGCCCACGGAGGAGCCGGACACCATGCCGCACAGGGCGGAGGAAATGACCGCTACCTTGGCGGGACCGCCGGAGGACCAGCCCGCCAGACGGTTGGCGAAGCTGATGAAGAAGTTGGCGATGCCGGTGCGCTCCAGAAACGCGCCAAAGATGATGAACAGCACAATGTAGGTGTAGCAGACGCTTACCGGCGTACCGATGACGCCGCTGGTGGTGTAGAACAGTTTATAGACGATGTTCTTCAGCGCCTTGTAGAAGCTGGGGTCCCAGTTGAGCTGGTTATAGAACGTGTAGATCAGCAGCAGGCCCAGCACCACCAGAATAGGCAGGCCCACGCACCGGCGGCACAGCTCGATCAGCACCACAATACCGATGGCGCCGACAATGATGTGGACGGGCTGGAGCTTGGTGGCCAACTGAATGATGGAGAAGGCGTTGATGGCAAAATAGAAGAAGCTGCCAGCGCCCAGAACCATCAGGATCCAGTCATACCAGGGCACATGGTTCACCCGGGCAGCACCCTTTCTGGCGGGATACACCAGATAGCCGATGATGATGATAAAACCCAGGAACAGGGACAGCCGTCGCTCCGGCAGCGCTTTGCTGAACAGGGTCATCAGGATACAATAGATTGAGAAGGCCGACATCAGCACCCGCAGGGCGATTTTCGGAGTCCCCTCCCAGATACGGGTGTTGGATTCCCGGTCATACTTCTTCATGACCGCATCCACGTCCGCCTGGATATCATGCTCCATCTCGTGCACCTCGTGGTCGAGTGCCTTTTCCACTTCAACAATGGGGTCTTTTTTCTTGAACAGGCCCATATGGTCTCCTCCTTGATCGTTTTCTCACATCCGCAGTTGACAGGGGCAGCGGATCTCTGTCCTTCTCAACCGGGGATCGGGGTAAATTCTTGTAAATTGGTCCGCAGCAAGCGCTCTGTTCTTCCGTTCCGGAGAGCTGTGCTTCGCTTTAGAACCACTCACGGCTGCGGCGGATTTCTCCGCCGCAGCTTTCCGGCGCATCGCGCCGGAAAGGCTGATTTTAATGGTGCAGGAATCCCCTGATGGGTTTCCCGCACACACCCTTCCTTTCCGTTCCGGAGAGCTGTGCTTCTCTTTAGAACCACTCACGGCTGCGGCGGATTTCTCCGCCGCAGCCTGAATGACATACTTATGGGTAAGGAAATGGCGGTGATGCTGTAAAGATCCCGTTCAGATCTTTACTTGGTTGCCACATCGAAGCCCTTCTCGGCGAAGTACTTGGCAGCGCCGGGATGATAAGGCACAGAGGTGATGGAAGCGCCGAACTCGGTGGACAGCTCGCCGTACTTGGCGTGGCTGCTGATCAGATCGGGGGCGTTGTCGAAGATGTCAGCCGTCAGAGCATAGATAGCATCCTCAGATACATCGTCACGGGCCAGGATCACAGCGCCCACAGCCACGGTGGTCACATCCTCGTCCTGACCGTTGTAGGTACCGGCGGGGATGACGTGCTTGGTGTAGTAAGGAGAGGCGGCCAGCAACTCGTCGATATGGGCGTCATCCAGAGACACCAGATAAGCAGCCTTGGTGGTGGACAGATCCATGATGGCAGTGGTGGGGGCGCCGGCCACGATGAAGGCGGCGTCGATCTTGCCGTCCTTCAGGGAGTCAGCGCTGTCGCCGAAGCTCTGATAGGTGGCGTTGATCTTGGTGAACTTGCCGTCAGCGTCCAGATCGCCCAGACCATAAGCGCTCAGGATGTCCACAGCGTTGAAGTACACGCCGGAACCGGCAGCGCCGACAGACACGTTCTTACCGGCCAGGTCAGCCACGGTCTTGATGCTGGGATCGGTGGTGACGATCTGCACATCTTCCATGTACAGGGCGGCCACGGTGGAGAAGCAGTCGATGGGGTTCTCAAAGAGGTTGGTGCCGTTGTAGGCATATGCCATCACGTCAGACTGGCAGAAGGCCAGCTCTGCGTTGCCGTCTGCCAGCTCTTCCACGTTGGACTTGGAGCCGTTGCCAACCAGACCGGTGACAGACACATCGGTATTGTTGGTGGCGTGCTGGGCGATAACGGAGCCGAAGGCATAGTAGGTGCCGGACTCGCCGCCGGTGACGAAGCGCAGCTTCGCGGTAGAAGCAGCGGGAGCGCTGTCGCCAGTCTCATTGCCGGAGGCGTTACCGCCGCCGCAGGCAGTCAGAGAAGCGATGAGGCCCAGAGCCAGAATCAGAGAAAACACTTTTTTCATTCCAAATCCCTCTTTCACAGTTGAATTAGGTGGAAACGCCCGGTGCTTTTTTCAAGGGTGTTTCCGTAAGCATGTGCATAGTATACATGTATATCATTCATTTTGCAAGGGTCATTTTCTCTTTTTGGTGATTTTTTGCAATGTTCAAGTATTCATCTTGCATTTTCACGCTATTCTCTGCGTTTTCCCGCAAATGTCTTGCAAAACAAATGTCCGTCTTGCAAAAACACGCCCCGCCAGGAAAAGCCGGGGCGTCATAAAACGGTTATATTCAAAAAATGGTGAAAACCTTGTGTTTTCAAGGGGCGGCGTGACTTCGGTCACGCCGTTTCCTCTTTCAGAAGTTCATTCAGAGGGATAAACCCAATACCGTCATACTTGATGTGAATATGCTGCACTCGCTTGCCGCTGGATTTATCAGGTGCATCCACATAGATTGCAGACACCAGCTCACGCAAAGCATATCCGTCCAAATCTTCGATGCCCACATACTTGTGTGCTTTCTGAATGAACTTCTCAATATTTTCGTTCTGTCGTTCCTGTGCTTCAATTTCCTGCTGCAAGTTGATAACCTCGGCTTCCAACTGCTTCTGCTCCGCTTCGTAGCTCTGGCTCAGCATATCAAAGCGTTCATCGTTCAATTTGCCGCTGGCGTTGTCCTCGTAAATGCGGATAAACAGCCGTTTTAATTCTGCGATGCGCTTTTCATTCTGCTCCAACTTTTTTCTGCGGATGCGAATCTGCTCTGTGCTGTCCAGACGGAGCTTTTCTTCCATCTTTCTGCGGAAGTAGGATTCGTAGCGCAGAATATAGTCCATGACAGTTTGAATATGCTTCAAGACCATGCGCTCCAAAACCTTTGCTCGGATAAAATGCCCATTGCACTTTTCCTTGTCCTTCCGATGCAGCGAGCAGTCAAAGTAGTCCTGCTTCGGATCGCCGTTGTTGGTCGCACCGTAGAGCATCTTTGAACCACAGTCTGCACAGTACACAAGCCCGGAGAAAATGCTGCTTCGCCCTGTCCGGGTCATGCGGTGCCTCTGTTGCCGGATTTCCTGCACCCGCTTGAATACATCATCTTCAATGATGCGCTCATGGGTATTTGGGAAGACGGACTGTTTCTCAATAGGGTTGTCCCGCTGCTTTTTGTCCCAGATGGAGTTGGTGTAGGTTTTGAAATTCACCGTACAGCCTGTGTATTCCATCCGTTCCAGAATGTGTACTACGGTGCTGTCCTGCCACGCATACGGATTTTCAGACCGCTTGTTTGGGCTGTTGATGCCCTGTGATTCCTTGTAGGCGGTGGGGGTAAGCACCTTACGCTCATCCTCTTGGGAAAGTCTGCAATAAAGGGCAGTGATTTTATTTGTTGCTCCTAACATTTCTGTTTCCTCCTTGAATGGAGCAACTGTCAGCACAGGATTGGTTGCTTCTATTGTACCAAGAATCTGTGAATTTGTCATTCGGAATCCTCCATCTTTTCTGTAAACTTCTTGGCGGTGATACGCTCCAATTTTTTCAGAAAGCTGACCTCTCCCTCATAGCTGCCCGTGACAATATAAGTCGTGCCATGAATAACCTCCGTGACCGTTAGTTCGGGAATCCAAAAGGCGGAAATATTCTTCACGCAGAGATGCCCATCCTCATTGAAGTAGCAGTTGTGGCGTACACGGTCGGGCGGTAGGGGCTGCGGTTTGAGATAGGGGTCAGGGCAGGAGAAATAATATTCTGTCGGCTCATCGTGGTCAGTTTCTTCCCATAGCCGGATTTCCTCTAACAGCTCCGGGTCGATTTCATGTTCAAACTCTTTGTTCTTGTTCATGGTGGTTTCCTTTCTCCGATGGCTCATCGGTCTATATTGTGATTTCGGGCTTTCTTTTGTTGGTGTTCCTGCTCGTGCTGTACCTCGTAGATGTTGTAATGGATTGCCCACAGCTTTTTGGTATCGGCGTGTAACGGCTTCAATTTTTCTTGCAATGCTGCATACTCAGTTCCTAACTTTTCCTTTTCAGCTTGCCATGCGGAAACAGGGATTTTCCCATTGACCGCTTTGCCTTTCAGCTTGCGGTCTGCCATATAAAAGCGGGTCAACACATCATCATTTTCAGCCTTGAATTTCTGCTTGGATTTTTCAAAGCGGATGGTTTTCAGCTTACGAAAGAGGAACTTGTCACGATAATTTCCGTATTGAAGAAGTCCAAGCATTTGAAGAATCCCATGCAACGGCAACGGGGCAAGGCGAGTTCCAAGCATAGGAAAGGTAAGAAGTAAAAAAGCAAAAAATTACCGCAGGGGGTTGATTGTTCCCTCTGCGGTATCTTTTGTTCGCCCAATCCTGTCTGACAGATGCCGTAAAATAGTTGTTTTTCTACTATAACCGTTTTACGGACACCTAGCTAAACCAGCGGGGCGTGTTTTGTGCAGTTTAACTAAGAGCAACTTACTGAATCACCTTGGAGTCTACAACTTCCTTCAGCTTGGCGGTGAAGTCCTCCAGGCTCATAGCGCCCATATCCTCGCCGGCGCGGGTACGGACGGAGACCGTCTTGTTTTCCATATCCCGGTCACCCACAACGATCATATAGGGCACCTTCTCCAGAGTGGCCTCACGGATCTTCTTGCCGATCTTCTCGTTGCGGTCATCCATCTCCACGCGGAAGCCCTGACCATCCAATGCGTCGGACAGCTCCTTGGCATAATCCAGCGCACGGTCGGTGACAGGCAGAATCTTCACCTGAACAGGAGCCAGCCAGGCGGGGAAAGCGCCGGCAAAGTGCTCAGTGATCACGCCGATAAACCGCTCGATGCTGCCCAGCACCACCCGGTGCAGCATGACGGGACGGTGCTTCTGGCCGTCCTCGCCGGTATACTCCAGTTCGAACCGCTCGGGCAGCTGGCTGTCCAGCTGAACGGTGCCGCACTGCCAGGTACGGCCCAGGGAGTCGGCCAGATGGAAGTCCAGCTTGGGGCCGTAGAAGGCGCCGTCGCCCTCGTTGACCTCAAAGTCCTTGCCCATCTCGGTGATGGCTTCCTTCAGGATATCCTGGTTGTGCTCCCACTGCTCCACGGTGCCGATGTGATCCTCGGGCATGGTGGACAGCTCGATCTTATAGGGCAGGCCAAAGACGGAGTAGACTTCGTCAAACAGCTTGACCACGTTCTTGATCTCGTCCTTCAGCTGTTCCTGAGTCATGAAGATGTGGGCGTCGTCCTGGGTAAAGCAGCGCACGCGGAACAGGCCGTGGAGGGCACCGGACAGCTCGTGGCGGTGAACCAGACCCAGCTCACCTACCCGCATGGGCAGATCGCGGTAGGAGTGGGGCTCGCTGGCATACACCAGCATACCGCCGGGGCAGTTCATGGGCTTAACGGCGTAGTCCTCGCCGTCGATGACGGTGGTGTACATGTTCTGCTTGTAGTGGTCCCAGTGGCCGGAGCGCTCCCACAGGCGGCGGTTCAGGATGATGGGGGTGGATACCTCAACATAGCCGTAGCGCTTGTGGACCTGACGCCAGTAGTCGATCAGGGTGTTCTTCAGCACCATGCCCTTGGGCAGGAAGAAGGGGAAGCCGGGGCCCTCATCGGTGAGCATAAACAGGCCCAGCTCCTTGCCCAGCTTGCGGTGGTCGCGGCGCTTGGCCTCCTCGATGCGCTCCAGATAAGCGTCCAGCTCATCCTTCTTGGGGAAGGCGATGCCGTAGATCCGCTGCAGGGTCTCCCGGTTGGAGTCGCCCCGCCAGTAGGCGGCGTTGCAGGCCAGCAGCTTGATGGCGTTGCCCTTCACCCGGCCGGTGGAGTCCAGATGGGGGCCGGCGCACAGGTCGGTGAACTCCCCCTGCTTGTAGAAGGAGATGGGAGCATCCTCCGGCAGATCCTGGATCAGTTCCACCTTATAAGGCTCGCCCTTCTCCTCCATGAACTTAATGGCTTCCTCGCGGGGCAGCTCGAAGCGCTCCAGCTTCAGCTTCTCCTTGCAGATCTTCCGCATCTCGGCCTCGATCTCGGTCATGTGCTCCGGGGTAAAGGCAAAGGGTGCGTCCATATCGTAGTACCAGCCCTCCTTGATGGAGGGGCCGATGGCCAGCTTCACCTCGGGCCACAGGCGCTTGACGGCCTGCGCCATGATGTGAGAGCAGGTGTGCCAGTAAGTCTGGCGGTATTCCTCATTTTCAAAGCTGAATTCCTTGATTTCCTCAGACATAGTAATGTCTCCTTTCCTGCGGCGGTCTTTCCGCCCTTGGGGCAAAACAAAAACGCCTCACCCCTGTTTTGGTCAGGGGTGAGGCGTAAAGCTCCACGGTTCCACCCTGCTTGCACAGTAAAACAAAATTTGTTTCGCTGTGCAAGCAGGGTAAAAAACTCCTTCGGAGTTTCTAATTGAAATCATGCAAGACACCCTTCCTGGGTTTCTTGCACACATTCTTCCTTCCCGCCAGCGAAAGTCCTTTTGCGCATTGTGCCGCTCGTGTCCTCTGTAACGGGAGGTCCCGTCCCGGCCTACATATCGGCGGGCAGCTCCAAGGCGGTGACTGTTCCGGTTCTGACTGACGCTGCTTTCAGCCCATGACAGCGTCTCTCTGAAGTTCTTCCCGGACAGCGTCCTTTTCCAAGCCTTTTTTCAGAATGGAATTATGATAGCACGGCTCTTTTGGATTGTCAAGGGGCGCATCCTGTCGATTTTCACAGGAAATTCGCGCCATATCCGGGAAGTTTCGCCGTTTTTTCATGCGTTGGGATGGGGCAGATTCCACCGGTAGTGGGCCGACAGACACCGGATGGCAAACACCGCCGCCGCACCGACCAGCATGGCCGTCATCTCCCCTGCCGGCTGCCGCAGCACCCCGCAGATCACCGCGCCGACGAGAGAGGCGCAGGCGTAAATATGCTTCACGAAAATATAGGGCATATCTCCGGCCATCACATCCCGCAGCAGCCCACCGCCCACGCCGGTAAGTACGCCGACGAACACCAGCAGGTACAGGGACGGCGCTTCCACGCAGTTCCATGCCACGCGGACACCCATGACCGTGAAAATGCCAAGGCCCGCACTGTCCATCAGCAGCATGAACAGGTCATAGCGCCGCTGGTTGCCCATCAGCAGGTGCCGCACGCCGGAGAGGAACATGATCAACGAGGTGACCACCGCCACCGCAGAGGCCGTCGGATTCTGAAACGCCGCCGGGGGCGTATTGCCCAGCAGCACATCCCGCACCATACCGCCGCCGCAGGCGGTGGTCAGGCCAAGAAAACAGACGCCGAACACATCCAGACCCTTCCGGACCCCCAGCACCGCGCCGGAGGCGGCGAAGGCGATGGTGCCCAGCATTTCAAACAGAAAGAGAAAGGTCTCCATGTCTCACATGCCCCTCCGCACCATTTCCATAAATGCGGTAGCCGCGGCCGTGGGGGGCACTTCCTTCAAGGTACACATATCCACGCTGCGCTCCGGGATCGTGAAGTCCGTTTTCAGCAGACGGATGTCGCCGCTTTCCAGGTCCTTCCGGACGAATTCCAGCGTCACACCAGCCACGCCCAGACCGATCCCCGCCAGCGTCACCAAAAGTTGCCGGGAGGACAGCTCGATCTCCGGGGTCAGGGTAACGCCGGCCTTCAAAAACTCCTGTTCCAGAAAAACACGGGAGCTGGCCTTCCGTTCCAGCAGGATCAGGGGAAATTCCGCCATCTCCTGCCGGGTGTAGATCTTGTCGAAATCGCAGTGGTAATTCTTCCCCGCCACGAACACGGAATGGGTGGCAAAGCAGGGCCAGGTCTCCAGCGTGCTGTCCTTGGGAGAGGAGGCAAAGGCGATGTCCACCGCCCCGGAGCGAAGCATGCTCACCACCTTGGCGCTGCGGCCGGAGACGATCTTCAGCCGGATGCCGGGGTGCTGGTGGTGAAATTCGTCCAGATACGGCGTTAGGAACTGCCCCGTCACCGTGTCACTGGCGCCGATGGTCAAGGTGCCTAACAGCAGCTGCTGGGCCTGAGAGAGCTTGTCCTCACCGGTAGCCAGCAGACCCAAGGCGTTGCGGACATACTGATAGAGCATCTGGCCCTCTCCCGTCAGCGTCACGCCCCGGGGGGAGCGGGCAAACAGCCGGGCCTGCAGGGCCGTTTCCAGCTGTTTAATAGATTGGCTCACCGCCGATTGGGAAATATACAAATTCTTTGCCGCTGCCGAGATGTTGCCGGTCTCCGCGACCTCCTTGAACACCCGGTACAATTCCAGTTTTACTGCCATACGCGCTTCCTCCATAATCAGCGGGTCTTATCGCTACAATCAGCATTATAAGCAACCGCCGTTGGAATTGCAACCATAAACCAATCGTCTCTTCTGTAAAATTTTTGATGTCCGAAGCCCCCGCTTTCGGCGGCTTTCCATAGGCGGTGGGTTGCAAACAGCCGGAGAATACGATAAAATAAAGTGATTTTTGATTTGATCCCTCATCCTATATATTCGGAGGTACTCCATGCTCTATTCCGTTCTGGCTGTGGGCGATGTGGTAGGCGAGGCAGGTCTCGCCCATCTGGAACGCCATCTGCGGCCCCTGCAAAAGCTGAAAAACATTTCGTTCACCGTGGTCAACGGGGAAAACATCTCCGGCGTGGGTCTGACCTGCAAGCAGGCGTGGCGGGTCTATGACGCCGGAGCCGACGCCGTGACCCTTGGCAACCACACCTTCGGCAAAATGGAGATCGGCCGTATGCTGGATGAGACCCCGTGGCTCCTGCGCCCCGCCAACCTGTCCGGCAGAATGCCGGGCCATGGCTGCGAGATTTTCGATCTCAATGGCCTGCGGTTCCGCGTGGTGAACCTCATCGGCCGCTGCACACTCCAGTGGAACGCCGAAAATCCCTTTACTCTGGCAGACCGGCTGCTGAAGCAGGGCACTGCGGATTTTACCCTGGTGGATTTCCATGCGGAGGCCACCAGTGAAAAGCTGGCGCTTGGCTACTATCTGGACGGCCGGGTCAGCGCCCTGTGGGGCACCCACACCCATGTCCCCACTGCCGATGAGCGGGTCTATCCCAAGGGCACCGGCTATATCACGGATCTGGGGATGACCGGCCCCGTCGAATCTGTTCTGGGCGTAGAGCCTGCGCAGTCGGTGGAATCGTTTTTGGGCGGTCTGCCGGGGCGCTACCGCAGTCCGGATGGACCCTGCAAGCTGCAGGGGGCTATTTTTACACTGGACAGCGCCACCGGCCTCTGCACCGCCGTGGAGCGGGTGGACATTCGATAAGGAGGCCGTTGTATGACAAGACCTGAGCATTACCGTTCCTATTCCGCTGTATTTCCCATTTTGCTGCGGGAGGGGGCCAACGGGCAGGAGGTGCTGCTGCACCTGCGGCAGAACACCGGCTATATGGACGGCTGCTGGGACTTTGCCGGCAGCGGCCATGTAGATGAAAACGAAACCGCCCGTCAGGCTGTGGCCCGGGAGTGTTTGGAGGAGTTGGGTATCACAGTGGACCCCGCCGACATGGAATTTGTCCACCTGTGCCACCGGGTCGCCGGAGGCGATGGCCGCACTTATTACGATCTCTGCTTCGTCATTCGGAAATACGACGGCACACCCGCCGTCATGGAGCCGGAGAAAAACGCCGGACTTCGCTGGTTCCCCACGGAGGCCCTTCCGGAAAATACCAGTACTGCCGTGGAGGTCATGCTGCGCCCCTGTCTGCGGGGCCAGCCTTACAGTGAGGTCATTCATGACCTTCCGGTCACATCAATCTAAAAAGAGGAAATCACTATGTCTATTCAAAAGGTAAGAGAGTATTTCAAGCAGTTCGGCATTGAGGACCGCATCCGGGAATTCGACGTTTCCTCCGCCACGGTGGAGCTGGCGGCGGTGGCCGTAGGCGTGGAGGGCGCCCGGATCGCCAAGTCTATGAGCTTCAAGGTCGGAGAGGAACCCATCATCATTGTGGTGGCGGGAGATGCCAAGGTGGACAACAGCCGCTACAAGGCCCAGTTCCACACCAAGGCCAAAATGCTGACCTTTGAGGAAGCCCATACCATGATCGGCCATGACCCCGGCGGCGTGTGCTCCTTCGCTTTGCCGGATAATGTAAAAACCTATCTGGACATCTCCCTGAAGCGGTTCGAGACCGTATTCCCCGCCGCCGGCAGCAGCAACAGCGCCATTGAACTGACCTGCGAGGAATTGGAGAAGTATTCCTCCAACTTCGTCTCCTGGGTGGATGTGGCAAAGGGCTGGCGTCCGGAAGAAAAGGAAGCTTGAGGGGCTTATGCTGAGATTTATTCACGCGGCGGACTTCCATCTGGACAGTGCCTTCGCCGCCCTGACCCCCCGGCAGGCCGCAGCCCGCCGCCGGGAGAGCCGGGAGCTACCGGTGCGACTGGCTAACTACGTCAACCAGAATAACATTGATCTGGTGCTGCTGGCGGGGGACCTCTTTGACAGCGCCGCCTCCTACCGGGACACGGCAGAGGAACTCTCCGCCGCTCTGGGACAGATGGAGGCACAGGTCTACATTGCCCCCGGCAACCATGACTGGTACGGCCCCGGCAGCCCCTACCTGACGGTGAAGTGGCCGGAAAATGTGCATATTTTCACTCAGCCCCGGCTGGAAACAATGGAATGGCCGGAAAAAAATCTGGTGCTCCACGGTGCGGCTTTTACCCATGGGGAACAAGCCAACGGTTTCCTCTCCGGCTTCACCGCCCCCGCCGACGGGAAGCTCCATATCGGCCTGCTCCACGGGGAGATTGACCCCTCGGAGGCCCGGTACAATCCCATCCGCAAGGAGGAGATCGCCGCCAGCGGCCTTGCCTATCTGGCGCTGGGACACATCCACAAGCGGGCGGAGCCTTTGACCTTTGGCGGCACCGTCTGCGCGTGGCCGGGCTGCCCGGAGGGACGGGGGTTCGACGAATTGGGGGAAAAAGGCTTTTATTCCGGCACGATAGACGATTCCGGCAAGGTCAGCCTTACCTTCGTCCCCTTCGCCCGGCGGCGGTATGAAATTTTGACGGTGGACGTCACCGATCAGGACCCCCGCGCCGCCATCGAGGCGGCGCTGCCCGCCGACACGGCACAGGACCTGTACCGTATTCTGCTCACCGGAAAGACCGGTGAGGGCGGCGTCCATACGGACGCGCTAAAAGCGGCGCTGGCGGACCGGTTCTACGCATTGGAACTGCGGGACCGGACCCGGCTGGCGGAGGACCTGTGGGCCAAAGCGGAGGAGGACTCCCTCCGGGGCCTGTTTCTGAGGGATTTAAAGCAGCAGCTGGCGCAGGCTCAGACGGAGGAGGACCGCCAGCGCGTCACCATGGCCGCCCGGTTCGGACTGGCGGCGCTGGACCACAGGGATTTGGGATAAGGCGAGAATTTATGAAAAAAATTTTATTGATCGGCACCGGCGGTACCATTGCCTCTGATGTCACGGAAGACGGCCTGGCCCCAGAGTTGACCTCTGAGCAGTTATTGAACCATCTCCCCACTATCTCCAGTATCTGCGATGTGGAATGTATACAACTTTTGAATCTGGACAGCACTAACATGCGTCCTGAGCATTGGTTGGATATGGTGCGGTGCATCCGGGAAAACTATGACCGCTATGATGGCTTTGTCATCACCCATGGTACAGACACCATGGCTTATACGGCCGCAGGTCTCAGCTATCTGATCCAAGGCAGTCCAAAACCTGTGATTCTCACCGGTGCACAGAAGCCTATCGGATTTGATTCCACAGATTCCAAGATCAACATGACGGACGCTTTTCGCTGTGCCGCCTCGGATCTCCCCGGAGTGTCTATTGTGTTCAACAATCACGTGATTTTGGGCACACGGGCCCGCAAGACCCGCACAAAGAGTTTTCAGGCATTTTCCAGCATCAACTATCCGGATCTGGGGATCCTGCGGGATGGAGTGCTGCTGCGGTATATCCGCCAGGACTGTACCACTGTACCTACTTTTTCTGACACTTTGGATAATAAAGTGGCCCTTTTGAAGCTGACACCGGGGCAGGACCGTTCTGCTGCCGACTTTTTTCTGGAACGAAATGATGCTCTGATCATCGAGAGCTTTGGAGTTGGCGGTCTGCCGGAGCGCGGCGGGTTCTATGATTGTCTACAAAACTGGATAGAACAAGGCAAATTTGTGGTTCTTACTACTCAGGTCCCCAGTGAGGGCAGCGACGTAGGCGTTTACCATGTTGGACACAGTCTGAAAGCAAACCTCCGCGTTTTGGAAGCCTACGATATGACCACGGAGGCTGTGGTAGCCAAGCTCATGTGGATCCTGGGACGGACCCATGACCGCACTGAGGTAGAAAAGCTATTCTATACACCGATAGCAAAGGACATTCTCTTCCCCGTCCACGGGTTGGGTTTATAGGATTTACCATCTGCAGCACTACATAGAAACCTGCCGGAGCAGTCCACGGACTGTTCCGGCAGGTTTTTTCCATATAATACAACCTTAATCGTACCGCAGGGCGTCGATGGGGTTCAGCTTGGCCGCCTTGTTGGCGGGCAGGTAGCCAAACAGAACGCCGATGCCTACGCTGACGCCGAAGCTGACAGCAATGTTGGAAAGAGTCGGCACCGCGCTGAAGGTGATGCCGTTCATGGAACTGGACATGATGGCCCCCACCGCAATGGTGGCAGCTCTGGCCAGCAGCAAACCGAATACGATACCCAGCACCCCGCCCACGGCGGAGGTGGTGCCCGCTTCAATGACGAACTGGCCCCGGATGTCCTTCTGCTTGGCGCCCAGAGATTTTCGGATGCCGATCTCCCTTGTCCGTTCCGTGACGGACACCAGCATGATGTTCATAATGCCGATACCGCCCACCAGCAGGGAAATGGCGGCGATGGCCACCAGTACGATCATCATGGTATTCATCATGGTGTTCATGGCATCCATCATTTCCGCAGAGGTCATCACCATGTAGTAGTCCGAGGACTGATAGGTTTTATACAGTCGCTTTTCCACAATACCCTTGGCAGCAGACGCCGTATCCCGACTGGTGGAGGTCAGCAGGAACATTTCGCCGGTGCCCATCATCATGGTGCCGGTGCCCATCCGCTGGGCGTTTTCATAGGGGATGTAGATCACATCGTCGGCGCTGCCCTCGCTGCTGTCGCCGCTTTTACTCAACACGCCGATGACGGTGTAAGGCACACCGCTCAGAGAGATGGTCTTACCCAGTGCGTCGCCCCGAAAGGCGGTCTGCGCCAGATAATCGCCGATGACGCAGACATTCTGATGCCGATCCACGTCGATGTAGCTGAGGAAGCGCCCCTCCGCAAGAGTCTCCCCCTGCATGGTGCCCTTGGTGTCTTCCTTGAAAAACGCCTCGCTGACGCCGTAGACCGAGGTGCGGTCATAGTCATCCGTCTGGTAGCGCACCTTGGCAGAAGCGGAGACATAGGGGGTCACGCCGGTGAGGTACTGAGGGTATTTGTCCACCAGTTCATAGAGATCCTCCACATCCACGTCACGGGTGCCGCCGGTCCCCCGGCCATAGGTCATGACCTGAATCAGATTGGAGCCCATTTTTTCAAACTGGCTGTTCATCATATTGGTCATGCCGTTGCCGAGAGACAGAATCACGATCACGGCGCCGACACCGATGATGATACCCAGCATGGTGAGAAATGCCCGCATCTTGCTGGTTTTCAGAGATTTCAGCGCCAGCTTGAAGGATTGGGTAAAGTTCATACGCCCACCTCCCCGTCTGCGCCTGTCTCCTCCGGCTGTACCACGGCGGCGGGATCGGAGGCGTCACCGTCATAGATGATGCGGCCGTCCTGAAGGCGGACGATGCGCTTGGCTTTTACGGCGATGGAGTTATCGTGGGTAATGAGCACCACGGTATCCCCCTCCTGATTCAGCTTCTGGAGGAACCCCAGCACCTCCCGTCCCGTCCGGGAATCCAGCGCGCCGGTGGGCTCATCCGCCAGAATGACAGAGGGATTCCCCGCCAGCGCTCTTGCGATGGATACCCGCTGCTGCTGACCGCCGGAAAGCTGGCTGGGCAAATTTTTCTGCTTGTCAGCCAAGCCCACACGGCCCAGCGCCGCCACTGCCCGCTCCTTCCGCTCCTCCGCGCCGACACCGGCGTACAGCAGGGGCAGCTCCACGTTTTCCAACACGGTCAGTTTGGGGATCAGGTTATACTGCTGGAAGATGAACCCCAGCATTTTGTTCCGGATCTCCGCCTGCTGGTCATCATCCATGGTGGATACGTCCACGCCCCCCAGATGGTAGGTACCGCTGGTGGGCACATCCAGACAGCCGATGATATTCATGGCCGTGGACTTGCCGGAACCGGACTGACCCACAATAGCCACAAATTCGCCCTTGTCGATGGTAAGGGATACCCCATCCAACGCGTGAACGTCCTCGTCGCCCATGTGGTAGATCTTGTAGACGTCTTTTAATTCAATGAGATGCTCCATGGCTTACATCCCCATCATTTCGGCCATCATGTTAGAGCTTTGGTTGGGGATCAGGACAGTGTCCCCCTCTTCCAGACCGCCGGTGACCTCGATGAAATCACCGTCGCTCTTGCCCAGCGTCACTTCCCGTGTTTCCAGTTTGGAGACATCCGCCACGGCGGTATTGTCCGCGTTCATGGCGCCGGGGCCCGGGACCGTCACGGTGTTGCCCCGGTTCACAGCGTCCACGGGGATGCACAGGGCATTGGGGACCCGGTCGCCCTCGATGGTTGCGGAGACATTCATGCCCGGCTTGAGGTCGCCGTAATCCTTGATGAGGATGGTCACGGGATAGCTGGTAGCGCCGCCCGCCGTGGTGCCGTTGATGCTGACGTTGTCCACCACACCGGTAAAGGTCTGCCCTTCCACCGCGTCCGCAGTGATGGTGACGGACTGGCCCGCCTCCACCTTGCTGATATCCAGTTCATCCACGGCCATTTCCAGCTTCAAGTAGCTCATGTCATAAACCACTGCCAAAGAGCCGGAGTTCATGCCCTCCACCTTGTCACCGGCCTTGAAATTCTTTTCGATCACGGTGCCGGTGATCTGAGAGGTGATGTTGTAATCATCCAGACTGTCCGCTGCCATAGAGGCCGCCAGTTCCGCATTCTGCAGACTCAGTCGGGCGTTCTCCGCCCGGTTCCGGGCATCGGCGGACTCCACAGTGCACAGGGGCTCCCCCTGCTTGACGGTGCTGCCCGCCAGCTTATTCAAGCCCTGAATGGTGCCGCTGGCACCGGCGTAGACAATGGTAGCTCCGCCCAGATTGATGGGCGTCTGGCCGTAGCTGGCGTAATTGCCGATCCGGGCAGAGGCCGTGAAGGAATCCGAGACAGCGCCGGGATTCGCCAGCTTCACCCGGACGCTGACGGCGGACAGGCCGTTGCTGGTAATGCTGGTGGAGTTGGACACGGAATCCACCCTGCCGCTCACCGGGGCGTCATAATTGCCGATATACACCGTGGCCGCCTGACCCGCATAGAAGTCCGTGGGGCTGGCGTAGGGGAACAGGAAATCGATGGACAGGTCCATGCTGGAGGTGATCTTGGCGATCTGAGCACCTGCGTTCACACTGTCGCCGTTGTGGACATACAGCTCCTGAATCGTACCGCTGATGGAAGCCACGGGGTTCAGCGCCTCCTTGGCCTGCTGATAGGCCATTTTGGCCTGCGCCACGGAAATCTCCGCCCGATCCACATTGTTCTGAGCGTCGCTGCTGTTCAGGGCAAACAGCAGATCCCCCTTATTCACCAAATCGCCCAACTCAAAGGGCGCGTTTTCGATCTCGCCGGAGATCAGGGTGGTGACGTTATAGGAATCTGCGGGCTTCAGGGTCGCCGTGCCGGTGACAGACAGCGTCAGATCCTGCCGGGTGGCCTGAGCCACCAGATAGCTGCCGCCGAGATAGGCGTTTGCCTTTTTGGATGCTCTGGCCATGCACCCCGCCGCCAGTGCGGCGATCACGGCCGCAGCTGCGGCGATCTTCATCCATTTCTTCGCTTTCTTGCTCTTGGGAAAGCCGAATTTCTTCTTCGGCTCTGTTTCGGATGTGGGCACAGTCTGCCCTGCCTTCGTTTCCTTCATCAGTTCTTCCATATAGACAACTCCTTTATGAACGCTGTGCGGGGTGGGTCTTTGCCCCCATGCCCCGCCGCAGGATCTTCAATGCGTGCTGCAGCTTTTCCCGGTCCTCCGGGTCGGGTTCAGGCCGAATGCCGTTATACATGATGGGGACTATCAATACAATGAGCATCCTCAGAATGCAGTTCAGGTCCTCCGGCTCCCGCAGGTCCAGCAGATCTGGGTTCACGCAGCCCTCCATTCGCTTCAAAATGTGATCCAGGTCCAGAAACTCCAGCAGGCCGCCCTTTTGCAAGCCGTCGTTGCGGTTGACGATGGCGGACATCATACCCATGCCCCCCAGACTGCGGTCCGCAGATCGGCGGCTCCGAAGATGATCATACATGGCTGGCAGGGCTGCGAAGATGTCGCCCCCCTGACTGTGAAGCACCTCCTCAAACACCATAAGCATCTCGTTGATGCTCTCCTCCATCAGATAGTGGAACAGGTCCTCCTTATCCCGGAAATACATGTAAAAGCTGCCGCGGGGAATTCCCGCCTCCCGGACGATCCGGTTGATGGACGCCTCGTTATAGGGCCGCTCCGTAAATTCCCGGACTGCCGCTGACAGCAGCTTTTCCTGCTTTTCCGGCGCCAGATTCAAAAATGTACTGCTGGGCAAGCCGCCAGCCTTCTTTCGATCCGTAATGATCTCCCTAATATCTGGGACAGGGTCCCGCACACCCCTTCCTCCCATCGAGAAAGCCTGTGCGGAACCGGATACCCTTCCTAATATGACAACCTGTCGGGTATGATACCCGACAGGTTCCGCATGGTTCCCATGCGGCCTGAAGTTTTTCGGGTTACCACCCAAAAAACTTATGATTTCAATGGCGCAGTGAAACCTTCCTGGTTTCCCCGCGCACACCCCTTCCTCCCATTGAGAAAGCCTGTGCGGAACCGGATACTCTTCCTAATATGACAACCTGTCGGGTATCATACCCGACAGGTTCCGCATGGTTCCCATGCGGCCTGAAGTTTTTCGGGTTACCACCCAAAAAACTTATGATTTCAATGGCGCAGTGAAACCTTCCTGGTTTCCTCGCGCACACCCCTTCCTCCCGTTGAGAAAGCCTGTGCGGAACCGGATACTCTTCCTAATATGACAACCTGTCGGGTATCATACCCGACAGGTTGTCATATTGCAAGTATTTCCTTCAAATGTTCACAAACTTTTCACATTGTATGAGCCAGCTCATACAGCGGTGTCCGCCGGTCATAGGGCTGGGGGCAGTAGGTCACGGAGGCAATCTTTTTCCCGCTCATGCCGTACTTGGGATGGGTGCCGAACAGGTCGATATACCGCATCAGATCGTCCTTCTCCGCCGCCATCGCCTCCAAAAGCAGGACGGTGGCCCGGGCGTCATCCACTGCCCGGTGGCTGTTTTCCGCCTCCGTCAGACCGTAGGCTTCGATGGCGTTGCACAGCTTGTGTGGATAGTCCCGCCGGTCCCGGTACACTGTCAAAGCATCCAAAAATCGGGGCTTTCGCAAAACGGACACTAACCCCAAGGGTTTCAGCAGGTAGTAGAGGAAATTCAGGTCGAACTGGGCGTTGTAGGCCACCAGCAGCGGCCGTTCTGCCCTCTCCAGTAAACGGCAGAAGCCCTCCGCCGCCGCACGGTCATCCACGCCCTCCCGGTCCAACTGCTCGTCCGTAATGCCGGTAAGCTCTGTAATGAAGGTCGGCAGCATCTGTCCTGCCGGAAGGCGGACAAGGGCGTTGAAATCCCACCGCTCCGCGCCGTTTTCCAGTGCCACAGCGCCGATCTCAATGATCCGGTCCCGGCCGAACTCAATTCCGGTAGTTTCCGTATCGAACACCACCAGCCGGTCAAAATTCTTCCAAAGTTCCATTATGCCTCCCAATTCTCCCCGGTGGCATAGTCGATCTCCACACCGGGCTGCACGTTGTAGCAGTAGACATGAAAGCAGACGCCCCGGCCCTGATCTTCCACGGAATATGCCTCCATCTCCACGCCTCGGGCCACCAGTTCTGTGCCTGCAAAGGCGGGGGTCACCCGGTAGAGCACATGATTCCCTGTGGAGGCCACGTAGTCTGCCACCTGATTCTCAAAGGGCAGCATCCCCTCCACGTTCATGTACCGGGTACCGGTAATGAGATTTTTTTCGTTGGCGTTTTCGCCGGTAAGCTGAAAGCCGATGAGGTGACAGCGGTTATAGAGGCTCCCGCCGTCCACAAAATCATATTGGTGCTGCACCCAGCCGGTGGGCTTCACCTTGCTGATGCTCTCCCGCTCTTCTGTGGGCATCAGGTCCACGCCGACGCAGGCCTCCGCGACGCCGCAGCGGCCCAGGCTGTCCAGCTCGCTGTAATACTCATAGGAATCGGTGGTGTATTCCTCCTCCGTAAAGGAAGGCTGATTCCGGTCAATGACGGCGTAAGCGCTGGTGCCGTCATAGTCCGGGATATTCGATAGATCATAGCTGGGGGCCAGCATTTGTCGGGCCAGACCGACGAGCATCGCCAGGACGATGACTGCCAGGGCCTCCTTCCGGCCGGGTCTTCGAGTTGTGCGCCGTTTCTTTGCCATTTTGTTTCTCCTTTGGGTCCTGCGAAATTTTCACTGCCACATCATAACAGCTTTCGCCGGGTTCCGCAACCGGGTATAAAGGGGTTTCCCTCCGGGCAGACTAATGAAAATCCATTCTCAGGAGGAACGCCATGCGCAAACGTCTGCAAATTTTCTGTCTGCTGCTTCTGCCCTGTCTGACGCTGATGGGGATCCTTGGCCGCGGCTCCCCCGCCGCCCTGTCCGCGTCCAGTGATGCCGCCATCCCCGCCTCCGCCGATAACTGGGGACTGTCCTTCCCTGCGGAGCACGAAACACCCATCGGCAATGCCGCGGCGGACTTTCTCACCCAGTATGACGCCTGGTATGTAGGGGACACCAGCCAAAAGGTCATTTATCTCACCTTTGACTGCGGCTACGAAAACGGCAACACCGAGGCCATTTTGGATGCGCTGAAAAAGCATAGTGCTCCGGCGGCCTTCTTCGTGGTGGGCCACATGATCGAATCCGCCCCGGACATCGTCCGCCGGATGGCGGCGGAAGGGCATATCGTAGGCAACCACACCTACCACCACCCGGATATGTCCGTCATTTCCGACAAGGCCAGCTTCCAAAAGGAGCTGGATTCTCTGGCGGCGCTGTATCAGGAGATCACCGGGCAGGAATTGTCCCACTTCTACCGGCCCCCGCAGGGGAAATACAGTGAGCAAAACCTGAAACTGGCTCAGGAACTGGGCTACCAGACAGTGTTCTGGAGCCTTGCCTACGTGGATTGGTATGCCGACAACCAGCCCACAGCGGAGCAGGCCTACACCAAGCTGCTCCCCCGCATCCACAACGGTGCCATCGTGCTGCTGCACTCCACCTCCTCCACCAATGCCGCCATCTTGGACGATCTGCTGACGAAATGGGAGGACATGGGCTACCGCTTCGCCCCCCTGACGGAGCTTTCCGCCCCGGTCAAGTCCTGACCACCCGCCCCGCCGTTTCCAAAAAATTTCACTGCCCAAAATAACGCTGCCCAGAGGATATTCCTCCGGGCAGCCAGCGTGTCGAAAATATCTTTTCTCCCCGCTGAGCAAGTTTTCAGAACTATATAAAAGTTCTGAAAACTTAGGATTTCAATAGCGCAGGAAACCCCTCTTGGGTTTCCCGCGCACACCCTTCCTTACCGCCGCGGAGGATTTACCACTTTATCGACAGTCTCCAACGCCGCTCTTCCGTTCCAGCAGGGCCAGCAGCAGTCCGCCGATCAAAATAGCGAGATCCGCCAGATTCCATACATAGCGGCCGATCTTCGGCAGCTTGGGAAACTGCACATAGTCATAGACCGCGCCGCGCCGCAGCCGCTCCCACAGGTTGCTGAGACCACCGCCCAAGGCCAGTCCCGCTCCTATGGGACTGCGGCGGCGGAACACCCACACCAGCGGCAAAATCAGAATGGACAGCGCCGTTACCAGCTTCCGTTTCAGAGGCAGGCTGAAGGCCGCGCCGTCATTCCACAGGGCCGTCAATCGGATGCGTCCTCCCCAGAAAAATGCGTCCTTCCGCTCCGGGCGGTTCAAAAACCACCGTAGACCGGCGCAGGCGGCCAAAACCGCCGCCGCGGTAAACAGTGTCAGCATCCGCCGCCCTCCTTTGCCTTTTCCATCGCCGCCCGCACCGCGCCGCTGTTGGCATTCTTCCGGTTATTCTGCCACACGGTATCTCCGATCTGCTTCTGGACCTCCATCATTTCCTCGTGGAAAGCAGAGGCCGACAATCGCAGCGCCCCGTGGCCCAGAATGATGATCTGCTCCGGCCCGTCGGAAGTGGCCACACGAACCCGGTGCTGCCGCCCGATCTCGTAGGTGGCCCGCTCGATATAGGCGTCCGCCGTCTCCGCCTCCTTGGTGTAAACGATGGTGATGTTGTGGTACTTTTCTACGCTGCCCAGACCGCCCTTCACCTTGTAGGCGTCAAACACCAGGATGACCCGGCATTTCCGGTAGCCCTGATAGTTGCACAGGAGGTCGCACAGCTTTTTCCGGGCAGCGTCCAGATGCTCTGCCGCCAGCTTTTTCAGCTCTTCCCACGCGAAAATGATATTATACCCGTCTACCAGCAGATAATCCTCGCCGGAAAAGGCCTTTTTCAGCTCCCGGCGTTTTTCCTCCGAATTATCGGTCACAGGCCGCTTGGGGGCCTTGGGCGGAAGAAAGCTCTCCCGCTTCACCGCGCCGTAGGTCCGCTCGAAGATGGCCTGCAATTCCTTATCCTGGGCCGCCGTCCCGGCGTAGGCGCTGACGGTCCGCCGCTGGGGAGCCGCTTTCTCCGGTTCAGGCGCCGTCCCCTCCGGACGCCAGCCGCTGTCCACCTGGGCGTGCTGCGCCACCTCCCGCCACGGGATCACCACACCGGCCCCGTGGGAGCAGAACACAGAATCTGCCGTATTTTCCACGTCCCGTTCCGGGTCGTACCCCATGGCCTCGATGACGGCTTCCGCCTCCGCGCAGGGGAAATACCCCGCCGGGACGCAGGACAACCGCCCCTGTCCACGGGTGTAGACCGCCGCCTCCCGGGCATAATCCCGAAGGCCCGCCACCGGGGCCGTGCCGGTGAGGGCCGTTTCCTCTCCCACGGTCTCCGGCGGGTCCACCTTGCCGCCCATCTGCTGCAAATCCGTCATGGCCCGGCCCACCTGCTGGGCGGGGACTTCCAGCCGGAACCGGTACCACGGCTCCAGCAGCACACTTTCCGCCTGCATCAGCCCATGCCGCACGGCCCGGTAGGTGGCCTGTCGGAAATCGCCGCCCTCGGTGTGCTTTTCGTGGGCGCGGCCCGCCAACAAGGTGATTTTGATATCGGTGATGGGTGAGCCGGTCAGTACCCCCAAATGAGGTTTTTCCAACAGATGTGTAAAGATCAGCCGCTGCCAGTTCAGATCCAACTTGTCCGTGGGGCACACGGAGGCGAGGGTAATGCCGCTGCCCGGCTCGCCGGGTTCCAGCAGCAGATGCACCTCGGCATAGTGCCGCAAGGGTTCAAAGTGGCCGATGCCCTCCACGGCGTTGGCGATGGTCTCCCGGTAGCAGACAGCCCCTGCGCCAAAGCTGATCTCCATGCCCAGCCGCTCCCGGATGAGCCGCTGCAAGACCTCCATCTGCACCTCGCCCATGAGCTGAGCGTGGATCTCCCCGTTATTCCAAACGATGTGAAGTTGGGGGTCTTCCTCCTCTAACTGCCGCAGCTTTTGCAGCGCCGTGTGGGGATCTGTGCCGTCCGCCAGTTCCACCCGGTAGGTCAGGACCGGCTGCAAGACCGCCCCGGACCAGTCCGGCTCGATCCCCAACCCCTGTCCGGGGAAGGTGTGGCTCAGGCCCGTCACCGCCACTACGGCCCCGGCCTCCGCCGTGTCCACGGGGCGGAATTTCGCCCCGGAGTAGAGCCGGAGCTGATCCGCCTTTTCCTGCCAGACCGTGCCCCCCTCCCGGCCGGTAAGCAGTTCCTTGGTGTGCAGCGCGCCGCCGATGATCTTCATGTGGGTCAGCCGGGCCCCCTGGGCATCCCGGGTGATTTTGAACACCTTGGCGCCGAATTCCGGCGGATACACCGGCTGGGGGGCATACCGCTCCACGCCGGAGAGCAGTTCCTCCACGCCCTCCACCTTCAAGGCGGAGCCGAAGTAGCAGGGAAACAGCTTTCGTTCCCCGATCAGACGGGAGATCATGTCCTCCGGAAGTTCTCCTGTTTCCAGATATTGCTCCAGAGCCGCCTCGTCGCAGACGGCGGCCTCCTCCCACAGGGTATCCGGATCTCCGAAGTCCACGCAGCCGCCGCTGAGTTTATTCTTTAAGTGGGCCAACAGCGCCGCCCGGTCCGCGCCCGCCAGATCCATCTTGTTGACGAACAGGAACGTAGGCACCTGATACCGTTCCAGCAGATCCCACAGCGTCCGGGTGTGGCCCTGTACGCCGTCAGTACCGGAGATCACCAGCACGGCGCAGTCCAGCACTTGCAGCGTTCGCTCCATTTCGGCGGAAAAGTCCACATGGCCAGGGGTGTCCAGCAGCGTCACCCGGGTCTCCCCCAGTTCCAGCACCGCCTGCTTGGAAAAGATGGTGATGCCCCGCTGCCGCTCCATGGCATCGGTGTCCAGAAAGGCGTCCTGATGGTCCACCCGCCCCAGACGGCGGATGGCTCCGGCCCGGTACAGCAGGGCCTCTGATAAGGTTGTTTTTCCGGCATCCACATGGGCCAGAATGCCGATACAGATCTGTTTCATAGTTGGGGTCCAATCCGCCGGAGCCTCTTGCCCGGCCTGTTTTTTTCTTATTATGACAGATTTCCAACGGGGGTTCAACCCCCGCTGCCGGCCCTTTTCCTGATTCCGTATTTGGAAAGGCCGACCTATCGGCAACCGTTTCCGCAAATTTTTACAAAAACCCTTTTCTTTTAAAGCGCGGTTGTTGGTCACACCGCCGATCTCATGGGCATTTGTGTGATTTCCTCTTGACGGACCGCCTTCACCGTGCTAAACTGCACCCAACTTGAACGAAAGGACGGAGACAAGCGATGACCTGCATGACCGGTTCTACTTTTGCATACGCTTCCGCGCAGGCAGCCTGCGCCGTTTCCGTCTGCTCTGAAGCTTCTTCCCACTCCAATATCGCTATGATTCTGGACGCCGGCCTGCTGCTGGCGTCCATTATTATTTTACCCATTATTATTCTGGTACATCATTTTCCCATTTGTCGAATCCCGGTACAACGCCTGGTTTCCCCTTCGATCCTCTGAGGATCGGACCTGAAACACCAAGCGGCTCCGTCGATTCGACGGGGCCGCTTTTCTGTTTGCTTTCGCTCCGGTTATCCGGCTGTCAAAGCGTAAAACATTTGAAAGAACTCGAACTTATTTTTCAGGAGGTATCATCCATGTATATCAGCATCACGAAAACGACACACCCCGGAACACTCCTTCCCTCGGATCAGCTGGGCTTCGGCATCCACTACACCGACCACATGTTCATCATGGATTACAGCGATGAAAAAGGCTGGTACGATCCCCGCATCGTCCCCTTCCAGAACATCTCTCTGTCCCCTGCCGCCTGTGTGTTCCATTACGGCGCCGAGGTCTTTGAAGGGCTGAAGGCTTACCGCCGTCCTGACGGCGAGGTGCAGTTGTTCCGCCCCTGGGACAACATGGAGCGGATGAAGAACTCCGCCATCCGCCTGGGTTTGCCAGTAGTCCCCCCGGAGGACGCACTGGAAGCCGTCAAGGCGCTGGTGAAGGTTGACGAGCGCTGGGTCCCCTCTGATCCCGGCACCTCTCTGTACATCCGTCCCTTCCTGTACGGCACCGACGCGAAGCTGGGGCTTCACGGCGTTCACACGGCCCAGTTCATCATCATTCTCTCCCCGGTGGGCAGCTACTTTGACAACGGCATGGAGCCGGTGAAGATCATCGTGGAGACCGAGGACGTCCGGGCCGTCCGGGGCGGCACCGGCGAGGCCAAATGCGGCGGCAACTACGGCGCTTCCAACCGGGCCGGAGAACGGGCCTTTGCCAATGGCTATTCCCAGGTGCTGTGGCTGGACGGCGTGGAGCACAAGTATGTGGAGGAAGGCGGCGGCATGAACGTGGTCTTCAAGATCAACGGCAGGATCATCACCCCCATGCTGACCGGGTCCATCCTCCCCGGCGTCACTCGCCGCTCCTGCCTCCAGCTGTTTGAGGATTGGGGGATGCCCGTAGAGGAACGGCTCATCTCTGTGGACGAGCTGTTTGAGGCCGCCGCCTATGGAACGCTGGAGGAAGCCATGTGCGTCGGCACCGCCGCCGTCATCTGCCCCATCGGTGAGCTGACTTATGAGGGCAAGGCGTATACCATCAACAACTTCCAGACCGGCCCTCTGGCACAGAAGCTGTACGACACCCTCACCGGGATCCAGTGGGGCACGCAGCCCGATCCCCACGGCTGGACCTGCAAGGTCTGAGCTGTCCCGGCAATTTCTCCACCGATTTGAAAACTCCATATAATTTTACAGCCGTCTCCCGGAGAAATCCGGGAGACGGCTGCGTTGTTGATCTGATTCAGAACAGACTGCTAAAGACGTTTGGCAGGTCTTTCCGTCATCAGTCCTCAATGCTGATAGCGCTGACAGGACAGCCGTCCCGTGCGGTCTCTGCCTCGGTCTGCTGGTTGGCCGGGATCTCTCCACCGTGGGCCAAGCCGTCATCCCCCATGGTAAACACCACCGGGCAGGTTCCCGCGCACAGGCCACAGCCGATGCAGTTTTCGTTCACTGTTGCTTTCATACGATTTACCTCCATTATTCCTGAATGGTTCCGTCCCGGCCCAGTGTTACCACCTGCCAGGGCAAAAACTTTCCGCTTTCCCGGAGCGCCGTTTCCGCCGCCCTCTGCAAGCCGCCGCAGCAGGGCACCTCCATGCGGACGATGGTGACCTCCCGGATGTCATTGCAACGGATGATCTCCGTCAGCTTCTCCGCGTAATCCCCCTCGTCCAGCTTGGGACAGCCGATCAGCGTGATCCGGCCCTTCATAAACCGCTCGTGGAAATCCGCCCGGGAAAAGGCGGTGCAGTCCGCGGCGATCAGCAGTCTGGCCCCCTGATAGAACGGCGCCTGTACCGGCAGCAGCTTGATCTGAACAGGCCACTGCATGAGCCGGAAGGCCGGGGCAGACCGCATGGGGGCAGCCGTGTCCGTTCCCTGATGCAGTGTGTCTGCCTGACTGCCGGGGCAGCCCATCTGTAAGGGTGCGCTGCCGGAACAGCCGCTACGGGTGACGGGAGCGCTGCCCTTCAGGGACGCCGCCTTTTTCATCAGTTGTGCGGCGGCAACGGCCTTTTCATCAAACGCGGCGGCCTCCCGCTCCACAAAGGTAATTGCGTTGGCGGGACAGTGGGGCAGGCAGTTGCCCAGTCCGTCGCAGTAGTCATCCCGCAGGAGCACAGCCTTGCCGTCCACCATGCCGATGGCCCCCTCCTGACAGGCATCGGCACAGGCGCCGCAGCCGTTGCATTTTTCCCGGTCGATCTCGATCACTCTCCGTACCATATAGAGTGTCTCCTTTTTTCTCAGCTATGCAGGCTTGTTTTTGTGCTCTTAGTATCGTATAATAGGCTCATAAAATCTGTTGCGTTTGCAACTTTTTCTGTAAAAACAACTGTCAGTTTCAGGAGGGATTTCCATGCGGGTGCGTGTTCCGGATTATTTTGACGGATTTTCCTGTCTGGCGGGGGCCTGTCCCCATAGCTGCTGCATTGGGTGGGAGGTGGTCCTGGACGAGGACACGGTCCGGCGGTATCAGCAGCTTCCGGGAGCCTTGGGCGAGCGGCTCCGGGATGCGATGGCCCTGGACGGAGAGGATGTCTGCTTTCCGCTGGACGGCCGCCGCTGTCCCTTTCTGAATCAGGAAAACCTCTGCGACATTCACTGCGCCTTGGGGCCGGAGGCCACCTCCGTCACCTGCCGGGAGCACCCCCGTTTTATTGAGGACTACGGACCCTTTCAGGAGATCACTCTGTCTGCCGCCTGTCCCAAGGCCAATGAACTGCTGCTGGGCACCCGTGACCCTCTGACCTTCTCGGAGCGTCAGGATAACCAGCCCACGGAGGACGGGGACGAATGGCTGGATTGGCTGGTCCCTCTGCGGGACCGCCTGCTGGATCTCTTGCGGGACCGGAGCCGCTCCTTAAAAGCCCGTCTGCGGGACTTCCTGCTCATCACCGGGGAGGCCCAACAGCTATTGGACAGCGAAAACATGGCGGAGCTGGCCGCCTTCTGCACGGGATCTTTGGCGATTTCTGCGGAAACCGATGCCGGTTCCGGTTCGTGGGAAGCTGCTGCCTGCCGGTGCTTACAGGACCTGGAAATTCTGGAACCGGACTGGCTTGCGCTGCTGAAACAATGGGAGCAAGCGCCGGAATTGCCCGGCTTCGCTCCCCAAGACCCGGAAAAGCTGGAACGCATCGCCGTGTACTTCGCCTTCCGGTATCTGCTGAAGGCCGTCAACGATGGAGACCTGCTGGGGCGGGCGCAGTTCTGCGCGCTGGGGGTGTTGGTGACGGACCGCCTCTCCCGTTTCGTAGGACTGCCGGAGGCCCTGCGGCTGTTCAGCCGTGAGATTGAGCATAACGAGGAGAATCTGGATACGCTGCTGGAACAGTTCTGGCAGACGGAGGGCCTTTCCCTGTCCGCTCTGCTGGCGGCCTTCGGCGGATAGGTCCACCTTTGTGCGACCTGCTTGTCCACCGCAGATCTTTTTGTCAAAAACGTTGAAATTGCACAAAAGCTATTGACTTATCGCCAGTATCATTATATATTATAGACACAAAGAGGGAGAGAAAACCCTCGATGGGAAACCCTCTTTCTTCGCCGGAGAGCGTTACCGGAAGGTCAAATACGAAGCACATCATTTATGGGATCGCGTGAGACATGAATTCTGTACGCACGGTGCTTCATGGATTGGCAGGCAGTGTTTCAGCTCTCAACGGCAGATAGATGGAAGTAGAGGTAACCGTATTGAAAGAAATTCAGCAGAAGTAGCCCCCGTTTGTCGTTGGAACAAGCGGGGGCTGATGCTTTTTATAGGAGCCTACCGAGGAAGGTCAGAGAATTGTTTTGCCTTAATTTTTGTAGGAACGGACGGAGATTTCAGCAGACGTCCGTCTTTTATTGGTAACTTCATCAAATTTTAGGGAGGGGGTTGACATTCCGAACTTCCGCGCCTATAATACGGCACAACAAGGAAATCACAGCAAACCTATGACGGAGAGCAGTACCCAGTCAAGATGGCCTTTCAGAGAGTTCCGGGCGGTGAGATCGGAGCGGGAGTCGGCTGGCGAATGGACTTCGGAGGGCGGTCCGAACGGGAAACCAAGTAGAGACCGACGGGAATCCCACCCGTTATCCATCGGGGCGCGTATGATGGTACGCGTAAGCGAGTGGGCGTGTAAACGTCAATTTGGGTGGTATCGCAGAAGCATCAGCTTTTGTCCCATGAGTGGGGCGGAGGCTGTTTTTTTATTTCCGTTTGGCCCCGGCACAGCCAAAACGGTCATCTGCCACTCAAACATTTTATATTTTGGAGGAAACCAAAATGAAGAACAACATGATGAAGAAGTTCCTGACCATGACTCTTGCCTGTGCCATGACCCTGTCTCTGGCCGCCTGCGGCAGTAAGGCCGAATCCCCCGCCGACAGCTCTGCCGACCAGAGCACCGCTGCACCCATCGAAACCGACACCAAGGCCTACAAGGTGGCCATCATCAAGCAGCTGGACCACGCTTCTCTGGACGAGATCGCCAACGCCGTCACTGCGGAGCTGGATCAGATCTCCGCCGATAAGAATGTGAAGATCGAATACGAGGTCACCTCCGGTCAGGGCGACCAGACCATTCTCAAGCAGTTGAGCGACCAGGCCATTGCTGACGGTGTGGATGCCATCATCCCCATCGCCACCACCGCCGCCCAGATCGCCGCCCTCTCCGCCGAGGAGACCAAGACCCCTGTGGTCTACGCCGCCGTCTCCGACCCGGAAACCGCCAAGCTGACCGGGATTGACTATGTTACCGGCACCAGCGATGCCCTGAATACCAATTTCATCATGGATATGATGTTCGCCCAGAATCCCAACACCGCAAAGGTCGGCCTGCTGTACTCCCTGTCTGAACCCAACTCTGCCAAGCCCATTGCCGACGCCAAGGCCTATCTGGATACTAAGGGCATCGAGTACGTTGAACAGACCGCCAATACCAACGATGAAGTAGTTGCTGCCGCCTCCGCCCTGATCGCTGCCGGTGTGGACGCCGTGTTTACTCCTACCGATAACGTCATCATGGCCGCAGAGCTGGCTATCTATGAAGATCTTGCCAAAAACGGCATCCCCCACTACACCGGCGCTGACTCCTTCGTCCGCAACGGCGCCTACGCCACCTGCGGCGTGAACTACACCGACCTCGGCACCCAGACCGCTGACCTGGCCTACACCGCCATGACCGAAGGCATGGATGGCATGGAGGACTACTACCTGATGGACGGCGGCATCATCACCGTCAACACAGACACCTGTGCCCTCATCGGCAAGCAGGCCGACTACGCCTGCTTCAACAGCATGGGCGAGGTGGTAGAGGTCAGCACCACCAAGGACTGATCCAGTCAAATTCCCCGCCCCGCTCCCCCGGCCTGCTGCCGGGGGCAGCGGCATGAAAGGAGCGCATTCTCTTGCTGATGATCACACAAACCGCTCTGGAACTGGGCTTTTTATACGCTTTGGTGGCCATGGCCCTGTTTCTGAGCTTCCGGATCTTGAACATCGCCGATATGACCACCGACGGTTGTTTTGTCCTTGGGGCGGCGGTCTCTGTCACGCTGGCTGCCGGGGGACACCCGATCCTGGCCATTCCTGCCGCCATGCTGGTGGGCAGCTGCGCCGGATTCGTCACAGCTTTTTTGCAGACTCGCTTGGGGATTCCCTCCATTCTGGCGGGCATCGTCACCAACACGGGCCTGTACACCGTCAATCTGATGGCGATGGGCTGGAAGGCCAACCAAAGCCTGCTGGGAGGCAGCACGATCTTCACCCTTCTGCGGGACAGCGGCATCGGCGGCGATTGGTACGAGTTGCTGCTGGCGGCTTCTGTCACCATTCTGGCAGGAGTACTGCTGCTGGCATTTCTGAAAACACGCATGGGCCTTTCCATCCGGGCCACAGGCGACAATCCCGACATGGTGCGGGCCTCGTCCCTGAACCCGGCGTTCACCGTCACGGTAGGACTGTGCGTATCCAACGCCCTGACAGCCCTTTCCGGGGCCATGGTGGGCCAGTATCAAAAGACGGTGGACATCAACTCCGGCACCGGCATCGTGGTCATCGGCCTGGCCTGCCTCATCATCGGTGAAACGGTTCTGGGCCGCCGGACCGTTACCAAGGGCGTGCTGGCGGTGATGATCGGCTCCGTGATCTACCGGTTTATCTACGCCGTTGTCTTTTACACCAAGGTTGTACCGGTGGAGTGTCTGAAGCTGCTGACGGCCGTCATCGTGGCTCTGGCCATTGCAGCTCCCAGCATCCGAAAGTGGGCGGCCTTCCAGCAGCGGAAGCTGGCCGCTGGAAAGGGAGGGAACTGACATGCTGGACATTCAACGCATCTCCAAAACCTTCAACCCCGGCACCGTCAATGAGAAAAAGGCCATCACGGACCTGTCTCTCCACTTGAACAAGGGAGAATTTGTCACGGTGATCGGTTCCAACGGCGCAGGCAAGTCCACCCTGTTCAACGCCATCGCCGGCAGCTTTTATGTGGACGATGGCGCCATCACCGTAGGCGGTCACGATATGACCTTTCTGCCTGAATACAAACGTGCGAAGCGGATCGGCCGCCTATTCCAGGACCCTCTGAAGGGGACTGCCCCCAATATGACCATCGAGGAAAATCTGGCGCTGGCAGCGGGAAATGGCGGTTGGTTTTCCCGCTTGACCCAGAAGGACCGGACCCGTTTCCGTGACCGGCTGGCCCTCCTGGACATGGGACTTGAGGATCGTCTGAATCAGCCGGTAGGGCTGCTTTCCGGCGGCCAACGGCAGGCGCTGACGCTGCTGATGGCGACCATGAATCCCCCCTGGCTCCTGCTTCTGGACGAGCATACCGCCGCCCTGGACCCCGGCACAGCGGAAAAGGTACTGGAGCTGACGAAGCGGATCGTGGCGGAGAGGAACATCACCTGTCTGATGGTAACGCACAACATGCAGCAGGCTTTGGAGCTGGGAACCCGGACATTGATGATGGCTGACGGCCAGATCGTGCTGGACGTTTCCGGCGCTGACCGGGCGGGCATGACCGTAGAGGATCTGATCCACCGGTTCAAGGCCGGAACCGGCAAGACCCTGAGCAATGATCGGATGCTGCTCTCCTGAACTTAATGATAGAAAAGCACCCGTTTCGTAAAGAAACGGGTGTTTTTTTGCCAGAAAAGTTCCTGCTTTTTATGATTTCAGGACTTTTCGTTTACTTTTTGCTCTCAGCAACAGCAACGGCCACAGCCACAGTCGCACCGACCATGGGGTTATTGCCCATGCCCAGGAAGCCCATCATCTCCACGTGAGCGGGGACGGAGGAAGAACCGGCAAACTGGGCGTCGGAGTGCATACGGCCCATGGTGTCGGTCATGCCGTAGGAAGCGGGGCCAGCAGCCATGTTGTCGGGGTGCAGAGTACGGCCGGTGCCGCCGCCGGAGGCCACGGAGAAGTACTTCTTGCCCTGCTCGATGCACTCCTTCTTATAAGTACCGGCCACGGGGTGCTGGAATCGGGTGGGGTTGGTGGAGTTGCCGGTGATGGACACATCCACGCCCTCGTGGTGCATGACGGCCACGCCCTCGCGGACGTCATCGCAGCCGTAGCAGCGGACAGCAGCCCGCTCACCATCGGAATAGGCCACCTCCCGGACGGTCTTCAGCTCGCCGGTGTAGTAGTCAAACTGGGTCTGGACATAGGTGAAGCCGTTGATACGGCTGATGATCTGGGCGGCGTCCTTGCCCAGGCCGTTCAGGATCACCCGCAGGGGCTCCTTCCGGGCCTTGTTGGCGTTGCGGGCGATGCCGATGGCACCCTCGGCGGCGGCGAAGGACTCGTGGCCCGCCAGGAAGGCGAAGCACTTGGTCTCATCCCGCAGCAGCATAGCGCCCAGATTGCCGTGGCCCAGGCCCACCTTGCGGTCCTCGGCCACAGAGCCGGGGATGCAGAAGGACTGGAGGCCGATGCCGATGGCCTCGGCGGCCTCGGCGGCGGTCTGAACATTCTTCTTCAGCGCAATGGCCGCGCCGACACAGTAGGCCCAGCAGGCGTTTTCAAAGCAGATGGGCTGGATGCCCTTCACGATCTCATAGGGATCAAAGCCGGCAGCCTTGCAGATCTCCCGGCACTCCTCCACGCTGGAGATTCCGTACTGAGACAGGACGGAATTGATTTTCTCGATTCTTCTCTCGTAGCTTTCAAACAGAGACATATATGACCATTTCCTTTCGTCATACTTGATTGCGAAACACCATTCCCTCAAAGAAAATGGTCATTTCGCATCTACCGCGGTTGCCGCGTCAGCGGCGAGCGGTTGGCGATTTTCAAATCGCGTTTGCGTATCGCAAACGCAATTCCTCCTTCTCTTATTCCTGACGGGGATCGATGTACTTGGCGGCGCTGTCCCACTGACCGTAGTGAGACTTGGCGCTCTCCAGTGCCTCGTTGGCGTCCACGCCCTTCTTGACGGCTTCCATCATCTTGCCCAAGTTCACAAACTCATAGCCGATGATCTCGCTGTCCTTATTCAGAGCCACGCGGGTGCAGTAGCCCTCTGCCATTTCCAGATAGCGGGGACCTTTCTCCTTGGTGGCGAACATGGTGCCCACCTGAGAACGCAGGCCCTTGCCCAGATCCTCCAGAGAAGCGCCCACAGGCAGGCCGCCCTCGGAGAAGGCCGTCTGGCTGCGGCCGTAGACGATCTGCAGGAACAGCTCCCGCATAGCGGTATTGATGGCGTCGCACACCAGATCGGTGTTCAGTGCCTCCAGAAGGGTCTTGCCGATGAGGATCTCAGATGCCATAGCTGCGGAGTGGGTCATACCGGAGCAGCCGATGGTCTCCACCAGCGCCTCCTCGATGACGCCTTCCTTCACGTTCAGGGTCAGCTTGCAGGCGCCCTGCTGAGGAGCACACCAGCCGATGCCGTGGGTCAGACCGCTGATGTCCTTGATCTCCTTGGCCTGAACCCACTTACCTTCTTCAGGGATGGGGGCCGGTCCGTGATACGCGCCCTTGGCCACCGGGCACATACGCTGTACTTCGCTGGAATAGATCATAGTCCGCTCTCCTTTTCCATTCGTTCCGAATTTTGCCGGTTTTTCCAGAGCTGGCCCGGCATTTTGACGGTTTTTCGTTCATATTATATCGGCAAACGATTACTCTGTCAAGGGTCGTCACCATACCTTAATAAAAGAATATGGAACGCTCATGCTCTTCCGCTGCGATCCGGCAGGCAATAAAAACCGGGCTTCCGCTTATGCGGAAGCCCGGTCTGAAAAGCTTGTTGAGCTCTGACAGTTCTCTTACAGCAGGCCGCTGGCAGAGAAGATGGATGCGAACACCAGAGAAACAACGGTCATCAGCTTGATGAGGATGTTGATGGAGGGGCCGGAGGTATCCTTGAAGGGATCGCCCACGGTGTCGCCCACAACAGCGGCTTTATGAGCTTCGCTGCCCTTGCCGCCGTGGTTGCCGTCCTCGATATACTTCTTGGCGTTATCCCAAGCGCCGCCGGAGTTGGACATGAAGATGGCCATCAGGACGCCGGTGACCAGAGCACCAGCCAGCATACCGCCCAGAGCGCCGGTACCCAGCAGGAGGCCAACTGCCAAGGGAGCCAGAACAGCCATGACGCCGGGAACCAGCATCTCCTTCAGAGCAGCGGTGGTGGAGATGGCCACGCAGGACTTGTAGTCAGGCTTGCCGGTGCCTTCCATGATGCCGGGGATGGTGCGGAACTGACGGCGCACTTCCTCGATCATGCTGTAAGCCGCCTTGGACACGGAGTCCATGGTCAGAGCGGAGAACACGAAGGGCAGCATACCGCCGATCAGCAGACCGATGGTCACCCGGGAATCCAGAATGTTGATGCCGGTGTCACCGATGCCAACAGCCTGAGCATAGCTGACGAACAGAGCCAGAGCAGTCAGAGCGGCGGAGCCGATGGCGAAGCCCTTGCCCATAGCAGCGGTGGTGTTGCCCACGGCGTCCAGCTTATCGGTGATTTCACGGACGCTGTGATCCAGACCGCTCATCTCGGCGATACCGCCAGCGTTGTCGGCGATAGGGCCGTAAGCGTCCACAGCCACGGTGATGCCGGTGGTGGACAGCATGCCGACAGCAGCCAGAGCGATGCCGTACAGACCGGCAACCTGATAGGAAACGAAAATACCAACGCAGATCAGCAGGATGGGCACGGCAGTGGACATCATGCCCACGGCGATGCCGCTGATGATGGTGGTAGCGGGGCCGGTCTCGGACTGCTGGGCGATCTTCTTCACGGAGTTATAATCGCCGGAGGTGTAGATCTCGGTGACGATGCCGATGATCAGGCCAACGATCAGACCCGCGATGATGGCGATGGCCTGGGCCATACCGCCGAAGAACACATTGCTCAGGACCAGAGACAGGACCACCACGATGGCGGAGGAAACATAGGAGCCCATCTTCAGAGCCTTATGGGGGTTGGAATTCTCATCGCCCCGGACAAAGAAGCAGCCGATGATGGAAGCCACGATACCGGCGGCAGCCAGGATCAGGGGGAACAGAGCGCCGGCGCCGTTGAAGGTGCCGACCACAGCCACACCCAAAGTCAGCGCGGACACCAGAGCGCCCACGTAGGACTCAAACAGGTCAGCGCCCATGCCGGCCACGTCGCCCACGTTGTCGCCCACGTTATCAGCGATCACGGCAGGGTTCCGGGGGTCATCTTCGGGGATACCGGCCTCGACCTTGCCCACCAGGTCAGCGCCCACGTCGGCAGCCTTGGTGTAGATACCGCCGCCCACACGGGCAAACAGCGCGATGGAGGAAGCACCCAGAGAGAAGCCGGTGAGGATCTCCACGTTGCCGGTGAAGGCATAGATGGCGGCGCAGCCCAGCAGGCCCAGGCCAACCACACACATACCCATGACGGAACCGCCGGAGAAGGCGACGCCCAGGGCCTTGTTCATGCCGCTGGACTTAGCGGCGGCAGCGGTACGGACATTGGCCTTGGTAGCCACGTTCATACCCACATAACCGGCGCACACAGAGAAGACCGCGCCGATCAGGAAGCAACCAGCGGTGAGCCAGGTGATGAACAGGCCGATCAGCACGAACAGCACCGCCACGAAAATGACCAGGATCTTGTACTCCGCGAAGAGAAATGCCCGGGCGCCATCACTGATGTTTCCCGCGATTTCCTTCATCCGTTCCGTACCGGCGTCAGCCTTGGAGACCACGGAGGTCTTCCATGCGGCAAACAGCAGAGCCAGAACCGCGCACAGCAAAACTACCCAAATGATGTTTTCCATTCCTTCCACTCCTTAAACGTTTTGTATAAAATTGAGTGTCTAACTTTGCTGTATCATTCTAACAACACCGCGCGTTTTTTTCAAGTAAATTTACCTAACGAGCAAATCACTTTAAATAAGTTTTACGTTTTGCCCAATTTTTTCCTTGAAAGCTTTCAAATTTTCGTCTTTATTTTTCATTTAACATTCATAAAATATGCGAATTATCAAATTTTTTTATATATATTAAGCCACATTTTCTTTCAATATATGTCAAAGCAGCAATAATTTCGTGATTTTTTCTCAAACGTTTGCGAAAAATTTCAGAAAAACGATTACGCATGGTCGAAATTTTTGGCACCCTCAAAAAGGTATAAAAAAATCCACGCCCTCTCGGCGTGGTTCTTCCGGTTTTACCGTTCGCTGTGGCTCTGCTCCTGACCGTCAAAAATCAGGTCATCCACATCTGCCATGAACTTGTTCATCGTCATTGCACATCCCTCCTCTTCTCAATTTTCATTCTGATTATACGTCTGCATTTGAAGGTTTGCAAGGCAGTAATTGTGATTTTTTTGTAAACTCTGTGTCAAGTGCCCCCTGCCGCGCCGGAGTGGAACATCCTCCTACGCTCCGGATTCCCCGCTTCTTTTCTGCAAAATAAAGAAATCTGTTTACATTCCGAGGGGATATTACTATAATATAAGGATATTTCCCGACGGTACACGTCAGGCAGCGTACCGTCTACCTACACATCAGGAGGCGGTTATGCCGAATTTCAGGTCTCTTGAGTCCCTGCGCCGCCGGATCTGCACCATTATTGACATTGGTACGGCGGACGATCTCATCAGCCGCGCCTATGACATTTTCTACACCTTGGTCATTCTGGTAAACCTGGTGGTCACCATTGCCTACACCTTCGACGAGGCAGAGGCCACCTGCGGTCCGCTGCTGCTGCGGATCGAAGCTGCCACCGTGGCCTTTTTCGCGGTGGACTGCGCTTTGCGGATCTGGACTGCCAAGTACCACCATCCCAATCTGAAGGAATGGAAGGCCGTCTGCCGATACATTTTTTCTTTCTCAGGCATTGTGGACCTGCTGAGCTTTCTGCCTTACTACATGCCCTTTTTCTTCCCCTCCGGGGCCGTGGCCTTCCGGATGTTCCGGGTGGTGCGGATCTTCCGCCTGTTCCGGATCAACGCCTATTACGATTCCCTGAACGTCATTACTCAGGTCCTTACCAGCAAGGCCCAGCAGCTTCTCTCCTCCGTGTTTATCATTCTGGTGCTGATGACCGCCTCCAGTTTATGTATGTACTCTCTGGAGCATGACGCGCAGCCCCAGGTGTTCTCCAACGCCTTTTCCGGCATCTGGTGGGCGGTATCCACCCTGCTGACGGTGGGTTACGGAGACATTTACCCCATTACCGCCCTTGGCAAGATCTTTGGCATTTTGATCACCTTTCTGGGCGTGGGCATGGTGGCGATCCCCACCGGTATCATTTCCGCCGGCTTCGTGGACCAATATTCCCGCATCAAGCGGATCAGCGAATATGGCACGGAGGCGGACATTCACTTCATCCGCATCCACCTGACCCCCCGGGACCGCTGGGCCAATGCCCCGCTGCGGGATCTGGGCCTGCCGGAGGGCGTCATCATCGCCGCCGTCCAGCGGGGACGGGACATCATTGTTCCCCGGGGCGATGTGGTGCTCCTCCCCGGTGACAATCTTGTGCTGGGGGCAGGCGTCTATGAGGATGACGTCCGCATCCAGCTAAAGGAGATCGTCCTTCAGACACATCATCCCTGGGTGGGCCACCCGCTCCGGGATCTGGACATTTCCCGACAGACGGTCATCATCATGGTCCGCCGTCGGAACCGAACGCTGATCCCCAACGGCGGCCTGAAGCTGCTGGCGGGTGACAAGGTATTCCTCTATACACAATCTCACCTGCCCCACGCGCAGGATATCCAAATCTGATCAATCATGCAAGGAGGCCCTCTATGGCTGACGATATGAGAACTCTGGGCTATATCTGCCCGAAATGCGGTGCGCAGGTAATGGGTGCCCGCTCCGTATTTGCGCTGGAAGCGTCTGACGCCGAGATCGAATGCTCCTGCGGCGGCAGCGTCCTGCGGACGAACTATGACGGCCAGAACTATCACATTCTGGTGCCCTGCGGCGTTTGCGGCCAGACCCACGAGGCTGTCTGTCCGCCAGAGCGGATGCTCCACGCCGCCACCGCCCTCAGCTGCCCGGACAGCAAGCAGTTCTGCTGCTTCATCGGCGACGAGGGCACGGTGGAACATCACCTCCGGGAGGCCAGCATTGCCATCTCCAAGGAAAAGGCGCAGGAGAACAGCGGCGAGGCGGAGGCCTTTACCGACAATGTGATCATGTACGAATTCCTCTCGGAGCTCAAGGACATCGCCGCCCGGCCCAACGGTATCACCTGCGGCTGCGGCAGCCACGATTACAGCATGGAGATCCGCCGGGACGCGGTGGAGCTGACATGCCGGGACTGCGGTGCCCGCCTGCGGCTCAGCGCCGCCACCGACCGGGATCTGGACGATCTCTGCTGCCACATGAAGCTGGTCATTCCCGGCGGGAAGTGACCGTCTCCTTCTATTCTCAAAAAGAAAGGTGTAAAACTGTATGATCTCGCTTCTGGCCCGTTTCTTCTGCAAAAGCGACGGGAAAAGCCCCGCTCAGCTACGGACGGCCTACGGTATTCTCTGCGGCGCTGTTGGGATCGGGCTGAACCTGCTGCTGTTTTTGGGCAAGTTCTTTGCCGGGACCCTCTCCGGCTCCGTCGCCATCACGGCGGACGCCTTCAACAACCTCTCTGATGCCGGTTCCTCTGTGGTCACGCTGCTGGGCTTCCGCATTGCCGCCAAAGCGCCGGACCCAGGCCATCCCTTCGGCCACGGCCGGGCGGAGTACCTCTCCGGTCTGGCGGTATCCATGCTGATTTTGCTGATGGGCGTGGAACTGGCCAAGGAGTCCCTGAATAAGATCCTGCACCCCGCTCTGGTGGAGTTCAGCTGGCTGGTGATCGGGATTCTGGCTGCTTCTATCTGCGTGAAGCTGTATATGGCCATGTATAACCGCTCCCTCGGCAAAAAACTCTCCGCACCGGCGCTGCTGGCGGCAGCCGCGGATTCGCTGGGAGATTGCATGTCCACCTCTGCCGTTCTGGTCGCCACTCTGATTGGCCATTACTTCCAGCTCCCGGTGGATGGCTGGGTGGGTATTCTGGTGGCACTGTTCATTTTCAAGGGCGGTATAGACGCCGCCAAGGACACCATCGATCCCCTGCTTGGAAAGCCCCCCACGCCGGAATTTGTTAAAGAAATCGAAGATCTGGTGATGGCTCACAAAGAGATCTCCGGTATTCACGATCTGGTGGTTCATGACTACGGCCCCGGCCGGGTGATGATCTCCCTCCACGCGGAGGTCCCGGCCACCGGCAGCGTCATGACGATCCATGACGCCATCGACAACATCGAACAGGAGCTGCACCGGAAGCTGGGCTGCGAGGCGGTGATCCACATGGACCCCATCGCCACGGATGACAGCACAACCGTTGTCCTCCGGAATAAGATCACAGAGCTGGCCCATTGCATCGATCCGGCCCTCAGTATCCACGATTTCCGCATGGTCCCCGGCCCCACCCACACCAACCTGATTTTCGACGTGGTGACGCCCTTCGGCTTCCGGTTGGAGGACGCTGAGGTAGCCCGGCAGCTCCGGGCCCTCATCCGCACCTTCGACAGCCACTATGTCCCCGTGATCCAGGTGGAACACTCCTACATATGATCTGACAGCGGCGGCCCGGGGTCATTCCGGGCCGCCGCTGTATGCACAGGCCGATCTTTTTTGATTTTTCCCGCAAAAGGCCTTTACAAGTTCAGGAAATATTGCTATAATAACAGGGCTGTATGGGGGCGTAGCTCAGCTGGGAGAGCGTACGGTTCGCATCCGTAAGGTCGAGAGTTCGATCCTCTTCGTCTCCACCATAAAAACCACTCCATCGGAGTGGTTTTTCTTTTTCGTTAACGCTTCACTGGAAGTTTTTGTTTGGGGGTATCTTATGAAAACCGCATTGATCACCGGCGCGTCCCGGGGAATTGGCCGGGCCGTGGCCCGGGAATTAGCTCATCAGGGCTGGGCTGTAGGCATCAACTACCTGAATCGGGCGGACAAGGCCCGGGAGCTGGTGGAGGAACTGACGGCAGCGGGCTGTCATGCCGCCATGTTCCAGGCCGATGTCGCGGACAGCGCTGCCGTGGCCGAGATGGTCCGGAAGCTGGGCGAGACCTTCAGCCCGGTAGAATTAGTGGTAAACAACGCCGGTGTGTCGGGTCAGGGCCTGTTTCAGGACACCACCGACGAGATGTGGGACCGGTATCTGGCGGTAAATCTGAGCGGCGCCCGGAACACCGTCAAGGCGGCCCTCCCCCACATGATTTCTGAAAAGCGGGGCTGTATCGTAAATATTTCCTCCATCTGGGGCCAGCGGGGGGCGAGCTGTGAGGTGGCTTACTCCTGCACAAAGGCAGGCATCATCGCCCTGACCCGGTCGTTGGCTATGGAATTGGCCCCCTCCGGCATCCGGGTAAACTGCGTGGCCCCCGGCGTCATCAACACTGATATGGTCCAGATACTGGGGCAGGAGACCGTGGAGGAGCTGATCCGCGAGACACCTCTGGGCCGCTTGGGAACACCCGAGGATATCGCCTATGCCGTGGCGTTCTTCGCCTCGGAGCGGGCAGGCTTCATCACCGGTCAGGTCCTTACCGCCGACGGCGGCTTCATCGTATAAAGCTTCATGTATGAGCAGCGCACCGCGAACATGCGCAAATGCCAGTGCGTGAAGTTTTCGTGCATCATTTCCGGTTGCCCCGCAGGGGCGAGGAAATGGCACATTTCTTATTTCGCTATGCTTTTGCATAGCAAACCCGCACAGCAAAAGGACTGCCGCTTAGCGGCAGTCCTTTATCGTTGACTGACCTCCCAGGCATCCTGAAAGATCAGATCATCCACATCGCCCACGGGCTTTTTCAGCTCCATACGCTTCCCTCCTTTGCGATATCTGCATTTGCAACTTACTCAGTATATGCCGCCGAAGGTGAAAAATTGCACGAAACCGTGCATCGGAATTAAAAAAGCCGTCCGGGACGTCCCCTTTACAAATGACCTGAAAGTGTGTATAATATTTTTAATTATGTGCAAATATCTGCAAATGCGAGGAATTTAATCATGGAACTGACTCAAGGCGTCCGGTTCGACACATTGGAGCTGTCACCGGAAATTCTGCGCGCTTTAATGGAGCGCAATATTGTACAATCCACCCCGGTGCAGGCGGGCTGCATCCCTCCCATGCTGGAATGGCGGGACGTGATCGCCAAGGCCCCCACCGGTACAGGCAAGACCTTTGCCTACGGCATCCCCATCGTAGAGCATATCGACCCGGAGGACGAGAGCGTTCAGGCGGTGATCCTGGCCCCCACCCGGGAGCTTGCCATCCAGATCACCGATGAGCTGCGGATCCTCTACACCTATAAACCCGGCATCCGGGCAGTGTGCCTGTACGGCGGCGCACCCATCGGCCGCCAGATCGACGCGCTGAAAAAACATCCCCAGATCGTAGTGGCCACACCGGGACGGCTGTCCGACCACATGAAGCGCCGCACCGTCCGGGTGGATACGGCGAAAACCGTGGTGCTGGACGAGGCGGACCGGATGCTGGACATGGGCTTCATCCATGACGTGACCCGGCTGCTGGACCGCATGGACAAGCGGAAAAATCTGGGACTGTTCTCCGCCACCATCTCCCGTGAGGTCATGGACATCGCTTGGGTGTATCAGCGGGACGCAGAAGAAGTCACCGTCCGGGAGGACGAGCAGAACAAGCCCGATATCAAGCAGTTCCGCATGGATGTGAGCTTCGACGGCAAGGCGGAGGCCATCGCCAAGATCCTGAACGAGACCGGCTTTGACCGCTGCATGGTGTTCTGCAACACCAAGGGCAACACGGAGCGGATCACCAAGTTCCTGCAAATGCGGGGCATCGACGCCCAGTGCATCCATGGGGACATTCCCCAGAAGAAGCGGGAGCAGGTGATGGATCTGTTCCGCAAGGGTAAGCTTCGGGTCTTTGTTTCCACTGACGTGGCCGCCCGGGGCATCGACGTGGATGATGTGGACATCGTGTTCAACTGCGACATTCCTGATGAAAATCAGGACTATGTCCACCGGATCGGCCGTACCGGCCGGGCCAAGCGGCAGGGCGTGGCCGTCAGCTTTGTGGCGGACTTCCCCTCCAAGATCCGGATCGACGATATTGCCAAGAATACCCGCAATGAGATCCTGCCGGTGAAATTCGATGAAAACGGCAGCCTGACCATGGCATAACATAAAAGGAGTCCCTATGAAATTATGGAAGCGCCTGACAGCGCTGTGTCTCAGCGCTCTGGTGTGCGTTACCCTCCTGACCGCCTGCGGCCGGAAGGAATCGACAGACGGCCGGGCATCCCTCTCCGTCTGCGTGGGTGAGACCCCCGCCACCTATGATCCTATCTACGCCCAGCGGATCGGGGACCAGACCATCCTGAACCACCTTTATGAAAATCTGATGCGGCTGGAAACGGGCGAAAACAGCCAGGCCATCGCAGTCCCCGGTGCCGCCAAAAGCGTGGACATGAAGGAGAACAGCGATGGCACCGTCACCTACACCTTCCGCCTCCGGGGCGGCAAGTGGTCCGATGGCGTAGAGGTCAAGGCCAGCGACTTTGTATACGCCTGGCAGCGTCTGGCGGACCCCGCCACCGGCTCCGTGTATGCCCCGCTGCTGTCCATTGTCAGCGGCTATGCGGAGGCTCAGGCCTCCGGCGACATGAGTCTGCTGGCGGTGAGCGCAAAAAGCAGCACCACCCTTGTGGTGACCCTGACCGGTCATTATGACTGGTTCCTGCGGGAGGTGTGCACCTCCATCGCCACCATGCCCCTGCGGCAGGATGTTGTACAGCGGCTCAAGCAGGAGGCGGATGCCGCCAACGATAATCTGAAAGAGGATGAGACGCCCCGTCGCTGGTGGTCCGATCCCACCCGTCTGGTGACCAATGGTCCCTATACTGCCTCCGCAGAGGACGAAAATGCTCTGACGCTGACGGAAAATACCGCCTACGGCAAAAAGCTGACCGGTCCGGAGGATCTGACCTTCCGCTTCGGAGACACGCAAACGGCGGAGGTCCTGTATGATCAGGGCGTGGTAGACGCTGTTTGGCCTCTGACGGAGGAGGAGATGGCAGAGCAGATGGAAGCAGATGAGACCTGGCAGGCAGAGCCTGTTCTGGAGACTTACTCCGTCATGTTCAACTGCAGCCGTCTGGAGGATGAATCCATCCGCAAGGCCCTGAGTCTGGTGATTGACCGGGAGCAGCTGGCCGCCATGGCGGGGATTACGGCACAGCCCGCCGAGGGACTGGTGCCCCCCGGTGTGCCGGAGGACAACGCAGATCTGGATTTCCGCGCCTGCGGCGGCAGCCTGCTGGACAACGATCCGGAAAGCTACGCCGACCGCTGCCAGAATGCAGTGGACCTGATGCAGAATGCCGGATATGACCGGGGCAGCGACCTGAGTGCGGAGTTGGGTGCTCTGGAATATCTCTATGTGGATCAGGGCAGCAACAAGACCGTGGCCATGGCCCTGTGCGGTATGTGGGGCCACTATCTGGGCGTGAACGTGACGCCCAGAGCCGTAACGCCGGCGGAGCTGGCCTCCGCTATGCGCAGTGGGAATTACACGCTGGCCGGTATGTCCGTCAGCGCCGTGTGCAGCGATGCGGAATGTTTCCTGATGGACTGGACCACCGGCAATCGGGACAACTTCCTCCGCTATGAAAACAGCGCCTACGATACGCTGATGTCCATCATCGCCGGTGCAGAGGACGGCTCGGCCCGTATGGGCTGTCTCCATGAC